>Ga0334882_1000015_pt1 | contig 340083 bp, 321 predicted proteins | sample GraSluR1_MG_5_FD_207226 | JGI IMG/M metagenome (GOLD analysis project Ga0334882, IMG submission 207226) | Sludge microbial communities from methane-producing bioreactor in Wageningen University, Netherlands - Granular Sludge_15_04-R1 | ecosystem: Engineered > Bioreactor > Anaerobic >...
CCGGGGAGAGGGGTGACCGTATAAAAAATGAACATTTGTTTGTTTTTATCCGAATTCTCCCCCTTCTCCCTCGGAAAAATAAGTACAAGGTATTATTTTTTATTATGGGAGAAGGGGGCCGGGGGGATGAGGGCATAAAAAAGTTCATAATATCGGTTTATTCAAAAGAGATTATTTATTTAAACTGACTTGTGGGTAGTAGTAAGCTCGGCGGGAGAGGGTGCACAAGCGATAGCGATGTGCGGGTGAGGGCAGCTTTAAAGAATATCCACAACAATCATTGTGGCATCATCCTCAAAACCTTCAGTATTATAACTCCCTGACCATGAGTAAATATCCATAAAGCATTCATCAATAACCCTGGCCGGAGGGAGATCCCGAAGCTTAAGTAAGAGAGATTCTAATTTCTCCTCTCCATATATTTCACCGGAATTATCCCGCTCCTCAATAAGCCCGTCTGTAAAGAAGACAAGCCTGTCGCCATTCTCAATAGGGATGGTCACATTGCTGTATTCTGTGTCTTCCATGAGGCCTATAAGGCGCCCCTTTATTTTAAGGTGCACCAGCTCACCATTTTTCTTCATCAGGTACATGGGCCAGTGAGCAGCATTAGAGAATGTGATTGTCATTTCATCAAGATCAATGTATGTATAAAATGCAGTAATATATCTTCCGGAGAGATTGTGAAAAAGTGCTCTGTTAATCCCCTCAAGGAGTGCCGCGGGATCTTTCAGTCTTTCAGTGGAAGTGGTGAAGGCGATTTTAATCATTGTACTTATAAGTGCAGCAGGAACTCCATGTCCGGTTACATCAGCAATAAAAACTCCGATTCTTTTTTCATCAAACTGGTGGAAATCATAAAAGTCCCCCCCTATCTCCGACATCGGTTCATATTTTGCCTTAATAGACAATCCTTCCATTTCAGGAAGGGTTTCCGGGAGTATGGAGAGCTGAATATTCCGTGCAATGTCCAGCTCCTGACGAATTGCAATAAGGGCATTCTGCTCTTCAATCGCTTTTTTAAGCGACACATAATTCCGTACCCTGGCCAGGAGCTGATCTTTGTCAAAGGGCTTTGTTATATAATCATTGGCACCCAGGCTCAGGCCTGTAATTATATCCTCGCTAGTGTTCTTGGCTGTAAGAAGAATTATGGGGAGCTGATAAAAACTTATTTTTTCCCTCACTCTTTTGCACACCTCAAAGCCCGACATCTCAGGCATCATCACATCAAGAAGAATAAGGTCAACATCGATTCCCGATTCTATCAGCTTAAGTGCTTCTATTCCGCTGGATGCGGACTCAACATTATAACCGTCAACTGAAAGGTGATTGATGAGTACCTGCAGATTTATAGGATCATCATCAACAATGAGTACCGATCTCGCACCGCTGTTCCCCCGGTTTCTGAAGTTTTCTGTTATGCGGTTTTCATCTTTCACCGGAATAGATGATGACCTGATCTCCGAGTAACAGCTTTTTGCGGCTCCCCCTGCTGCCGGGAGAGTGAAGAAGAAGCTTGACCCTTTTCCCGGTTCAGATTTCACCCATATTGTTCCGCCATGGAGTTCAATAAGATTTTTCGTTATTGATAGTCCCAGACCTGTGCCGCCGTATTTTCTTGAAGCTGAACCGTCGCTCTGTACAAAAGAATCGAATATGATCTGCTGCTTTTCCGGGGTAATCCCCTCTCCGGTGTCGCTTATCTCTATAGTATAGTTGTTGCCGCTGATAGAGGAATTAATCCGTACTTCACCTGCGGGGGTAAACTTTACAGCATTGCCGATAAGATTCAGAAGGATCTGCTGAAGCCTGTTCTCATCAGCATTTACAAAATGTATCCCCGGCTCTATATTGTTGATTAAACTCAGATTTTTCTGATTAAGGGAACCGGAGATAATGGTAAAGACCATCTCAGTCATTGATCCCAGGTCTACACTTTTTTTATCAAGAATAATATCGCTGTTTCTTAGTAATGAGTAATCAAGTATATCATCAACAAGGGTTGCGAGCCTTCTGCTGCTTTTAAGTATCATTGAAAGGAGGTGTTTAATGTTGTCATTAAGCTCACCGCTGATCCCGTCCATTAGTGACTGGGTAAGTCCGATTATTCCATGTATGGGGGTTTTAAGTTCATGTGTGGTGTTTGCAAGGAATTCATCTTTAAGGCGGTCCATTTTCAGTAAGTCAATATTTGCTTGTTCGAGCTCACTTATTTTCTGATGAATCATAGCTGACATTTTATTGAATGTCGATGCAAGGTGACCAATCTCGTCTTTGTTCTTTATTGTAACAGTATGGAGGTAATTCCCCTGCTCAATCTGACTGGCCCCTTCAGTGAGTTTTACTATCGGTCTTGAAAGGTATACTCCGAAAATTACAGCCATAAAAATAACAGTAATTAGTAAAACAACTGAAGCAATATTTACATATTTTTTGATCTCATAAATTGTAGAGAGTGCCACCTTCTTTTCCATAATTGTTCGTGTCATGCATATGGGGGAATTATTCTGCATTGTGCCTATTGAGATAAATTCAATATAATCAGTATCAGTAAAAAACTCCCTGTATCCGCCGGCAAAGGATTTAATTTTTTCAATTTCATCAGGGGGGATCCTGTCATTGAATCTTGTAAACCCTGATATTTTATTATCGCTTATTATAGAAGCAAGAATAGTTCCGTTTAATGAAGGGCGTGATGAAAGGAGTACAGCGTCAGCATATACAAGTCCCTTCTTCTGAAGCGGCTCAAGCATATTTATCATATCCTTAACATCAACCATCGATGCCCGCACATTGCCGCCATTCATAAAGAGAATGTTAACAACTGACTTGGAGAAGACGCTGGTATTTATACTGTTCTGGGCGATTATATAATCAAGCGCCTCTTTCTCCATTTTATTGATAACAAGTGTAGAGAATGGTACAACAAGAAGAGATGTGAGGATGATAAACATTATAATAATTTTATTTTTTATGCTCATAATATTAACTCTATCTCTGCAGCGCTTCAATGGCCTGCTGGCGCCTTATTGCCCTTGGGAGATATATATTAGCTGTTCTATTCCCCGGGTCAACCAGTAAAATTCTTTCCATTGTGTTTATACACTCCCTGTAACGGGCAGCTTCATAGTGCCTTATGCCGTCTCTCTCCCATGCTCCAATACCTGCAGCCAGTTCCCTTCTGTACTTTCTAAGGTTATTTTCGCATTCTGCAATATATGGTGCGCAGAACTGGAGGTGAGGGATTGCGCGGATATAATTTTTCAGGCTGATAAAATTATCAGCCTGCTTTTTGTCAGATTCAATTTCTCTGATCCTTTGAAGATTATAGTCCAGGCCCGGATATTCGCTGTCCATCCTGTATACTTCATTAAAAAGCTTTTTAGCCTCTTCAAAATTTTTGCTTCTGAAGGCAGTCTGTGCTTTCTGATAAAGCTGGAATTTTACTTCAGCTTCAGATTCCCTGTTAAGATCTCTTGTTGAATCATTATTGTTGAATGTCAAACCCGCACTGATTGTAATCGGCTTGAATAATTCACCTGAAATATCTGTGATCCTGTAATCGATGAGGAACAGAAGCCCTACGCCGCTCCCCAGATAGGCCATGTTCCCCAGGTTAATAGATAATCCTGGCTTTAGAGCACTCCCTGTTTCTCCGGTATTTGCTGTATTTATGCGTGAATAGAGACCATGCAGATCAATCCCGATAAAGGGGAGGAGCAGCGGGTGCATTCTATATGTTGTAAAGATGCCCCCGGTAATATCGTATTGATGCAGGTATGATCCACCGGTTTTAAGCTCATAATTTGAGTAGGAGATCCCGCCCTTGTAATATAGCGGGAGAGAGAAGCGATTCTTCCTGTAGAAAGTGCTGAAAGTTAAACGGGGACCATCTTCCAGATAACCGTTGTAAAATCCGGTGGGTATTGACATACCACCGGTTACTGAATAGGTAAAGCCGTTGTAGCGGCTGTATTCATTCGAATATGCTGATACTGATGCAATTATCAGCAAAACAGTTATTGACAGGACTATTCCAGTATGATTCATCGTATATTCATGATTCTCTTTATTTAAACCAGGTATATTTTTACCAGGTTTTTTTTAATGCTGTTAATATACCATTTTGTATCATTTATATATTATCCTTACATAAAGTAATTTTTATACTTATTTTTCAATTAAAAAAAGCCTTTCCATATTATTAATTTGCATTTTAATTTAATCCTAATTCCTTAACTTTTATTTGAAAAAAATTGCTTTAATATTGAAAACAGCATTACTGCACTAAAAGATATGTTCGGGAATAATTACTTATAAAATTAAAGATTATATCAATAAAAATATTGTTGATTGTGAAACTATGAATAAAAGACCTTTTCAATCTATTATTATCAGAGCATTCATTATCTGTATACTCTTAAATGCTTTACCTGCAGCAGCAGGGACAGCTGCTGTTTACCCGGCCTATACGGGTAATCCGGTATTGGACCATATTCTCAGTTCTGCTGAGTATAAATTAAATGAAATGTTCCATAAATCGGGGCGATATTATCCTGCAGATTATCACAGTAAAAAAGCCTCCCTTGAAAAAGCCGCTGGTGAAAACAGTGAAATCTTTTATAAAAATGCCGCGCGATTAATTCATGCTGATCTTGCTGTAATGCTGAGTATCGATTCTCAAAGGGGTGTTTTTGCATTAAAAATGACCTGCATTGCTTTTACATCTGCCGGAGAAAAAACCTTGTTCGATTCACTTATTACTTCATCAATACCTGACAATATCCCCCTTAAGGGTGTGCTCCGGTTTTCTCATTTTTTTAATGACCTTAAACTGGAAGCAGAGGTGATCCGCATAGATGATACCGGGGGGAGGGTGATTGATGCGGGGCAGTGGAACAGCCTTGAAGCAGGGGAGTATAAAACCTCGGCTGGAATCGTAAATGTAACAGAGCTTTCCAGGTATAATTCTCTACTTGAAGGATCAGATTTATCTGAAGGGGAGAGTATTATTTTTGATATTTATCCCGATTTGACAGATTATTTCAGGGAAACAGAGAGGGTGATTAAGCGGAATATTGTAAGGAAATATGGAACAGATGAAGTTCTAAACAGTAAGGAGGGTGCGGCAAAGGAGATGGTATATGGAACCTGCATTATAAATCCGGGGGCCAACCTTTTTCTCCCCGGATACGGTTCTTTCCTCTCTGTTGAATATATGGGGATAGAAAAAAGTACCCCGGATCGTACAGGGATGATCATTGCCACAGCTATTATTGCAGGACACTTTATGCTCCCCGGCATGTTGACCGGTTTTAAAACAAATTTTTTCCCCTGGGTTAAAGACAGCGATAAAACTTCAGAAATGCAGAGGCTTCATATTTTTCTCTGGGCATCACTCCCTCTTACCTACTCGGCATCATTCTACAATCAGCTTGCATGGCAGTATCACAGCAAAGATCTCCTCCCACCGCTTTTTATTGATAGTGATAATACAGCAGCTGTGATATCACTTTTTGTTCCAGGGGGCGGGCTTTTTTATAAAGGGCAGAGAGGGGCGGGTTTTGCTTTCTATGCTGCGGAAATGTCACTCCTCGGTTACGGGATATATACCGGTGAGAGTGAAAGACGCAGGGCTGCTTTTATCGGATTGGCAGCTGTAAAGGTTATTGATATTGCTGCCGCATATTTTGTTTCACCAGGTTACAGGGTCTTCAGGGATGAAATTTCCGGTTCCGCGCCATCATTCTCTATGGGGATACTCCCCGGAATTGAAGGTGACGGGGAATTTACATTTTCAGTTACACAATCTTTCTAACTTTTTTTTTATTAATACAGGAATGGCGGGGAAAATGATAATATAAATTCTTCGTCACCCGACATTATCATCATATATTGTCATTCCTGCGAATGCAGGAATCTTATACTATAGTTTTATATAAATCATCCCATTCAGGATTCATTTCATTTATCACATTGTCTTTGAAGTCCCTTTTCCATTTTTTCATCTGCTTTTCTTTTATAATTGCACTTTCAATATTTTGAGTTTCAATAAACCAGACAAGTTTACTGCAATTATATTTTGAACTAAAACCCTCAATTAGCTTATTTTTATGTTCATATACACGTCTTAAAAGATTATTGGTTATACCAATGTAAAGCACTGTGTTATACTTATTTGTCATTATATAAACATAGTATTTATTCATTAGATAATATCAATTCCATAGAATTTGATTTATGAGATTCCGGCACTTCGTATTCACTTCGGCCGGAATGACAGGACATTACACAATCTTTTTAACCTTCTTTTTTGAGAAAAAGAAAAAGGCTAAAAATAAAACATAAGATATAATTGCCGGTATTACTGCAGCAGGGTAGAATTTTGCAATTGGCGCAAGAAGGAGTATAACAAACCAGTGATAGTAGATCGCCTTACCTGTGTTAAGTGCAATAGGGAAATCGTTCCATCTTATTATCACCATCATACCTGTAAGATTCCAGCCGTATAACGAATAAAAGGCGTGCATCCTTAATATTACCTTCCCGTAGTATTCATAAAAAGCGAATTTAGTAAGTACAATATATATTATTCCAGTGACCGCTGAGATTAAAAGAAAGTACATCCCTGATACAAGGAAATGCTTCTGCTGTATACGTGTGCCGAATCTGAAAAAAAAGAAGAATATAAGTAATACAGTGATGAAGAGGAGTGCGGATATTATGACTTCGCCGATAAAAACTTGAAAAATAATAAAAAGAAAGAATACTATAACACCTCCGCATATGAGCCAGAAAAAGATATGCTCTGCAATATATATAAGGGAGGATTTCTTCTCTTCAATTATTCCGAAAATTATAGACATGGTGATGAGTGATACAGGGAACGAAAAACCGAGAAAAAAGACATTTAACGTAAGTTTTTCGAAATGGAAAAGGTTAAAGTGTACTTCGTTTAATATAACAAAGGATGATAGGAGCAGGGCGATTGAGAGACAGAGGAGCGAGGCCTGATGAAATTTTTCTGAAGCGCTCCACTTTGCCCTGAAAAAACTGTAAGGGAAAAATGGAAATTTTTTAATACGGTACGATTCCACAATAAATGCAAGCACTACAGCAATAGCTGCTGCAGGGTAGTAAATTTCAAAAAATGCCAGCATGGCGTATATAATGCTCAGGAAAAAGAATATTAATGTTTTAAACGACGGTACGCTTCTCCCCTCAGTAAGATAAAGGATTGTAAATCCGCCGCTTGTAAGGTTGAAAAGGAATATATGGAGCCTTTCAAAGTTTTTGTCCACATATATGTCCAGGTATCCAAACATAAATGCCAGGGACATTGTGGTAAAAAGCAGGTATCTTGAAAGGTATCTTATATTCATTGTTCAGCTCTTCCCGGAATATGGGGGATAAAATTGGATTTCTACTAATCCTTTTTCCATTATATTATTCTTTAAGAAAAGCCCGGTACAGCAGATATGAGGCGTAAATATCCGCTTTGGAAGTCACTTCACATATTGAGTGCATGCCGAGAAGCGACGGCCCCGCATCCACACAGTCCATGCCGTATCTTGAAAGGAGCATGGCAATTGTTCCTCCACCCCCTATATCAATCTTACCCATCTCCCCTGTCTGCCAGGGAATGCTGTTTCTGTCAGCCAGATTTCTCATGTACTGCATGTATTCAGCATGGGCGTCATTTGTTGAATACTTTCCTCCGCCGCCGCCGTATTTTTCTATGGAAACCCCTTTACCCAGATAGGAAACATTCTGGGGATCATTGACTGATGAAAAAGTAGGATCCATGGCCCCTGTAACATCAGCTGAAATTGATTTCGATTTCTCCAGAATTTCCCAGGGGGACTGTTTCAGTGAAGCCAGGTTTCTGTATTTATCCGTAAAGTTCATTAAGGCAAAGCTGTCTGCTCCTGTGTCTCCGTATGAGCCGGTCTCCTCTTTATCTGTGAAAAAAACCGTTGCAGTGTGAGCCGGATTTTTTATCTCTATTATTGCCATAAGCGATGCAAAGGCGCATACCCTGTCATCCTGCCCATAGGCGCCCACAAGCCCTCTGTCAAAACCGATGTCAACCGGCTTCTGTGCAGGAACAAACTCAATTTCAGCACAGATGAAATCCTCTTCAATGAGTGAGTATTTTTCATTAAGATATTTCATCACATTAAGCTTCACCCGGTCTTTAATCTCCTTATCTTTAACAGGTATGTGGCCGCATATAATATTCAGGTCTTCACCCTCAATGATTTTCCCCGCCTCTTTTTTCATTTGTTCTTTAGCAAGATGGGGGAGCAGGTCAGGTATAATAAACCTGGGATCATCATCTTTGTCACCGATATGTATTTCCAGGTATTCACCCTTTTTTGTGAATGCCACACCATGCATTTCAAGTGGGGTATTTACCCAGTGGAATTTTTTAATGCCGCCATAGTAGTGAGATTGAAACAGGGCCACCTCAGCATTCTGGTAAAGGGGGCCCGGTTTAAGATCAAGCCTTGGGGAGTCCACATGGGAGCCTACAAGGCGGAATACTTCAGGATTATTCCCTATAACTGATGCGATTATGTTTTTCCCTTTAAAGTTTTTAAAAACCCTGTCCCCTTTTTTTAATGATTTTACATCTTCAATATTTTTAAAACCCTCTTTCTCAAGAATTTCCTGAATGTTTTTTATACAGAGCCTTTCGGTTTTAGATTTTGCCATGAACTCCTTATATTTTTCACCAAAGTCCATAACTGATTTGAATTCTTTATCTTCAAGATCGAGCCACATGCTCTCTTTTTTATAGAAGAGCTTCTCTTCCAGCTTCTTATTTTTTGATTTTTTTTCTGTCTCTTTAACCACGTTAATGCCCCTTGAAATCTTTTATTGAGTAAAAGCAGTGTTAATTCCTTAACTTTTTTTTGAAATAAAATGCTCACATATCCCCGCCGCCGAAGGCGGCGGGGATATGGAAAACATCATTATTGCACTAAAAAATATCTTTAGGAATAATTACTGGAGTAAAAGTATAATTCATTGCCGGTGAAGGCAATCAAATTTTTTTGAGCCATGAACCTTATTGCAGCATCTACCCCGGGGTTAATTTCTTCGCTTTTCCCCCTGTCCCCCAAAGGGGGCACGAGTTATCTATTATCACTCTGAAAATATAATTGTTACTTCTTCGATAACTATTCCTTTTATAATGTTCCGCCAATCTTTTACAAACTCAACAATATAAAGGATTTTTTAATACTTTGATTCATCAACTTGCTCAAGTTTTTATTTTACGTGCCCCCTTTGGGGGACAGGGGGCCAATACACCGATTACAGAAAGTTACTAAATTATTTTTTACGAAACATCAACTATCGTATTGGATGATTTTGCTTTTTAGATAGAAATGAGTGGGGGCATACTAATCATTATTGCATCCCCCCCATAATATTATGCTTCAGAAAGGGTATGGTTCAGGCCGATTTGTAATTAATAGACCTTTTCTATATTTATATATATTGCAGCAGAGCGTTAGAATTTAAGGGAGATCCGATTTTCTTATCTGTGCTGCCATGGGTGATGGAAGAATGAGGCTTACAGTTCCGGATATGTTCCGCGATCCCTACACATTTGAAGGGATAATATCAAAATATGAAGAGATTCTTCATGATGTCTCCGAAATTGATATGTCCAGGGTAAGCTTTATTGAACCTTATTCCATGGTTTCATTTCTCCTTATGGGGAGAAGCTGTTTCAGAAAGCGGGGCGAGAAGATAAAGCTTATTAATCTCCCCATACACATACATCAGTATCTGGCAAGGATGGATTTTTTTAAAACAGAGGTTTTTTCTGTGCCCGGTATTCTTGATGAGGGTCTTGTTTTAAAGAGGAGCAGTGAAAGCAGCAGGCTTATAGAGATAACCGAAATTCCTAATAAGGAGAGACAGGGCGCAAATGTTATTTCTTCTGTTATTGCCCGGTTCAGGAAAAGGGGATCTATGATTCTTAAATACTGGATGGACGATACTGTTACCGATTACTTTGTTACAGTTATATCCGAGCTGTGTCAGAATATATTTGAACATAGTCTTGATACAGGGTTTGTTTCCATGCAGACTTACCGAAGCGGTAAGGAGAATGTTGTGAGGCTGGTAATTTCCGATTCAGGTGTGGGGATCCATGGCAGTTTTGAAGCAGGGAGAGGGATTGATTATAAGTCGCCGGCGGATCTTATTGAAAAGGCCCTTACCCTGCCGGTTTCAAGTAAAAGGGATTTCGGTTACGGATTATGTCAGGTTAATTCAATTGTAGAAAAGCTTAAAGGGACAATTCTTCTAAGGTCCAATGACGCGTCAGTTGCAGCCCTTTATAATAAAAAGGGGGGCTCATCAAAGCATATGTTTCAGAGAGATGGACTCCCCCCTTTTCAAGGGACACAGATTACTATTTCATTAACAGCATAGGGCATAATTATGGTTATAAATGTTTTTAAATCTGCAAAGGATGCAAAGGTAAAAGTGCCCGATCTTATAACAAGACCTGTGGGGCGCCTGATGTTTACCAGGGCTATTGAGAAGCTGGGAGATATTTCTGAAGAGGAGATTCTTCTTCTCGATTTTGCCGGAATTAAGGTAACAGATTCATCCTTTATTGATGAATTTATTGTTAAGCTTATTAAGCATTCAGCAGAAAAGAATTATTATGTTAAATTGACTAATATATCTGATATTTCTGAAATTAATATTGACTCAGTCTTTAATTCATATTCTAATTATAATGATTCAAGAATTGCTGTAAGCAGGGCTGAGCTGGGTAGAAATAACAGGTATTATATCGGTCCTCTCAATGAGCATGAGAGTGATATTATTGATTACTTCAGGATAAACCGTTCAGCCAGCTTTGAGGATATTTCCAGATTTACAGGGCTGGATATACCTGTAGTAAAAACAATAATGGAAGAGCTTCTCAAATTAAGACTTGTTAGAAAGAATAAAGATGACTTTACATCGGTATAATAAAAAATTATAAGAGCTGATATGCCTCCAAGAAAAAAGAAAGAGTATGTAAAAAAGGATGATAGTCTCTTTGGTCTTCTTGTTTCATATAAGGCTAATAATACCTATATAAAGGTTATGTCAGATGAGGAGAGCCAGACAGCGGCTGTTGTGATCAGCAGAAGCCCTGTTAACTGGTCAAAATTTGAGGATGCTGAGTATGGGGTCTACCGGTCCATGAGAAGACTCGATCTCGGGGTGGAGAGGCTTTTTGTCAAGTACCTGCTTCCGGAGCAGCTGATAAAAATTCTCGGCCCGGCAATAGGTATTTCTCTCCCTGCCAACAGGATCGAAATTGATGACAGGCTTAATGACAGAGGGTACTATGTGATTAAGACCGGGAGCCGCTATCTTGTGAGAGTAATAAGCGGTGTAAAAAAAATTATAAATCTTACGCCTCAAAAGAAGTATGAGATTCTGGAAAAATGCATTGCTGAAGAACAGGAAAATTAGATGAGTAAACAGTATGAAGCAATAGGCGAAAAAGCCAGAAAAATTGAAACTGCCCTTAAGTTTACTGACGGGGACATGGAGAAGGCCAAGCTTATGGCCTCGGGCAAGCTTCATGACGTTGTTGTTATTAAGGGTAAATTTGTTGATCCTCAGAAGAATATTTCCGGAATTTTTCTCGCTTTTGTGAATATTGTAAATGAATATATTTCCGCCATAAAAACAGTGGAATCCAGTACTACCGGGGTTTTTACTATTATCAGGGTTTTCGATGACTGGAAACATCTCTACAACAGTCTTATGGCATATGAAAGCGGCCCTGATGCTGTAGATTCATCTAAGCTGAATGCGGATCTGCTCGATGCATTTATAAGAACAGATATATTCCCTGATGTCCAGAGTATGAATCTCGATTATCTTGCTGTGTCAATACAGGATATGGTTAAAACAAGCCTGGAATCGGAAAAGATCAAATGTCAGATTGAACTTGAAAAGACCAGCTCCATGGATGTGGAGCTTGCCGGAATAGATGTGATGGTCCCTTCATCTGAAGAGGATGAGGAAGAGGAGCAGAAATATGAGGAGAAGCCCCCTGAAAAGAAAGGCCCTCAGAGTGAATTTGAAAAGAAACTTGATGAAATCGAATCAAAGGCTTCATTTATAGTTGAAGGGAAATGTGTTCTTTCCCCTGTAAAAGGGAGATATATAAATGAAATTGCTGACGGGGAGAAGATGTTTGTGATTCTTCCAGGTAAGGATGAACTTTCCGAAAAAATAATTGATGCTTATAAGGCAAGGGATCATGAAGGGCGCCCTCTCCCTGTTGCAGGACGGGTAATTGAAAAAGTCCATATTGACGGCGGCGGACTGATATTATATGTTCTTGTTGCAAAGGGGATTTATGCAAAAATCGTTGAAGAGGAAAATGTTAAAGTACAGACCGATTTAACTAAGAAAAAGGGGAGTGAAAGAAAAACTGAATCAGAAGAGAAAGATGCACGCCCCATGATGAATATTTTTGTGTATATTATTTTTATCCTTATGATTATAGGCCTTATTGTCATTATAACAATGATGTAATCAGGCGGTTCTGCTGATATGTTATCCGGCCGCTTAACCCTCCTTTTATTCCTAATTCTGACTGCCTTACCCTTTACCTCCCTGTTCCCCCAGATGCCTGACTGGACTTTTTTTAAGGATAGAGAGGGGAATCAATACTATTATGACCGTGCCTTTAAAATAAGAATTACGGATGAACCTGATTTTAATTACCCCCCTGTTTCCGGAAAGGGGATAGAGTATTATTATAACTCAGGCCTTGAATACCTGGACAGGAGAGAGGTTGTTAAGGGTTTATACTTTTTTAAATCAATACTTGCGCTAAAGCAGCAGGATAACCGTTTAAGGAAAATTCAGATAAATACAGTGGATCAGATCAGTTCACTGGAAAAGAGACATGGAACAAGGATGGAGGCTTTTGACAGGGAGAGTACCCTTCTGATACTGAAGGAGGGGGGATCTTTCAGGCTTATCAATGAAAAGCTCTTCTATGCTCTGACCCTTCCTGTTCCTGCGCGTCCATGGATCATCAGAAAGGGGTGGAAGTATTCAGATAAGGGTTACGGCCTGCAGTTTGGAGTTAACATGGACGGGAGTGGGAAGAAGGGCTACGATTTTGTGGCAGGGGTGGAAACACGGATTCTCCCATTTGCAGCTGATACAGCAGATCAGGCTGAAGAGATATGGGTTAGAGATCTGGGATCTGATGCATTTTCAAGAGAGCTTATAGAGAAGGGTTCTGAAAAAAAGATATATTTATACAAATATCCGGGTGACTCACCCTTCAGGGGGTATGAAGGGATTTATGTAAACAGGAATACGATTCATCTTGTACGGATAATGTATCATGAAAATATGCATTCCTCAGTTGAGCAGATGGTTCAGGATATGATGAGCAGTTTTACTCTTGTAAGGTGAATCAGTCTTTATATACAAGAGCGGTTTCGCTGCAGTTTTCTCTATCTTTGCATTTGGCACAGTCTTTCCATATTTTTTCCGGGAACTCCTCCCGTGATACTTCAAAAAAACCGTAATGCTTAAAAAAATCGGGTCTGTAGGTTAAAACGAATATTCTTGCTGAGGATTTTTCTCTTATACGATTGATAATAGCCTTGAGGAGCCTGCCGCCGATTCCCATACTTCTGAATTCATTATGAACAGCAAGTGATCTTATCTCTTTAAGGTTCCCGTCGTAGTCATAAAATGTGGCAACACCTTTAAGTTCACCAGATATTTCTGCAACTATAAATGTGCCGAGATTTGAGCGTATATCCTCCCTCTCCCTTTCAAGGATTACACCAAGGAGGGCATAGTGTTTCAGAAGGGAGAAAATATCTTCAATATCCTTCTCTTCAGCTTCCCTTATTTTTACTTCCATGACTCCTGCCGGAATTAATTTCGTTTAATTATCTGGGCATTAGCCGGAAAGGGTTCCTCTTTGTAAAGAGAAATTTCTGTGAGAGCTTTGCGTGCATCACTTTCAGTTTTATAGGGGCCTGTGAATAGTCTGTAATTACCTTCATTTTTTGAAACAATAACAGTGTGTCCTTTGGTGCTTAAATACCGGGCAACAGGTTTGAACTCAGATTCGTTAAAATCCTTTCCCACCAGGATTACAAATGGGAATTCATTTTTAGGGTATACTGCGTCAGCCGGTTTTGCTGTGCCGGTGCCTGCCTCCTTAACAATATCGCTTAGCCTGGTGCTTATATTTGTGACAGCATTGTAGGTGTTTTCATCAACGATTTGTCTTTCAGCCCCGCCGGCGAACTTAATCCCTATAACCATGCCTGTGGTGAAAGAAATTATTATAAGGGCTGTTATGAAAGACAAAAGACGAACGGCTTTTTTCCGTGTACGTTCCTGCTCAATTTCATGAACTTTCGAGGTTTTAGAAAAAAATTCCGTGTCAACCTTTTCATATTGAGGAGCCATACAGCGTATGTTGCGGCCTTCGTAAAAATCCATGTTTTGCATATCAAACCCGTTATAATTAAAGAATAGAATATTAGAATGCGGGCAAACCCTGCATTTATATATTCTATTTCGGCACATGGAATTCTCTTGTTTAGTAAAAGATTTTTCTGAAGAGGTATGATTGAAGGAAAAAAATTATGTATAGTGAAATCGGCAGGTAATTGTGGTTTTATCCGCCTCAAGGGCGGTTTATTTCAAATTTTTTCATAAAATCTATTAAGGCCTCTACACCTTTAACCGGCATGGCATTATAAATGCTGGCCCGTATGCCGCCGGCATTTTTATGCCCCTGCAGGTTTACAAGACCCTCTTTTTCCGCTTCCTTCACAAAAAGGGTATCCATATCCTCTGATCCTGTTGAAAAAGTAACATTCATCATGGAGCGGAAATCTTTGTCTATGTTCCCTTTAAATAGTGAAGAGTTATCAATAAAATCGTATAGGAGTGCTCCCTTTTCTCTGTTAATCTGCTCAATGGCATTGATACCGCCAAGTTTTTTAAGCCACTTAAAAACAAGCCCTGCCAGATAGATAGAATAGGTCGGGGGTGTGTTGAAAAGGGACCTGGCAGCTGAGTGTACTTTAAAATTGAGCATGGATGGCAGATTTTCAGGTATCCTTTGATAAAGGTCCTTATCTATTATTACAATAGTGACCCCTGCCGGCCCGATATTTTTCTGGGCGCCTGCAAAAATAATACCGAATTTCGATACATCATAATTTTCTGAAAGAATGGATGATGACATATCCGCTATCAGGGGGAGTTTACCTGTATCAGGAATTTCCTTATAGCAGGTGCCGTATATGGTGTTGTTCCAGCATAAGTGAACATAATCAGCGTCGCTGCTGAAATTAAATTCAGATTTATCAGGTATCCGTGAAAAATTAATCCCTTCAGAAGAGGCTGCAATATGGACTTTGCCAATTTTCTCAGCTTCTGTTATGGCTTTTTGAGTCCATATACCTGTGTTTATAATGTCACATTTTTTATTCACTGTCATAATATTCATTGGGATCATTGTAAACTGCAGTGATGCGCCCCCCTGGAGAAAAAGCACATCATAATTATCAGGGATATTCATCAGCTCCCTTAATAGGGATTCAGCCTCGTTTATAATATTTTCGTAAACCGCAGACCTGTGACTCATCTCCATAACAGACATTCCGCTGCTGCCGAATTCCAGCATCTCATTTGATGCCTGAATAAGCACCTCCTCGGGAAGAACTGCGGGACCTGCTGAAAAATTATAAACTCTTGACATTATATTTCCCTGAAAGTTATTTTTTTAATATCAGTTTAAATTTGTGGGTGGTGTCATTCCCGCGCATGCGGGAATCTCATAATTTCTGATTTTTTCATGAGATTCCCGCATTCCGTTTTCGCTCCAGCCGGAATGACAATAAATGTGTATACAACCCGAAAATAAATTGTTACTATCTTTTAGAATATCATTAATAAGTTTTTTATTCTTGAAAATGACAACTATTTTTTTACATATGTCATTTTATGTGATATTATCAAAAAAATCAGTCTTAATTCCTTAATTATTTTGTAGAATTAAATGCTGCAATACCCCCGCCGCCGAAGGGGGGCTTCAAGGCTGTGTTATTAAACTTTAAAAGAGTTTAAAAGTCCCCCTCCGGGGGCTTAACTTAATGACATTGAGGCGGCGGGGTATTGAAAACAGCATTATTACACAATAAAGTATCTTCAGGAATAATTACTGAAATAAAAAACAATTATATTAAGAGGAATTTTATGGCTAAAATAAGGGCTTTCAGGGGATTAAGACCAGGGGATAATCTGGCAGATAAGATAGCGGCACTCCCCTATGATGTAGTCTCCTTTGAGGAGGCGGCAGAAATCGCGGGTGATAATCCCTACTGCTTTTTTCACATATCAAGGGCAGAAATAGATCTCCCCCCCGATACAGACCCCTATTCACGGACAGTTTATGAAAAGGGGAGGGACACGCTTCTTGAGTTTACTGAAAAGGGGTATTTTAAAATGGACGAAAAGCCTTCCCTTTATCTCTATTCCCAGGTTATGGACGGCAGGATGCAGACAGGTATTGTTGCCTGTTCAAGTATTGATGATTACATGAATGATATTATAAAAAAACATGAACTCACAAGAGAGGATAAGGAGCTTGACCGGACCACTCACCTCGATATAGTAAAGGCAAACACCGGGCCTGTATTTCTGATTCACAGGGAATCTGAAGAGAAAAAAGCCCTGGTTGCAAAGGGGATGGCGCTTGAGCCTGTATACGATTTTACAGCTGATGACGGCATAAGACATATAGTGCGGATTATTGAAGATCCAAACCTTATAGAAGCAATTGTAAAATCTTTTCAGGATGATATCCTCTATATTGCTGACGGACATCACAGGGCTGCATCAGCAGTGCGTGTTGGAAAAATGCGGAGAGAGCAGAACCCGGCATATACCGGGGAGGAGGAGTTTAATTCATTCCTCTCAGTAATTTTCCCTGAAAATGAACTGAGGATACTTGCATATAACAGGCTTGTTAAGGATCTTAATGGGCTGGATAAGGATTCCTTTATCGCTGCTTTGAAGGCTGAATTTTCAGTGGAGAAGGATGGCAAAAAGGTTCCTGATGCTGTTAATACATTTTCCATGTATCTTGATAATGAATGGTATACTTTAAAGCCTTTATCCCCTGTTTCCACTGACCCTTTGGAGGCACTCGATGTTTCAATAGTACAGAAAAAACTCCTGGCCCCGATTCTCGGAATAGATGACCCGAGAAAAGATAAACGGATTGAATTTGTCGGCGGAATAAGAGGAACAGCTGAGCTTGAGAAACTTGTTAATGCAGGGAAATTTGCAGTGGCATTTTCAATGCGGCCCACAGATGTGGCCCAGCTTATTGATGTTTCAGATTCAGGGCAGATGATGCCCCCTAAGTCGACCTGGTTTGAGCCTAAGCTGAGAAGCGGACTCCTGGTTCACCGAATAGACTAGATCAGGTGAAGGTATAAATTTCTATATTGTTGTCCCCTTTTTCACAGGCCTTGTCTGAGGCCAGTTCCGCTCTTCTTATAAATGAGTCCATTATAAGGTCATTTATAAGAAGGGCTTCAGAATTTTTGCTCTCCCCCATGTCGGAGGGATTCAGTTCTGAAATGCCGATGGCAACACATGGTTCAAAAACAGAGTCTCTGAAACGGAATTTTTTAGACTGGAGACCCTCTACAATCCTTTTTGCCACAATCCCTGCATTAATATTATTGGTGTTGGGTAGGAAAATAAGGAACCGCTCTGAATCATATCTCCCCAGTTTGTCATAGGGCCTTACAGATTTTTTTAATCTTCTGCTGAATTCAGCCATGAATGAATCTATTGCCCTGTGACCCGATTCTGCAAGCATCTCATCGTAATTTTTTACTATTATCATTATAGTACATGAGAACTCATCTTTCCTTGCAGCTCTCCCCATTTCATTGAGGATCTCATCAAGAAGCGCTCTTCTGTTAAGAACACCTGTAACCGGGTCCTCTTTTGCATGCATAAGAAGTTTCTTTTTTGTACTGGAGAGCTTATTGTGAAGTTCAATATTCCCCGCAGCCAGGTGAAGCCTGATCATCAGCTCATCTTTAGTAAAAGGCATATAAATATAGTCATCAGCAGACTCTGATATAGCCATAAAGATTTCACCTGTCATTTCTTTTGTACCGGTGAGTAGTATATGGATAAATCCGTTTTTCAGTTTAATCTGCCTTATGGAGAGACAGAGATCAAGGGTTGAGCTGTCTATCCAGTTGATAATAACAACAGAGGGGCCCTGTTTTTTGATAACATTAATGGCATTCTCCGGATCTGCCGGAATAATTTCCAGGTTAAGCTCCCGGGCAAGATCTTCAATGGGCTTCATAATAGTTTTGGTATAATTTATAACACAGACTTTCATGGAACTCTCCAGACAGACCATTATATTATTCCCCGGTCGCTGTTTATCAGTAAGAGTATTTAAACAGGTGCAGGCATATTATTGGAATTATAGAGCTTTTCCCGAAATTTGTCAACAAACAATTATTCAATCAGGATTTCGGTACGGGAATTATTTTTAAAGAAAATTTTAATTAAAATAATGGGCAAGTGTAAAAAAGCTAATCAATTTCAAACAATACCCTCTCCCGACTTGATGGGAGAGGGTGCGCAAGCGATAGCGAAATGCGGGTGAGGGCATTTAACTTTATAAAAGTTAAGGAATTAACGCACATCCTGCTATTAAATTATTCAACTTCAATATAATAGGGCTGCAGGTAAAGATGAGATTCTTTGCTCAGAAGTGAATACTTTTCAAGATCTGCAGCAAATGGGAATAAATTTTTTATAATAGATGTTTCTGCAGTTCCTCTGATTAAGCCGGGCAGCAGAAGCCTCCCTTCAGGGAGATGGAGAACATTGTAGTTCCCTTTCAGCTCTGCTTTCACTTTTGCCATCTCAATTGCTGCCATAATACCGCCGCTCTGATTAACCAGGTTGTTCTCAATAGCCTGCTCACCTGTGAAAATTCTCCCTTCAGCAATCCGGGGGATGGTTTCCTCTTTGAAGCCCCTGGCTTCTGCAACTTTTTCAGTAAATCTGTTATAGGTGAAGTTGATCCCTTCCTGTATAATTTCCCGTTCCTTTTCAGTGAGCTTTTTTGACTCTGAAAAGATGTCTGCAAATTCGCTCATCTTAATTACTTCCTTGTTTATTCCAAGTCTGCTGTATAATTCACTCAGGTTCAGCTTCCCTGCAATCACCCCTATTGAGCCTGTAACAGTTCCCCTGCTTGCCAGTATCTCGTCACCGGTACATGCTATATAGTATCCCCCCGATGCAGCTGTATTGCCGAATGAAAAAACAACAGGCTTGGGATATTTCTTTTTCAGTCTTGCAAGATCATGCCACATATAGTCTGAAGCTGAAGCTGATCCCCCTCCGGAATCGACCCTTATTACAACCCCCTTAACCAGCCTGCTTTTGAACACAGCTTCAAGCACCCTTGAGTAGGTTGCATCGCCTATGGTTGTTTCAAAGACGGAACCGCGGCTTTCACCTGAAATGATGATGCCGTTTACATGAATAACAGCAATAGCAGGCACAGGGCCCCACTGTCTCATCTGTACTCTCTCTTTTGAATAATCTTTAAAGTTTACCAGGAAAACATTTTTTGCTATTTTTTTAACAGCCTCATCCCTGTACATAATCTCATCAATAAAACCCTTCTCTTTTGCCTCAGCCGGGTTGTAAAATCCCCTGCTGAAAAGTTCATCAACCGCTTCCCTGTCAATACCTCTGTCTGATATAATATCAGTTACAAACTGCTCATTAAGGCTTTTCAGAAGTGATTCCATATTCTCCCTGAATTCAGGGGACATGGATCCCCTTGTTAAAGGTTCATTCAGCGATTTATATTTCCCGAAGCGGACAGATTCGTACTCAATCCCCGCTTTATCTAAAATCCCTTTAAAAAAGTAAACCTGCGCGCTCAATCCTGTAAGATGGAACGGGCTGTTGGGGGTAAAGTAAATTGTATCAGCAGTTGAAGCCAGGTAATACTCTTTGTTCCCCGGATAATTGAGTACTGCGTATATTTTTTTACCTCTCGATTTTATTTTTAATATTTCATCTCTGATCTCCTGTATCTGGGCCATGCCGAAATGAACCCGGTCTATTTCAATAAAGAGGCCTTCAATAGTCCGGTCATCACCTGCATTTATTATCGCGCTCAGGAGTTCAGTAAAAACAGGATTTTTTTCAGCAAAGAAGGCGGGCCGTTCCACCTCTTTTATGGGGCGGTCAAACTTTATATGGAGCAGGTTGTGGGTTCCGTGAAACTCCTTCGCCTTTGTATTTCTGGCAATGCTGTATGAAAATCCCGCGCTTCTATAATCACCCCTTGAGTTTTCAAAAGATGATGCGTATCCGTCAATAACCATGCTGCTTGGATATTTTGTACGGAAAAAGAGGGGGATGCTCAGGGCGAATTGAATATTTTTATCAGTATCGATTTTACCTGTAAGTTCCATATCATTAAAGAATTTAATATTTCCGGAAAAGGAATAATCCATATCTTCGAACTTCTCATTACTCAGTTTCGAACCATCCATGGAAAGGGTAATATTCTGGAAATAGGGGCGAATAGAGATGGACCAGGTATCCCTTCTGTATATGTCCCCTCCGCTGTACTCCCCTTTCATATCACGCATGGTAAATCCGAAAGAAATATATTGAGATGGCCTTAATATAAAACCTGCATTAAAGGCTTTATATCTGTCAAAATCTTTATTATTACTTTTACTAAAGGAGTAACCGCCTCCAAAGCCGAATGTATTTGCAATAAAAAATCCTTTATTGATATAATACAAATCAGAGGCGGAATCTGTGTATCCATCTGTTTCACTGCTGTAGATTTCGTTATACCTGCTGTACATAAATGAGAGACCGAAAAGATTGAATCCGAGAAAATGATTGGCTCTCTCCCCTTCATTATAGCTAAAGTATCTGTAAGCAAAAGAACTTTTCCCTGATGTATCGGAAAAGACAGGGTTCAGCACCATGGAGAAAGGCCCCCCTTCATAGCTTGCAGATATTGCGTCAGGGGGTAGCGGGAAGATCTCCTCTGATGCGGAAATAGAGGTAAGGGGCATGAGAGTCAGGATGATGGCAATAAGTAGTATGCTGTTAAATTTCATAATTAATCCTTAAGGAGAGATATAAAGTCTTTTATAATGAGAGGGAAAATTTCCTCCGGGTCCATGGAACCGTCAAGAATCATAAATCGTTGATCCTGAATTGAATGAAAATTTTCCCGCACCTGTTTTAGAAAAGAAACCTTCTCAAATATTTCCCTTTTTCCTGAGCTGCTTCTTTTTATAATCCGGTCCATGGCTGCTTCAGGGTCAAGGTCGAGAAAGTAGACCCTTTCAGGGAGGGGAAAATTAAGAGCCATATTTCTTTTTATTATTTCCTCAGGGGGCATTTCCGCGCAACCCTGGTATGCGGCATTGGAGTAGAAGTATCTGTCCATGATTATGGTTTTACCCGATTCAAGGGCGGGATTAATGTTAAGTAAAACATCTTCAATTCTGTCTTTAATGAACATGCTGATCTGCTCCTCCACAGGGGGGGGAGGCTCCATTGAGAGCATTTTTCTTATTTTGATTCCCCACTCCCCCCCGGTGGGCTCGGAAAGCTTTATGCAGTTAAGCCCTTTTTCAAGAGCAAAGTTGTAGAGCATTTCACACTGTGTCGATTTCCCTGCTCCGTCAATCCCTTCAAAGAGAATAAATCTTCCTCTGGTATGGTTCATCAGTAATTACCTCTGGTGAGCGCAGGCTCCATATATTTTTTAAATGAAATCGCAGCTCCTACTGTGGCAGCATTAAGTCCCAGAAATCCTGCTACAGGGATAAAGGATATGAGGAAAAAAGCGACCCCATTCCCTGCAAGGGTTTTTTTGAATCTCCAGCAGATCCTCAATTTTTCCCTGAAAGAATAGAATCTCTTTTCCAGAGGGTAGTCAAAAAACTGAAAACCGTAGAAAAAGGCGGTAAAGAAAAAATTCAAAAATGCGTAAATAAAAGAGCCGCCAGGGAAAAAATTAAGGAAAAGAAAAAGTATGTTTAGAAACAGAAGAAGAAATATAAGCTTAAGTGCATTTTTTGTGGTGCGTATTATATCTTTAATCGATTCGACAAATGAAAGGTTACTTTCAGGTGATATCCCTGAATATATCTCCTCGGTTTTTGAGGAGAGAAAATCGAGAAAGGGTGATGCAATAATTGTTCCTGCTATGGAATAAAATAAAATTGTTGTAATGAGCAGAATAACAAAGATTACAGGGGACAGGATTAGACTTAAAAAATTGATATACCAGGCATCCCCGGAGAGGAAACTGTGAAGCCAGGGATTTATACTGTTATAGGAGAAATAGAATATCCCGCTCAGTATTATTATATTAAAAAGGAATGGTATAATATAATATTTTATAAGGCTTTTATTCTGCGAAACAAAGCTGAAAGAGTTAACAACATCAAGAAAGGCCCCTGATGCTGTATCAGTTATCTTAATTTTTTTAAACATATTTACTCCTGTTTTCTCCCTGTCCCCAAAGGGGGTACGAGTTATCTATTATCACTCTGAAAATATAATTGTTACCACTTCGATAACTATTTCCTTGATATTGTTCCGTAAATCTTTTGCAGGTTCAACAATATAAAGGATCTCTTAATACTTTGATTTATCTACTTACTCATGTTTTTGTTTTACGTGCCCCCTTTGGGGGACAGGGGGCTGACTCCAGAATATTTGGGAACAAATGATATTATTACATTTCCCGAAAATTCGGAGTGAGCCGAAAATGAGTCTATAATAAATGTTATAAAATTAACATTGATATGATGTAACATTACTTCAGCGATAAAATAATTCAACTGTTTTTAATGAATTTTTTAGAAGCCTTTTCGAGCCTGTCCATAATGGCGGCTCCAAGTCCGTTATAGGGGAGCGGTTCTGCGTAGATTGTGTCTATATCCATTGAGTCAAGGGTGTGAAGATGTGAAAAGAGGTTTGCTGCAGCCTCTTTCAGGTCCCCTTTCTGCGAAAGTATAAGGGTTCTTTCTGCAGGGGACTTCTGCAGGGGGGTAGTAAAATAAAGGAATCCCCCCCTTATGTCATCTGCGGGTGCAGAGCCTGTAATAATGATCCGTTTTTCAGGGGAGTAGTGCCATGGGAGCTGTCCCGGGGCTTCCGGAATATCACCTGCATTTTTAATAAGAACTTTTTCCCCTGCGCAATCTTCAATCTCCTCCAGGGCTATACCGCCGCTACGGAGAAGGTATAATCCCGATGAATCGATTTTAATTATAGTTGATTCTATACCTACTGAACAGGGGCCGCCGTCAAGAATCATATCAATATCATTATTAAGCTGACTTTCCACATGCCGGGCAGTTGTGGGGCTGAGACATCCGAAACGGTTGGCACTTGGAGCGGCAATCGGTGTCCCTGAGGCTTTAATCAGTGCAAGCGCCACAGGGTGTGAGGGAATTCTTACTGCAACTGTATTCAATCCGGATGTGACCAGATCAGGGACAATATCTTTTTTCTCAAGTACAAGAGTAAGGGGGCCGGGCCAGAATTTTCCCGTCAGTTTTTCCGCTCTCCTGTCAATGTTCAGGCAGAGTTTATCCAGTGTTGATATATCAGCAATATGTACAATGAGGGGATCGAAAAAGGGCCTCTTTTTTGCTTCAAAAATACCTGCCACTGCCGAAGGGTTAAGTGCGTCAGCTCCAAGGCCGTAAACAGTTTCAGTGGGGAAGGAGACAATTCCCCCGGCTTTTATTATTCCAGCTGCCCGGGCAATTGTTTCAGGTGTGGCTTTTACAGGAGGCATCTTTTCCCCGCTTAATTCATTGAAGTATAGGACATGGTTTAATAAAACAGGAGGGAGTCAATTTTTTTTTGAATGTCAGTTTTCTAATAATCTCAATTCACAATTGTATCAGCCAGGCTCTGTTTAGCCCCCCATTGTTAAGGCTGACTACTATTTACTTCTTTCAATGGATAATCAAATCGGCTGCGCCCCGGCGGAATGAATTTTTCTCTCAAAAAATCCTTATCAGCCCCCCTCCGGGGGGTTTGAGGGCAGTTGCGAAACTTTGAAGCTCTTAACTTAATGGCATTGCCCCCCGGAGGGGGCTGATTTACTCATTTTATATTTTTTTGACATATTCATACTACTTCAGCATTGATATAATATAAATATGAACAGGAATTTATTGATCCCCCTCCGGGGGAAGCCGGAATAAGTTTATTCAGCACACCGGATTTATCGGCTGGGGCCCGGGAGCAAAAATGCGGGTAGTAGTGAGCTTGTTAAGCAGGGGGATTGTGCCGGCTTTATCAATGGGTGATTACAGGTCAATATCTATAAGATTTTGGGATATAATAACAAAAAAACAGGAAAAGTTAAAATAACTCAATTCGTGCGAAAAAAATGCAATTAGTCTTGACAATAATGGCGGAGAAAGCTATACTTAACTCACGAACTTAATTATTGCAAATCAAATGGCGGGTATGGACAAAGTTATACATCTTCAAAATGTCGCACAGATAAATTCGGGTTATCAATTCAGGAATGATTCCCCGGAACTATCATCCGGAGATTGGAAATTTATTCAGATGAGAGATGTCGATTCTGACAATACAATTATTCCTGATGCAGTGATAGATGTTGACCCTAAGTTAAAAGAGAGTTCAGTTGATAAATATTTATTAAAAACCGGAGATATTCTTTTTAAAAACAGGGGCGCAAAAAATGGTGCTGCTCTCTATAATCTTGACTGGCCAAAAACAATAGCTTCACATCAGTTTCTTGTAATTCGTTTAACAGATGCCGGTATTATTCCTGAATATTTAGCCTGGTACATAAACAGTGAAACTGCCCGTTTATATTTCAAACAGCAGGCTGCGGGTACAACAACACTTTTAGTTCAAAAAAGAACACTGGAGGAACTTGAAGTTATTGTTCCTCCTATTGATGTACAGGAGAATATTATCAAAATTGGGTCTCTTCAAAGACGAGAAAAAAAATTAATAGAACGTAGAATTCAGCTGAAGAGTAAGTATGTAGATAATATTTTGTCGGAATATATAAACAGTATGAGGGAAATCTAATGCCACAGACAAAGAAAATAAACCAGAATGAAATAAATGCAGTTGCCTGGAAAGCCTGTGACACTTTCAGGGGGGTTGTAGATCCATCGGAATATAAAAACTATATACTGGTATTTCTGTTTTTAAAATACCTCAGTGATGTATGGGGAGAAAAGAAGCAGAAATATGAAGAGCAATACAAGGGTGATAAAGAGAGAATCGGACGCAAACTCAGCAGGGAATCTTTTGTTCTCCCTGAGGGCTGCAGTTTCTATGATATATATAATAAACGTGATGAAGCAAATATCGGTGAAATAATAAACATAGCACTGGATCATATAGAAGAATCGAACAAGTCAAAACTTGAGGGTGTATTCAGGAATATCGATTTTAATTCAGAGGGGAATCTTGGTCAAACCAAAGACCGGAATAAACGGCTTAAAAATCTAATAGAGGACTTTGCAGACCCGAGACTCGACCTGCGTCCTTCAAGAATCGGGGATATTGATGTAATTGGCAATACTTATGAATACCTTATATCTCACTTTGCCAGTGATGCGGGTAAAAAAGGGGGGGAGTTTTACACACCTGCAGAGGTTGCTATTTTACTGGCAAAACTGCTGAAGCCGAAAAGTGGTGACAGAATATGCGACCCCACATGCGGTTCGAACTCTCTTTTGATTAAAGTCGCCCAGGAGATTGCTGATCAGAATTTTTCTCTCTATGGTCAGGAAAGCAACGGCAGTACCTGGGCCCTTGGTAAAATGAACATGTTCCTTCATGGCATAGAGAACGCAAGGATCGAATGGGGTGATACTCTTGGTAACCCTAAGCTTATCGAAAAAGACAGTTTAATGAAGTTTGATATTGTTGTGGCTAATCCCCCCTTTTCACTGGACAAGTGGGGAGCAGATGATGCCGCGGGTGACAGGTACAGAAGGTTTCACCGGGGGATTCCTCCAAAGAGTAAAGGGGATTATGCCTTTATAACTCACATGGTAGAAACCATGATGGAGGATACAGGGCGTGTTGGTGTTATTGTTCCTCATGGAGTTCTATTCCGCGGTGCTTCAGAAGGGAGGATACGGCAGAGCATGATAGAGGATAACCTTCTTGATGCTGTTATAGGGCTCCCTGCCAATCTTTTTTTTGGTACAGGGATTCCTGCTGCTATTCTGATTTTTAAAAAGAAACGAAGTACTAATGATGTGATTTTTATTGATGCAAGCAGGGATTTTGTAAAGGGGACTAATCAGAATCGGTTAAGAGGCATTGATATTGATAAGATTGTTAAGACATATAGTGATTATAAAACCATAGATAAGTATTCCTACAGAGCAACTTTTGACGAGATTAAGGAGAATGAGTTTAATCTTAATATTCCCCGGTATGTGGATACCTTTGAAGAGGAAGAGGAGATTGATATTGCTGCTGTGCAGAGGGAGATTGAGGAGATTGATAAGGAACTGGTTGAAGTGAGAAAGGAGATGGATGGGTATTTGAGGGAATTGGGATGGTGACCTCCCCCCCTCGGTCCCCCTCTCCTCAAAGAGAGGGGGAGGTAGTTAAATAAACATAATATATACAAAAAGGTAATTGAATAAGAATTTAGTTGAAATTAATAATTAAGCATAAACACTTAATTTCGAATTATGATATGATGGAGAATAATCCAAATGGCATTACTTGAAGGTTTCAGAATACAAAATTACCGTTCATTAAAAAATGTTGCACTCGGAAGAATCGGAACTGATCAGGAATTAAAAGATGCTAAATCTTTGACGCCTCTCACTGCCGTTATCGGGAAAAATGGGGTAGGCAAAAGTTCGATTTTTGATGCTCTGGGTTTTCTTGCCAACTGTATGGACACCGATATTGATACAGCATGTAATGTTAGAAACAGGGGTGGTTTTGACAAATTGGTTTCATCAGGTTCTGAAGGTCCTATTGGTATTACTATTTATTACAGAGAATCTCAGAATGAAAGACCGATAACATACGAAGTAAATATAAAAAAAGATGAAAAAACAGGATTGCCTATCGTAGCAAGTGAGAGATTACGGCAAAGACGCAAATTCCAGAGTAAAGGACAACCGCTGTCATTTTTAAACCTGCAGTATGGAAAGGGTGAAGCATGGACTGGCAGTGACAGCCTTGAGGGAGATAATATTGCCAGGGTGGACGTTGAGCTTGATCCATATAAACTTGCAATTGTAACTCTTGCAGAACATTATAAAGAACACCCAAGAATTACAAAGTTTAAACATTTTATTCAGAGTTGGTATCTCAGTTATTTTACACCTGATGCTGCGCGAAGTATACCTCAGGCAGGAATTCAGAAACATCTGAATCTGCATGGCGATAATATGGTGAACGTTGTTCAATACATGGAGCGGGCACATCCTTACATTTTCAAGCGTATATTAAAGGAGATTTCCAATAAAATTCCCGGAATTGGCGAAATTGAAACTTACCGGGATGAAGTAACTAACAATTTATATTTGCTCTTTAAAGATAAAGGATTTGCTAAACCTTTTTCTCAACAGCAAATGTCAGATGGAACACTGAAAATGTTCTGCTATCTGCTGTTGCTTCAAGATCCGGAACCCGCACCGTTTATATGCATTGAAGAGCCGGAAAATGGTTTATATCACAAGTTATTAGAAACTTTAGCAAAAGAATTTAGAGAGCATGCTACGGGTAAAGCGACTGGTCCCCAGGTGTTTATTACAACTCACCAGCCATATTTTGTCGATGCGTTAAGCCCGGATGAAGTTTGGATTCTTGAAAAGGGAATAGATGGATTCTCACAAATCAGAAGAGCAAGCGGTGATCCATTAATTGTTAATATGGTTGCAGAAGGATTGCCACTGGGTGGTCTCTGGTATAGTGAATACCTTGAAGGAGGCTTTCCTTTAAGATGAAGCATATCGAGATACTTGTTGAAGACAGTTCCGGAAAGAAGATTATTGAAATACTATTAAATAGAATTGCCGGTTTGCCAGGTGAAAAGTGTACATATCGAATTCATCCTTATAAGGGTATCGGAAGGATACCAAAAGATTTGAAAGGAAAGTCTGATCCTCAAAAAAGAATATTGCTGGATCGTTTACATAATCTGCTGCAGGGATATGGCAAATCATTTTTGAATGAGGAATATTCAGTTCTGGTGGTAGTTGATTGTGATACAAGAAATTGTATAGATTTTAAGAATGAAATGCTTGCTGTATTGAATAAATGCAATCCAAAGCCTGTAACCATGTTTAGAATTGCGATTGAAGAAATGGAAGCCTGGTTACTTGGAGATTTGGAGGCTGTTAATAAAGCATATCCTAAAGCCAGGAATGATATTTTGATTTCGTATAGAAATGACAGTATTTGTGGAACCTGGGAACTCCTTGCTGATGCTGTTTACTCTGGTGGAAAAGCAGTATTGAGCAAAAAATCGTATTTTGAAATCGGAACAGTTAAACATGAATGGGCAGAAAAAATTACACCGCTTGTAAGAATTGAAGAGAATTTATCCCCAAGCTTTCATTGTTTTGTTGATGCGATTTATAAATTAAGTGGAGTGGATAAGGTTTAAAGGAAAAGGGGAAGTTGTGATCAAAGATAAACCATAAGTCCTGGCAGGAACCAGGCAACCATTTTTCCCGGGTGGGGAAAATGGTTAAATCGGTTGCGGCAGTCAGGGTAGAGTAACCTCGCCCCACGGTCTTGAATCTTGCCAGATCCTGACCGGGGGAGGGTGCGCGAAGGGCGGATAAGAACAGTAAATTAAGGAGTTAATAAAATATGAAAAATGATCCGGTAGTAAAAATTAAAGCGGATGAGCTTAAAGAAATGACCTCTTCTTTTTGCATTCAGTTTCTGGATGAGGAGTATAAAAATTTATGTAATAAGCTTATCGACAAAATGTCCAGGAAAAGAGCTGTTCCGTTTTTATCCGGGAAAAAAGAAATCTGGGCATCGGCAGTTGTTTATGCGATAGGATCGATCAATTTTCTTTTTGATAAAAGTTTTACTCCTTACGCAACCGCCGATGATATTTGCGGTTTTTTCAAAACCAGCAAGAGTACTACTTCTCAAAAGGCAAAGTTAATTAAAGATATGTTTAATCTGGATTACTATGATGATGAATTTTCTACGCAGAGCACGAATGACAGCAATCCAATGAATGATATGGTTATGATTAATGGTTTCATTGTTAATAAAAATTGACTGCAGGATGATGTAAGAAAAACTGTAGATGAGGAGTTGAAACGAAAGAAGTGCAAACTTTATTGAATTTATATTTTAGTATAAACAGTTATGACATTATTTAATAATAAATATAGAATTTAATCAACTCGTCTGCTGAATTGGGATTATAGATGGAATGGGTATTATTTTATTACAATATGCACAAAGGATAGAGGAGATATTTTGGGAAAAATTATAAAAGGAAAGGTTATGCTAAATGACTTTGGTAATTTTGCTAAAAGATTCTGGCAGGCAATTCCTGAACATTTTTCTTTTGTCAGGTTAGATGAATTTGTTATTATGCCAGATCATGTTCACGGAATAATTATTATTGATAAAAGTGATAATATTCAAAATGATCCCGGACAAAGAGAATTTGGTAAGCCGGTAAAGCAGAGCATATCAGCAATTATTGGATCTTATAAATCAATAGTTACAAGAACCATTAATAAAGAATATCCGGATAATAAGTTTGTATGGCAACCCGGTTTTTACGATCGCATCATAAGGGACCAGAACGAATTGAATAACGTCAGGACATATATTATCAATAATCCATTACGAAATATTCATAAATCAGAAATGGATTATGATATGTAATTTTTGATGTGATTGGATATTCCGTGGAATTCCCGGCCGGGGAAATACCGTGTAACCGGAATGTTTAAATTATTATTTCATAAATGGGAATATTGATAAAATAAAACAGGTTTTCGGATATAATGATGAATAAAATTAAAACCGGATATAAAGAAACGAAAATCGGTTTGATACCTGAAGATTGGAGTATTGAAAAACTTGGAGATAAAATGAATTGTTTTTCAGGTGGTACCCCATCGCGTTCAAATATTAATTATTATAATGGTTCTATCCCGTGGATTAAATCAGGTGAATTAAATAAAAAATTTATTTATTATACAGAAGAATTAATTGATGAAAATGCTATTAGGGATTCAGCAACAAGATATATTGAACCAGATACTCTGTTATATGCATTATATGGAGCAACAGCTGGTATTCCGGCTTTTTCAAAAATTAAGGCAACAATTAATCAGGCAATTTTAGCCATTGTCACTGCCGAAGACTTGGATAGTATATATCTATATTTTTGGTTGTTACATAATAAAAAAGATTTATTAAATGTTTATACTCAAGGAGCACAACCAAATCTAAGTGCACAAATTGTTAAAGATTATACAATCCCTCTCCCCCCTCTTCCGGAACAGAAAAAAATAGCCGAAATCCTATCCACATGGGACAGGGCTATTGAAAAAACAGAAAAGCTTATTGATGCAAAATTAAAACTTAAAAAAGCCTTAATGCAGCAGTTGCTAACTGGGAAGAAAAAATCTCCACATAATAAAGATAAGTGGAAGAAGGTTTCTCTTAGTAATGTATTTGAAGAAGTCATTCGACCTGCGAAGTTAGAAGATAATCAAATATACACTCTTGTTACTGTAAAAAGAAGAAGAGAGGGTATAGAGAAAAGAAGTGATCTTTATGGCAAACAGGTTTTAACAAAGAGCCAATTCTATATTAAAGCAAATGATTTTTTAATTTCGAAAAGACAAATTGTTCATGGAGCATGTGGTGTTGTTCCGACTGGACTGGATAATTCAGTTGTTTCAAATGAATACTTGGTTTTAAGAACCAGAGTAGGTTTTGATGTTAACTTCATGAGATACTATTCATATATGCCTGTTTTTCAACGAGATTGTTATCTTGCGAGTATTGGGGTGCATATTGAAAAGATGTTGTTTAAACCTGAATGGTGGTTTAAAACTCAACATTATCTACCACCTATGGCTCAACAACAACGCATTGCATCTGTCCTCTCAACCATTGATAAAGAAATCTCTGTTTTAAATAAAAAACTCAAAGCTATAAAGCAGCAGAAAAAAGGGCTTATGCAGAAACTTCTTACCGGTGAAGTGAGGGTTAAGGTGTGAACTTATAGTGTATGCCCTCACCCCCGGCCCCTCTCCCGTTTTGATGAATTGAAGGGGAGAGGGGAGCATGTAAGGAACATGTTTCAGACAAATAAAACCCTCGCCCGCCGCAGACGGGAGAGGGTGCGCGGCGACAGCAACGCGCGGGTGAGGGCGCTCATTCATCAAAACGGGGAGTCTATGCAATACATTAAAAAAGTATTTGCCCGCAATTTACGGAAAGAACAGACACCGGAAGAGGCGATAGTCTGGAACACTCTTCGTAACCGTGGGTTTATGAATCTGAAATTCAGAAGGCAGCATGATATTGAAGGTTTCATTGTAGATTTCTATTGTCATGAAATAAATCTTGCTGTTGAAATTGATGGTAAGATTTATGAACGGCAGAAGGATTATGATTTATTAAGGCAATCGCTGATCGAAGAAAAAGGTATTTCTTTTGTCAGAGTTACTAATGATGAAGTTAACAGTGATGTAAATATATTGCTGGAAATAATAAAAGGGTATAATCAATGAATGAACTAATAAAAAAAATAGACGAGCTGCACAAACAGATAAAAAACTTGCGTCCGCTCAGCAGAGAAACTGTTTTATCTCTTAAAGATTATTACAAAATCGGCCTCACATGGTCAAGCAATGCCATGGAGGGCAACACCCTTACAGAATCTGAAACAAAGGTTGTTCTTGAAGACGGTCTTACTATTGGTGGTAAACCCCTGCGAGATCATCTTGAAGCTCAGGGGCATGCCGAGGCTTTTGATTATATGCTTGGCCTTGTGAATAAAAGCACTCTGTCAGAAGAAGATATTCTTGCGCTTCACCGGTTATTCTACATAAAAATTGATGAAGCTAATGCCGGGGTGTACCGTAAAAGCCAGGTTTTTATTTCAGGTTCGCGTTATCCTCTCCCCGGCCCTGATAAAGTACCTATTCTAATGAAAGATATGATTAAAAAAATAGCATCATATAGAAGCAGTGAACATCCGGTAATTGCAGCAGCCAGGGCTCATCTTGATTTTGTGTTTATACACCCCTTTATTGACGGCAACGGCAGGGTAGCGCGCCTGCTTATGAATTTAATTCTTCTTCAGCATGGATATAATATCGCGCTGATTTCACCGGTACTCAGGGCAGAGTATATATCGTCAATTGAAGCAGCCCATGATAACAGCGGTTCATTTATTGATCTTATATGCAGGTCTGTTTATGAAACAGAGAAGGATTATTTAAGGATGTTTAATTTATGAAAGAAACTCCCTCATTGAAAGAAGACCATATCTCCCAGATCCCTGCATTACAGCTACTTATAAATCTTGGATATGAGTATATTACCCCTGCAGAAGCGCTCGATGCCCGTGGAGGGAGAGCATCAAATGTAATTCTTCACAATATACTTGATAAAAAACTTCGAGAAATAAACAAAATAAATTTCCGGGATGGGGTCTACGAATTTTCAAACAGCAATATAAACGCTGCTGTTGATGCAATAAAAAACGTACACTTTGACGGCCTTGTCCGTACAAATGAAGTGATATACGATATGCTTACCCTTGGCAAAAGCTTTGAAGAGACTATTCAGGGGAATACAAAAAGTTTTACATTAAACTATATTGACTGGAAAAATATTGAAAACAATACATTCCATGTAACAGAAGAATTTGAAGTTGAAAGAACTAATCAGAAAACTACATGTCGTCCGGATATTATCCTTTTTGTAAATGGCATACCGTTTATGGTCATTGAATGTAAAAGACCAGATATTGATGATTCAATACACCATGCAATAGAACAGCATATAAGAAACCAGAATTCAGAGCATATACCCTCTCTCTTTATCTATTCACAAATTCTTATGGCGGTTAACAAGAATGAGGCTAAATATTCTACAGTTGATTCAAAAGAAAAGTACTGGTCTGTATGGAATGAAAAGATTTTCTCTGAAGATGAAGTTGTAAAGATTGTAAATACACCATTAAATGATAATGTTAAAAATAAACTGTTTTCAGGCCGTTATAAATACGTTATGGATTACTTCAATGAAATAGAGAAAGATGGTCGTCTTGTTACAGAGCAGGATAAATCAATCTATTCAATATGCAAAAAAGAGAGATTACTTGAGTTATCATATCAGTTTATTGTTTACGATAAGGGGCAGAAAAAGATTGCCCGTTATCAGCAGTATTATTCGATTAAAAGGACTCTGGATAGGGTCAAGACGTTTGAAAAAGCAAAGAAGAGAAATGGTGGTGTAATATGGCATACGCAGGGGAGTGGGAAGTCGCTTACCATGGTAATGCTTGCCAAGGCTCTTGTGCTTGATGATGAAATTAAAAACCCGCGGGTAGTTCTTGTAACTGACAGGGTAAACCTTGATGACCAGATATGGGATACCTTTCGTCATTGCGGGCTCGAACCGGAAAAGGCAAGCACCGGGGCTAATCTCCTTGAGCTTCTTGAAAAAAACAAAACTTCAGTTATAACTTCTGTTATAGATAAATTTGAATCAGCTATTAATAAAAAGAGAAATGATATTTTATCTGATAATGTTTTTGTTCTGGTTGATGAGAGTCATCGAAGTCAATACGGCAAAAACAATGTGATGATGCAGCGCATACTCCCTGACGCCTGCTATATCGGGTTTACAGGGACGCCTCTTTTTAAGAAGGACAAACATACTACAGATAAATTTGGCGGTTTCATCGATAAATATACAATAGATCAGGCTGTGAAAGATAAAGCTGTTTTATCACTTCTGTATGAAGGGCGTCATGTTATTCAGGATGTTAATCAGAAACCGATTGATACATGGTTTGAACGTGTATGCGAGCCATTAAGCGAATTTGAAACAGCTGATCTAAAAAAGAAATACAGCAGGGTTGAGAAATTAAATAAAACAGATCAAACAATATATATGATTGCCTATGATATTAGTAAGCATTATAGCGAAACATGGAAGGGGACCGGCCTTAAGGGGCAGATCGCTACATCATCAAAAATAGCTGCGCTTAAATTCAAAAAATTTATGGATGAAATGGGGAAGGTCTCAACTGAAGTTATTATCTCATCACCGGATAAACGCGAGGGATATAGTGAGGTTGATGAAGAACCTGATGGAGATGTTCATAAATTCTGGAAAAAAATGATGGAGCGTTTCGGCAGTGAGGAGAAATATAATAGGGAGTTAATTAGCGCATTTGGTACTAACGGTGATCCTGATCTCCTTATTGTAGTTGATAAGCTTTTAACCGGATTTGATGAACCTCGCAATACAGTTCTTTATATAGCAAAACCTCTGACTGAACATAACCTCCTCCAGGCAATAGCCAGAGTAAACAGGCTGTATGAGGGGAAAGATTTTGGATATATCATTGATTATCAGGGAATTCTCGGCGAGCTCGATAGAGCGCTGAATAGCTATACAGCGCTTGAAGGTTTTGAAGAAGATGACCTTGAGGGTGCTCTTGTAAATGTCAGAGAAGAGGTTAACAAGCTCCCTCAGAAATATTCAGACCTGATAGATATATTCAAAAGTATAAAGAACAGAAAAGATGAAGAGGAGTATGAACTTCTCCTTTTTGATGAAAAGCTCCGGAAAAAATTCTATGAAAAATTATCTGAATATTCCCGTACACTTGGAGTAGCTGTCTCTACAAAAATATTCTATGATGAGAATGATGATAAGCAGATCAGGAGTTATACTGATTCGTTAAAATTTTACCAGAGTCTCCGTGCATCGGTCAAAAGAAGATATGCTGAATCCATCGATTTTAAAGAATATGAAGCCAAAATACAGAAACTGTTAGATACATATGTGACTTCAGATGAAGTTGTAAGGATTACAGAGCCTTTCAATATCTTTGACAAAGAGAATTTTCAGAAAGAGCTGGAGCGTATAGAAGGTAAAGCCGCCCGTGCTGACATGATAGCTCACAGAATGAAAAAATCAATTGATGAGAAAATGGAAGAGGACCCTGTATTTTATAAAAAGTTTTCAAAGCTTATTGAGGAAGCGATAAAGGATTACAGGGAGCACCGTATTGATGAGGCGGAATACTTTTTAAAGATGAAAGAAGCACAGGAAGCTTTCGTCAATCGTGAAGATAATGATATACCGGTAATATTAAAAAATCGTGAAGCCGCTAAAGCTTTTTACGGGATAGTAAATGAAATATTGTCCATAAACAACTCAAATGATAAAATAAAAAATATGTCTGCGGAAATCGGTATCGGTATCGATGATATAATTTTAAAAAACATGATTGTAGATTGGCATTACAAACAGGATATTCAGAACAGAATGATAAATGAAATAGAAGATTATCTGGCAGATCATCCTGATCTTAATCTTAATTACGACCAGATAGATATAATAATCGAAGCTGTCATGAATGTTGCTAAACGCAGGTATGCTCAATGACCAGGTATGTGATTCAATATAGCGATGAAAAAATAATATATACAGTTGAAAGAAGCAAAAGGAAAACTTTAGAACTAAGTGTTTTGCCCGATATGTCTGTTGTAGTAACCGGGCCAGAGAATGCATCACTTGATGATATTGAAAAAATTGTTATAAAAAGAGCTCATTGGATTATAAAACAAAGGGATTATTTTAAACAGTTTGTCCCGAAAGAACCTCCACGTCAATATGTTAGTGGTGAAACTCACAGATACCTGGGTCGTCAGTATCGATTAAAGGTTATTGAATCAAAAGAAAATAATGTTAAGCTTCAGGGTAAATTCGTCTGTATAAATTCTAATAAAGGGAACGATCCTGTTTCCAATAAAAAGTTATTGTACAAATGGTACAAAGAGCATGCTGAATCAAAGTATGATGAACTTATTGACCTATGCTTATTAAAACTAAAAAAATACGGTATAGAAAAACCTGAGGCAACTATAAGAAAAATGACATCCCGCTGGGGGAGCTGTGATTCCGATAAAAAAAAGATAATATTAAACACTGAGCTAATAAAAGCTCCATCTCATTGCATTGAGTATGTAGTTATGCATGAACTATGTCATTTGAAGTATCCTGACCATGATAACAGGTTCTATAAATTTCTTACTCTTCTTATGCCTGACTGGAAGCAGAGAAAGGAAAGACTGGAAAAAACCTTTCTGTAAAGTTAAGAAAGTTAAACATCAAAAATAGCTTGAAAACCCCTCCAGAAGGATTAATCTGACAGTAGTCTCATTATCTTTTATTCCGGGTTGAAATAATGAAAAGAATCTCTCTGCTGATTTTGTCTCTCCTCTTATGTTTTTTATCCGGCAATTATTCCGAAGCTGCATCTGCTCCAGGCCTTATGCAGGGGAGCGGTAATCCTGCTTCATCCGGCAAGGGGGGGACCGGTGTGTCAGCCTCCGGGGCTGAATATTTCAGCCTTAACCCTGCTGCACTTGCAGAGGAGGAGAGATTCTTTTTCTATACAGGATTCGGCTCTCTCGATATGGGGTTCCTTTTTTCAGATTCAATTATTGCATATCCTGTATCGTATGGAGTAATAGGCGGCAGTTTCAGATATCTCTCTGATGAAGAGAACAGCGCCAGGTATAAAAACTACGCATTTTCACTCGGTCTTGGTAAAGATATTACATCAAAGCTGGCATTCGGTTTAGCTGTAAAGGGGATGCGGGCAGATTATGACAGCAGTAATTTTTATACAGGCCTCAGTACAGGTATTCATTACAGAATCCCGGGCACTATCCGTGCTTCAGGATTCGGAATTTTTGATCCTCTTCTTGGGGTTTCTGCTGATCTGGGGTATTATTCAGATGAAATTACAGATCTAAATTCAATAAATGCAGGGTATAATTTTAACTTTTACAAGGGGAGCATCTTTAATCTTGGATTATATAATGATTTTTCAGCTATAAATAATTTCAGGGACTACCATTTCAAGCTGGGCCTTGAATCTCTTTTCATGGATCGTTTTATAATACGGGGGGGAGCAGCTTTCCCGGATCATTACGATTATATGACATGGACAGCAGGAGCAGGGTACAGGCTTGCAGATGATAATTACAGTGCAGCCTTTGATTACTCTTTTACATATTCAGAAAAAACCGGAGTTAGCCATTTTGCAGGTGCAACCATTAATTACGGGGCTCTTGATACAGATCCTCCAGTGGTTAATATTGAGCCCGATTATAAATTCATATCTCCAAATTATGACGGGAAACAGGATTATCTGATATTCTCCATAGATGTAAGCGACAAGAGCCATATTAAGGGGTGGAGGCTGCAGATTTATAATGAAGCTGAGGTTATGGTTAGAGAGTTCAGGATAAGCGACAGGGATATAGAGGAGCAGCTTACATTCAGGTATTTTTTCAGAAAGCTTATAAGTAAAAAGGAATCGATGATTGTCCCCTCCGGAATTTTGTGGGACGGCAGTGACGGGAGAGGGGGGATCCTCCCGGATGGAGTTTACAAATATTATTTTTACGCCTGGGATGCCAGAGATAATATCTCTCCGGTAAAAGCGGGTGCAGTAATGATAGATACAGTTGCGCCTGAAGTAACATTGAGGCCCCTCTCTTACATTTTTTCACCAAATGATGATGGAAACCTGGACTATCTTGTTATTGAACAGAAAATCAAAAGCGGTCCCCATGATACCTGGAATGCCGCAATAAAAAACTCAGCAGGTGAAACGATTCTGTCATACACCTGGAAGGGGGACGGGGTGCCGGAAAAATTTATCTGGGACGGCAGAAATAATTCCGGTGAATTATCCCCTGATGGTTTATATTACTACACTATCTCTTCCAGTGACAGGGCGGGTAATACCACATATGGTGAGGTTAAGGAAATTACCCTTACAACAAAGATGGAGATTGCTGACATACGCCTTTCAGAAGAATATTTCTCCTACGATAATTCTCCGGCTAAACAGATCCGCATGTTCCCTGATCTTTCAGACCGGAAGGGCCTTGATAAGTGGGAAATAAAAATTTCTGATAGAAACGGCAGGGGGATAAAATCGATCACAGGGGGAGGGGCTCTTCCTCCATTTATTGACTGGGACTGCCGTGATGATAATGGCAACCCCCTTCCTGATGGAGAATATTCTGTTAAATTTCAGGCCTGGTTTGCCAGCGGCAACAACCCTGAGTCTTACGGGAAAAAAATAATTTTTGATAATACCCCTCCGGTTATTTCTCTGTCACATACACCGGAGCTTTTTTCACCTGATGATGACGGGGAGAATGATCTTCTTTACATCAGGATTAATGCATCTGATAACAGCGGTTTCAAAGGGTGGGAGCTGAAAATATTTAATGAAAGCAGACAGCTCTTTAAAACATTCTCCGGCAGAGGGGCGCCTCCGGCTGAGATTGTATGGGACGGTACAGGTGATTCAAGGGAGGAGCTTGAGTCTGCTTCTGACTATACAATGGAGATAAGGGCCTTTGACCTGGCCGGGAACTCAGGTAAAGCTACGGATAGGTTCTCTGTTGATATTCTTGTTGTTGTCACAGAACGGGGACTTAAGATGCGGATAAGCAATATTGAGTTCGCATTCGGGAGTGCTGCAGTAAGTGCAAAGGGCGCGAAGATACTTGACCGGGTTGCTGTAATTCTTGAAAAATACAGGCGCTATGATGTTGTAGTTGAAGGGCATACTGATAATATCGGAGGGGCTGATTACAATCAGAAGCTTTCAGAAAAGCGTGCTATTTCCGTGAGGGAGTATCTGGTGAAAAAGGGTGTTGAGCCCTCCAGGCTCAGGTATGAGGGCCTGGGCGAGAGTATGCCCTTTTATCCCAATACAAATGAAGAAAACCGGAGGAGGAACCGCCGGGTGGAATTTCTTTTAATAAAGCATGCGGAATAAGCAATGTATATTTTTTTTACAGATCTTGACGGGACTTTAATTGACCATCATACCTACAGCCCCATGGGTGCCATGGAGGGGATAGGGCTTTTAAAAGAGAGAGGGATACCCCTTGTACCTGTTACAAGCAAAACCTTTGATGAAGTATGTGAAATAATGGATCTCCTTAATCTGCGGAATAACTTTGTTTTTGAAAATGGCGCAGGAATGGGAATTTTTTCAGGTAAAGAGGGTTTTCAGTTTACTCTTAACAGCCCCGGGATTGATTATCTTCTTGGTTTTGTTCCGCTGATTTCAGGATTTTTCGGATCTCAATTAAATATCCTGAACTTTGTTTCTGCTCAGGAGCTTGACAGGCTCACCGGGCTGGGGCTTAAAAGATCGGAGATGGCTCTGAAAAGAAAAGGTTCAGTTTTTTTTATACCCCGCAATAATCCTTCACCTGATGAGGCAGAGATAGATGCATTAAACAGGTCCCTTGCTCCTGAAGGGGTAAAAATTACAAAAGGGGGAAGGTTTTATCATCTTGTTTCTCTTGATTTCGGCAAGGGGGAGGGTGTAAAAAAAATAATTGAGTTTTACAGGGTTAAGTATAATTGTGAACCTGTTACTGCAGCGGCAGGGGACAGCTTAAACGATCTTGATATGTTAAAAGTAGTTGATTATTCCTATGTGGTGAAAAAACCTGACACTACATGGCTGAAGACAGATTTCCCTGTAATTAAAACTCAGGGGGAGGGGCCATACGGATTTAGTGAAGCTGTAAAAGATTTTTTAATTAAAATATCAGGGTAGATGATGGAATTTATAAAGGAGCTTCTATACTCAATAGGCGAGATGTTCATGCGCTTTGTAAACAGGGTGCTTGCCTGGTTTCTGGGGCTGGAATTTCTGAATCAGGCCATTCTTGTAAGCAGCATAACCGCTTTTTTTGCGATTATTCTTCCTATAGCTGAGTATTATATTTTTGAAACATGGTTTGAAATCAATAATCCCCAGGCGGTTTATCTTATAGCCATTGTGATTATAATGGTTGTTACAATGTATATACCCGTGAAGATTGCCTTTATAATAAGAATGGCAGTTAACGGATGGTATCTTCTATGGCTTATAATAGTATCAGCAGCAGGGAGTATATCACACGCACCATATGAGTTGAGTTCAGGATATTATTTTAATATTGCCGCGCCGCTTATTTATATAATATTATCAGTTTTATATTATCTTGCACGGAGAGGGTGATTGCTGATTTTTCTGTAACCTCTCCGGAAATTTGTTTTCTTTCTAACATAAGGGGTTAACCCGATTGATTCTGTAAAAAAATCTGGTAAAGGGGATAACCTTATCCCCCTCTGAAAAGAGTTATACTGTTACAATTTACCGGATTAGATATAACACAAAGGAGAATGGTAAAAATGAGTAAAAAGCAGTTCCAGACAGAAGTGAATCAGCTTCTACATTTAATTATTCATTCACTCTATTCTCATCAGGAGATTTTTTTAAGAGAGTTGATATCAAATTCATCTGATGCGCTTGATAAACTCAAGTTTCTCAATCTCACTGATGAGAATTATAAGGGTATAAATTTTGATCCCAGGATAGATGTTTCTTTCGATTCCGCGGAAAAGACCATAACAATAAGTGATTCCGGAATCGGCATGAATGAGCAGGACCTTGATGAAAACCTGGGAACCATTGCCCGCTCAGGAACCAAAGGTTTTCTCAACAGCCTCACAGGGGACGCAAAAAAGGATTCTACCCTTATAGGTCAGTTTGGTGTCGGATTCTACTCATCTTTTATGGTTGCAGATAAAGTTGAGGTTGTAACCAGAAAGGCAGGGGAGGAGACCGGATTTAAATGGATAAGCGACGGCAAAGGGGAATACGAAATTGAAGCCTCTGAGCGTGACAGTCACGGTACCACAGTTAAGCTTTTTCTTAACAGTGAGGGTGCAGAATTCGCCAGCAGGTGGTCAATTGAAGGTGTTGTAAAGAAGTATTCCAACCATGTTCCTTTCCCCATTTTCCTTCATTACCAGGATACAAAGTTTGAAGGTGAAGGTGAGGATAGAAAAGAAATAAAAGAGGATAAGGTTGAACAGATTAACTCCGCTTCTGCTATTTGGAAAAGACCAAAGAGTGAATTAAAGGAGGAGGATTATTTTGAGTTTTATAAACAGATCGCACATGATCTTGAGGATCCTCTTTTTTATATGCATACAAACGCGGAAGGGGCGCTTGAGTATACTACTCTTTTTTATATCCCCTCCAAGGCCCCCTTTGATCTTTTCCGGGCTGACTACAAGGCTGGTGTTAAACTCTATGTAAAAAGGGTCTTTATTACAGATGATGAAAAGGAGCTTATGCCCACATATCTCCGCTTCGTACGCGGTATTATTGACTCAGAAGACCTCCCCTTAAATGTGAGCAGAGAGATTCTTCAGCAGAACAGGGTAATGGCAAAAATTAAGTCCTCTTCAGTTAAGAAGATATTAACTGAGATTGAGGGTCTAAAGATAAAATCCAGGGATAAGTATAACATGTTCTGGAAGGAGTTTGGAATCCCCATGAAGGAGGGGCTATACCAGGATTTTGAAAACAGGGAGAAGCTTCTTGATCTTGTAATGTATAAATCAACAAAGTCCGATGAGTTTATAACACTTAGCGAGTATGTTGAGCGTATGGCCCCTGATCAGAATTCCATATACTATATTACAGGTGAGAAGGGGAATGTGCTCCGCAAGTCCCCTCTTCTTGAGATGTATAAAAACCGTGATATAGAAGTGCTGATACTTGACAATGAGATTGATGAAATAGTAATCTCAACTGTACCCAAATATAAGGATTACGAGCTTAAATCAGTGAACAGGAGTGATGCTGCCAATGATTTAAAGAGCGATGATGACAGGGACAGAGAAAAGAAAATTGAGCCCCTTGTTGCAAGGATAAAGGAAAAACTTGGTGACAGGGTTAAGGATGTAAAGGCCAGCACAAGGCTCAGCGATTCACCATCCTGCATTGTAGCTGATGAGAATGATCCTACTGTACAGATGCAGAGTATTCTTAAAGCAATGGGGCAGGGGGATATTCCTGAATTTAAGCCTATACTTGAAATAAATCCTGACCATGAAATAATAAGGAAGCTGGAAAACAGTGAAGATGAGTCTGTAGTTGAAGATATCAGTTTTCTGCTTCTGGAGCAGGCAATGATAGTGGAGGGGGTTGAAATAAAAGATCCCAATCAGTTTGTTGCGCGAATGAACAGGGTAATAAATAAAGCTGTATAAGTTATAACCCGGGGCAGCGGGGTCATTCTTTTTTGACTGTCTGTCCCGGGTAATTTATATTGAGCCGGCAGGAGCGATTCATGTCTGATAACATCATAGAAATAATCAGAAATAAAAAAGCGCGCTTTGAGTATGAGATCCTCGACACATTCGAGGCAGGTGTTGTTTTGCGCGGTACTGAAGTGAAATCGATCCGCCAGAAAAAGGTAAATATACAGGAATCCTATGCCAGGATAAAGGATGGCGAGGTTTATATTGTGGGGATGAATGTTTCCGCCTATGAAATGGGGAACAGGTTTAATCATGATCCATTGCGTGAAAGAAAGCTCCTCATGCATAAGCATGAAATTAAAAAGCTCATAGGGAAGCTTAATGAAAAAGGGTATACCCTTGTTCCATTGAGAATGTATATAAAAAACGGCAAGGTAAAAATCGAGCTGGGCCTTGGAAAAGGTAAGGCTGTTTACGATAAAAAGAAGAGCATACAGGATCGTGATATGAAAAGGGATATGCAGAGGGACATTAAGAAGTATGTATAATTTTAACTCATTTTTGATTTTTGCAATACTATATAAATCCTGTTAAACTGTCTACCCCGGGGGTACTTCTTTCCTTTGCCCCCTGTCCCCCAAAGGGGGCACGAGTTAATATATTTTCTTTATAATTTAATTTTATATCATTCCAATAACAATTTCAATATTGTTTAATCCGTCTTCATCTTTAATCCGCAATGTACTAATTCCAGTAATCCGAGAAAATTCATCTGCTTACTCAAGTTTGTTTTGTACGTGCCCCCTTTGGGGGACAGGGGGCTAACTCCGGTAGATGTGGTAATAAATAGTTTAATTGCATCTGCCGAGAATCCGAAATGAGTTATAATTTTCCAATTCCCCGATTTTATCGTATTATAAGGTATAATAGAAAAACCAGAACAGCCGTGATTGACGCGAATGCAAAAATGAGTTTGTTTCTTTCAGCATCAGGCATTAGGGAGATGTTCTGAAGTTTGTATTTTAATTCAAGGATAGAGTTTATTATACTGCTGTAGTTTACTTTCTTTTTGAAATCAGCTTTAAATGAAGAGAAGAGCCCCCGCTTATTTTTATCTGCCCCGTCTTTTTTTAAATCAAATTTACCCTCTTTGTAGAGTTCCGTGTCATCAGGGTTGACAAGCAGGCTGTGACCGCATCGACAGGATATCTTTATAATACCTCTGTCAATAGGGAAACGGAGCATCTTTCCGCATGCGGGACATGCTTTAATATACTTCATGGGAATTTACTGAATTTCCTGAACCTGCTTTGTCATTTCAGGTATTTTAGAAAAGAGTTCTTCCAGGTCTTCATTTTTTATTCCTGTTGCTTCAAGAGCATCACTGCTGAGCTGATGAAACAACCCGTCGCTCCCTATCCCTATACCTGCCATAATGCTTACAGTATTGGCAATATGTACGATGGAGACCTCCTGCTTGAACTCTTTAGGGGCATTTTCAGGATCTGAATAGTACCTGGAAATCGCTTTAAGCACAGGTGGGAAATTCCATTTTTCCAGTACTTTTTCACTTATCTCCTCATGGCTGTATCCCATTACAGATTTTTCAGCCTCGCTGAAGGTAACATTATTTGCTGTAACTTCATTCATTATATCATTGTATGTATTCTGAACAAAAATTGCAAGGACCGTTTTACCTATATTGTGGATAATCCCGCCGGTAAAAACAATGTCTGCAATATCTTTGCGATTCCTCTGAACAGCTATCCGTTTGGCCATTGTGCCTACAAGGAGACCCTGCTTCCACAATTCACCCTTTGCAAGATCGTAGCCGATAACAAATTTATCGAGGAGCGGTTTTGCAGCCACAACCATAACAATATTTGTTACTTCCCTTATACCCAGAGTGACTATGGCCCTGTCAATAGAACTGATCTCTTTCCCTTTGCTGAAGTAGGCAGAGTTGCAGAGCTTGAGTATGTTTGTAGTCATAGCCTGATCCTTGGAAATCTCCTCAGCTACAGCCTTGAAGGAGACATCAGGATCGTTTACCATATTAAGAATTTTTGCCGCAACCTCAGGTATCGTAGGGAGGGCTGCGATGTTGTTTATGGTGCTTTCTATTCGTTGTTTTATATGTGCGTGCATTTAAAATACTCCGGGCTTTATATCAAACCTTATAATACATTTTTTCTTTTCCGGCAGCTTTCACTTTCATATGCCCGTCATCAAGAAAAAAGTCGATGACCCGGCCGGTATTACCGCCGGTATCCTCTTCAAGGAGCGGAATCTTAAGCTCTTCAAGAATTTTTTTTGTTTCCTCAATATTTCTGTCCCCGATCTGTCCAAGGGTTACGTTGGACTGAAATTTGAACATAGAGGCGCCGCCGGCAATTTTTGCTGACATATTTTCTCTTTTACACCCCTCTTTTAAGAGTCTCTGGACAAGAAGGGGTATTGCTGTATCTGCGTATTTTTCAGGAGTCGCGCCTTTAGCAGTATCAAGGGGGAGTAGAATGTGAGCCAGCCCCCCTGTTTTCTTTATCCTGTCGTAAATACAAATACCCACACAGCTCCCGAGGATTGTGCGCAGTATTGTAGGATTCTGGCCGATTTTCACCTGCGCAACCCCAACATTTATTAGTGTCTGGTTCATACTGTATTCTCTGAATCGAATTTATTATCACTAAATTAATATATTAATCAGCTCATTTGTCAAGGGATATAGTCATTTTTTGAATATTTTTTCTCTGAGAGGTACTGAACTTATTTTATTGTATAAAACGCTCTATTTTTATTATCAATAATTTTTTCGTTTACAATTTATATCTAATGCTCCATGATAATAAAATGATACCAGTAATTATTCCTAAAGATATTTTTTAGTGTAATAATTCTGTTTTCATTGTCCCCGCCGCCTCCGGCGGCGGGGACAATGGAGCATTTTATTCCAAATAAAAGTTCAGGAATTAACACTGAAATGATACTGAAAAGCCTAAAGAAAAATCCTTCAGACAAGATCCGTGAGATTCTCTCAGGAATAAAGAGCAGTGACTTTAACAGCATAGGGGGGATATATCTTGATGAAGTTCTTAATATATTTTTTAAGCTTGAGGGTGAAATAACTGTTCCCGGGATATCAGTCAAAGAGCTCGATTATAAAACAGGGGCAGCCATTTTTGAAAATATGGTGAAGTTCGCACCGGAAATTTTTTTTAATCACTCCTTTATGGAGAAGCGGAAACCTGCTGCAGAGGAGCATTCTCTTCAGTTCTGCAGAAAAATAGAAGGGGTAGTGATAGACTTTGTTCATGTTATAAGAATTGATTTAAGGTTTACCCCCGGTTCAGGTGTAATTGTGTCTTCCGGAAATAATGATATCTATCCTTCATATAAATCAGACAGATTGTTCTTTAAATCACGCCTGGTTCCTGTAAAGAAAGGTTCTTTGCCGGAAAATATTGATTCAATAAAAATAAAGGATTCCGAATCAATTGAAGCTGATCAGAGGCGTTTCGTTTCAGTTATTTTTGAAGAAAAGAACAGAAGGCCCATGTCTGTGGAATTATCTAAAAGGGCAGGTTCCGGGATTTTTCCTTTCTCTGCAAATATCTATCCATTTATAACTTACGATTATTTTACATCATGCCTCAGCCTGCCCGATCCGCTGCCGCATCGTATTGAAGAGGGGGCCCTTCTGTTTGAGCCTTTGTTCTTTTACATCAATTCTCTCTACAGGGGGATCTCCGATAGTGCTGCCAGAGGAGCAGAAGAGATTCCCGATTCATTGACTATTGAGGGGGATAATCTTTCTTTAACAGGGGAATATATAAAAAAATTGAATACCTTTTTTTCAAGGTATTCAATATATACAGATGATTCACTTATGCTCCAGGGGCTTCGTAAAATCGAAACAGCTTAATGTTTATATTATGCACCTGTGTTTACTTTAAACTGCTTCATTAATTCAAGCATCTCCTGCGCCTGGTTTGACATCTCTTCACTTGCTGATGCAGTCTCTTCAACAAGTGCAGCGTTCTGTTGTGTCATATTATCGAGTTCCATAATGGCTCTGGTTATCTGATCCATAGCAGATTTCTGCTCATCACTGGCAACAGCGATCTCCTGTATTATCAGGGCGCTTTTTTTAGCTGCATCGGCTATCATCTGCAGCGTATTCCCTGTACTCATTACAACTTCAGTGCCGCTTTCAACTTTATCTACAGAGTCGCGAATCAGCTTTTCTATCTCCTTCGCAGCGTCACCTGACCTCTGGGCCAGATTCCTTACCTCTCCGGCAACCACGGCAAAACCTCTCCCCTGTTCCCCTGCCCTTGCAGCCTCCACCGCAGCATTGAGGGCAAGAAGGTTGGTCTGGAAAGCAATTTCATTTATTACAGTAATAATTTCTGCTATTCTTTTACTCGATGTGTTTATTTCATTTATTGAATCTATGGCAGAGTGGGCCTGCTCGCTCCCTTCAGCCGATTTTATCGATCCCTCTTGTGTAAGTTTACTTGCAGTTCTGGAGTTTTCCGCGTTCCGTTCAACAGCTGCGCTGTTTTCTTCAATTGTTGAAGCGATCTCTTCAAGAGCAGATGCCTGCTCTGTTGTCCGCTGAGAAAGGTTCAGGTTCCCCCGGCTTATTTCATCGACTGCCTGGGCCAGGTTTTCAGAAGTAAAGATGAGCCCCGTAATGAGCTTCTCAAGGCTGTCTGCGGAGGCGTTAAGTGCGGCTGCAAGCTGTCCTATTTCATCTTTCTGTTTTATGTCGATCCTTTCGGTGAAGTCCCCTTGTGCAAGTTTTGCGGCAAAATTATTCATTGCCTGAACAGGATTGGAAATTTTCCCTGCTATAAAAAGGCTTATAATGAGACTGGCAATAACTGCAATAATTACAACAAAAGATGCGGCATAACCCATCTTCCTTAATGGGGCAAAAAGCATTGACTCAGATACTGTAACACAGAGTATCCACCCGGTCTGTTCAAGTTCGGTGAAGTAAATTCTCTGTGTTTCACCATTCATGGTAATTGCAGCATTACCGCTTTTATCTTTTATTATAGTACCGCCGAGAGAAGCCAGGTTTCTGTCCGGATGTTCAGTGATTTTTTTTGTCATAACAAGGGATTTATCGTCATATGCCAGAAACAGACCCTCCTTATCCAGAAGAAAGGCTTTCATGTCAATGTTCTCATCCTTAATTTCTGTTACAATCCGCTGTATTTCTACAATGTCAAAGTCGCCGCTGGCAACACCAATGATAAGACCCTGCTGATTGAAAAAGGGTGAAACAGCCGAAATCATGGTTACACCCGAAGCGTCATCAAAAAATGGGGCAGACCAGGCAATCTCGTTCTCTTTTACTCCGGTCTTCCCGGTAAGATACCAGTCCTGTGAATGGAAATTATATTCTTCAGTTTCGTATTCTTGAGTATAAATTATTTTATCACCATCTCTGTATACATAGGGGCCGAAAAATTTCACTGCCGCATTGTATCTGTATGGTTCAAACCATACCCCGAATCCGAAGCTGGCCTGGTTGTCGCCTGTGAAATCTCTTAATATATTCACATAGGTATTTCTTGATAATGTATTTGTGCTGCTTTGGGTAACTGAAGCAAGGGACCTCACAATGGAGGAGTGGGCTTCAAGTTTTCTCTCCATATCAGATATTACACCTTCAAGTTTGAGAGGCATTCTTTCATTAATTTCATTGTTTATGATGTAGTAGGTTATAACAAAGGATGTTATAGATATTGCAGCTATTACAGTAACAACAAGGGCAAGTATATAGGCCATTGTTTTAAATTTAAATGAGTGTATATTCATGATTTTTTCCTTTTCATTACCGCTTTATATTTTTATTCAGATTTCAGCTATCCATATCAAGGTCAGAGAGCACTTCAATATCCTTTGCAGTAAGCATTATATCCGGATTCAGGATTATAATAAGATTATCCTCTTTGTTGAGGACACCCTTAATTATCTCCTTGTTGATGCTCACATGAAAGTTGGGAACCTCCTGAAGCTGGGCTGATGCGGAAATTACATCTGAAACTGAGTCTACTATTACCCCCACAAGCGATTCTTTGTGCTCAAGTATAAGGATTACAGTAAAGGAATCGTATTCTCTCTCCTCCAGATTGAATTTAAGGCGGAGATCTATGACCGGTACAACAATTCCCCGCAGGTTTATTACACCCTTCATGTAATGTGCCGCATTAGGGACTGATGTTATGTTTGTCATCCCTACAATCTCTTTAACTTTCAGCACCTCAATACCGTAGGTTTCATCGTTTATAAGAAACGTAACATATTGTTGGGTGCTGTTTGCAAGCGTATTGTCTATGTTTCCGTAAGCTGTATTTGCGGACATGATTTTCCTCCATTAATTAAGTACATATAATAAACATCATTTGAAGGTATAAGTCAATAACTGAATAGTCACTGATAAATGTTTTTTTATAAAACGGAACAGGTTGCAGAATAGTGCTTTTGTAATTAAACAGGTCTGAGCCGGTAAATTTAAAATCTGAAAAAGATTTATAAATAAGGTGACACCCTCTTTTGAATTTGATATATTAAATAGAGTTGTGATCAATTATTTATTCACAGCAGAGTGTTTTGATCAATCAGATGATTCTGCCCTGTATTTTCAGGGATTGAGGTGTTTTATGAAAATAGCAGTTGCAGGCGGACTCGGTTTTACAGGGGGTTATATTGTGCCTCAGCTTATTTCTGCAGGTCATGATGTAACTGTATTTGACAGCAGGAATGAATCTGACTTTAATTTTGAGGGAGCCTGCTATGTAAGGGCTGATCTTATGAAAGAGGGTTCCTGGCAGAAGTTTATTGCTGACAATGAGGTTATAATCAATCTTGCCGGAGTCAATATTTTTCAGCGCTGGAGTGACAAAAAGAAGAAGCTCCTTTACGACAGCAGGATAAAAACAACAAAGAATATTGTGGATACACTCCCTCAAACAGGGGGTGAGGTAAAACTTCTGATCAATGCTTCAGCAACAGGCTTTTACGGATTCCATAAGGATGAAATAATCGATGAATCCACCCCGGCAGGGAAAGACTTTCTCGCAGGGATATGCATGGACTGGGAGAATGAGGCGCTAAAGGCTGAGGGTAAGGGTGTCCGTGTGGTTATTCTCAGATTCGGCACAGTATTCGGGAGAGAGGGGGGCGCTTTCCCGGAGTTGAAAAAGAATTTCCGCATGTTAATGGGGGCCAGGCTTGGATCAGGGGAGCAGTGGTTCCCATGGATACATATTGAAGATCTGGCCCGTATCGTTGCTGCGGCTTTTGAAGATGAATCTATGCAAGGTCCATATAATTGTACTTCACCTGGAATTGTAACTAATCGTGATTTAACTAAAATAATGAGTGAGGTCACGGGACGGCCGGTGATTATCCCTTTTGTTCCCGGAATTGCTTTGAGGCTTATTCTGGGAGAATTCGGAGGAGTGATTATAAAAGGGCAGAGAGCTGTACCTGCAAAACTGGCGGGCCAGGGGTTTAATTTCAGATTCCCCGAACTAAAAGCTGCACTTGAAGATTTAATGTAAAGTGACTTCTGTGAAATTTGAAGTCTACGGTACTTCCCATATTGCAGCTCTGACCCTCACAGCTCTTTTTGTCGCATTTATTGTAGCGGCAGGGAGAAGGCTTTCAGGGAAAGGGTATGATACTGCTTTATCGCTATGTATTGTTATGGTTATCCTGTCAGGTATGGGGCTTAAATTCGGCTACAACTGGTATAGCGGCAAGCCTTCCTATCCTATGCAGCTTTGTGACTGGGCAGCTTTACTGACAGCATATATCCTTGTTTTTCCGGATAATAGGGTATTTGAACCGGCATACTTCTGGGGTATGGGGGGGACTTTACAGGCTTTAATTACCCCTGATGTGAAACTCGATTTTCCGGATATTAAGTTTTTTACTTTTTTCCTTCTTCACTGCGGGGTTGTGGCTGGTGTTTTTTACTCAATCTTTGTAAAAAGACTTGCTGTTTCAGCTGGCGGGGTGAAAAGAGTATTTATAATATCGCAGCTATATCTTGCTGCTGCAATAATTGTTAATTATATAACAGGTTCAAATTACGGGTATCTTTCGAAAAAGCCTTCATCAGCATCTCTGCTCGATTTTTTAGGGCCCTGGCCCTTTTATATTATAGGGATAGAGGTTATAGGTTTACTCGTATTCGTAATTTTAGATACCCCTTTTTTTATATCGCAGAGGAGGGGGGAGGTGTAGACTGATGGGGGGATATATTTTATTTCATCTCCAGGCTCATCCTGTTTTTAGGCAGGAAATTAATATTGACAAATAGAACCCTTTTTTTAGGGTATTCCTTTAATTTCAGTAAAATAAGAAAGTTGTGCTGTTATAATTTTTTATTTTTAATAAATTGAAATCGAGTATTGTAATAATACAGAAAATAAATTGTAAAAGAGGTAACTCCGATGAAAAGGACATTTCAGCCAAGCAAGTTAAAAAGAAACCGGAAACATGGATTTAGAGCCAGGATGGCAACAGCTGAAGGTAGAAAAGTTCTCATGAGAAGAAGAAGGAAAGGGAGACATCAGTTAACTGTATCTGACGAGAAGAGGATGCCGAAATAGGGCTGAAGATCAGTAAATAATAGATGCTGTGAAGAGGGTTAATTCACTTAAGGGAAGGAAGATTTTTCAGGAAGTATTCCAGAATGGGAGAAAGAGCAGAAGATCGGGGATAACAGTTTTTGTTCTAAAAGATAAGCGGGAAATAATAGGCGAAGATCAGTCAGAAAAGAAGGATGTGAAAATAGGAATTTCAGTAGGCAGATATTACGGCAATGCCTGTAAAAGGAATCTGATGAAGAGAAGAATTCGAGCTGTATGTAATGAACTGATTGATCGTATCAATAATGAATTTTTAATAATTATTAAACCCGGTTCCGGCTCAGACAAATTGAGTTTTGAGGATCTGAAGTTTGAAATTGGTGCTATTTTTAGAAATACCGGGGTAATTGATGGAAGTGGTTAGAATAATAATCGGTAAAACCGGCCTTATTTTTTCCGGGATTGCTGTTTTTATAATAAAATTGTATAAAATATTTATATCACCACTATTGCCGCCGGCATGCAGGTATTATCCCACATGTTCCACATATTCTATTCAGGCCTTGCAGAAGCACGGTCTGTTCAGGGGAGGATATCTTTCAGCAAAAAGGATTTTATCCTGCAGTCCCCTGGGGAAAGGCGGGTTTGATCCTGTGCCCGAAGAATTTTATCTCTGGAAATAGTATAGTTTTTTAGTTTTTATCCCCTTACTTCCCCTCATACCCCAGTGCCGCAGCATCTGCGAGTAGTTGTATATTTATAAAATTAATGAGCAGCAAAAGGATTGAATATGGAAAAGAGAACCTTACTTGCAGTAGTTCTGACTATGATAGTATGGGTGGGCTGGTTCTGGTTTTTTGTGCCTGAGCCGGAAATACCGCAAGATACCGCTCAGGTAGTCCAGAAAGAACAGAAAAAGGAGAGTTCTGTCACAAAAGAAGTGACAACAGAAAGGACTGTCAGTGCAGGGAGTTATGTAACTGTTTCAGGAAATATTAAAGAGCAGTCTATTGCATTTAAAACGGATATATTTAAATTTGAACTGACTAACAAAGGGGCGTCAATAAAGAGAGTAAATTATATACAGAGAGACGCTGATTTAACATTTGATGAAAAGCTTTTTAATTCAAAGGGTGAATTTGATTTTTCAGTAAGTTTCAGTGAAGATGAGTTTTTAAAAGGGAGCGATCTGGAAAATGTTGTCTGGGATTTCCGGAAAGAGAAGAGCGACACAATAAAATTTTTTACTGATGTTGTTATGAACGGGCAGCCCTTAAGAATAGAAAAAATCTATACTTTTACAGATAAGGGATATGATTTTAATGTGGAGTACAGGTTTGTTAATATCGGGAGGAATCACGTAACTTTTAAGGACGGTATTGCCATATTCTCCCCCTCCGATATTCTTGGGCCAAGACTTGATTACAGGAATAACTTCAATAACATGACTGGTATTTATTCTGTGGATGGGAGTTATGAAAAAAACACCAAGGGTGGAGGATTTTTCTCCAAAGCGGGTGAGACAAAGAAAGATTCCGGCTCAATTGACTACACGGGTATAATGAGCAGATATTTTCTTCTCATCATGAAGCCGCAGGGATTTACAGGAACAGGAACCATTTTTGATAACAGGCAGGGAACCGGATGCAGAACCGGTATGTTTGTGGATATGAGAGATATCGCGCCGGGAACAGAGGTGTCCAGGCCTTTTAGGGTATATCTGGGGGAAAAAAATAAGGATCTTCTCAGGGCTATTGATCCAATACTTGTTGATGCATCGGATGTGAGTACAATAATTGAGCCTATCAGGTATTTTGTTATCTGGGCGCTGATGAATATTAATAAACTTTTCGGTAATCTCGGGCTTTCCCTGGTTGTATTTTCAATTCTAACCAAGATAGTATTTATGCCGCTTACTAAAAAATCAACAGATTCAATGAAAAAAATGCAGGATCTGAGCCCCCAGCTTAAGAAACTTCAGGAGAAGCATAAGGATAAACCTGATGTTCTTCAGAGGGAGACAATGAAGCTTTATAAGGATAATAATGTCAATCCTCTTGGAGGTTGTCTGCCGCTTCTGCTTCAGATGCCATTCTTTTTCGCGCTATACAGCGCTTTGATTAACTCTTTCGATTTATGGAATGCTCCATTTATATTATGGATACAGGATCTTTCAATGCCTGACACTCTCCTTACTGTTTCAGGTTTTGATATAAATATTCTTCCGCTCCTCATGATTGTGTCTACTATTATTCAGCAGAGACAGACAATGAGCGAAGCGGCAACTCAGCAGCAGAAAATGCTTATGTATATGATGCCTGTGATTCTGTTATTCATATTCTGGACTATGCCCTCAGGACTGGTTCTTTACTGGTTTCTGCAGAATCTTTACCAGATTTTACATCAGTATGTAGTTAACCATTTAGGAGAAAGAAAGAAGAGAGCAGCTTAAATGTTAAATATATGAAATAATAGAGGATTCAGGAGGCTATAAATGAAGGTTATAGAGGCTGAAGGACGGACATCTGATGATGCAACTAAAAAAGCCCTGGCCGAGCTGGGAATAAGAGACGCTTCCAAGGTAAACGTGGAGATAATAGATCCGGGTAAAAGCGGAATATTCGGTTTCGGAGTGTCAAGACCGGCTAAGGTAAGAATATATTATAATGAGCAGAATGATGATGTGGGGGGAAAAGTAAGGGAAATGCTTACAAACCTCCTTGTAAAAATGGATATGGAAGGGAGCATTAAAGACATAAAAGAGGGTGAATCAAAAGTTTATGTTGAGCTGAAAAGCAAGGACAGCTCCGGTTTAATTATAGGGAAAAAAGGTAAAACACTTGAGGCGCTTCAGTTTATGATAAATCTTATGATAAACAATGCCACAGGGAGTGAAAAAAAGATTATTCTTGATATAGAGGAATACAGGGAGAAGAGAGAGAAGGCGCTTAAAAAAATGTCGAGAGATATGGCCTTTAAGGTTATCAAGTCTGGAAGACCTATGACCCTTGAACCTATGAACCCTTTTGAACGAAGGCTTATCCATCTTTCCCTTCAGAATGATAAACGTGTGACAACAAAAAGTGAAGGGCAGGGAATATACCGTAAAATTAAGATATCCCCGTCAAATAGAAAATAAAATGTATAGTGATACTATATGCGCCCCTGCAACGGCGCCTGTAAATTCATCTTTAGCAATAATCCGAATAAGCGGTCCTGAATCCTACAGGACCGCTTGCTCTTTTTTCACAGCTCCGGAAAAAATTTCTCACAGATATGCTGCATACGGCTCAATTGTCGAAAAGGATACTGTAATTGATGATGTCATCCTTATTTACTACAAGTCACCCTCCAGCTTCACCGGTGAGGATATGGTGGAGATTTACTGTCATGGTAATCCCCTGGTGGTGAGCAATATCCTACAGCTTTTATGCAGATGCGGCATGAGGATGGCAGAACCGGGGGAATTTTCCAGGAGAGCTTTTCTTAACGGGAAGATCGATTTAACAAAGGCGGAGGCGATAAATTCCCTTATTAACGCAAGGAGCGACTGGGAGATCGAAGCTTCACTCTCCCAGATGCACGGTTCCCTTCAGGGGGCGGTAAAGGCTCTCAGGGAGTCTGTGGTGCTTCTGAAGGCTGATATTGAAGCAGGGATAGACTTTATTGATCAGGATATAGAATTTGTTTCATATTTCGGCGCTTTGGAGACCTTGAGGACTATTGAAAAAGGTATAAACGATCTTTACTCAAGGTGCAGGGTCGGTGAGCGAGTATCAAGGGGTATAGATGTAATACTGGCCGGCCGCCCTAATGTGGGGAAATCGAGCCTCCTCAATCTTATTCTCAATGAGGAGAGGGCTATTGTATCGGAAATTCCGGGAACAACGCGCGATCTTATACGAGAGACCCTGCAGATTGGAGGGGTTAGAATTAATCTTACTGATACTGCCGGTCTTGGTGACCCTGGGGATGAGATAGAGCGTATTGGAATAGAGAGGAGCAGGAAAAGTATAGCAGAAGCTTCTCTTGTTCTGATTGTTATAGACGCCTCAGCAGGTATAACACCTGAAGATAGGGATGTAATTGATACAGTAAAGGGGAGCAAAAAAATATATCTTCTTAACAAAATTGATAAAGTGGATAAAAGCGAAGTTGAAAGAATTATTAATGAAAGCGGTTTAAACTTTATACCTCTTTCTGCAAAGACCGGGGAGGGGTTCAAAGATCTTGAGGAGGGTATTTCTCACCTTATCTCAGAAGAATTTGCCGGTTTTAAAAATTCATTTCTTGCTGATGCAAGGATAATGGCCATACTTGAAAAGTCAGCGGCCTCTGTTAAGAATGTAATGTCACTCCTTGAGATAAATGAGCTTCCGGAAATAATAGCTTTTGAGCTTGGAGAACTGATGCATAATCTTGAAGAAATTACCGGAGAGGTCACACCTGATGATGTGCTCGGTTCAATATTCAGCAGGTTTTGTATTGGTAAATAGCAGAATCTGATTTTTAACCTGGAAAGTTCTAAGCTATCTTATTGAATATACCCTTTATTAACTCAAAATCATCGCTGTTATAGATAACAGCATAATCCTCCAGGGCATAGCCGTTATCTATTATCCCCTTAATATCTATATCCGCCCCATTGAGGTATTTAATATTCCCCCCCGCTTTTCTGATTACCGGTATTGCTCCTGCCCAGTCCCATAAAAAGGATTTACCTGTAAAGGCAAGGAGCCTGTTGCGCTTATTGTCTGCAGTGAGACAGGCATGAAGGGCTGTAGATCCCAGGTTGCGGATTTTGCCGGGGAATTTTATCCTGGAAAAATCCATTTCCGAAGAGCAGAAAATATTGGTTTCACTGTCAATGGGGATATTTTTATCAACTATAAGTCTATTGCTGTTGAGATAGGAATTTTCGTTATCTGTATGAAAAAGCATGTCTGATCCTGGTGAATAGACAAAGCCGTATAGAGGCTCAAAGCCTTTGAAAATGCCGATAGAAATACACCAGATGGGGAGATGCATGCTGAACATTGCAGTTCCGTCTATGGGGTCAATAATTACGGTAATAGTTTCATCAGTGATTAATCTTTCATCAGTATTGAAGTTTTCTTCATGGACAAAGATAAAATCAGGATATTGTGCGGATATTTCAGAAATAAGAAGAGCCTGAATAAGGAAGTCAGCATCTGTAACAATTGTTCTGTCATCTTTTCTCTGAACATCAAGCCCCGTTTTCTGAAGAAACAGGGCCTTTTCTCCAGCTTTTTTTATCAGACCAATAAAAAAAACGAAGTCAGATTCTGAAAAAATATTCTCCTTCCCCATGCCGGCTGGTTTATTCGCCAAGATATGCGGCTTTAACTTTTGGATTTTCAAGGAGATTTCTGCTTTTGTCCTCCAGAACAATATTCCCTGTTTCAAGCACATACCCTTTATTTGAAATCCCCAGAGCCATTTTAGCATTCTGCTCAACAAGGAAGATGGTGACATTTTCATCCCTGCTTATGCTCGATATGGTCTGGAAAATATTCTGGATAATAATCGGGGCCAGTCCCAGAGCAGGTTCATCCAGAAGAAGGAGTCTGGGTGATGACATTAGAGCTCTTGCAATTGAGAGCATCTGCTGCTCTCCACCTGAGAGTGATCCGGCAAGCTGTTTTCTTCTGTCTTTAAGAATAGGGAACATCTGGTATTTCTCTTCTATCCGTTTATTTATTTCCCCCCTGTTTCTCAGGAGAAAAGCACCCATTTCAAGGTTTTCCAGAACGGTCATCTGGGCAAAGATCCCTCTCCCTTCAGGAGCCATTGATATTCCCCTGGATATAATTTTATCAGTACTTATCTGTATTTTTTTTGATTTAGATTCATTTCCGTTTCTTTGAATCGAGCCTGCTATTGTTTCACCATTGTATATTATCCCGCCATTTTTGAGCGGTACAAGGCCTACAATAGATTTGAGCAGTGTGGATTTCCCTGCCCCGTTAGCACCTATGAGGCATACAATCTCCCCTTCAGAAACGGTGAGGTTTACCCCTTTAAGGGCTTCTATGTTCCCGTAATTAACCTTAAGGTCTTTTATTTCCAGTATAGTTTTAGTCATCTGATTTCCCTAAATATGCTTCTATAACATCTTTGTTATTCTGAATCTGTCCTGGAGTACCCTCTGCGATTTTGCTGCCGTAATTGAGTACCGTTATTGTGTCGCAGATATTCATTACCAGCTTCATGTCGTGCTCTATCAGCACAACAGTAATGCCAAGGTCCCGAATCCGCTTAATTGTTTTCATCAGCTGGTCTGTTTCCTGGGGGTTCATCCCTGCTGCAGGCTCATCAAGGAAAATAAGTTCCGGTTCAGTTGCAAGGGCTCTGGCTATTTCAAGCTCTCTCTGTTTTCCGTAGGGAAGATTTTTGGAATACTCATCCCGCAGGTCCATGAGATTGAAAAAATCGAGCCACTTGAGAGAATTATAGTAAATATCCTTCTCCTCCTGTTTTGTAAAGAGCCTACCCAGTATAAAATTTAGAGGCCTGTTTTTAGCCAGTACAGGATTATTGCTCCGGAAATGTCTCCCTATCATTACGTTTTCAAAAACCGTCATCTCTTTGAAAAGACGGATATTCTGAAATGTACGGGCGATACCGCTTCTGGTAATTTTAAATGCAGGGAGCTGAGTTATATCGTCCCCTTTAAAAAAAACATATCCGCTTGTGGGCACATCAAGACCGGTAATATTATTGAAAAGAGTGGTTTTACCTGCCCCGTTTGGCCCTATAAGGCCTGTAATTGAATCTTTGTAAACTTCAAAATTTACGTCAGCTACAGCGATAATTCCGCCGAATTCTCTGCGTAAATTTTTTGTATATAGTAATGGCACCTTACTTCTCCAGTTCTAAGATTTCTTCTTTTATGATTTTACCGTAATTGAGCTTCACCCTTCCGATTATCCCCTGAGGCCTGTATATCATCATAAAAACCAGTATAAAACCGAAAAGAACCTGGTTCAGCTGGGGCGGAATTATATGTGAAACACCAAGGAGACGGGGTAATTCAGATGTAACAACAATGAGTACTGTACCGACTACTGTGGCAAAACTGTTCCCCAGCCCTCCAAGGACAACCATGCAGAGTATCATAATGGACATCATAAAATCGAATGTAAGGGGAGCTACAGACTGGTTAAAGGCGGCAAAAAGAGCGCCTGCCACACCTGCAAAGAATGCTCCGCAGGTGAATGCCCCTACCTTGTATTTGGCTATGTTTATACCCATGGCTGATGCGGCAATTTCATCCTCCCGTATCGATTCAAGCGCTCTTCCAACCCTTGATCTTACAACCCTGCGTATAAGGATATATGTGAGTAATACAATTATCCAGATAAAAATTGCCCATGGTATTTTGTCCATAGATGAAAGGGTAAACCCGAAGAAATTCGGCCCTGGTATGCCGTTTATACCCATGGGCCCTCTTGTTACGCTGTCCCAGTTGAGGATTACATTTTTTACTATCTCCCCGAATCCCAGGGTTGCAATTGCCAGATAATCCCCCCTGAGGCGCAGAGTAGGTACCCCTATGAGGATGCCGAAAAACGCGGCAAGAAGACCTGATGCAAGAAGGGCATACCAGAAAGGTATATTCAGGAAAGTCATTAAAATCGCTGCGCAATAGGCGCCTATACCGATAAAGGCTGCCTGGCAGAGGGAAAGCATCCCTGTATATCCTACAATAAGGTTAAGACCCAGGGCTGATATGGCATAAATTCCTGTATAAATAAAAATCAGAAGAACAAAATCGACCATCTTTATACCTTTTCCCTAATGTGTTTAATCAGAATGCCGCTGGGCCTGAAAAGAAGAATTATTATAAGAACTGTAAAAGCGATAGTATCTTTTAAACCGTGGGGTATACCAAGTATTACCACTCCAAAGGTTTCAAGAACACCCAGAATCAATCCCCCCAGCATGGCTCCTGAAATATTTCCTATACCGCCTACTACTGCAGCTATAAATGCCTTAAGTCCTGCCAGCTGACCCATGGTAGGGTAAACCTTGAATTCCATGGCAATTAGAACCCCTGCAACAGCTGCAAGGGCTGATCCTATGGCAAAGGTGAGGGATATAATCATATTAACGTTGATCCCCATAAGGGCGGCAACAGGCTGATTTTCACTTGTGGCCCGCATGGCTTTACCAAGCCGGGTATTGTCAATAAAAAGTTTAAGTCCAACCATCATTACCAGGCCCACAACAAGAATCATTATCTGGTTGGGGGTTATACTAATCCCGGCAATATGCATGGTCTGATTTTCAAAGGGGTAGTCGAATTTCATCGATTTTGTACCGAACATCATTGCTGCAATGTTCATCAGTATTATGGAAACCCCGATTGCGCTTAAAAGCGGGGCAAGTCGTGGAGCATTTCTCAGTGGTTTGTATGCAATTTTTTCAATTATTATCCCCATTGTCGCGCTTACAAGCATGGCAAAAATCATGGAAAGGGCAAAAATAGCAAGAACATATATTCCGCCCTGCGATGGGTCGCAAAGGTAATAGTAGAGGAGAAAGCCTGCATATGTGCCGAACATCAGTATTTCGCCGTGGGCGAAATTAATAAATTTAAGGATACCGTATACCATTGTGTAGCCGAGGGCTATAAGCGAGTAAATAGCTCCCAGTGTAAGCCCGTTAATAAGATGCTGCATCAATTCTGCAGTAGGTATGTTAAAAAGATTCATCTTTGTTTTACTTCCTTTATCTCATATCAGATAAGCGGGGACAGTGTGCAAAATGTTTTTAAACTCATTCCGGCAATGTGCCGGAATGAGTCTGTTTTTATCAGGTTATCCCCTGATTCTACCAAGAGATTTATTTTATTTCGATAAGTTTGTCACCGTCAAGTGTGAAGGTTCTTATCTGCTTGTACTGTCTGTTTTCAGAAACATATACGCCAATATTTACTACCAGGTCGCCATTAGAAGTGAAAGTAATCTTTCCTGAAGCGCCGTCAAAATCTTTTGTTTTTGCTACAGCACTCTGAACAGCACTCCTGTCAATTTTAACAGATTCGTCTCCCTCTTTTTTTGCTGTTTCAGCGATTGCTGCAAGAATGATTCTGGCACCGTCATATGCGTTAAGACTGAAAGCGTCAGGTCTTTCGCCATATTTTTTAAGATACTTGGCTTCAAAATCGCGTTTTGTCTTACTTGCAGGCTGTTCAGCAGCCTGTGTAAAGGTTATGCCGTTAGCAAGATCACCGGCGAGTTCAAAAATCTGAGGATTTGAAAATCCGTCTGCGCTGAATATTTTTGCTTCTACTCCAAGCTGTTTTGCCTGCTCAAGGATCTGTGCAATTTCTGCAACATAATTTGGTATGTAGAGTGCTTCAGCATTTGCACCTTTCAGTTTTGTAAGCTGAGTTTTAAAATCCTTATCACCCTGAAGAGCTGTTTCTTCAGCAACAACCTTGCCACCCTCTTTTTCGTACTGGGCTTTAAAGTCTATTGCAAGACCCTGGCTGTAGTCATTCTTTACATAAAGGATGGCAACAGTTTTGATATTCTCAACCTTTGCAAGGTATTTTGCAAAAACAACTGCCTGAAGCGCATCACTCATTACATCTCTAAATATATATTTTCCCTTATCAGGAAGATCTTTGTGAGTTGATGATGGTGATATCATAACAGTTTTTGAAGCTTCAGCCTTAGGAGCTACTGCAAGTGAGACTGAGCTGAAAACTGAACCTACAATACCGAAAACCTTGTTTACGCTTACAAGTTTTTCAATAGCCGGATTCCCTTTTTCAACTTTACCTTCAGTATCTTCAATTATGAGTTCAACATTTAAACCATGAATCCCGCCAGCCTCATTCTGCTCTTCAACAGCAATTTTTACAGCCTGGCTCATTAGTTTGCCGTAATTCCCTGCATCACCTGTCATTGGGCCCAGGAATCCGATCTTTACAGTTTCGCCGGATTTGAGTGTGTCTGTTCCTTTCCCGCACGCAAACGTGAAAAGAAGCATGAAAGAAAAAAGAACAACAAGTATTTTTTTCATGTAAGCTCTCCTTCTGAAAAATTTAATTTATATTTTAAGACGCTAAGCGCCTTTTAAATAGACTAATATCTGAAATGTTCAAATACTGCAATTAAAATTAAAATTCATGGGCCCCAATACAAATTTTTTTAAAAAAATCAGGGCACATCCCTTTATAAAGTCACTTGAAATAGAGCTTTGAAAGCAGCATTTTGTTGAACATTTAAATCCATTTATGCACAATTTTTACTGCTATTTTATTCTGTCAATTATATAATAAATAAGCATACTTTTTACTGCATAAGATTTATGCAGCTGTAACATTGATTCATTGGCCATTATTTACCGCGGAAGATCCGGGATCAGGGCATAATTGATCTTGACATGAGCAGGGAGTAAATATGAATCAGATTTATGATGATACATGATAAAAAAATCTTTATGGCTCCCATGGCTGAATTATCTACTCCGGCGCTAAGGGGGTGTGTGAGGGGATTCTCAAGGGAAACTGTTCTTTTTTCAGAGATGCTGAGTGCTTCTGCTCTTGTGGGCTCAGCACAGCATAATGAGCCATTAATGCAGAAAAATGAGATGGATGAACCCTTTGTTTACCAGCTTCTTGGCGGGGAGCCTGATGTTATGTCCCGAGCCTGTTCAATGCTTGAAGAAATCGGGGCAAAAGGGATTGATATTAACATGGGATGTTCCGCTCCTGATATAATTAAAAGAGTGCAGGGTGCCAGGCTTTTAAAGGAGCCCGATCTTGTCCGGCACATTATCCGTCAGTGCAGAAGATCTTTCAGCGGCACACTTTCTGTAAAAATCCGCAGCGGTTTTGAATCGAGTGATGAAGCTTTTCTTTCTAATTTTGCCCTTATGCTTGAAGGTGAGGGGGTAGACTTTATTACACTTCACGGGAGGCACGCGAAGCTTTCTTTCCGGAGAAAAGCGGACTGGAATCTGGTAAAGCTTTTGAAGGGAAAGTTGTCCATCCCTGTAATAGGTAACGGGGATATATTAAAACCTGAGGACGCTGCAGCCAGGCTGAGCGAAACCGGCTGTGACGGGATAATGATAGGGAGGGAGGGTGTAAAGTCCCCCTGGATCTTTGCCCTTGCTGAGGGGCTGATAAATAAAGGTTCCTACAGCCTGAGGGTTGATCTTCTACATGTTTTCAGCGGAGTAATGAAGGATCTGGAGAAAAATCTTCCGCAGCATCTTCATAAAAGCAGGGGCCACAGGTTCTGCTTCTATTACTGCAAAAATTTTGTTTTTGCTCATGATATTTTTAAAAAAATTAGAAATGTTGACAGAATTAATGATATGATAGATATTCTTGATGAGTATCTATACCGGAATCCTCATGAAAGGGTAAAAATATTTCACCAGGAGAAATAAAATGGAATTTATGCGTGTCTGGACTGAAGTTGATATTGAAGATATACAGAAACATATAATCATGGTGGAGGATAAATTCGGTCACTGCCCCGGATGTAAACAGATTGGGATTCATTTGAAGGAAATATCAAAATGTCCCGGATGCGGCAGATCCTTTAAGTATATGACATCAAAGGATGCCAGAGGGGGGAAAACAGAGGTTGTTATGAGGTCAATGAGGAAGCTCCCGGATCTTGTTTTTGTAGACTATGATGATTATGAAAGGGTGACGGGTAAAAAGAAGGCTGAGGGTCTGTTTAACATTTAAAAAATTTCATCATCCTTTTTCTCTTTTGCCCTGATATATCGTCTGTAGTAGGTCAATGAGCTCACTTTGTCACCTGAAAGCTCATAGGCTCTGCTTATGTTGTAAAGTGATTCCTGCAGGGAGACATCCCTTTCGTAGGCATTTTTAAAAGAGGTTATTGAGTCATTATATTTCCCTGCAAGAAGCTGGGCCATACCTAAATAGAAGTATCCTTTTGCAAAACGGCTGTCCAGCTCAACAGCCTTTTTCAGGTGTAGTACTGCATCAGCTGTTTTATTCTCCTGAAGCAGGTATACCCGTCCTATGCCGTAATGGGCAAGAGAGTAATTACTGTTAATCTGAGCTGCTTCTATGAATAACTCCAGGGCTTTATCCATCTCTCCTGACTTAAATGCGGTAACCCCCTCATTGTAAAACTTTGTGCTGTTTTTAATCTCACTATAAAGCGGGGTGCTTATTATAAACAGCATCAAAGAGATGGATAATATTTTAATTAATCCCTTATGCACCAGGAACCATCTTTTTCAGGTATTCGTAAAAAAAGGAATAAATCCCTTCGTTAAAAAAGAAGTATATTATAAAAGTGATCCAGAGCAGAAGTGTGAGCATACATAGAAATTTAAGAAGTTTTTCCGCACCCATATCATTGGCTTTGTAAAAAATAATTACAATTGCAAGTGGCCAGATTATAAAAAGAGACGCGAAGATGATAGTAATAAAGTCGCGGATGAAATCGAGTACAGATACATACCAGTCATTTTTAAAGGCATTAAATCCGTTTTTCAGCTCACTTAGGAAAAACCACACATAAAAAGAGAAGATCAGTGTGGCAATCATCTTCCAGAAAATTTCTATTTTCGGTCTGAACCAGAGGAGCAGCATGGTTAAGCCCCAAATAGAGAAAAAAAGAAAAACCGATTTTATCATTAAAATATCAGATTCCATTGCCACCTGCTTGACTTTTGTAGAAAATATTTGATTGATTATACTATTATAATTATCGAATTATTGACAATCTTTAATGATTAAAAAAGTTAAATTTTACAGGGACAGCTTTTTATGATTTTTTTAGTTAAAGACCATTATTATCAAATTAATACGTATTTAAATATTAAATAAAAGATTATAGCTCCCCGCCGCCTTCGGCGGCGGGGAGCATAGAACATTTCGAATAATATAAAAGTCTGGAAAATGTTGCTGATGAAAAATATAATATACTTAAAGCAGTATTCCGGGAAAATATTTATCCCCTTGTTTTCATTATTCTTATTTATTTCATGTGCTTCTTCTCAGCCGGGGGGAGTAGCTTTGTTTGAGTATAAAATCCCGGAAGTTTTTAATTTCAATGAGGAGGATCTTAATAAAAATCTGAATTTTAAAAAAAGTGATAATCCAGGGTATAAAGCGGTAATAGTATTTTACAGCTATTTCCCTGTTGTTGAAGTTATGACTTACTCCGGGGATGATTTAATTATTAAAACAAAGCCCGGGGAGCTGAAAGCGCTTATCAGAGTAATGGATAATGATAAAATTGTAAAGGTTTATTTTGTGGAGGTAAAAGGGGAGGGGAAGGATAACCTTCTCAGAGAATTCTCCAGGAAGGCTGGTCTTCTTTTGTCTGAGTTGAATTAGTTCTTTTTTTCAGTCTTTTTGAATATATCCTCAGGGATAATTCTGCTTCTTTCATATTCAGCTTTAATGACATCCCCTGCTGATGTACGCAGGTCATTTGCAATTATACATTTACCTTCAAGAAGAACCCCGTTTTGAATAATAAGCTCAGGTGTTCTGATATCGCCAAAAACCTTTGCTGTAGGCATGAGCAGAACCCTGTTGCTTGCATTAATATTCCCGATTATAAGTCCTTCCACAATAACGGATACAGCATCAATATTTGTCCTTATTTTCCCGCCTGTTCCTATATAAAGCTGGTCCGCTCTTAAAGATTTACCTTCAAAGCGCCCGTCAATTCTCAGGGAACCGTTTATATTAAATGAGCCTGAAAAGTATGAATTTTCACCTATCACATTTGTTGAATTGTCGCCTGTTGATTTAGATAAAGCCATGGTTACCTCTATTTTGTTTCAATCTCATAAACATATGATTTTTTTTAGCAATAATGTCAATCCCATTTCACGATTTTACTGAAGATAGTATCTCTTCTCTTCTTATATTTAAGGATAAATACAATGTTTTAGAGATGCTCAGAAAGATGATTTCTGCTCTGATGTATCTGCTTTTATATTTTTTTTATATTGCGGACTGCTATTCTGTCCGCGCTTGTATTGAGCATAGCAGCAACGGCAGATGCCAGCACTACAGCAAGCTCTTCATCTTCTCCCGATGGTTTTGCCGCAGCCGGTGATGTGGATGTGGGGACTTCTGCATCCACAGATGCTTTTAAAATTCTGCTCATCAGGGATGTGCAGAACATTAAAAGTGTAAGCACAACAACGGTTGTTCCCATACCCATTAAAAGAGTTACTAAAATAGCGCTGACAAGATCCCCTTTTTCAAGGGTGCTGATTGTTTCAGGATTGGAAAAGATTTCCAGAATTTGTGTTATGTCCATGAAAATCCCCTAAATTTCAATTTCTACACGGCTCAGAAGCAAAGAGTTTTTTAGTAGCATAAAACTCTTTTTTAAGCCTCTGGTGATATCAGATCAGACTTAAAAACAATTGAGAAAAGGATGAATCTCATAATCTGCCGGGATCGGCATTTGAAAAAGATAGAGTCTGTATAAATAAAGCTTATAAAGTGAATATGTCTTATTTCTGATACTTGAATCACAATTATGTACAGGATTATATTTGCGCAAGGTTTTTTAATTAATTTGCTGAACTTTTTTTTATGCAGTGGTTTAATTCTATGTATTGTCATCCCCGCGCATACTTTGACGCGCTCAGTACAGGTGCGGGAATCTCATAAACGGACTGTTTGCTTTTTTCTGCTCTTATGAAATATTTTACAGCAGAAGCAATTTTATAAGCGTCTGCTTATTATCCCCATCATGTTATAAACAATCTGTGCTGCTGCAAAATCGGACACTGAAGAATTTTCAGCTGGAGCAAGCTCAACAAAATCGAAGCCGCGAATCTTTTTTGTTTCAGGAATAGATTCAATAAATCTGAAAAAATCGTACCATAAAAGCCCTCCCGGTACCGGTGTTCCTGTATGGGGTATGACAGATGGATCGAAACCATCTGCATCCACGGAAATATAGATATCATCAGGAAAATTATCAGGGAAATCGATTGTAAATTTTTTTTCGCTGTAAATAAAAGAGGCGTCGTAAAAGATAATGTCCTTGTGATTTTTTCTGTACTGCAGTTCCTCTGTTGAGTAGCTCCTTGTCCCTATCTGTATCAGGGGGATATGTCTTTCATGGATTCTTCTCATCACACAGGCGTGAGAGTATTTTGTTCCATCAAGCTCATCCCTTAAATCTGCATGAGCGTCAAAATGTATTACACCGATATGGCCGAAATGCTTTTTTAAGGCCACTGCAGGGGCGTAGCTTATTGTATGTTCACCACCCAGCACTACCGGGATTTTACCTGCTTTAAGCACATCTGAAATCACTTTTTCAGTTTCTACAAGCACATCCGTGCAGTCGCCGCTACAGCCGATGGGATCGTGAGTGTATATCCCTTTGATAAGTGGCACAGATACACCATCATAAGCTTCAAGCTGTTGTGATGCTTCAATTAATGCAGCAGGTCCACTTGAAGTCCCTTTACCATAGGAGACTGTCTTTTCCAGCGGCACAGGTATAATGTGGAAGAGTGCCTTGCCCGGTTCTGTTTTCCCGGCTTCGCTTTCAAGGAAAGAAATATTTTTGTTCATGACAGCCTCCCTTTAAAATCATTATATGCGAAACTTTTTTTATATAGAATTTTTTTCTCTACAGAATCGAAGTAATAAATGGAAGGGAGACCAATCCCGTTGAATGTATTTGTTTTCACCATCGAGTAGATAGCCATATCTGTAAAAATAAGTCTGTCCCCCGGATTAAGAGGTTCCGGGAATGAGTATTCACCCATGATATCACCAGCCAGGCAGGATAGCCCCCCAAGCCTGTATGTGTGAGGATATTCCCCGGGAAGTCCGGAACCGATTATGTGCGGTCTGTATGGCATTTCTATTACATCGGGCATGTGAGCTGCAGCGGAGGTATCAAGAATGGCTATCTGCTTTTTATTATCAATTATATCAAGGATAGTAGATACAAGGAAGCCGGTGTTAAGTGCAACAGCCTCACCAGGTTCAAGGTAGACCTTGATATTGTACTTCTCTTTAAATTTGTTGATTGTATCACAGAGAAGATCTATATCATAATCCTCCCTTGTGATATGGTGCCCTCCGCCGAAATTTACCCATCTGCACTGATGGAAAAAGCCCCCGAATTTCTCTTCAGCAGCATGGATAGTCCGCTCAAGTGCATCTGAATTTTTCTGGCATAGTGTATGCATGTGAAGACCGGAAATATGGGGGGGGAGTGTATCAGGGAAATTTTCTCTTGTGATTCCAAGGCGTGAATAATCGGCGCATGGGTCGTATATTTCAATCTCTGTTTCCCTGTGTTCCGGATTGATGCGGAGTCCGAAACTTACCCTGCTGTTTTCTTTCTCTATAGCTTCTGAAAATTCCCGGTACTGGTTCATGGAATTAAATACAATGTGATTGGATAGATCAAGAAGTTCATTAAAATCATCCCTGCTGTATGCTGCAGCAAAAGCATGAACCTCCCCTCCGAACTCCTCTCTCCCCAGCCTCGCCTCGTGGGGCGAGCTTGCGCATGTTCCGTCAAGATACTGTGAAACAAGGCCAAAGGTTGAGTACATGGCAAATCCTTTCAGGGCCAGAAGTATTGAAGCCCCTGTTCTATCCTTCACCATTTTAAGTGTTTCCAGGTTCTTTCTCAGGAGAACCTGGTCTACTATAAATGAAGGTGTTTCAAAACCGGAAAAATCTGTCACAGGAAAGTCTCCTGCCATGGGAGGCCGTGCCTGTTAAGGGCATCCATAAAGGGGTCAGGATCAAGCTGCTCCATGTTAAATACGCCTGCGCCTTTCCATATCCCCTTCATAATCATCATTGCTCCTATCATTGCAGGAACACCTGTTGTATATGAAATTGCCTGGGATTTAACCTCTCTATAGGCTTCTTCATGGTCACATATATTATATACATAATACTCTTTAGTTTCACCATTTTTTACACCTTTAATATGGCACCCGATGCAGGTTTTACCCTTTGTAAGGGGTCCAAGTGATGCAGGATCGGGGAGTAGGGCTTTTAAAAACTGGAGAGGAATAATATCATTCCCTTGGAAGTTTACCGGCTCAATTGATGTCATACCCACATTCTGCAGTACTTCCAGGTGTTTGAGATAATTCTCTGAAAAACTCATCCAGAATTGAGCCTTCTTGATTGTGGGGAAATGCTTAACCAGTGATTCAAGTTCTTCATGATAGAGCCTGTATATATTAAATGTACCGATATTTTCAGGACATTCAAATTTTCTGCTCAGTGACATGGCTTCTGTTTCAATAAACTCTCCATTTTCCCAGTGTTTACAGGCAGCTGTAATCTCGCGTATATTTATTTCCGGGTTGAAATTTGTGGCAAAGGGGTGGCCGTGATTGCCGCCGTTTACATCAATTATATCAAGTTCATGTATTTCATCAAAATGATGCTTTGCAGCATAGGCTGTAAAAACATTTGTTACCCCCGGATCAAAACCGGAGCCAAGGAGAGCCATTAAACCGGCATTCTTAAAGCGCTCCTGGTAGTCCCACTGCCATTTATAACAGAATCTCGCCTCGTCCCTCGGCTCATAATTGGCAGTATCAAGATAGTGCACCCCTGTTTCAAGACATGCATCCATGATTGTCAGGTCCTGGTATGGGAGCGCCACATTTATTACAAGTTCCGGTTTGAAGTCATTTATAAGCTTAACAAGTTCAGGCACATTATCCGCGTCAACCTGCTCAGTCCTTACGGGTCTGCTGATTTGTGCAGCTATAGCTTCACATTTTGAAACTGTTCTGCTCGCAAGGCATATCTCTTCAAAAACTTCAGGAACCTGTGCGCATTTATGAGTAACAACCTGTCCCACGCCCCCTGCACCTATTATTAATACTTTTCCCATATCATTTCCTCCTTATTTTTCAAAATATGTGTAGCCTCTAAGGCCGTTATCATAGGCCTTCATTATCTGGAACCTCTCCTGTGCAGTAATTCTCCCCTGACGTATGGCCTGTTCCGCCATCTCCCTGAAATCAACAATCATCTGCCTTGGATTAAATTCCACGTATGATAAAACATCAGCAACAGTGTCCCCTTCAATTTCGCGGACAAACTCATAGCTCCCGTCAGTATTGATTCTTATGCTTACAACATTGGTGTCTCCAAAAAGGTTGTGCAGGTCCCCCAGGGTTTCCTGGTATGCGCCTACAAGAAAAATACCCAGGTAGTAGTCATTATTGTTCTGCAGTTCATGGAGTCTCAGTGTATGCATTACATCGTGTATGTCGATAAATCTGTCGATTTTTCCGTCACAGTCGCATGTGATATCCCCTATTACCGCGTATCTGTTAGGCATTTCAGTAAGCCTGTGAACAGGCATTATGGGGAAGAGCTGGTCTATTGCCCAGCTGTCAGGTACTGATTGAAATACAGAGAAGTTGCAGTAGTAGATATCTGCTATTGCTGATTCAATATCGCTTAAGTCCGGATGAGGCTGTTTAAGTTTTTTCTTCTCCCTGGCAATGAGGTTTATAATATTCCAGAATATTTTTTCAGCGAATGAGCGTTCTCTAAGGGACATTTTCCCATGCTTGAATGTTTCCCGTACTTCATCACGATAGTAGAGGGCATCATTATAACACTCAAGAATATTTTTAAGGGTGAGTGTGTTTAATATGTAATATAGGTTTTTAATCAGATCGTGTGAATCTTCAGGAGGTGTTTCCGGAATAGGCACTGTTTCAAATTTTGCCACATCCAGCACATTAAAAACCAGAACCGAGTAATAGGCAACCGTTGCCCTCCCCGATTCTGTAATGATGGTAGGGTGTTCAATTTCCGCTTCATTCATTGTTGCAAGTACAATCTCTATTACATCAACACAGTATTCGCTCATAGTGTAATTTTTGCTGTTTGTAAAATTTGTCTTTGAACCGTCATAGTCTACAGCAAGGCCGCCGCCAAGATCCAGATAACCCATGGGCGCCCCCTCTTTTACAAGCTCAGCATAGATCCTTGAAGCTTCACCCACTGCAGTACGGATGTCCCTTATGTTGGGGATCTGCGAGCCCAGATGGTAGTGGAGAAGCTTAAGTGAATCGAGCATGTTTTTTTTCTTTAAAAAATCAACCCCCTCAATAAGCTGGGCAGTGTTAAGGCCGAATATGCTTCTGTCTCCGCCTGACTCTGTCCAGTGCCCCCCTGCTTTTGAAGCAAGCTTCATCCGCATCCCTATATTAGGCTTAATATTAAGCTTTTCAGACCGGTCAATGATATGGTTCAGTTCCCCCGGCATCTCTATAACGAAAAAACATTTAAATCCCATCTTTGTTGCGTATAGTGCAAGGTCAATAAATTCCTCATCTTTATATCCGTTGCAGATAAGGCAGGCCTCTGTATCTTTAAGCACTGACAGTGCGGCAATAAGTTCAGCTTTGCTCCCCACTTCCAGGCCGTGGTGGTACCTCTGGCCGAATCGGGCCATCTCCTCTATTACCTGCTGCTGCTGGTTAACCTTTATAGGGTATACACCTCTGTAATTCCCTTTATAGCCCAGTTCATCCATTGCTTTTCTGAAAGATTCATTTATATTGGATATCTGTGCGTCAAGGAGGTTCTCAAATCTTAAAAGAACAGGCATATCAAGCCCCCTCTCCTTAATCCCTGATATAATATCCATAAGGCTGATTGATACATCCGCCTTATCACCGAATGGTGATACAGTAACCTCACCGGATGTGTTTATATCGAAATAACCGGCACCCCAGTTTTTGATTCCGTAGAGTTCTTCCGATTTTTTGACAGTCCATCTGTCCAGTATCTCTTTTTTAATCATCTTTTATACCTGGATTTATTTAGTAATTCTTTAAATCTTCGCTTTGCCCCCTTCGGCAGACAGGGAGCTGAATCCTGTTCAGCTGAGTAAATTCTATATTTATTATAAGATAGTATAAACTTCTATTAAAGTCATTTAAAGCTGAATGTCCGGAAAAGTCAAATCCATCAAATTGAGGATATTTGACAATTAAAAATCATTTTTTATAAGCAATTATTCCTGAAGATATTTTTTTGTGCAATAATGATATTTTCATATCCCCGCCGCCTACGGCGGCGGGGATATGAAAATATTTTATTTTAAATAAAAGTTAAGGAATTAGCACTGATTTTTTATTCAAAAATCCGTGATGAAGTTTTTTACTGAACCTGCTGAAGAGACATAATTTATGCTTAATGTCTTTAAAGAAATTACCGAAACTTTAATAAAAGCATAATTGTAAATTAATTATATGATAAAGATAAAAATAATAATAACCTCAATTTTAATGGCCCTGATTTCATCCTCTTTCGGGTTCTCATCATCAGAGGTGCGGGTTCTCGATCTTGCAAGTCTGGACTATACAAAAAATGATACTCTCCAGTCTATCAGAAAAGATATTAAGGCTTCAATTTTCACAGTGATGAGCAGAAGGGATGTTTCCAATCTTCCTGAGCTGAAATTTTATCGCTACAGGGTAAAGAAAGATGAAACCTTCTGGATTGTTCTCTCAAAAAGCGGCCTCGATATGGACACTCTTATGTCAGTTAATAACCTTTCTTCCCCATACCAGGTAGGTAAGGGTACTCTTCTCTTTATCCCTAATATGAGGGGTGTGGTTGTGCAGGGCGGGGACACGGAAGCCCTTGAAAAGGTGATATCAGAGAACAGGGTTGATATTGAATATGTCAGGTCTGCAAACAGAAGCGAAAACCTGAACAAGGAGTTTATTTTTATCCCCTGCGGCAGGGTTTCCAGCCTTGAAAGATCCATGTTTCTCGGTTCAGCCTTTGTTTCACCTATAAAAACAGGGAGAACCACCTCCGGTTTTGGAACAAGGAGGGACCCGTTTAATGAAAACAGATCCCAGTTTCACAGGGGCGTTGATATCGGCTGCCCAATCGGTACAAATATTTATTCGTCAAGGGCGGGAAGGGTTGCATTTGCAGGATATGCTGACGGGTACGGGAAACTGGTAATACTTGAACATGAGCACGGGTATACAACATCTTACGGACATTTGAGCAGGTTTAAGGTTAAAGCCGGGGACAGGGTAGGCGCCGGGCAGAATATCGCACTTTCAGGGAATACGGGGAGAACAACAGGCCCCCATCTTCACTTTGAAATAAGACGTCACGGAAAAGCTCTCAATCCCCAGACATTTATACGGGGTATTCACAGGTAGAATATATCAGCTTTCCAATGCAGCGGAGATTAATATCAGCAGTTCATTTACAGCTTCACCGGCCGGGACTTTTTTAATTATTTCACCTTTGCCGAAAAGGAGCATAGATCCGCCTCTCCCCCCGGCTATTCCGAAATCCGCCTCTTTTGCCTCACCCGGGCCATTCACCTCACACCCCATAACAGCAACCGTGATGTGCATATTCTTTTCAGTGAGAATTTTTTCAAAGTGTAGCAGAATTTCTTTCTCTACAGCTTCAGCAATAGAAAGAAGGTCAATATCTTCGCATGTGCGCCCGCATGTGGGGCATGAAACTACTTTAAGGGGTGAATATTTAAGGGAGAGTGATTCCAGTATCTTTTTCCCTGCATAAATTTCCTGCACAGGATCACCGGTCATGGAAACCCTTATGGTGTCTCCAATACCCTGCAGAAGAAGATGCCCTATCACAATTGAGCTTTGAACTATGCAGGAAAAACCGAAACCCGCTTCAGTGAGGCCTATGTGTATGGGGTAATCCCGCATTCCGGAAATTATCCTGTTAGCTTCAATGGTATGGTAGATGTCAGATGATTTTATGGAAATTACAATGTCAGTAAAATTATTTTCCTCAAGAATTAGGATGTTTTCCATGGCAGATTCAACCAGAGCTTCAGGTGTAACATGGCTGTATTTTTTCCTGTTTATTGAACCGCCATTAACGCCAATCCGTATAGGAATCCCTCTGTCAGAAGCAGCTTTTACAACCTCCTTAACCTTCCATGCGTCACCTATATTCCCCGGATTAATCCGGACCTTTGATGCGCCTGCGTCAATGGCGCCTATTGCAAGTCTGTAATCGAAGTGGATATCTGCAACAAGGGGGATGGTTGCGGCATCTGTAATTTTTTTAAAGCAGGGGAGAGCGGCATCATTTAATACAGCAAGACGGACAATATCTGCTCCTGCATTTTCAAGGGCAGTAATCTGCTCAATTGTCCCTTTAATATTATCAATGGGGATATTTGTCATGGACTGAACAGATACGGGGGAGTTCCCTCCAATGGCAATGGACCCTGCTTTAATCTCTCTGGTTTTCTTTCGTGTGGTTGTACTCATAAATTCCGGTTACTTTTAATATTATTACTTGTAAATATTCTACGGCATGTTGAGGAAAAAAGTAAATTATATTCCCCCTGTCCCAAAAGGGGGCACGAGCTAATCAATTATTATTCTGATAATTTCATTTATGATTACATCATATTACTCCGCTAATCTTTTGCAAGCTCAAAAATATAAGCGGGTATTTTACTGCTTCGATTTATCAACTTACTCAGGTATTCCTTTTACGTGTCCCCTTTAGGGCGCCCGAGCGAAGCGATAAAGTACTCCCGGGGAAGACAGGGGGCTGACTCTGGAGATATGTTTCTTTATAATAATATTAATATATACAAAAAAATTTTATTTAGTATAATTTAAAAAGGGAGTATAGAATTTGTGTTGACAATAAGTCTATGGAATTATAATAAAAAAAATAGACAAAAGGCTATTCAGTAGAAATTGCTATACAAAATTAAAAATATATAAGATTTTTTGTCCGGATTCTATTTTTTAATATCTTTAAAAAAAGCAACCAGCTATAACTGAGTTATAGTACTGATATTTATTAGGAGGATGACCAAATGAGTATTGCCGATTCTTTTGGTATGGCCAGTTACGACGTTACCCGTGAATTTTATTTTAATGTGGGTGGCCCTCACGGCTTTATGAGGTGGGGGATTTATATTTTCATGTTTGCCGCAATTTTTTACCTTGTATATACAGTTGTTAAGAGGGTAAAAATATGGAGACAGGGTAAAGGTGAGTTGAGAACTGATTTCCCTGAAAAAAGGATAATTGCTGTAATAAAATATGCTTTTCTCCAGGCTAAGATTTTTAAGGAAAAATATGCCGGCATTATGCATGGCAGTATTTTCTTCGGTTTTGTGGTCCTTTTTATTGTAACAATGATAATCGTTGTTCAGGAGGATCTTACAGGGTTATTCTTTAACTATCACTTTATTCATGGGGACTTTTATATAATCTGGTCCCTTTTCGGTGATGTTTTCGGAGTAGTGGTTCTTGCCGGTCTTATAATGGCAATTTACAGAAGGTATTTTGTTAAGCCTGCAAGGCTTGATACTAAGCCGACTGATACTTTTGCCCTTGCGCTTATTACTTTTGTAGTAATAACCGGGTTTTTTAATGAATCAATGAGGATCGTTCTTACAGATTTCCCTGTATTTGAAAAAGTAGCTTCTCCATTCGGTTATGCCTTAGCTATACCTTTTTCAATATTCAGTGATTCAGTATTAAGAACAGCCCATTATATAAACTGGTGGTTTCATATGCTTGCCGCTTTCAGTTTTATCGGGCTTATCGCTTCTGACAAGCTGGGACACATTCTTGTTTCCTTCTTCAATATTTACTATGGAAACCTTGATAATGAAAGTGCAAAAACGAAATATGCCATGCCTGTAATCAATCCTACAGAATTTGAAACAGCAGAAAGTTTCGGTGTTTCAAAAGTAGAGGAGTTTACATGGAAGCAGCTTATGGATGGAGATGCCTGTACAAGATGCGGAAGATGCCAGGATAACTGTCCTGCCTATTTAACAGAGAAGGCTCTTTCACCTAAGAAGATGATAAATGATGTAAAAGATGCTATGGATGATCGTATTCCAAAGTATATGCTTGCTGATGATAAAGCCGCACTTGAAACGAAAGCCCTTATTGGCGATGATACAGAAGGTTCAGGTTATGTTCAGCCAGAGGAATTCTGGGCATGTACAAACTGTGCTGCATGTATGGAAGCATGTCCTGTAAACATTGAGCATGTTCCTAAAATGATTGATATGAGAAGATATAAGGTTCTTATGGAAGGGGATATGGCTCCTGAGCTTCAGACCTCTTTTATGAATATGGAAACCAATTATAACCCCTACGGATTTGCTTTTGGCGAAAGGGGGGCATGGATTCCTGAAGAACTTAATGTTAAAACAATCGCAGAAGATGCAGATGTTGACTATGTATATTATGTGGGCTGCGCAGCTTCATATGACAAGAGAAACCAGAAGGTTGGTATTGCCCTTATAAAGATTCTTCAGAAAGCTGGATATAAGGTTGGAGTACTCGGCGCGGATGAAGCCTGCTGTGGTGATGCTGCAATGAGGGGGGGGAATGAATATCTTTTCCATTCCCTTGCGACACAGAATATCGAAACATTCAAATCCTATGGTATAAAGAAAATTATCACAACCTGTCCCCATGGATACAATATGATCAAGAAAGAGTATCCCAAGTTCGCTAAAGTGGGTGTGGGATCTGATGGTAATCCTCTTGAAGTGGAATATGAAGTTTTCCATCATACTGAAGTGATTGCTGATATTGTTAAGAGTGGTAAAGTTAAACTTAAAGAAGCTCTTGCAGAAAAAATCACTTATCATGATTCATGCTTTCTCGGCAGATATAATGAAATATATGATCAGCCGAGGGATGTTATTAAGGCTATCCCCGGAACAGAGTATGTTGAAATGAGCCGTAATCATGGAACAAGTTTCTGCTGCGGTGCGGGTGGAGCGAGAATGTTTATTGAGGAGCATTCAGGAACCAGGATAAATCAGTTCCGAACAAAAGATGCCCAGGCTAGCGGAGCTACAAAGATCTGTACAGCATGTCCTTTCTGTCTCACTATGTTGTCAGATGGTGCTGATGAGCTTGGTATAGAGAACCTCAAAACATTTGATATTGCTGAATATGTACTTAATTCTATGGAAAAATAGAGATAAATTTTATCAAATTTCAGTTTTAATTCCCCCGCATCTTAAGGCTGCGGGGGAATTAAAAAGAGTATTATTGCACAGCAAAATATTTTCAGGAATAATTACTGAATTATTTTAAATTATAATTTATCCGGAATAATAAAAAAGCCTGCTATTTAGCGGGCTTTTTTAGTTAAAATTTTATTATTAAATAATTATGGATGTGCAATTTTTCTATAAAATAGCATATTTATAGTTATATTCCATTTAATTAATGGAAAATTGCTTGAGCAAAAACAAACTATTTTTTAATAAGACCTTGAAGTATCAAATAAGTTTCATAAAAAAAAATATTGTGTGAAAGGAGTTTTATCTAATGGAGAATATTTATTTTTACATTGCGCCTGCGGGTGCTGTAATTGCTCTCCTCTTCGCCTGGGTCTTTTATAGAATGATGATGTCGGCGGATGAAGGTAATGAAAAAATGATTGAGATTGCAGGTTATGTGCGTGAAGGCGCCATGGCATATCTCAATAGACAGTACACGATTGTTATAATTGTATTTGCTGTACTTGTTTTAATTCTGGGGATTCTTTCCTATTTAGGCGTGTTGAATCCATTTGTTCCTGTAGCTTTCCTTACTGGAGGTTTTTTCTCGGGGTTATGCGGTTATCTTGGAATGAGGACAGCTACAAACGCCTCTTCAAGAACAGCTCAGGGAGCTTCTCAGTCGCTTAATGCCGGTCTTAAAGTAGCATTCAGATCGGGCGCGGTTATGGGACTTGTAGTTGTAGGTTTCGGTCTGCTTGATATAGCAGCATGGTATGTTATTCTTAACTGGATCTATGATAATAATATCTGGGGCCTTGGCCAGGATCTTATGTTCAAAATGCAGATTGAAGGAACATTCGCAGTTGGTGCTACAACTGCTGAACCAGCCTATGTTCATGCAAAGCTTGTAGAAGTTGCTACAACAATGCTTACATTCGGTATGGGTGCTTCTACCCAGGCTCTATTTGCCAGGGTTGGCGGTGGTATCTTTACTAAAGCTGCTGACGTTGGAGCTGACCTTGTTGGTAAAGTTGAAGCTAATATTCCTGAAGATGACGCAAGAAATCCCGCTACTATTGCGGATAATGTTGGTGACAATGTTGGTGACGTAGCAGGTATGGGAGCTGACCTCTATGAGTCTTATTGCGGTTCAATCCTTGCCACTGCTTCTCTTGGTGCTGCTCTTCCTATAATTGTTGGAGCTACTGATGCTGATACAATTCTTAATATAATTAAACCTGTAATCGCTCCTATGGTACTTGCAGGTTTTGGTATAATTTTCTCAATTATTGGTATATTCCTTGTAAGAACTAAAGAGGATGCTTCAATGAAGAATCTTCTTAAGTCTCTTAATATAGGTATATGGGGAAGTTCTTTCCTTGTCCTTGCCGGTCTTGCCTTTATGGTACAGCTTGGTATGATTACATGGGGAATATTCTTTGCTGTTCTTGCAGGTCTTTCAGCTGGTCTTATTATCGGACAGTCAACAGAGTATTATACATCTGATGAACACAAGCCCACACAGGGTATTGCGAAGCAGACTGAAATGGGTCATGCAACTGTAATTATCGAGGGTACAGCTGTTGGTATGTATTCAGCAGGTATCCCTGTTGTTACAATAGTTATTGCTATCCTTGTTGCTTATGGTGCTTCTGGCGGATTTGAAAACATGTCTCAGGGTCTTTACGGTATAGGCTTTGCAGCTGTTGGTATGCTTTCTACCCTTGGTATCACTCTTGCTACTGACGCTTACGGTCCAATTGCAGATAATGCGGGCGGAAACGCGGAAATGGCCGGACTTGATCCTGAAGTAAGAAAAAGAACTGATGCCCTTGATATGCTTGGCAACACAACTGCTGCAACAGGTAAAGGTTTTGCAATCGGTTCTGCTGCACTTACAGCAATGGCGCTTCTTTCTGCCTACCTTGAAGAAGTTAAGCTATGGCTTGGAAAACTCGGCGGAACTGAAGGTTTTCAGATTGGTGCGGTTAAGTTTTACTCTGTTCTTCCTGAAGGTGTTGAACCTGGTTTAAATGCAATAGTTGCTCACCAGGCGCAAATGGCTGACTTTGTAAGAGCTTATGATCTTACTCTTATGAATCCCCTTGTTCTTTGCGGTATCTTCCTCGGTTCAGGTATGGCTTATGTATTCAGTGCCATGACTATGAAAGCTGTTGGTCGTGCAGCAGGTGCGATGGTTGAAGAAGTAAGAAGGCAGTTCAAAGAGATCCCCGGTATTATGGAAGGTACAGGTAAGCCTGATTATGCCAAGTGTGTTGCTATTTCAACAAAGGGAGCTCAGAGAGAGATGATTCTTCCTTCTCTGCTCGCTATAATAGTTCCAATTATTACCGGTCTTGTTCTTGGTGTAGCCGGTGTACTTGGTCTTCTTGTTGGCGCACTTACCTCCGGATTTACCCTTGCTGCACTTTTAAATAATGCTGGTGGTGCATGGGATAATGCGAAGAAATTCGTAGAAAAAGGAAATCATGGCGGAAAAGGTTCAGATTCTCATAAAGCTGCTGTAACTGGTGATACTGTAGGAGATCCTTTCAAGGATACTTCAGGTCCCGCTCTTAATATACTTATAAAGCTTATGACAATGGTATCTGTTGTATTTGCGGGTGTTGTAGTTAAACTTTCACCTGTAATAGGACATGCACTTGGTTTTGTAAAATAAGCAGACTTAAATATTGCAGTAATTCAGGGGGGATACCTTAACAGGTATCCCCCCTTTTTATTTTACAGGCTCATTCCGGATTTTTGGGAAAAGTAATAATATTATCTGTTTCTACATATTCTGGAGTCAGCCCCCTGTCCCCCAAAGCTCACTACTACCCACTTCTCAAAAGCCCCCTAAATCCTACTTCAACAAGCTCAGTACACCGCCCGGAGGGGGACTTAAAAAAGAAGTTTAGAAATTAATCTTAACTGCAAAAACGCTTTATTTTAAAATTGTTTGTTATTCAACTTAAACCAAGTCCCCCTCCGGGGGATTTAGGGGGCCAATACACCGGGTAAAGGCACTCACTAAAAGAATTTTCGCAAAATATCTTTTATCATTTTGATGGATCTCGACTTGTGGGTAGTAGTGAACCCCCAAAGGGGGCACGTAAAATTAAAACTTGAGCAAGTAGATGAATCAAAGTATTATAACATCCTTTATTACTGTTGAGCTTGCAAAAGATTTACGTAACGATATAATGGGAATAGTTATCGAAGTGGTAACAATTATATTTTCAGAATGGTAATAGATAACTCGTGCCCCCTTTGGGGGACAGGGGGAAAAGTAAAGAAGTACTCTCTTTGTATCCCGGAAATTCGGAATGAGCTTTATTTTAATATGATGGGAATATTTATTCACATACTAAGGAAAATAATAAGAAAAGTATCTATTATGTCGATAATATTAATGAAATACCTTTTTGTTTTAAGGTGACAGCAGTAGAATTTTGTCATTCCGGCCGAAGTGATAACGAAGTGCCGGAATATCCTGGGAAAATCAGGAGTTATGAGATTCCCGCCTGCGCGGGAATGACATTACCTCTAAAATTGTACTGCTATCTTTTAATGTTTTAAGGTATTTCATTAATAAATTATTGCAGCTGGAAATAATGAAAAGAATAATAGTGAATACGCTCTTTATTTTTCTGATAATACCTCTCATATCTGGGTATTCCCGCGATGAATCGTATAAAGGGCTCGATATTATTCTTAAGACTGCAAAATTTAACTATGCAATTAATGAAGATATAATACTCAATATATATGTTAGAAATATTACTGATGATATTATAACTTTTTCTGTATATGATTCACCTGAAAGAAGCGATATCTATGAAAGGCCTAGAGGGGACATTGCCGGATATACCACCTTTCAGCCTCTTATTTATGATATGCAGGGTAGAAATGCAGAACTCATTGTCCCCTATATAATCGGGTCTGAGGATAAAGATAATATCCTTTCCTGGATGGTGAAAAGAGAGATAAGTTTAGGACCGGGTGAAACATTTATAAGAACCCAGAATCTGAAAAATATTTACAGGCTTGAAGGGGACCGTGACTACAGGCTTAAGCTGAATTTTTTCCCTGATCTGGGGAGTAAAACCGGAGAATCTGTTCTAATGAGCAGCAATGAGGTTAAATTCAGGGTAACCCCTGAGAAAGTTTATGCTGAAAGGAAGAAGGCTGATCCATCCTCAATCGTTCTTACACCCGGGGAGGTTGTTCTTCTGGTATTAAGCGCTGAGTATGAGAACAGATTCAGCAGAGGAATTAAATATATTGATATAGAAAAGTATATTAATTCATATCCGGAATTCACCAGAAAATATAACCTGGCAGATGATTTAGGGAAGCAGATAATCGAAAAGGATTTTATCCGTTATCTTACTATGCGGCGTAATGATTATCTTCTCAGTTTTGAAATAAAAAATGAGGAAGTAAATGAATCGGGTACTGTGGCATTTGTGGAAGTGGAAGCTGAAAGAAAAAGTATAGTGCGTCCTGACAGGTACAGGTATAGATATAGACTTGAAAAAAGAAGTGCCCATGATAAAATATGGCTCCTTGCGGGGCTTGAAGCCAGCGTAACAAAGGATGTTAAAAGATGACAGAGATACTATCACAGGATGAGATTGATGCCCTGTTAACCGCAATATCCACAGGTGAGGTGGATACTACGGACTACTCCTCGGCAAAGGAGCAGAAGAAAGTAAAAATTTATGATTTCAGGAGACCTGATAAGTTTTCCAAGGATCATATACGTACATTGCAGATGATGCATGAAACCTTTGCCCGTTTGACTACTACTGCCCTCTCAGCGCAGCTTAGAGCCCTTGTGGGTGTGCATGTGGCCTCTGTTGATCAGCTCACATATGAGGAATTTATCCGTTCAATACCTAATCCTACAACCCTTGCTGTAATAAATATGGACCCACTTAAGGGTTCTGCTGTTCTTGAAATTGACCCTTCTATTACATTTACTATTATAGATAAGCTTTTCGGAGGACTCGGGGAAGCAACAAAGATCAGCCGTGAACTTACAGATATTGAGCTTTCAGTAATGGAGGGTATAATTGTCCGTATCCTGGGTAATCTCCGTGAAGCCTGGTCCAATGTTATAGACCTGAGGCCAAGGCTCGGCAATATTGAAACCAATCCCCAGTTTGCCCAGATAGTACCTCCAAATGACATGGTTGTTTTAATAACACTTGAAACAAAAGTCGGGGAGGTTGAGGGGATGACCAACCTCTGTATCCCTTATATTTCAATTGAGCCTATTATCTCAAAGCTTTCCGCCCAGTACATGTATTCAAGTATTAGAAAGGGTGCTACAGATGAAAATCTCTCAATTATCCAGAGCCGACTTGAAAATGTTACACTTCCGGTAGTAGCGGAAATAGGTGCTGTGAATGTAACAGTTCAGGAAGTTCTTGATCTGAGAAGGGGGGATGTTATTAAACTGCCGGAAACCAAACTTGGCGATGATATGGTACTTACTATCGGCAGCAGAAGAAAGTACAAATGCACACCCGGTCTTGTTTCAAACAGGCTTGCTGTTAAACTTGGTGAGCGAATTGAAGATATACCTGATGAACTCCTTACATCAAGCAGAAGTGACGACGAGTTTTAAAGATCGCTTGTTGAGTGGAACCAATCGCTTGTTTCGGCTACGCTCAACAAGCCTGGTGCAAACGCCCGCTTCACTTGTTGAGTGGAATCAATCGCTTGTTTCGGCTACGCTCAACAAGCCTGGTGCAAACGCCCGCTTCACTTGTTGAGTGGAATCAATTGCTTGTTTCGGCTACGCTCAACAAGCCTGGTGCAAACGCCCGCTTCGCTTGTTGAGTGGAACTAATCGCATTATCTGTTGTAACCAATCGCTTGTTTCGGCTACGCTCAACAAGCCTGGTGCAAACGCCCGCTTCGCTTGTTGAGTGGAATCAATTGCTTGTTTCGGCTACGCTCAACAAGCCTGGTGTAAACGCCCGCTTCGCTTGTTGTGGGGAATCAATCGCATTATCTGTTGTAAACAATCGCTTGTTGAGTGGAATCAATCGCTTTATCTGTTGTAAACGAACCGCTTGTTGAGCGTAGCCGAAACAACAAGCCTCAGCGTGCAAGCCTGTTAAGATATGGCATAGGATTTACAAACTCGGTACCTATTTTTATCTGATAATAACAGATATACTGGGTTGTTTTACCCGTACGCCCCACATATCCGATTACTTCACCCTTAGAAATATCCTGACCCACTTCCACTGAAGCTCTCTGGCAATGACTGTAGGATGTTACAAAGCCGTATTTATGTTTTATGGAAATTGTGAGCCCCAGGTTTGAATCCCATTTAATGTCCGATACTCTACCAGGAGCAGTTGCTCTTATCTCCGTGCCGGGGAAAGCTTCTATATCAATTCCATGATGAAATTCTGTTTCAAATGTATATGGTGAGTTTCTGTAGCCGAATCTTGATACAATATATCCATCAACAGGCCATACTGAGGGTGTATTCTCTATTATTTTCTTTCTATATTTTAAAAAGCCTTTTATTTTGGTTACCACATCCCTTGTTGTATTAAGCTCCTGCTTTACTTCCTGAATGTTTAGGAGTTCAATTGAAGGGGCATCGGTTTCAGCATCAGTAATTTCTGACCCCGGATTGGGATTGTGCTGTCCGCCCCCTTTTGCCCATAAAGAATCGATATTGCTGTCAGGGGTTAGTGAATAAAGATATGTTATTTCAGGTTTAAATGTCTGGAAGATATGGTATAACTTATTGATCTCCTCTTTGAATTTTTTTACCTGGAGTTTGGAATCATCACCGTCTCTTTTAAGAATGGAAACCTCTTTTACTGTAGAGGAGTGATTAATAATAAGAACAGAAGTTACAGTAACAGTAGTTATAATAAAACCGATGATAAAAGAGACAGCAAATATGGATATATGGAAGTTGAGAATCTTCTTTTCTGAATGAGGGATAAACATGACTGTAATTCTCTCCTGACCTTTCAGGAGGAATTTACGCCACTTCTCACGGGTTTTTTTCCTTAAACCGTCAAAATGATCTATAAAGAACTGCCTTATATTCTGCTGCAGATCATTGAGGTTGGAATCTTTAAATGGATTTATTGCCATAGTTTATTTTATTATTTCACAATCACTTAATATATTTTTGAGCCATTTATTTTTACATATGTAAGAGTATATTTGGAACTTTGGTATATTATCGGTACAAAAATGTCAAGTTTATATTAATTTTTAGAAAAATGAACAGTTTTTAAGCCCTGCCAGGTTTTTAGGGGAGGGATAGTCATTTCCGGTCTTTAGTAAACATGTTATTCCCGGATATCAGGAATATATGATGCTCTTTTGGATCTCCTTTGCTGTTTTATCTCCTGCCATAATTTCAACAAGTTTAAGCGCAAAGGGGATTGCTGTACCTGCGCCTCTGCTGGTGATAATAGTACCGTCAGTGACTACCGGATCAGTGGAGAAAACAGCGTTTTTAATATCATTTTCAAATCCGGGGTAGCAGGTGTATTTTTTACCGGTAAGGAGACCCGCCTCTGCAAGTACAATGGGCGCAGCACATATGGCAGCTGTTATTCCGCCATTTTTGCTGATCGACTGAACAAGTGCAATTATTCTTTTGTCATTTTTAAGATTAGTTGTTCCCGGCATACCTCCCGGGAGTACTATTGCATCATATTTATCATTTTCATTAAGCATTATATCTGCAGTAATTTTTATATCGTGAGATCCTTTTACCGGATTATCTGATACTGCAGCTGTTACAGTGTGAAGCCCTGCTCTCCGGAGAATATCAATCACAGTGACGGCTTCAGTTTCTTCAAAGCCTGGAGCAAGTGGTATTATTATTTTCATCGCTTTTACCTCTCTCAGTCAAGTTTAAGGGTTGCGCCCGATTCTTTAACAGCAGCAAGTTTATTTTTCAGTTCAGTTCCCATCTTGGACATTTCAACTTCAGCTTCTTTTCTTTTAATGCTCCCCTCCTGCTGTATTTTAAGGGTTTCTTCAATTGTGGAGATAAGATTCTCATGAACTTTTTTAAGGGTTTCAATTTCAACTATACCTTTTTCAGATTCTCTTGCTATTTCCAGGCTGCTCTCCTTGAGGAGCTCGGAATTTTTAGTCAAAAGATCGTTTGTGGTTGCAGATACCTTTTTCTGCAGTTCCAGCGCCTTTTTCTGTCTGAAAAGACTGATTGCAATTACCACCTGGTTTTTCCACAATGGGATTGTGTTGAGTATGGAACTTTGTATCTTTTCCACCAGAAGCTGGTCATTGTTCTGAATCAGCCTTATCTGGGGCATTGCCTGTATTGATATTGTTCTGCTCAGTTTAAGGTCATGTATCTTCTTCTCAAATCTGTTTATCATCTGCCCCAGATCCTGGACTTTTTGAGCATCCAGGGGATCGGTGCTTTCCTGAGCTTTTTTCTTCATCTCAGGGAGCATATTCTCCTGAAGGTCTTTCAGTTTAATTTCACCTGCCAGTATATAAAGGTCAAGATCAACAATATAGTCGCTGTTTTTATCAAACAGCGCGTCCAGGAGGGTTATATCCTTTAAAAGCTGCATCCTGGCTTTTTCAAGTTCTTCTGTAATCTTTTCGATGTGGGTTTCAATTGTCTGATATCTGGCAACGAATCGTTTTGCATTCGACATAAAGTTGCCAAGAAGAGGTATTTTCGACATAAAACTTTCAGAAGAGAGGGAGTCAACATCAAGCTTCTTTACTGTGAGCATGAGATCTGAAAGTGCCTCACCTGCATGCCCTGCATCTTTTGCCTTAACCTGATTGAGGAGGCTGTCAGCAAAATCGGCCAGTTTAGACTGGACTCCGGCGCCGTATTGCATAATACCCTGGGAATCTGTAATCACTATCCCTTTCTGGATATCTTCAATTTTTTTCTTCTGAGTCTCATCAAGTGTAGAGATGGTTAATTCCTTAGTCACTGTCTGAGTATCTGATTCCATGGAGTACCTCATTAATAATAATTATTAAAGTTTATAATCTTAATTTTTTGACTTAAATCTTTAACAGCAAGAACTGCTTAATTCATATGTAAGGCTTATTTCATATTTTTCTGATACAAAATAAATACATTCCTCCTCAAAAGAACTTTTTATCTTTGCCCCCTTCGGGGGACAGGGGGGGACTTGTAGATGCGATAAACAAAAATATTACTTATTCCGAAAATCCGGAATGAGTTATATGTAATAATATAATCCGATTAATATCAGGATTCAAGTTTCATTGTTTTTTCCAGAACTTTTATTTCAACTGAAAGATCAAGGAGGTCATCCTCCAGGAGATAGTTAAGCTGCTTTTTATATGTTTCATAGATGGAATCAAGAATCGATTCTACTTCATGCATGGCTTTTTCTATATCAGGGGATTTTTCCTTTTTCAATGAGAGTTCTTTATAGCGGTTAACTATTTTTTCTGTGGTTTCCAGATAATAGTTTAAAAACCGGGCACCCTTTTTCATATCTTCAGGATTCTTTTTAAGGTATTCCAGAATTTCAAAACCGGTTTTGCAAATATTTTTAATTTTATCAGCAGCATCGTTATTCTGTATCTCTATTGTGCTGTTTCTTATCTGTCGCAGCTTTTCAATACCCTGATTTATCGTTATATCATGATCTTTATTTCCTGCCCCTTTATTGGCAGGTTTATCTTTTTTCTTATTAGTAATATACCTGATAAGTCTGTATGTAAGAAGATAAACAAGAAGAGATATCAGAAAGGATAGAAAGCCGCTGATTAATGTTTTAAGAAAAATAAAGGATGCAGTGGCTGCAATTGCTGAGAGAAGAAATCGTATAATCATTTAATTGTCCCGGAATATGAATATTAATTTTTATTAAATTACATCCCCGGGTATATTAATGCATATTCATGCGATTGTGTCAAGAAGTGTTTCTATATGTGAGATTGCCTCAGGGATCAGATCTTCAAGCATTTTCATTTCTAAAGGTGTAAAATTGGAGAGTACATGGTCGGAAACAGCAACATCAGGGTTTTCAGGTCTCCCTATTCCGAAGCGGATTCTATGAAAATCAGCAGTTCCGGTTTCTGCAATAATTGACCTTATGCCGTTTTGTCCTTTATGCCCCCCTGAATATTTTGTTTTAATCTGCCCAAAGGGGAGCTCCAGATCATCATGAACAACAATAAGAGAGGATGGATCTGAATTGTAGAATTTTAATGCCTTTTGTACAGCAGAGCCGCTGTTATTCATATAGGTCTGTGGGAAGAGGAGGAGTATATCCTTCCCTGAAATTTTCCCGGATCCTGTTTCGCTGTTAAAGGCTTTTTTGTTTACCGGTATACCTTCACGGACGGAAAGAAGTTCACCTGTCATAAATCCTATATTATGTCTGTTGCGGGAATATTTTTTCCCGGGATTTCCAAGGAAAGCAATGATTATCATTTTAAAACTCCGGGGGTAATCAGTTTAAGTCGAGCTTGTTTAATGCGTCATCAAGGCTGGAGAAAAGTTTAATTCTTTTGTCAAGACCGGTGATTTTGAACATCTGAAGAATGTCGGGGTTTATGTTTATCAGCGCGAAATGTTTACTGTTTTTTTCAGATTTAGTAAAATAGACAACTATAATCCCCAGTGATGAGCTGTCAATAAAGCTCAAGTCTTCCAGGTCTATAATTATATTGGATTGATTATCCACGTGTCTGTTCAGCTGTGCTTCAAATGGGGATATATTTTCGATAGAAAGTGTCCCTTTCACACTGATTAAAATGTAGTTGTCCCTTGTGTCTGCAGTAACTTTCATTCTTATTCCCATCTCATTCAATCGTATCCTTTTGTTTTTATTGTCGTCAATTATTTAATATTATTTTACAGTAATTATTCCTAAAAATATCTTTTAGTGTAATTATGCTCTTTTCAATATCGGAGCTGTCCAAAAAGTAATTTCCTTGTCATACCGGCTGTAGCGTAGCGTAATGCCGGTATCTCTTAGGCCTGATTTAATCAGGAGATTCCGGTATTTGCAATAATTGAAGTTGCAAAACCGGAATGACAAATCCCCGAAAATCTGACTTTTGAGACAGTCCCAATATTAGAGCATTATATTTCGAATAAAAGTTAAGGAATTAACATTGATTATTTTATTAAAATTGTTCCCTCACATATCTTTATTTTCCTTATAGAAAATATAATAAGAGGGTATGACTCTAAATAAAAACTCAGTGACATAAGGCGGACTCTCTTTTTATTGTCAAGGGAATTTAAAAAATAGAGTATGATGCTCTGGTAATAATAAAGTTGACAACCTGCCTGCCCGATCTAACCTGACAGTATAAATTAAAAATTATACGTTACGGGGCACAATTATGCCAAGAGCGAAAATCTGGGGCTTCCTTGCTGTTTCCGCAGCTCTTTCCCTATTTGTTTTTTTCTTATATTCAGTTTTTTATATAAATCTTAATGATTTTTCTCTTTTTGTTAATTCAGATTTAAATGAATTAAGCAGTTTAACATACTATTCAGCAGCAGCACCTATACTCTTTGCCGCATACTCGGTTATAGGTACAGGACTCTGGATAGGCTGGACTATTCTTACTATAAAGGTGGTGCCTCCAATGCCTGAAATTGTTGAAAAAAAAGATAACTCTAAAATTAAAGCTTTTTTTCTCTGTATTGCCATGCTTCTCCTTGCAGGTATGCTGGGTTACGGAGTTTATATCAGAAGTTTCTGGGCTCTAGCAATACCTGCCCTTGTAATATCTGCAGTAGTTCTTGGTGCGGTTTTCTGGGTTGGACTTGCAATAATTACAACCAGGGCTACTCTTCCTGTAAATGACAAATAAGATTATTAAAGAGAATTGATGAAAGTCTTGATTCTTGGTTACAGGGGTAACCCCTACTGCGGGGGGCAGGGGATATATATTTATAATCTCTCAAGAGAACTGGCGCGTCTTGGCGTTGAGGTCGATGTAATGGTGGGCCCCCCATATCCGGACCCCCTTGAAGAATGGGCCACGGTTCATAAAATTGAGAACCTCAACATATGGTCAATAAAAACAAAAGATATACCCCTTGAGAAACTGAAAAGAGTTCTTTCACCATGGAATTTTATCGATTTTGTAATGACACGGCTCCATTTTTTTCCTGAGATGGAGACTTTCAGTTTCCGTTCATTTTTTGCTCTGAAAAAACTTCTTAAGACAAAAAGCTATGATATTATACATGATATTCAGTCACTAGGGTGGGGTACAATACCGATGAAAGGTTATGGTATTCCCATAATTACAACAGTGCATCACCCACTTACAAAAGACAGGGACGCTGACCTGACCAATAATTTCGGATTATGGGATAAGATTACCACTATTCTGTTTTATCCCCTTGTAATGCAGGCTGTTGTTATCAGAAGGCTCGACAGGGTTATTACATCCTTTAAAGAGGGTGTTGATGAATTACATAATGCCTTCAGGGTTAAAAAGGATAAAGTATCTGTTGTCTATAATGGCATGGATGTTGAGGTTTTCCGGAATACAGGTGAGAAGAGAGAGGAGAATGCCCTTCTTTTTGTAGGGAATACAGAGGACAGTAAAAAGGGGCTGACCTATCTTCTTGAAGCGCTGAAGCTCCTCCCTGAAGAGGTTACCCTTACTATTGTTGATGATGGGCCCCCTAAAAAGCTTACAGCCTGGGATATGATCAAGAAAATGGGACTGGAGAAGCGTGTTATATTTACAGGTAAGCTCAGCTATGATGCCCTTGTAAGCATCTACAGCAGAAAAACAATCCTTGTAATGTCATCTCTCTTTGAAGGCTTCGGGCTCCCTGCTGTTGAAGCAATGTCGTGCAAAACCCCGGTTGTTTCAACAACATCCGGTGCTCTTAAAGAAGTGGTTTCACCTGAGTGCGGCATTCTGGTTCCACCTAAAGATCCTGCGGCCCTTAAAAACGGGATTGAAAAGCTTCTTGCTGATAAAAAGCTCAGGGATAGTATGGGGGAGAAGGGGCGCAAATGGGCGGTGGATAATTTTTCCTGGCCTGTTGCTGCTGCAAACACGCTTGAAGTGTATAAGCAGGTTGTTGATGAATACAGGAGAGGTTCATGAGGATTTGTCTTTTAACATATAGAGGTAATCCCTTTTGCGGCGGCCAGGGTATTTATACAATGTACATTGCAAGGGAGCTTGTAAAACTGGGGCACGAGGTTCATGTAATACAGGGACCTCCATACTTCCCGGAAATGGAAGGGGTTCACATGCACTATGTGAGCAATCATAACTTTTTTAATATAAAGCAGAACTATATTAAGCCGCATAAACCATTTGCAGCGTTTGAACCTCTGAATCTCTATGAGTTTACAGCTGCAAAATTCGGTATTTTCCCTGAAATTGAAACATTTTCATTTAGAGCTTTCCTGAAGCTGAAGGAGCTTCTGAAAACTTATAAGTTCGATATAATTCATGATAATCAGAATCTCGGTTACGGATTTCTTCTGATAAAAAATTTCAATATCCCTTTTATATCGACCATTCACCACCCTCTCTCTATAGACAGGGCCACCTGGTTTGAATACCCTTCAGATTTTCTGTTAAAGGTAAAGAGGGTTCTCTATTATCCTCTTATTATGCAGGGATTTGTTTCCAGAAGAATGGATCATATAATCACTGTATCACATGATTCTGCAAAAGAAATTACAAAAGCATTCAATGTGCCCCCTGAAAAAATGAGTGTAGTCTACAACGGCCTTGATACAGAGATTTTCCGGCCGATTAAAGGTATAAAGAAAAAAAAGAACAGCCTTATCTTTGTCGGGAATGTGGAGGACAGGAAAAAGGGTGTGGTATATCTCTTAAAGGCTCTTACACTGACAAAGCATAAAGTCCATCTTACAGTTGTTGACGGGGGAGCGCCAAACAGAGAGCATGTGACAAAATGGATCGAAAACTTCGGTCTTAAAGATAGAATACATTTTACCGGTAAAGTTCCCGGGGATAAACTTATAGAGCTTTATTCCAGTCATGAGATTGCTGTAACCCCTTCACTTTATGAAGGTTTCGGGTTTCCCGCTGCTGAAGCCATGGCGTGTGAACTCCCGCTGATTTCCTCCAAAGGGGGTGCTCTTCCTGAGGTTGTGGGTGAGCATATGAAGACTGCATATGTTGTTGAACAGAGAGATCCATATGCTCTGGCTGAGGCTATCGATTATTTAATGGATAATCCTCAGGTGCGTGAGAAGATGGGGAAGGCGGCACGGAAGCGTATTCTTGAGGTTTTTACCTGGGAGAACGCGGCAAAAGAGATGGTAGAGGTTTATGAGGGGGTAATCAATGCTCACAGTTGATTTTGACAGGCTCGCTGTTTCTAAAGGGGATATGGTCCTTGATGCAGGGTGCGGCCTGGGGAGACACTCCATTGAGTTTATGAAAAGGGGAGCAAAAACCTGCTGTCTCGATCTTGATCTGGACTGCTTAAGAAAGACAAGATTCACCATAGCGCAGATGCAGGTGAAAAGCGGTTTTGATAAGTCTGCAGACTTTATGGTTCATATAGGCGATGCACTTAATCTGCCATTTAAGAATGGTACTTTTGACCGGATAATCTGCTCTGAAGTAATGGAGCATGTTGATGATGATTTTAAAGCCTGTTCTGAACTTGCCAGGGTTCTGAAAAAAAATGGAAGAATTGCTATTACTGTGCCTACAATTTTCAGCGAGCTTGTTTATGATGCACTTACCTATGAGTATTTTACTTCACCCGGGGGGCATGTGCGCAAATATCTCCCAAAGGAGCTTGCGCAGATTATGAGGGAGAACGGGCTTGAAATATATGCTGTTGATTTTAAACATTCATTCCATACAATATGGTGGATTATAAGAGGTGTGGTGGGGCTGCACAACAGCGAACATCCAATAACAAAGGGGTATCATAAATTTCTTCATCTTGGATTATATTCAAATTTTATGCGGAAAACAGAAAAGTTTTTTAACTACTTTTTCCCTAAAAGCATTATTCTTTACGCCTGGAAAAAATAGAGGCCTTTAGTGGGCCTCTTCCCAGTTTTTACCCACACCAATATCTACAACCACAGGAACATTAAGATCAACAGCTTTCTCCATCCTGTCTTTAACAATTGATTTGAGATCATCCAGCTCATCCTCTTTTACCTCAAAAACAAGCTCATCGTGCACCTGGATTATCATCTTCGATTTCATTTTGTTTCTGATTAAATCGTCATGTATCTGTATCATGGCAATTTTTATCATATCCGCTGATGTTCCCTGGATAGGCATATTTATTGCCACCCTTTCAGCACCTTCCCGCATAAAAGATGTTGTCGATTTTATTTCCGGAACAGGCCTCTGTCTTCCAAGGAGGGTTTCCACATAACCATGCTCTTTTGCAAAAGCAATTGTTCTATCTATATATTTCCTGAAGCCGGGGTAGGTGGCAAAATATTTCTCAATAAACAGTGCAGCATCCTTTACTCCGATTTCCGCCTGCTGGGAAAGCCCGTATGGCGACACCCCGTATATTGTGGCAAAGTTTATTATTTTTGCCTGTCTTCTCATATCCGGTTTTATCTCATCAAGTGAGACCCCGAATACGGAGGATGCAGTCATGCTGTGGATGTCTATCCCCTCCCGGAAAGCTTTCAGCATATTCTCATCATTGGAGTAGTGTGCAGCAAGGCGAAGCTCAATCTGTGAATAGTCTGCAGACATGAGGAGGCTCCCTTTCTCCGGAACAAAACCAGCTCTTATTTTTTTGCCGTAATCGTCTCTTGCCGGGATATTCTGCAGATTGGGGTCAGATGATGATAGTCTCCCTGTTGCTGCAATGGTCTGGTTAAAGGAGGTATGTATTCTCCCGGTTTTGGAACTTATAAGTTTAGGGAGGGCTTCTATGTATGTGTTCTGAAGTTTGCTCAGAGTTCTATATGAAATTAAATAATCTATTATAGGGTGAGTCCCCTGAAGGGTCTCAAGAACTTTTATGTCTGTGGAGAATCCGGTTTTAGTTTTCTTTACAGTTTTTAAGCCAAGCTTTTCAAAGAGAATTGAAGCAAGCTCCTTTGTGGAATTGATATTGAATTCCTGATCCGCTTCCTTATAAATATTTTTTTCGATCTCTGCAAGCATTGACATGGTATTCTTTCTCATTGCATCAAAATGGGGAGTGTCGATTTTAACACCTGAAATCTCCATGGATGCGAGTACATCAATGAGCGGCAGTTCTATTTCATTGAAGAGTTTTACTAAACCCTTCTTTTTAAGTATGGGGGAAAAGACATTATACAAACGGAAGGTAATATCTGCGTCCTCAATAGCGTATTGAGCAAGTTTATCCATTGGTACATCTGTAATTGATACTGCGTTTTTCCCTGTGCCTACAAGCTCCTTGAATGTGATGGTTTTGTAGTTAAGATGCTTTTCCGCAAGGTCATCCATGTTGTGGCGTCTTTCAGAGGGGTTGATGAGATAAGATGCTATCATTGTGTCGAAGTGTATTCCCCTCAGGTTTATCCCTGCGTTTCTTAAAACTATCAGGTCATATTTGATATTCTGCCCGATTTTTTTTAAAGAGGGATTTTCCAGCAGAGGTTTAATCATTGAGATCGATTGTGACGGTTCAGGGAATTCCTCACTGAAGAGTCCCCTGCTCTGAAGGGGGAGGAACCAGCCGCTTCTTTCTTTTATGGAGAAGGACATACCAACAAGTTCAGCTTCCACTGCCTGGATGGAATCGGTCTCTGTGTCAAATGTGAATATGCCGGCATTTTCAAGCTCGGTAATCATTGATGCCAGTTCATCATGTGTTCTGATTGTAATATAGTTTTTTTCTTCTACTGCGCTGCTGATGCTTAACACTGATCCTGATTCAGGGATGAAATCTTTAATAACAGAAACCATTTCCAGAGATTTGAAATAATCAAGGGCCTTTTCTGTATTTATGCCGTTAAAGCTCAGGTCTTCCAGAGCCAGATCAAGGGGAACATCTGTTCTGATTGTTACAAGCTCTCTGCTTAGGAAGGCCATATCCTTCCCTTCCTCAAGGAGGGTTTTTGTTTTACCCTTTATAGATTCAATATTAGTATAGATATTTTCAAGGGTGGAGTGTTCACTTATCAGTTTAAGAGCGGTTTTTTCGCCGATCCCCTTTACTCCGGGAATATTGTCTGATGAGTCACCCATGAGAGCCATATAGTCGATTATAAATTCCGGTTTAAGTCCTGTTTTTTCAACTATATTATTTTTGTCATATATTTCATAATCTGCTATACCTTTTTTGTTGGCGTATATTTTCACATTTTCATCAAGAAGCTGGTATGCATCTTTGTCGCCTGTGACAAGATAAACATCAAGGAGTGGTGAAGCATATTTTTTTGCCATGGTCCCCAGGATATCATCAGCTTCAAAATCGGAGGATTCTATAACAGGTATGCCGATTTCTTTTACGAGATTTTTTATTTCATCGATCTGCGATCTTAAATCATCAGGCATCTTCTGTCTGTTAGCCTTGTACTCTTCATATATTCTGAAGCGGAACGATTTTGACGGCGGGTCAAAGGCAACAGCGAAATACTCGGGGGACTGTTCCTTTATAAGGCTCAGGATCATCCTTGCAAAGCCGAAAATGGCTGAAGTGTTCTGTCCTCTGGAGTTTACCAGGGGATTTTTTATGAAAGCAAAATATGCCCTGTAGCATAGAGCATGGCCGTCCACAATGAATAGTTTTTTTTCCATTTATATTTCCTTAAACTACCTGGGTTTCCTTGACCCTGTTTAATTCACTGATCTTGCCGATCAGTATCTCGTCTGTTTTTGCCAGCCTTTGAGCGAGGATGTGAACCATTTTTGCTGCAAACTGCGGATTTTTCAGGAGAAAGGCTTTGAGCTGGGTAACATTATCAATATAAGCAAGTTTAACATCACCAATAGATCGTACAGTGGCGCTTCGGGGTGTATTAGTGAAGAGTGAAATTTCTCCGAAAAAATCTCCTTTGGTGAGCCTGGCAACAACTATCTGGTTGTCGCCATCCCCGAGAATTATACTCACTTCTCCATCAAGTATTATATACATCCTGTGTTCAAGCTGGCCCGCTTTAATTATGTTTTCAGCGTTCTGAAAATACATTATATTTTTGGACATGATCCCTCCGCTATGTATGAATACCCATGTAATAAGGACTATGCAGCCTGTGAGCCGGTCAATTATTAATGGGGTTTATTTCAGGATATTGCAAAGGTATGATATTATTAATGACGGGGCAAGTCTTTTATTTTCTTATGAGAAATGAAACAATTTTTGAAATAAGTTCATTCCTGTCAATCGGTTTGCTCAGGTAATCATTGAAGCCGCTTCCAAGGTATTTCTCCCTGTCACCTGAAAGGGCGTGGGCAGTTTGTGCAATTACAGGAGTATTGATTTTTTTATCTCTGATGCGGGAGAGAACTTCCAGGCCATCCATCCCCGGCATCTGAATATCGAGCAGTACAAGGTCTATCCCTGATTTATCTGCCAGAATTTTTAGAGCTTCCTCTCCTGAGCCGGCATAGACAGTATTCAGCCCTGCTTTCTGCAGCAAAGCTGAGGTGAATTTATAGGATAATTCATGATCATCTACTATTAGAACTTTTTTGTTTTTTAATTCATCACGTGTGGAGGGATCGACTTTATTTTTAAGAATCTTTTTCTTCTTTATGCCTGTTTCAATGATCCTGTACTCCATGGGGAAATAAAACCTTGAGCCTTTACCTTTTTCAGATTCTACAGAAATGTCTGTACCGAGGATTTTTAAAATATTACGGACGATGTTCAGGCCCAGTCCCGCACCGTCATGCCTGCGGGTCGTTGACTGGTCCTCCTGTCTGAAGCGGTCAAATATTATTTCAAGATTATCTTTGTTTATCCCATCCCCTGTATCTTCAACAAATAAGAGGAGTTTCTCATTATCAATAATCTTATAACCGAAAACTATTTTCCCGGAATTAGTGAATTTAATGGCGTTGGAAATGAGATTATTGAAAACCTGCATAAGCCTGTTCCGGTCACTGAGAAGAAAAATATTACCGCTCTCTTCAGGTATGTCAGAATAGAAGTGGAGTTTCACTTTCCCCAGGGTTTTTATCCTCTTCTGAAAAACATTATAGGCTTCCTGTATCAGTTCATTAGCTGAAAATAATTCATTGAAAATTTCGAATTCACCATTTTCGATTTTAGCAGAATCGAGTATGTCATTGACCAGATTTAAAAGCTGCTCTGTATTACTCTGGATAATGCTGTGATACTCCTCTTTCTCCTTTCTTGATAGCTTCTCCTCAGAAAGAATTCTGGAAAAGCCGATAATGCTGTTTAAGGGGGTGCGTATTTCATGGGACATGTTTGCCAGAAATGCTGATTTCAGTTTTTCACTCTCCTCAGCTTTTATCCTGGCCTTTATCAGCATATTCTCATAATTTTTTTTTGCTGTGATATCCTGCACCAGCCCTGTTATTATAACATTATTGTCACTGTTTTTTTCAGTTCTGTATGATACAAACACATGCTTTGTCTCATTATCAGGGAAAAGGAGGCGGATTTCGAGCATGTCTGAAATTTCGGAATTAGAACTTATTTTGCTGTAATGCTCTTCAACTGCAGGCCTGGATTCAGGATGAAGTACCATTAAAAAATCTGCATATCTGAAATTTTCTCCCAGTTCATCAGCCCGAAAAATATTTTTACACTCTTCAGAGCAGGTCAGGATATCCTGCTCCGCCGCATAAGTCCATGTCCCTATACTGGCAATTTTCTGAACCTGCAGGAGGTTGGCCTCCCTTTTTTTTGTTCTATCAATATCAACGTGGATTCCTGAGATAATCAGGGGATTCCCTGAATTGTCCCGCTCTGTAATCCACCCCCTTGTCATTACCCATTTCCATGAGCCTCTACCTGTCATGATTCTGAACTCATCATGATAATCGGGGGTTTCGCCTCGGAGGTATTTAAGATAGGCGCTTACAGCAGATGAGACATCGTCAGGGTGAAGCCTGTCGAGCCACATATTAAAATCAGTATCTCCTGCTTCATCTGAATACTCAAGCATGGTAAGCCAGTCATTATCAAGCTGGATTCTCCCTGTGGGGATGTGAATATTCCATTTGCCTGTAATAACATTACAGGTATAATTTTCAGAAAGGAGTTTTAAGTCCTGGTTCATTCGCTATAACTTTTTCCTGGAATATTATGTCGCTAACTATAATGGAGTTATTTAAGCAAAAAAACAATTTTTTGTCAATATTTATTTGTAAGTAATATTGTGCTGCTAGTACAGAAAAAGCTCTTTAATAAGGAATGGGTGTAGAAAAACTAATTCTTCTAACAGCAAATGAAAAGCATTATAAGCATATACCTAATATTCAATCAGCTAAATTCAGGCCATGAAGTGATCTATATCCGTAAATAGTTGATCAATAAATTTACTGTATTCATCCAGCCCCTTATTTTTAAGAATCTCCGCGAGCACTGTACCCATAATAAAACCGTCAGAATTTTTAAGCGCCTCTATTGCAGATGAACTGTCGCTTATACCGAATCCGAGAACCACAGGGGATGATGAAAGTTCTGCTGCAAGTTTTATCTTCCCCCTGGTCTCCTCATCAAGGGTGAACTCCCCGCCGGTTATCCCTCTTTTGGAAATAAAGTAGATAAAGGGTGAATTATTTCCGGAAATCCCTTTAATCGATTCTTCACTGCTTTCAGGTGTAATAAAATTTACAAGAGGTATTTTAACCGGAGGGTCAATTTTTCTGAAGAAATCTTTTTCGCAGAATGGGATATCAGGTATAATAAGCCCTCTGATTCCGTAGTCTCTGCTTAAGGAGTTAAGTTCATCAGCCCCCCTGTTGAATATGATATTTGAATATGTCATGAGGTATATATCTTTATCGTTCCCTGCCAGATTCCGAATCTCTTTGAGGCAGGATATAAGATCATTAAAGGTAAATCCATTTGAAAGGACATGATGAGATGCCTCAGCAATGACAGGCCCGTCAGCAATAGGATCGCTGAATGGGACACCTATCTCTAGAAAATCGAAATGTTCAAGCCCCTTTACTGCAGCTTTGATAAATGTCTCCCTCTCCGGGAATGAGCACATTAAGTAGAATCCATTGTATTTTTTTTTCATTGCTTCACCTCATTAAAAATTATCCCCAGATCCTTGTCCCCTCTTCCGGAAAGATTAATAATAATATCGCTCCCTGCAAAAAGTTCCCTGTTATTGAGAACATATCCTATGGCGTGGCTGCTCTCAAGAGCGGGGATTATCCCCTCAAGTTTTGTAACTCTTTTAAGTGCTTCAAGTGCTTCTGAATCTGAACAGGATACATAATCCACAAGTTTTTCATCCTTCCAGTAGCTGTGCTCAGGACCCACGCCGGGATAATCAAGTCCGGCAGATATGGAGTGGCCTTCAATAATCTGCCCTTCCACATTCTGAAGAAGATAGGTTAAATTGCCGTGAAGAATCCCCGGCCTCCCCAGGGTAAGTGAGCAGCAGTGGTCCCCTTCAGCATCTGACCTCCCTCCTGCCTCAACCCCAATCAGCTTGATGCTGCTGTTTATCATGGGATAGAAGAGCCCTGCTGCATTGCTCCCGCCGCCGATGCAGGCAACAGCGTAATCGGGGAGTTTCCCTTTTTTTGCATGGAACTGTGCAAGTGCCTCCTCCCCGATTATTTTCTGGAAATCACGCACTATCATGGGGAAGGGATGTGCGCTCCCCACTGTGCCGATTAAGTAATATGTATTGCGGCAGTTCTCCACCCAGTCCCTGATCGCTTCATTCATGGCGTCCTTCAATGTTTTTGAACCGCTTGTTACAGGAACAACCCTGGCGCCCAGGAGCTCCATCCTTTTCACATTGGGTGCCTGGCGCCGCACATCAAGCTCACCCATATATATTACGCATTCAAGCCCCATGAGTGCACAGACTGTTGCTGTTGCCACTCCATGCTGTCCTGCTCCGGTTTCCGCAATTATACGGGTTTTCCCCATGTGTCGTGCCAGCAGAATCTGGCCCAGTGCATTATTGATTTTATGAGCACCTGTGTGGAGAAGGTCCTCTCTTTTAAGATAAATGCCGCACCCTGCTTCAGCGGAGAGATTCTTTGCAAAATATAAGGGGGTTGCTCTCCCTGCATAATCCTCAAGGAGTGTCTTCAGTTCAGCCTTTGACTCATCACTGCTGCAGAAGCTTTTGTAAGCCTCTTCAAGTTCACTTATTATATTGATAAGGGTTTCAGGAACAAAGCGTCCGCCGAACTTCCCGAAATAGCCGCTGCTGTCAGGCATCTGTTTCATTTTGGGCCTCCATAATTATTGAAAATATGTCACGCATCTTTTCAGAAGATTTTATTCCCCTTGAAATCTCTATTCCGGATGATATGTCTATGCCAAAGGGGTGAGCTTCAATAATCAGTTTTTTAAGATTACTGCTGTTAATCCCCCCTGCAATAATGGTTTTGTTTATAAGGGGATAATTATCAAGAATCGTATGAGGGAAATTCATCCCTGTCCCTCCATATTCATTATCACTGAATGCATCAAGAAGGATAAACTCCGCTGAAGATTTATCAGGGAGTTCATTTGCCCCTTTTATTCTAAAAGCTTCTATTACAGGTAGAAAGCCCTTAAGCTCTTTTGCTGTTGATTCATCATAGACCTGCAGCATGTCAAGTCCGGCAATCTCTGCTGTCCTTTTGATTTCATCAGCGCTGCTCTTTACAAAGACTCCGGTTTTAAGAATGTCGGTCCCTTTTAGGATGCCGGAAAATTCCGCTCCCTTTTCAGCTGTTATAAAACGATCCGATTTTTCATAGAAAACATATCCCACAGATGAGACAGGGAGCATTGCCGCATCTTCAATATCCTGGCTTCTTGTAAAGCCGCAGAATTTAACGAACATCTTTCAGCTCCCGGATAAATCCCCGCGGGTTATCTCCCTTCATCAGCGCTGTTCCCACAAGGAATGTGTCAGTTCCTGTTTCATGAAATATTTTTTTTACTTCATCTTGTGATTCAATCCCGCTGGCGCTCACTCTTTTTATACCAGGGGGGATATTATTTAATGTATTAATACCTGTTGAGTAACCAATGTTAAGGGTCTCCAGATTCCTCATGTTTACCATTAGAATTTCCGGGTTAAGAATCAGCACCCTGTCAAGCTCTGAAGAGCTGTGTACTTCGATTAGCGGTGTTATACCTCTGCTCCTTGCGAAATTATAGAGGCCTCTCATCTCATCATTGCTGAGCGCTTTAGCTATAAGAAGAATCATATCAGCCCCGCATAGATATGCTGCTTCAATCTGTTCCTCATAATAGATGAAATCCTTACAGAGCAGCGGGAGGGCCAGATGTGAACCGGCGGTTTCCATGTCGTTCATTGATCCGTTAAAGAAATTTTTTTCTGTCAGAACTGATACAGCTGCAGCGCCCCCCCGGGAATAGAGTGAAGCTCTCTCTGCTGGAGAAACACCGCTCCCTATAGTTCCGGCAGATGGTGATGACTTTTTTATCTCCGCTATAATATTTATCGGATCATTTAGGGAACTTAAAATTGAGTATATGGGTCTTACCCTTTTACCCTTTTTTCTGATTATCCTTTCTGTATCAGGGAGTTTCGACAGTTTAATATGCTTCATATCTTTGAGATTGAACTTTTCCATCATTATCCTTTTATAAGTGAATCGAGTTTAGCTTTAACCGCACCTGAGACTATCTCTTTATTGATTGTGTAAAAGCTTTCTTTGATGGAAGTTCTTTCATCAAAGGCGAACATTGCAAGTGCGCTGTTAAGGGCAAGGAGTTTCCCCAGTGGTGTTTCCATGCCGCAGCTCAATGTGTCTATGAAAAGCACTGCATTTTCATCAGGATTAAGATGTGACGGTATAAGCAGGGCTTCATCTTTTGATATATATTCTTCCGGTTCTATGATAAAACTGTTTAAGACATTGTTTTGTATCTCATAAACCATGGTTTTATCAAAGGGGGAAACTTCATCCATGCCGTCGTATGATGAATAGAGCAGGACCCTGTCGTAATTCAGCTGAAGTGCAGTAGCAGCATATTTTTCAAGCAGCTCATGACTGAAAAAACCTATTGCCTGCCTCCTTGCTCCTGCAGGATTAGTGAATGGCCCCAGATAATTGAAAATAGTGCGCACTCCAAGTTTTTTCCTCACAGGTACGGCAAATTTCATTGCAGGATGATATTCCGGGGCTGCCATGTATATGAAATTATTGCGCCTGTAATAATTTTTTGCATCATCATCTTTCAGATTTACAGGTATCCCCAGAGCCTCAAGAAAATCGGTTGACCCGCTTTTCCCGCTTACAGATCTGTTCCCATGCTTTGCAACAGGAACCCCCATTGCAGAGAGTATAATTGCCGCAGATGTGGAGATGTTAAATGAGCCGGAATTATCCCCTCCTGTTCCGCATGTATCAAAAACCATGTCTGTTCCCAGATCAAGATTTCTGCAGAATTTTCTCATTGAGCGCACAGCTCCGGAAATTTCATCAGGGGTCTCCCCGCGGAGCCTCATTGCCATGAGCATCCCGGCAAGTTCAATCTCTGAAAGATTTCCGTTGAAAAGATGTTCAAATAATTTTTCACTCATGAGGGAGTCTATACTCATGCCGTTATAAACCGACAGAAGTGTTTCATTGATTATCCCTATTCCCGGTATCTGGATTTCACTGTTAATTTGTGCTGATATCATAATATTCCTCCTTAATTAAAAAAACCGCCTTTAAAATTGAGCGGTTCTTTTTGTGTAAAATAAAAACCGCAGGGGTCTTACCGCCTGCGGATATATCTCAATACTATATCATGGGCGGCCTCTATAATCTGGTATAGCGCCACCAGTAAAGAATCTGTTTTGACTGATTATTATTAGCTGTTTTCATGTTTCTATATATAGAAACATGATTGATTTTTGTCAACTGCGAAAATTAAAAAAATTCCGTTTTTTAAAAAAAAATCAAAAAAAACCGGCCCTTAATCGTAATAATTAATGTAACTGCTGGAAATCCGAAGGAAATTATGTATCCAGAGCTGAGCAGAAAGTAATTTTTTTGTCACACCGGCTGTAGCGAAGCGAAAAGCCGGTATCTCATACAGTTGATTCAATCATGAGATTCCGGTATTTGCAAAAAATGAAGCTGCAAAACCGGAATGACAAATATAGGTGAATTCACCTTTTCCAGACAACTCAGGAGAGCAATTTTCCGGTAAAGTTATGGGCAGTTATTAATTAATGCGGTAATATTATCACTGGAAGGTTTAAAAATGCTTTCAAAATCATTCTCACTTGCCCTGCACGGAATAAGCGCTGTAAGGGTTGACGTGGAGGTGGATATAATGAGGGGGCTCCCCAATTTTATTATTGTGGGGCTCCCTGATTCAACCATCCGCGAGTCAAGAGAGCGGATAAGGGCTGCTATAGAGAATTCCGGCTACGATTTCCCCCCGAAAAACTATGTCGTTAATCTGGCGCCTGCCGGGTTTAAAAAACAGGGAGCCAATTTTGATCTCCCTGTGGCAATGTCTATACTCAAATCAACTGGTCAGATAAAATTCGCTATTGATGAGATCCCCATGGTGGGTGAACTCTCCCTTGACGGCAAAGTCAAGCCTGTAAGGGGGGTTATATCCATGGTTATAGCCCTTTACAGGCTTGGTTATAAAAAGATAATTGTTCCGCATCAGAACAGATTTGAAGCAGCAGCAGTAGGTGGTATAGAGGTTTTCCCGGTTGAGGATATTAAAGGGGCATGCAGGGTCTTTTCCGGAAATGCTGAATCATTCCAGGGTGAATCAGAGGAGATAATTGAGGATAAAATTCTTTACGACTTTGCTGATGTAAAGGGGCAGGAGAGTGCAAAAAGGGCCCTGGAAATAGCTGCTGCAGGGCATCATAATATTCTGCTCTACGGTTCCCCCGGTTCAGGGAAGACAATGCTGGCAAGGAGGATCCCATCAATTCTGCCCGATCTTGACAGGGAAAGATCTATAGAAACTACAATGATTCATTCCGCCACCGGTGAACCGGGGGAGAGGAGGGGCCTTATTGCTATGCCTCCGTTCCGGTCCCCCCATCATACAGCATCTGAGGTGGCCCTTGTTGGCGGAGGTTCAATAATTTCAGCAGGGGAGATTTCGCTTGCCCATAATGGTGTGCTCTTTCTTGATGAGTTTGTGGAATTCCGGAATAATGTAATTCAAGCACTCAGGCAGCCTCTGGAGGATAAATGTGTTACTGTGTCAAGGGCTTCAGGCACAGTAACATTCCCGGCGGACTTTATGCTGGTTGCAGCGAGTAATCCATGTCACTGCGGCCATCTCTTTGACGATGATATTGAATGCTCCTGTTCATCATCAAAGGTGAGTATGTATTTTCAGAAAATTGCAGGCCCTGTAGTTGACCGGATCGATATTGAGGTTCTGGTTAACAGGGTTCCCTACAGGGATTTGATGGATAAGGGGAGGTATGAGTCATCAGAGAGAATCAAGGAGAGGGTACTTGGGGCGCGGGAGGTGCAGAGAAAAAGATTCGGCACAGGGCTGAAGTTTAATTCCGGTATGGGGCAGAAGGAGGTTCAGGATTACTGCGCACTTAGTGATGCAGATGAGATATTTTTCGAGAATGCGATTAAAAAGCTTAATCTTACTGCCAGGTCATTTTTTAAAATATTAAAGGTGGCAAGAACAATCGCGGATCTTGACGAATCGCTACATATCGGTAAGAAGCATATACTGGAAGCAATCTCGTATAAAAATCTTTATAGAAATTACAGGGTATAGGTGCTGAAATAATATCTTGACTCTTTCTCAAACAGCAGTATTATAAAGATAAGGCTTGATTAATAGATTGCCGGTTTGTTCATGAATCCCGGCATCACTGTTTGAAGGAGAACCGCAGATGAAATCTTTATTCCGCTTACTTTCCGTAATTATTTCTCTTATTATTTTAAGCCTGATCAGCGGTGAGATAAAAGCGGATACTTCATCTTCCGCAATAGATCGAAAATTAATTGCTGAGGGTTATTTAATTCCTGCGGCCCATAGCAGGCAGAAAATCCTTGCAGAACTTAAAATCTTTGAATCAGCAAAACCGGGGGCGCCATATTTGGTTGAACCGGTGCTGAAGAGACCCTACAGAGCCGGCGAATTATCAAGTCAGTTTCTGAACCATGGACTTGCTGCTGTAAATTTCCATAGATTTCTTTCAGGACTCCCGGCAGATGTTAAGCTTGATAATGACTGGAGCAGTCTGGCCCAGTATGGCGCTGCTCTCCTTGCAATAATGAATAAAGGTCTTTCCCATACTCCGGAGTATCCTGACGGTATCGGCCTTCCGAGGGATTTTTATAATAGAGGCTACACCGCTGTTTCCACAAGTAATCTTCATTCCAGTCAGAACGATCTGGCTCAGGCGGTAAAAGGGTTTGTCCACGACTCGGACAGCAGCAACATAGACAGGCTGGGACACCGCAGATGGGTTCTTGCCCCGGATATCACTTCCACAGGTTTCGGCTTTGTCAATGGTTATGTTGCAATGAAGGTATTTGACCATGGTGTATCATCAAAGCGGAGTGAAAAATTCGCATTTTCCGCATGGCCCCCTGCAGGGGAGATGCCGATAAGTTATTTCCCCGGTAATACAGCCTGGTCATTTTCGCTAAACCCTGAAGCTTTTGGAGGAATAAAAGGTGACACTCAAACCGTTACCGTAATTCTCACACGGATCAGAGATGGAAAAACATGGAAATTCGGCGGGCCTTCAGCTGAATCTGACGGTTATTTTAATGTTAATAATGAAAGTTTCGGTCTGCCCTACTGTATAATTTTCCGCCCTGATAATATGGGGATGGTTATGGATAATGATGTATTTGAAGTGAAAATAAACGGCATAACAAACCGCAAAGGGGATGCTGTACCTGTTGCTTATAAGACTGTTTTTTTTAATTCCGGGGTAAATATCACATCAAATGCTGTTTCAAAAAAACCATCGGTCTTGACAATTGAGAGCAGTTTCAGTACTGCAAAGTTCGGGAAAAGAAATGTATCTGCAGAAAAGGGGCAGCTTACTTTCGGATACACCGGATTGTATATCCGCGGTTTTTCTGTGACAGCAGACAGCCCTGAGGGAATTATTCCTGTAGGTTTTTCAGTGAATAAATCGGAAAAAATTTTCGGCCCTGGAGAGTGGGTGTCAGATGGAGGGAAAGAAATTACATCTCTCAAGGTTCTTTCTTCTGCCGGTGGCTATAATATAAAATTTACTATCTTCTGCAAAGATAAGGGGTGGTCCCCCTGGGCTGATGCAGGTGATGAATTAAGCTTTGGAGTCTCAAATCCGATTGAGTCGGTTTCTATAATGATTTCGGGTGACTGATTATTTGATTTACCGGGCAAGGCTTGTTGCATTTTTGATACACCTGTGTGATAATTTCAGCACACAGTATTGCATTAAATTCTAAAACTTCCACGAATATTTTATTGGGTAGAGTTTATTCTTTGTAAAAAGTGAATCAAAAAGTCAATTTGCTGATTTTTGATCCCAATTTGTGCAGTAAAACAGCATTATTTGCTCCTTACAGGGAGCCCTGTTTTTTTTATATTTTATTTGCATATGGCACATAAATTGCATATATATAATATAGTAAGGGGAATTTTTCTTATAATTTATTCATCTGGAGTGGAGATAAATGAGAGGGAATGTTGTTACACTGGGTAATAAAAAGCTTATGTTTAACCAGTTTTGTGAAAAAATTGAAAACTATGAACTTGAACTTTCAAGAGGGGATATTCTCAGCATATTAAAAGAGAGTGAAGTAAAAAATCCGGCACTTATACCTGCAATACTTAATGTAGTAAAAAATACCTACCACATAAACATGAAATTTTAGCAGGCTGCCCTTTGCAGGACAGCCCCTTTTCTATGTAATATTTCTGCTCTTTCTGTTAACCTCAAATCCCTGTCCAACCAGAGAGTTGTATAATTCATTAAGGTCATCTGTTGCAAAGGCGCATTTAAATATAACAGCATCTTTATATGCAAGAAGATCGACTTTTCTTACTACAACAACTTCCAGGAGATCATCCTTAGTCTGCTGAGCCCTTCTTTCGCATACTTCAGCAAAGGCGATTTTTCCTATCCCCTCTTTTTTGAGAAATGCTGTAAAATCATCTATAGAATCAAAGACTCTTTCCCCTGTCATAATCGTATCTATATCCTTAAAAAATCTGTAGGGTAGGTGTCACATATTTCTTTTACACCGGATCTGACTTTTTTAAGTACAGCATCATCATCCATGTTCTCTACAATATCAATTATGAGAGAACCGATTTTTCTGAAGTCATCCTCTTTAAGTCCCCTTGTAGTAAGTGCAGGGCTCCCTATTCTTATGCCGCTTGTAACAAATGGGGATTTGTCATCAAAGGGTACCCCGTTTTTGTTGCATGTAATCCCTGCCTCTTCAAGTCTGTTTGCAACCTCTTTTCCTGTAAGGTCTTTATTCCTCAGGTCAATCAGTATGAGGTGATTATCTGTCCCCCCTGAAACAAGGTTGAGTCCGCCGGATAGAAGAACGTCAGCAAGTGCAGTTGAATTTTTAAGAATCTGCTTCTGGTAATCTACAAAGTCAGGTTCCAGGGCTTCTTTAAAACTTACAGCCTTTGCCGCAATTGTGTGCATTAGAGGCCCACCCTGTGTTCCGGGGAACATGAACTTGTTTACTTCTTTTTCAAGCGCTTCACTTGTGAGTATTACTCCACCTCTTGGTCCGCGTAAAGTCTTATGTGTTGTCATTGTTACATAATCGGCAAGTCCAACCGGTGATGGATGTACGCCTGCTGCGACAAGGCCTGCTATATGGGCAATGTCAGCAAGAAGTTTTGCTCCAACAGAATCAGCGATCTCCTTGAATTTTGCAAAATCGATGATTCTTGGATATGCCGATGCACCCGCAATAAGGAGTTTCGGTTTTGTATCTTTTACCACTTTAGCCAGTTCATCATAATCTATAAGATTATTATCCTCTCTCACTCCGTATGCAACTACATTAAAATATTTTCCTGAAAAGTTTACAGGTGAACCGTGAGATAGGTGACCTCCATGAGCAAGGTTCATCCCCACATATGTGTCCCCTGCGTCAAGTATGGACATCATTACAGCCATATTCGCCTGTGCACCTGAATGGGGCTGAACATTTGCCGCTTCAGCCCCGAATAGTTTTTTAATCCGCTCAATTGCAAGGGCCTCTACCCTGTCAGCCTCCTGACAGCCGTTGTAATATCTTTTCCCCGGATAGCCCTCTGCATATTTATTAGTAAGTGTGGAAGATGATGCTTCAAGAACTGCTCTGGAAACATAGTTCTCAGAAGCGATCATTACAAGGTTATCTTCTTGCCTTTTATTTTCAGCCTGGAGAATATTGTATACTTCAGGATCACCCGATTTTAAATCATTGAATAATGTCATTTTTTACCTCTTTACTATATGGAGAATTTGCTTTTTGAACAGTGTTAATTCTTTTACTTTTATTTTAAATAAAATGCTCTAATATCCCCGCCACCGTAGGCGGCGGGGATATGGGAAACATCATTATTGTACTATAAAATATCTTTAGGAATAATCGATGCTTTTTTTAAAGCATTTTTTACAGGAATATATGCTGAATTTCTGCATTTCTTAAATTATTCATGAGGGGGGGCATATTTCTGTCAATTGAAAAAATATATATTAAACGTCTTTACCCGAAACCTTCGGCTGGTATTCCTGGAATGTTTCTCCGTAGATGTCCCAGACAGTGACAAATACTGCAGAGACCAGCCTGGAACAGGGCCATAAGGAATTGTCTGATTATTGCCAGGAATAACAGGGAAATAATTATCACAGCCGTGAGTATTGCAATTTTGTTCACGCGAATCTGTTTCATCGGGATCTTCTTTGCTTTGATTCAGGTATTATATGTCGGCTGTTTTTTTATTCATTAATTACAATAAGTAATTCCTGGTAACGCTGCCGGATGTCATTTTTATCATTTTCATCCTCTACCGAATTCCGGCTGGATCGCATAATCATATCAGCCTGTCGAAGAATGGCCTGTCGTTGCTCCGGATAGCATGTACGTTCTGCGATGGTTTTTAATGATTCTAAAAGGCGGATTGTTACCGACACACTTGCTTTCCCATATTGACGGATCTGATCAAACGCGACGTTTACTACCCCTTCAAACGTAGGTGTCTTTGCAATAATCCGGAGTCTGCCTTCAGCATCATAACGGTAAGGCAAAGGGAATGCTCTGCTTGTTAAGCAGCAAAGCGCCGCGCCTAATCGATCGATGCATGCTATTGCTGTGAAAGGGTCATTTATTCCTGGTGAAAGGGCGCGTAATGCGATTTCAACAAGCTGATGGATCGCAAATTCTATGTCCTGCTCCGGACTGCGTTGCTGACCAATAATAAAAAAACCGGCTATAGGGTCTATGAACTCTTTTTTAACCGGTTTGCTGCTTTTTACTGCAGCAAGCGGACTCCCCTCTACAATAAATTCTCCAGGCCGGAAAAGGAGATGAACACAAAAGTCATGTTCTTCAGCTGTTTTTAATAAATTACCGGTATCAATAACTCTCAAATAACCGCTTATTGGTGCAGTTATGTCGTTAGCATAGGTATATCTGTATTCTGCTGGTTGTGCGTCATTGATCTTATCTTTAATCTGCAAAGATTTATTTTCTGATTCTTCAGGGAAAAACTGCTGCAGATGTTCAGATAATTCCTGGTAAACTACTGCAATTACCCGGTCTGCCTGTATTGAAGTTGATACATGATGTATAAAGAAAATGAAGACACCCGCGTCAACTATAGCGAGAATTATCGCAAAGGTAACAGAAATATTTGGTATAAAGACCCGGCCATCAAAACTATAAATTGACCGTAGAACAAGCAGGCAGTATATAAAGGTTGCAATGAATGTCCCGAGAACAATCTGATTGCCTGTATCGTTCATAAAATTTCTTAACAACCGGGGACCAAATTGAGAAGAAGTCAATGCCAGTGCAACAATAGTAATTGAAAAAGTAACACCGGCAACTGTAATCATAGAACCTGCAAGCGTAGACAGGATAGATCGCGCCCCTTCGGGACCGCCTGCATACAAAAAAGGGAAGGCTTCGAAGTTCTCCGGTTCTATAACGTTATCCAGTGCAATCATGGTAAAGGATATTATGATTGAAAAAACAACCATTAAGGCAGGGACAAACCAGAAGCTGGTGCTTATAATTTCCCATAGATTGAGCAACTTATTTTTCATATTAATAAAGATTTCCCTTTACATCTATATTTCATTGATAAAAATTGATAATTATACATTGTTCCCCGAAAGTTTTTTCTGCAAATCTTAAGGTACTATCAATTTATGCAGTGCAAAGGGATAAAACAAAAAATAAATCGGATGTTGCGGATGGATTAATTATTTTCTCAAGCAGCCGCCTGTTCAACGACTTCACTCTGTTCCGTGGTCGGGGTTAATGTGGTGAATCGTGTTGTGAATTGCCTGGAAACATTCCGGGAAAAAGAATCTGATTTTAGCATATAATACCGGCTATTGCATTTTTAACCGGAATTATTGCAAGTCATGGTTTCTGGAAGGAATCTGCTTTAAAATTAAAAATTATACAATAAAAGAAGGAGAAATTTATGAGAAAAAAAATATTGCTGATGGTATCTGCTTTGCTGCTGGGATTTGGAATAGCTGCTTCTGCAGCTGAGATTGATTCAGGATATGTGTTTCTGAAGAATTATAACGGGACCTATTTAAATATAGAAAAGGGTCTAAAATCAACGGTAATTGAGCCCGGCTGGCACAGTGCTCAATGGACTTTTGAAAAGATTTCAGGAACAGACAGGTATAGAATTAAAAACCGCTGGAAAGGAACATATTTAAATATGGAAAAAGGCTTAGCATGCGGGCCCATTAAGCCGGGCTGGCATAGCGCCCAGTGGATTGTTGAAAAGCGTGAAGGCAGCAAAGATGAATATACAATAAAAAATTACTGGAAAGGGACTTATTTATGGGTGATATCTAATATGGTAACCATTTCCAATAAACCTGATACCCCTGGTATTTTATGGAAACTGGAAAAAAATCTGAAGATAGCCCCTGCAGTAAGCAAAAAACCCGATTTTTTTATTAATAATAAGGATAAAGCATTTAACTACAGTTCTGATTCACTTGTGGCAAGATATACAGGAACTGCCTATATTGCATATATTGATGATAAGAGGGTGTATATAGTTACAACTTCTTCCGGAACAAATCCTATGACAGGGAAAGAAGAGACTGTCAGCGGTATGATGCGTGTGGTGTATAACCCGGAAAATGGAGAGTATTCAGATGGGACAAATGATCCGGAGTTTGGTTTAGTTGGAAAAGTTAATGAGAATAAGCAGTCTCTTGATATGAGTCATAGTCAGGGTGGTATTCGTCTGGAATTAACGGGAAACCCCAAATCTTCAGCTATACCTAAAACACCTGAGTTTTTTATTAAGAATAAAAACAGAGTATTTAACTGCGTTCAGCATTCAATGGCTGGTTCATACAAAGGAACAGCAAAAGTTAAATCCATTAAAGGGAATAAAATCACAATACAGGTTACCATGCAGACAGGCAAGTGGGATTATGTACTTTATTATATGGATGGACATTATACAAATAATAGTCCGGAGTACATTGAGTGGGGTGTTGCATCTGCATCAAGCAGAACCCTTGATATAAATGGTGAAGAGAGCGGTTATACTTTTTCAGTTAAGTAAATATTTTTTTCTAAAAGCATTTGCTGAATACTTTTTCAAGGGGGGGGGTGCTTGATGCGCCTCCCTTTAAATATTTAAAGCTTTTTTAGTTTTTGTTCTGTATATATAATAATCATTATCTATTGATAAAATATCATTAATGCCTGTCAATTCTGCTATAACAATTAATGACGAGTCAGCTAAATCCATTGGTACATCTGAATATTTTTTTGACAGTTGAATAATTCTATTCAGATGTTCAGATTCTAAATTTACTATTTTAATTGCTTCCCGTCTCAGCCATTCTAAAAAATCAATCTGGACATTAATATTAAAGCTTAACAAATGTGATACTTCTGTTATAACAGGCCAGGTGGTAATTAAATTGCCAGTGAATTGTTTAAGGAAATTGACTACTGAAGTATGATATTGATCATCTTTATCAAAAAGAGCAATCAGCGGACCAGCATCAACGATTATATTTTTCACGCAATTTACCTTTCAGTATACTTTTATAATCCTTTGAGAGATTATTGATGCCGCTTCCGTATTTCCCGAACAAATCTTTCCCCAGGTCATAGGGATTATACTGTTTTTCATTTTTTTCAAAATATAAAATCAGTGCTCTTTTTATTACTTCAGATTTTGAAATTTTTTCGTTTTTGGCAATTTGATTTAATTTTTTTTCTAAATCTGTTGTTAAACGTAATGATATCATATTATCATCTCCACACATAAATGTATTACTAAATGTAATACATTTATGGTTTAAGTCAAGTATTTGTTCTTTTTCTATCCGGTCTTCTTGAAGGGCACATCTGTCACTTTTTGTGCTAAGTTGTGATGCGATATTGTATATATTATTCTGATACAGATTATAAAAGTATAAGCGCATACTTTTTAAAAGAATCTTTAGAACTATAAACTCTTACTTAATTGAAACCTGCTTTTTTCAGGTCTTCAATGGATCTGGTTTTGACTGCACGTGAAGACAGATCCTTTCTCAACTTTTTCTAATATTCTACTTTGCGCCTTGTCCAGTAAACTTATCTGATTTAATCTATGATTAGATTAGGCAGGATTTGCTTTAACAAAAAAACTTAAAAGTGGAAGGCTTGAGCCGGAATAGCTGATATGCATGAACTGGAATACATAAAGAGATGAAATAAAAAGTATTTTAGGCGACAACTATCTTGGCACAGAGGGCAGGAATATTATTATGTTATTCGAAATTTCGGGAGAAAGAAAAATTTTTACCTTTGAGGCTAACCAAAGATACTAAGAAATGTAATTTGTTAATGCTTACTCTACTTGCGGGATTCACGTGGTACATGAAGAAAAAATAAATGCGGGTAAAAACAATTTGCAAACTCTTAAAAAATTAACAGCTTCGAAATCAGTTTAAAACTTTATTCCACTACTTCCCAATGGCCGCCCTTGGCGGGACCGATTCGTTTTAGTAAGCCTTCTTTTTGAAGTTTTTTTATATTTCGCTCAATTGAGCGTTCAGTTACCCTGATGTATTGAGCCATTTCAGGAATGGTGGTACCTTTGTTGTTTCTAATTAGTTCAATTATTTTCCCCGACGTTTTCCCCGACGTTTTCCCCGACCTTTTCTCCGAAGTTTTATTTATTGCTTCTTTCTCTTTTCGTTTAAAAACAACTGTAAAAAAACCGGTAAGTCGGAATTCTACAGTAGATTTCCCATGCTTTTCAACAGCATTTTTTATCCGATTAATTCCGGTACCAATTTTTTCAATATAGTCTATCCTGTGCAGCAGTGAAGCAATGACGTAATTTTCTGGAAGACTTTTTCTTCACTCCCCCCTGAATGGAAGAGACATGTCCCGCCCTGCTTCTTTTGCCACGTATAAAGCCTTATCCGCCCTCTCCTTCAGCTCATCCGGAGTGGATGCGTTTTCCGGGAATGCGGCAAAGCCCATGCTACAGGTGAGACGAAGTTCCTCATGCTCTGCAAAGCGCATTTCCCTTATTGCCCTGCAGAGATTATCGCATTTTATCTGCGCCATTTCCAGGTTTGATCCGGGTAGAAGAAAAATAAATTCATCACCGCCGTATCGTACAAGAATATCCTCAGAAGGGAAAACCTCTTTAAAAACAGCAGCGCATTCTACAATAAGCCCGTCACAGAACTCCTGGCCGTATTCATTGTTTAGTGTGCCGAAACGGTCCATGTCAAACATTACAAATGTAAGGGTGCCCCTTTCGGTTCTGGTTTTATTGAAAAGGCTTTCAAAGGAGTCTTCAAGATACCTTCTGTTGAAAAGCCCGGTTGCAGGGTCAGTGATTGCCCTTTTCCGCGATTCCTCGCCCCATTGAACCATCTGTGTGATGAATGCGCCGGTTTTCATGAGCCTTCCAACTATAATAGAAAGCATATTATTCATTATCTTAACAGCAGGGCCGGGCAGGGTGCGGGTAATGCGGAAGAAGTCAGATGAATGGAGAGTCAGAAATTCCCCATCCTCAATAACCCGGCATGAGGCTGACCTGGGCGCTTCCTCAATAATTGACATTTCGCCAAAATAGCTCCCCTCTCCCAGTTCAGAAAGAACAACTTCCTCTTTTTCATTATTTGTAATAAAAACCGAAACTTTGCCGCTTAGTATAATAAACAGCTCATCACCTGAATCCCCTTCACGGAAGAGCATGTCCCCCGATTTGTGGATGCAGATTTTCATTTCTGCAGCAATAAGGTCCAGGTGTTCATCTGACTGACCCTGGAAAATTTCCACGTTTTTGAGGATTTCCCCTTTTACCTGTTTTGAGCTCATTTTATAAGTCCTCCGGGAAAAGGATCATGTTGCCGCCACGTTCCCGTCCCGCAAGGGGAATATCGTGAGCTTTCAATATTAAATCATCTGCAATGTCCGCGTGTTCAGGAAAGAGGGCTGCGCCAATACTCATGGAAAGAAAAACTGTTTTATCCCCGGTTGCAGGGGAGATGTTCAGTTCATTAAACATTATAAGTATTGCCTCAGCCATTTTTAATGTCATCTCCCTGTTAAAACCGGGAAGGATTACACCAAGCTCGTTCCCCATGTAGCGCAGAACTGTTCCCTCATCCCCTGTAAAGCGGTTAAGTGCCGCTGCCATAATTTTGAGTGTATCATCTCCCGCCTCATGGCCGAATGTGTCATTTATCATTTTAAAATTATCGGGTTTCATGAGGAGAAGCCCCACAGGATGTGACCTGTCTGTTATAAGGCCTGGAAGGGTTTCCTCAAGGTATGTTTTGTTGTAAAGACCGGTGAGTTTGTCTCCGTAAACCTGGCGCTTAAGCTCCTGCACCAGGGCCGAGTTCTCCTTAACGAGTCTGTTTGCTTTTCGAAGCCTTCCGGAAAAGGTTTTTAAAAACCGGTAAAGCACTGCTGCTGAAATTTCCGGACGGTTTTCCAGTTCATTTTTTAAGCTCTCCGATATTTGAAGAAGGGATGTTTTTTCAGCTGCAATTGCAGAGGCATTATAGGTGTGCCCTGTGAAAAATTCCAGTTCCCCTATAATATTACCAGGTGTCAGTTCTGCAATTACTGAAATATTCCGGTCTGTATCGGTTTTGAAAACCTCAACTGTACCCTCAGTCAGTATGTAAAGGTTGTCACCCCTTTCACCTTCAGAAAAAATCATTTCTCCCTTTTCGCGTACTGACTCGCTGCAGTGATCAGAAATCAGCCGAAGGCCCTCATCATCAAGAGGGGAGAAAAGTTCTGTTTTTAATAGCCAGTATTTTTTATCTTTCATAAATTTCAGTTTTTATTTCAGTTTTGTAAATATTTATAGCTCTTTCCGGAATGTTGGGATAAAAAGCAAATTCTTTTACCCCTATCTACCCCGGGAGTACTTTGTCGCTTCGCTCGGGCGCCCTGAAGGGGGCACGAGTTTTTCTATAATCACTTTGGTAATTTTTATTTTCTTTTTATTTAAATTTACCATTAGTAATTAATGGCGCTACTGTAAAAAGTCTGCCACAGAGACACAGAGTCACAGAGGTACGGAATTTTATAGAAATTAGTAATCAATAATACATATTTGCAAAAAATTGTAAATATATTTATGTACGATTTCATATATCTATATAATTAGTTCATCTTTCTCTGTGTCTCTGAGCCTCTGTGGCAAAATAAATTACTTTTTGCAGGAACGCCATTAATACATCTTCATCTTTAATTCACAATGTTTGAATTCCAATACCCGGCAGAAATCCATCCTTCTATCTATCATATTATTCCTCAAATCTTTTGCAAGCTCAATAATTTAAATGAGTGTTTTAATACTCTGATTCACTACTTACTCAAATGTTTCTTTTACGTGCCCCCTTTGGGGGACAGGGGGCTGACCCTGATAGAAGTGTTAACAAGCTATAAATGAGATAAAAGTCTACAATTTTTTTATCTTCAGCATTATAACATTATCTGCATCTGATTTTTTCTTTACATGAGCAGTTGAATAAATAAAATTAAACTTCAACGAATAATACCAGGGGAAAAAATGAAAAATCAGACATTGAACCAGATCTTTTTTAAATTACTGCCTAAAAGCTTTATTTCAAGGATTTTCGGCTATACAGCATTAATCCCTCTTCCGTCACCTGTTCTGGGGGCTATTATTAAATGGTATGCGGGTAAATACGGGGTGAAACTTGATGAGGCAGTTATACCTGAAGGTGGATTTAAAAATCTTAACTCATTTTTTACAAGAGAGCTGAAGAAGGGTGCATATAAAGTTGATAAGGATAAAAAATCTGTTGCTGCAACAACAGATTCCAGGGTTGATGAGTTTGGAGATATTACTGAGGATATAATTATTCAGGCAAAGGGGCTCGATTATTCTGTAAGAGATCTTATACCATCTGAAATGGCGGATAATTTTATTAATGGTAAATTTATTACACTTTATCTTTCACCCGGAGATTATCACAGAATTCATTCACCTGTTTCCGGTGAAATTACCGGATTTTACAATATTCCGGGGAAGCTTTATTCTGTTCAGGAATCTGTAGTTAAATCTTTGAAGGGACTTTTTGTTGTGAATGAAAGACTTGTTACATATATCGATACAGGAAAAGGTAAAGTTGCTGTCTGTAAAATAGGGGCATTGAATGTGGGGAAAATTTCAATTCCCTATGATAAGGCGGTAACTAACCGCATATTGAGGAAAAGAAACGAAGTTCTGTACCCTGAAGGGGGGAGGCCCCGCATAGAGAAGGGGGGGGAGATCGGTACTTTTAATCTCGGCTCAACGGTGATAATACTTTTTGAGAAAGGTATGATCGATTTTAAATCAGTTAAAAAAGGTGATAGAGTCAGGGTAGGGGAGGCAATCGGGTATCTAAAAAAATAGTTTTTTACGCTTTTTTTTCTTTAACTTTCCGTTTTTTATATTACATTTATAATACAACTTTGTACATTGAAAAATGTACAAAGAGTAATATTATGACGTAAATTCAAAAACTATTCTTTGAAATTACCTCAGGCTGGTCAGGAGAGATTAAGGGAGATAAAAAACAGCTAAGCCAAAAAATAAAAGTTGTATTATAATCATTCAACTTTATGGTTATAAAACTTTTGTTGTACATTTGGTGCTAAATTAAACATAAAAATGGGGGGTATTATTATGCCAATAAACAAAGCAATGGAAAAACACATCAATAATCAGGTCACATTCTGGTCACAGCAGAAAAATGTTATAGAGAACATTGAAGCCAGGCCGAAGAAACCTTTTATAACAATCTCCAGGGAGTATGGTGTAGGGGCTTTTGAGGTTGCCGGAAAAATTGTAGATGCCCTTAATAATCTGAAAAAAAGTGAGCCGGAATGGGCAGCCTATGACAAAAAACTTCTTGATAAGATTGTCCAGGATCTGGGGCTTTCAAAATCTCTTGCTAATACTTTAACAAGCAGCGCAAGAGGTCAGCTCACTGAACTTTTCCAGACATCTTTCAGTAAATTCCCTACACAGGTGGCTATTTACAGAAAACTTGCTGAGACAGTAAGAACAATGGCTTATAATGGTAATGTGGTAATAGTCGGCAGAGCCGGAAATTTAATCACAAAAGATATGTCTAATGGATTTCATGTAAGGCTTATAGCTCCTGCTAAATGGAAGATTAACAGGCTGACACAGCTTTACGGTACCCCTTTTAAGGAAGCTGAGCAGGCTATAGTTATTAAAGATAAAGAGAGAGACAGCTATATTAAGGAATTTCTTAAATTTGATAATGCTGATCCCTTGAACTATCATTTGATACTTAATATGGGGTATATCTCCTCTGATGAAGCAGCCGGGATTATCAAAGAGGCTCTTATAAGCTTAAAAATGATGTAAGGTTTTCGATGGATAATAAAAATGCGCAGATATTCAGAATGGATGAACATGTTCTCTATTACGATTACCACTCCGGGGTGCTTCTTTGTAAAAGCATTGAGAGCGGAAGGAATCTGTGGATTAAGAAAATGGAAGATCCCGGTATTATCAGCGGTGCTATTGAGGATGAAGATAGTTTTTATATAGCATTTGAGTCCGGGGAGAGGAGCGGTGTTTTTTTGACCTTAAATAAAAAAGACGGCGCTACTCTCTGGGATATACCGGGTCGTGCCTACCTTTACAGAATTTTTCTTGATTATATATTTTTAATTTTCATTGATGATGCAGGAACTTTTTTTCTTCTCAAAGTGTCAGTAAGTGAGGGTACAATCAGCTGGCATCATAATGTCACTGAGGATCTGCATGAGTATGTTATAAACAGGGAGTTCCTTCTGCTTAATTATTTAAGCGGTAAAACTGAGAAGATAGATATCAAGACCGGGATTACTATATAAAATGGAGAGAGTAATGCTTAATAATTTTGTTGAAGATGCAACTAAAACTCTTGCACTGACCAGATCGCTTAACAGATATAAGGCTCCCTTTACAGTTACCGGAAATTATAAGCTTATTGATAATGGGGTAACACCTGAAGCAACAGTTCATATTGAAGCTGAAGGGACATCAATACATGAAGCATCAAACGGCAATGGCCCTGTTGATGCCCTTGCAAATGTGCTTAGAAAAGCCCTGGCTCCTCTATTTCCGGAAATAGAGAAGATTAAACTTGTTGATTATCACGCGAAAATACTCGATGCTCAGAGGGGTACACGAACTGAGGTGGAGGTTACTATTATTTTTACTGATGGTGAGGAATTGTGGAAGGTTTATTCCATGTCAGAAAATATTAATCACGCTTCCTTTATTGTACTTATTGACGGCTTTGAGTTTGCCATACTTAAGCATAGAAGCAGCCTCTAAGGAAAATCTTTAAGGGGGATTGTACCCCTACCATCCTCTCATCTCTTCGCTGAAAATATCTATACTGAATGGAATATTCTCATCAAGCATGGGCTCAGCATTTCTATGTGATCTTGCCATATTTACCCTGGCGTATTCATTCTCCCGGTCTAACCGCTTCATGAAATCGATAGATTTCCAGTATGCCAGGTCTCTTTTCGGTGCATCATCAAGATTCTGGTAAACCGCTCCCAGATTGTTGTAGGCTGATGAAAGGGTTTGAAATATTTTAAGATGGCTCTGCTTAGAGCTGTCTGTAACCCTTATTTTATCAGCCTCGTATTCAAGAACCGATGCCAGCTTAAGAAATTCACCTTTTGCAGATTCGTAGTTACCGTTATGATAAAATGCGTTCCCTATTGACATCATAATTTCAGGGGAGCTTACTGTGCTGTCATAAAGATGGAGCCATCTGTCAAGGGCCATGGTATAGTTCTTTTTAAGGTAATAGATCCTTCCAAGGTTATAATTAAGCTCAGGAGAATTATAATTCCGGTTTGATGCTGTAATATAATACTGCTCCGCAATTGAATAATTAGCGAGCTTCTCTACGCTGTCATCTATCATCTCGTCATCAAGAGCGCCTTTTCTGCTTTTTACCCTGTCAAAGTAGTAATAAAATATATGTCCCAGGTATGTGTTGGTTTCACCTATTTGCTCTGTTTCTCTGTAAAAATCCTCTTTGGTAAATGCGGGCTGATTACCATATACGTCAGCAGCCCTTTTCAGATACCTGTAGGCTTTTACCGGTTCTCTGGTGCTGTAATGGTAGACACCGGTTAAATGGAGAGCGCTGAAATAATCGGGCGACATGCTCAGTGCTTTTTCCAGATAGCGCTTCATCAACGTAAGATTTTTTTGCGCCAGATGAAATCTGGCATACTGTATCTGAAGCTGCGGATAGTCGGGATCGCGGTTATTAAGGGCTTTGAGAACCTCAAGAACTGCCGGGTATGTATTGTCGCTCTTATCCATAAGCCTGGGGGATGTAACCCCGTAGTCGATCCTGATATTGGAATCATCTTTTGCTCTTTTATCCAGATAATACCCTGCAAGTTTAGATAAAAGAGGGGAGGGAAGATCGGAGAGCATCTTTTTCCCTCTGATTTCCGCATGGAGCGTTGCAACCATGGGGAACGAATCCCTTTCTATGTAGAGGTTCAGTAATCCTGAATAACCGATAACTGAATTTTTGTCAACCCTCAGTATATCTTCGTAATATTTTTTAGCCTGGAGGAACTGTCCCTGGTAAAAATATGCGTTCCCTATTCCAAGCATGGCTGTTACATTCTTTTCATCAACAAGAAGGGTTCTTCTGTAGAAATTGATTGCCAGGTCAAGGCTCGATTTAACAGATGCAGCGTCTTCCCGCCCTGCAAAGTACCAGGCTGCGATGTTCCCTCTTACTGAATTGAAATATTCCTGGTCCACCCGGGCATAAAAATATCCCAGATTATTTAAAGTTTTTGTATCTGTTCTGTCAATGACATAGGCTTTGTTAAGCTTGTCCAGAGACTCTTTGTAGTCAAGATTTCCCAGGTATGCCCTGGCATATTCATTATAACCGTATAAGTAATCTTTTACATAGTCTCTTTCAACCAGATCGAAAATCTTTTCCGCTTCATCGTACCTTGTCCGTCTCTCAAATCTTCCGCCGGTGAGCCCGCTCTGGACAATAATCTGTACACCATTGTTTATAAGTTTTTTGGCCATATATGGTTTATAAACATACTGGTATGAAAGGATTGTAATAAAGAATGCCGAAAGCGCGGTTGCAGAAAAAATCTTTGTAATTCTAAGCAGTCTTTTCTGTCTTTCCCGCCCTTCCATGGTGTATTCAGGGCGTGATGTTATAATCCTTCTGCCGGGCACACCGGCTTCATCAACAGGTATTATTTTTCTTTTAAGTTTTTTCTCAAGAAATTTATGTATGTTCTCTTCAGGTTTCCCTGTAAGTATCATATCAATGAGTCTGCGCATATCTGCTGCAGGAATCCGGTCGTTAATTACAGTATCTTTGATAGCATCTCTTACAGAGGGATTAAAAATGAGCATGGCTTTTTTAAGCCGTGCAAGGTCTTTTGCTGAGAGTTCAATTTCCTGTAAAGGGACATCGGCACCTGATTTGCCAGAAGCTTGAGGTTCCGATTCATAAACATCATCCCCAATGATCTCATCTTCATCCAGAGGCTCAATAGTTAGAATGTCGTCATCAATATGTTCCGGTGCTGCTGATTCTATATCATCGAGCATATCATCTGCATCTAATGAAACAGCGGACTGATCATCAAAATCGTCAAGATCATCAGAGATATCGGGGAGATCATCAAAGGCGTCATCACTGAAGCTGTCAAGATCATCAAGGGGGCTTATATCCGATGTGTCGGCTGATATGTCAATATCATCAAAACTGTCTGTATCTTCTGCGGTAACTTCAGGAGATTCTTCAATATCCGCGCTTATTTCACTTTTATCAAGGTCGTCAAAATCGATATCAGGCAGATCTATTTCATCTGTTTCCGGTATTTCTGCTGAATCATCAATGTCCAGACTGTCCAGATCAGGTATGTCAGGTATGTCATCACCGTCAATAGCCAGTTCATCTGCGGAGCTGGCTGGGATATCATCCATGTCAAGATCGGAGAATTCCTCAATCTCTTCCAGTGAGTCAAAATCCTCTGCAGCCCTTTCATCTGTTATATCCAGGGCCTCATCCTCAAAAGGGGACAAGGCTTCATCATCTATAAAGGAGATGTCTTCATCAGCAAGGGGGAGAACCTCATCATCTGCAGGAGCTGCTTCTTCATCAAATGATGAATCAATATCATCAAGATCTTCAAATTCACTTATCTCAGATGTATCAATCGCTGCAGGCTCATCTTCTGTGAACATGCTGTCATCAAAATCATCATCCAGGTCAACAGATATTTCATCAGGGAGTGTTTCGCCTTTTTCTTCAATATCATAGTCGTCTGAATCATCGAATCCATCATCTGTAACAGAATCAATGCTCTCTCCCTGTTCAGGGGGGGCGCTCACAGTATCAGCGGGTTGGGCAGGTTCACCGGTTACAACACCTATAATTCTGTCTATTTCTGACAGTTCTTCCGGGGTATAAACGATTTCAGTTTTTTTATCAGCCATTAGTAATTCCGCAAATTTATTATACTATGCGCATAAAGAGACATAATTCATACAGTAAACTTTATTCAGAAAAAAAGCAATTAAATTATTTGAATTATTTCTACTCAAATAATCTAAGGAATTAATACTTATTATATATTTCTTTCCTGTTAATATTTATCGACATAATCTATCTGTAATTCAACTGAAAAGTAAGGCTCTTCCCGGATTTTTGGGAAAAGTAACAATATTATTTGTTTCCACATATTTCGGAGTCAGCCCCCTGTCCCCCAAAGCTCATTACTACCCACAAGTCAGTTTAAATAAATAATCTTTTTTGAATAAACCGATATTATGAGCTTTTTTATGCCCTCATCCCCCCAGCCCCCTTCTCCCATAATAAAAAATAATACCTTGTACTTAATTCCCCGAGGGAGAAGGGGGAGAATTAGGATAAAAACAAACATGTGTTCATTTTTTTATGCGGTCACCCCTCTCCCCGGTATCAATATATGAATTAACATTAAAGTTTATTCATGGGAGAAGGGCCGGGGGTGAGGGCACAGTGGATCAGCCAGGTACTGTTTAAGAAGTGGGTAGTAGTGAGCCCCCAAAGGGGGCACGGCAAAGAAATACTCCCGAGAAAGGACAGGATTTCTTTTGTATTCCAAAAATTCGAAGTGAGCTTGAAAAAAAATTGATATTCATGGTGAAAGAGTGACGAAGATATTACTGAATACTCTTATGTCGATGAGGAAGAAATGAAGGTTTTTCCAGGAATTATTATTGTAATACTGGCCTTAAGCATGACTGCTTCCAGGCCCCATAGCCTCCGTACTGAATATTATTACAGCCTTACTATGCTGCGGGAAGCAAGTCCGCCGGAGAATATCAGGCTTGTAATGGCCAATAATCTTTCAACGGAGAGGAGTGTTGTTTCTGAAGGGACACTTTTTACCTACAAGGATCGAAGGGCGAAAAACGTTAGAATCGCCGGTAATTTCTCCTCATGGAAAACGATAAACATGACAAGAGGGAAAGACGGGGTATGGTTCTTTTTTTTATCAACTGAGGAATTTAGCGGCAAAATACAGTATAAGTATAATGTTGACGGCTTATGGACAGATGATCCCGGAAATGCCCGTAATGAATATGACAGGGCTGGTTCATATCTGTCTATAGCTGAAAACAGGATTCATGATGAAGGTAAACTTCTTTCCCTGAAGTTTATTGATAGAAACAGGGTTCAATTCAGGCTCTATAAACCTGATGCACGCATCATTTCCCTTGTGGGTGATTTTAACGGATGGAATCCGGAAAATGATCTTATGAAGAGGGGGGATGACGGTGTATGGCGGCTGGAAAAGAGACTTCCCAGAGGGGAGTACCGCTATAAATTTATTATTGACGGAGAGTGGAAGCCCGATCTTTTTAATCCGATTTCTGCATCTGACAATACAGGGGGGATATGCTCTCTGCTGAGGGTTAAATGAGGCGGACCACTTTTAACGGCCGCAGTTTTCTATATTAATTTTCCGGAGTTTCCCATACTCCGGTTTCCCAGTTAAGCTTTTCATTAAGATCGAAATTATTTTTATATGACATACTTCTATTCGCTTCTATGTAATATCCCAGGTAATAGTATGAAAGTCCAATGGACTCAGCATATTGTGCTTCTTTGATTATGCTCAGTGTGCCGGGTCTGTATTTCATATATTCCGTGTCATATATGAAATAAACACTGCTTAGTCCTTGAGATGAAATATCGAGATATCCCACAGCAATGAGCTTATTCTCCAGATAGTATTCAGACTGCATAGAGGGGCAGGATTGTACATAAAAGGAGTTAAGGAAATCCTCATAATCAGCTTCCCGGTGGAATCTTTCTGCAGAATGTATCCTGTATAGTTCAAAAATTTCATCACTGCATTTCAGCTCATTAAACTCTACCCGGATTCCCTCTCCATTCCGGAGGACCCTTCGCTGGCTTTTTGAAATTTTTAATTTATCTGCCCGTAATCTCAGGGGGATGCATTTACTGCAGCTTCTGCATTGGGGCCTGAAATAATAGTAGCCGAACTTTCTCCATCCCCTTATAAGGAGATACTCCAGATCCTCCCCGGAAAGATCTCTGGCGAAAAAATATGAAAAACGCCATCTCTCCCCTTTGATATAGGGGCAGTCAGATTCTTCACTTATCTTTGGTTCACTGAGTAATATCATGATTAAAAAAATATCAGAGAGGAGTATTATTGCAAGGATATTTTGGAATCAGAAAAAAGTAATCGTAATTGTAATTGACATTGTCAGGCTACAGGTTACTTCATTAAGATATATCGGAAAATTATTTTTACAGGCTCTTCAGGAGGGACACCCTTTTGACTCTCAATGTTACAACTAAAATTTCTATTAAAGATCTGCATAAGTCTTTCGGGGATAATGCTATTCTTAAAGGGATCGATCTGGAGGTATATAACGGTGAGATCCTCTGCGTAATCGGGAAGAGCGGTACGGGGAAGTCTGTTGTGATGAAGCATCTTGTAGGTATACTGAATCCCGATTCAGGTGAAATTTTTGTGGATGGGATAAATTTTACCCGGTCGGATAAAAACAGCAGAGAAGCAATTGTGAGAAAGTACGGCATTCTTTTTCAGGGGGCGGCACTTTTTGATTCAATGGATGTTTTTGACAATATTGCTTTCGGTTTAAGAAGAAAGAATCTTTCTGAAGATGAAATTTCAGAAAGGGTCATGGGGATGCTTGAGCAGATGGGTCTTGGGGATATCGGGGGGAGGCGTCCTTCTGAAATTTCCGGAGGGATGCAGAAAAGGGTAGGTCTGGCAAGGGCAATTGTAATGCATCCGGAAATTATGCTCTATGATGAGCCTACAACCGGGGTTGATCCCATTACTGCAGGCTCTGTAGACAGGCTTATTGTTGAGATGAGAGATAAATACAGAATAACCTCAATAGTCGTAACCCATGACATGAAGTCAGCCCTGGAAATCGCCGACAGGATTGCAATGATTTATGAGGGGGAGATAATTTTTACAGGCACCCCTGATCAGGTAAGGTCAACGGATATTCCTGTTATACGGGAGTTCCTTAAAGGATCGGTAAAATTGTAATATTTTTTTTAAAGAGCATCATATAGCAGAAAAGAAGCAGATAAATTATTGACAAAGCGGAATTTTTATATTTTAGTAAAACCGAAATGATTTTAAAGGAGAGTGTTTATGGATTCATATAATCACAATACAGGTTCTTTCTCAGGGAAAGGGGGAGTGGAAATTTTTTTTCAGAAGTGGCTTGTTGAAAAAGCTAAGGCGGTTTTAATTATTGTTCATGGCCTTGGTGAGCATTCTGGAAGATACGGTAATCTGGTGAGTGCTTTTGGCGGAAAGAATATTTCAGTTTTCGCCATAGATCACAGAGGACACGGAAAATCTCAGGGTAAAAAGGGGCATATAGATTCATTTATGGATTATATATATGACCTTAAACTTTTTGTTGAATATGTAAAAGAGGAGAACAGGGGGCTTCCTGTTGTTCTTTACGGCCATAGTATGGGGGGGGTAATTGCGGCAAAGTATGCCCTCACATATAGTGATGACCCTTCAGTTGTTGTATTGTCATCTCCAGGTTTTGCTCCGGCCTTTACAGTCCCAGGGTGGAAAAAATCTGTAGCTGCATTTTTTTCAGCAAGAATAGGTTCTCTTACCATGTCGAATGGTCTGTCATCATCAGATATTTCCCGCGATAGCGAGGTTGTTGCAGCCTATGATAATGATCCTCTTGTTCATAATAAAGTTTCAGCAAGATGGTTTATCGAGTTTATGAAGACAGGAGAGGATTGTATGGCTAATGCCCACTCTCTTATGAAGCCGCTGCTTGTTTTTCATGGCAGGGGGGATAAAATTGCAGATTATAAGGCATCTGAAGAATTCGGCAGAAAAGCCGGCTCTTCTATAAAGGAAGTTTTACTTTATAATGAAATGTATCATGAACTAATAAATGAACCTGAAGCTGACAGGGCGAAGGTTCTTAAAGATGTGGTTTCCTGGATTTTAACTCAGATCGAAAGTTTAAAGAAACCTTCAGCAGTAAAGTCAGCTGTTAAAAAAGCAGCACCAAAAAAGGCTGCATCTGCTAAAGCCGCTACAGCAAAAGCGAAAAAACCTGCGGCAAAGAAAACCGCTTCTGCAAAACCTGCTGCTAAAAAGGCTTCAACTGCAAAAGCTGCGGTGAAAAAAACTACAGCAAAGCCTTCTGCTGAAAAAGTATCAGCTGCAAAACCGGCAGCAAAAAAAGCTGTAAAAGCAGAATCGAAAGCAAAAACTAAAACGACAGTGAAAAAATCAGCACCTGCTAAGAAAAGCACTGTAAAGAAAAAGTAAAAAAGCATAAAATATTCAGTGTTAATTTCTTAGCTGTTTTTTGGAATAAAATTCCTTAATATCCCCGCCGCCATAGGCGGCGGGGATATGGGGAACATTATTATTGCACTAAAAAATATTTTAAGGAATAATTACTGTAAAATATTATAAAAAAAGGGCTGCTTTAGAAGCGGCCCTTTCTTTTATAATAAACACATTTTTATTTTTTATTCTGTTATTGCCTTTTTTAAAAGTTTAAGTTCTGAAGCTTTAAGCTCTCTATGGTCACCTTTATTAAGCCGCGCCAGGGTAAGGGGGCCGTATCCTGTTCTTTTCAGTTTTACTACTTTATACCCCAGGTTCTGGAATGTATATCTAATCTGCCGTTTTTTCCCTTCAGAAATTATCATTTTCACAAATTTTCCGGTTTTTTCGATAAAGCTGAGAGATGCGGGTCGTGTTTTAATTTTAATCTGGTGGACAAAAAATCCTTTTTCAACCCGTTTTTTATCAATCTCCTCAAGAGGTTTATCCAGCTCTACAATATATTCTTTGCTTACTTTAAAATCGGGTCGGGTAAGCTTGTAGGACAGGTCTCCGTCATTTGTCAGCAGGAGGAGCCCCTCGGTATCCTTGTCAAGCCTCCCCACAGGAACAACACCAGCCCTTATATATTTTTCAGGGATAAGGTTCATTACTATTGGTCTCCCCTTTTCATCACTAAGGGTGGTAATATACCCTTTAGGCTTGTTCAGCATAAGGTATATTACCTTATCATGTGTTTTGATGGGGGAGCCGTCCAGTTTCAGCGAGTCTGTTTCACTGTCGATAATTGTTGCCAGGTCAGTGACAATTCTCTTATTAACACTTATTCTACCTGAAGTAATAAGTTCTTCTACTTTTCTTCGTGAGCCCAGACCGCAAAGGTTGAGGTATTTATTTAATCTAACTTTCATCTTCATTATTCCCCGAAGGGGTGTCCTCATTTTTATTATCCTGCTCATATTCTTCTACTTCTGAGGAGGGGTTAACATTAATTTTCTTAAACCGGATCTCTTCCTTCTCTTCTATTCTCTGAAGAGAATGGCTGTTCCCTTTTCTTATATAGTTCAGATCTGAGTCAAATGTGGTCCCTGAAAGGAAGATCACCATATTTTTGTTGAAATCAAAATTGTAAACCCCTTCAATAACCTTGCCCCCCCCCTTAAAGTAGGAGCGGTATCTGCCGTCTTTGAATATTTCAAGGGCGTGGTTTGTAAAATCGCCATATCTGTTAATGCTCCACCATTTGCCATGCAGGTCATTACTCAGTTCTTCAGTCTCTTTTTCCCAGAACCTGCCAAGGTAGGATTCCAGAGTTTCTTTCCCTGACGCGTCAAGGACTTTGATATGTCTGCCGAATGTCCATCCGGTAATGTTATTCTCAAGTTTGATTTTATACCAGTAGTCTTTATGCCCGCCGATAATTCTCTCTTCACTTGATCTTTCAAGAATTTCAACAATAGTTCCTTTATTCATCTGTTTGATTCTGGCAGAAAAAACAAGGGGATCTATTCTAAGCGCTGTGTCCTGTGTGAGAATGACACCCATATCCTTTCTCTGCTCTTCAATTTGACCCGATTTTTCCGGATCCTCTGTATTGCTGCAGTTGAGCAGAATCAGAAGAGGGAGTGTAAATAGTAAAAGTGTATTTTTAGATATTTTCATTGTTATATTAACCATACTTTTTATGATGCTTTTTGATAAAAAAGGGATTCCCCCGCTTGTCAATAAAAAATCTTTTATGAGTATTACATGATCCGATGTCGATCCGGGTTAAGTCATTTTAACTGCTCTATTCAGATATTATGAGCGTCAAAAAAAACCTTGACGGTGTGTTTATCAATACTAAAATCTATTTTATGTCGCCTTGTTATAGTATTTTATAAATTTAAGCAGAATTCAGCACCATTAATAATAAGAGGTGTTTCCGGTTCATAATATATGACAAAGTCCGGTCAAAGTGCAATAAAAACAAGCTATATTAAAATAATTATTTTTTTTATTATAATCCCTGCATTATTTGACGTTGCCTCAGCAGCAAAAGGTGTCCCTGTGATAAAAATAGGGGGCCGTGATTATATCCCACTCTACAGCATTATTGAAGAATTTAATATCGAAAACAGCTTTGATGTAACTTTCCAGAAAGGGAGACTTTATTACAAAAGTCATTATGTGGTATATAAAACTGGTTATTCCCTCCTTGTTGTTGATAACCGCATTGTCCGTCTTGATAACCCTGTTATACGGTGGAGAGGCGGGATTTATATCCCTGTTGAAGGTGCTGTGATAATTATAGATTCATTTTTCAGCGGAATGAACGCACAGATAAGTGCCAGCAGGCTGATTATTGATAAAAAAATTCCTTTCCGGCCGGATAAGCCGGTGCCGGGTGATGAAAAGCTGCCATCTGCCAGCGAGAAGGACAGGATAGGATTCATTATAGTCGATCCGGGTCATGGCGGTAAAGACCCGGGTGCTATAGGGAAGGGGGGGCTTCAGGAAAAAGGATTGACCCTTCAGATATCAAAAAGAGTTGAGAGGATGCTCAAGAGCAGATTAAAGGATATTAAGATAAAAGCCACAAGGAACAGCGATGTCTTTATTGAGCTGGCGGAAAGAACTGACATTGCCAACAGGGAATTAAAAAAGGGGATTAACGGATTATTTGTCAGTATTCATGTTAATGCTTCAATCTCCTCAAAGATATCAGGCTTTGAGACATATTTTCTTTCCCAGAATCCTACCAATGAGGAAGCAAGGAAAACAGCAGCACTGGAGAATAATGTTATTATCCTTGAAAGGGGTAAAGATGCAAAAAAAAAATACGATGATGTTGATCTTATTGAAGCCCTGATGATGACAACCCAGATACAGAGGGAGAGCGCGCTTCTTGCTGAATCTATCCAGAAGAGTCTTGAAAAGAATATTAAAGGTTTCAGATCAAGGGGTGTGCAGAGAGCCGATTTTTTTGTTCTCCGGGGGGCCCTTATGCCAGCGGTGCTTGTTGAAGTGGGATTTATCACCAATTCCAGGGAGGCTTCATTTTTGAAAAGGGCTGACCACCAGGAGAAAATAGTAAAAGGTATCTGTGACGGGATAATAGATTTTATTAATGAATACAATAAAACGATTATAAAGAAGTAGTCTTATTTTTAAATAATGGCGGATTACTGTGAAAAAATTCTTGATTACATGCTTCATATGTTTTTTATGTGTCACTTAGATACGGAGAAAAGGGAACAGCATAAATGAAAATAATATCAGATTTAAAAAATAAAACAGCGTCTGTTAAAAAAGAGATAATATCTCTCAAGGATAACTATTATGCAAAGGATAAGAAGGAGAGGAATAGAATAGCAATTCTTGTTTTATCTTCGATTATGTTTCTTAATTATATAATGTTTTCCTATCATATTGAGAGTAATATCTTTGATATTTTCCCCTCGATTCCGGTTATTGAGGACAGAGTCACAATAAATATTTACATCCCTTCTGAAGGAGCATCTGAAATTGTTACTGAGGAGCGGGTTATACATGAGGGGCTTTCTGATGAAGTTCTGGTGAAAAAACTTTTTTCTCTTGTTACAGCCGGCTCTTTCTATGAAAATACAGCCCTTAATGTGCCGGCACAATATACAATCAAGAAAATATGGCTTTATGAAGCAGAAGGCGGCAAGGGTAAAATATGCGCCATAGACCTTATGCCTGAGATTCTCGCTCGTGATATTACTATTGTTAAGGGCTCGGAAAAGCTTTTTAAAGAATCACTGGAAAAGACAATAATAGAAAATATGCCCGGAATTTCAGGGGTAATTATTCTGGAAAATGGAGTCCCTTCCAGGAATCTCTGGGAAATCTGATAAATATAATTTATCAGATCTTTAGAGGCCACTCCCCTCTGAAAACTTCAACAGCAGGTCCTGTCATATAAATGCAGTTATCTTTTTCATTCCATTCTGTCTTAAGATCCCCGCCAAGGAGATGAATTAGTATCTCTCTTTCTGTCTGTTTTGTAAGAACCCCTGCAACTGTAACAGCTGAAGAGCCTGTGCCGCATGAGAGGGTTTCGCCGCTCCCCCTTTCCCATGTACGCTGGATTACCTCTTTGCTGTTGACAATCTGTACAAATTCCACGTTTGTTCGTTGAGGGAAAAGATCTGAATTTTCTATAATAGGCCCATATTTTGAAACCGGGAAATTTTCCACATCCTCGACAAAAATAACAACGTGAGGATTCCCCATCGATACTGAGGTAATTGTAAAGTCAATGCCGTCAGGGAGGTGGAGGTTTTCACTTATAACCATCCCTGTTTCACCGAGCATGGGAATCCGCTCTCTCTGAAGTATGGGCTCCCCCATATTAACTGTTACTGAATCAACAAGGCTGTTTTTCAGTTTAAGTTTAAGTTCTTTAATTCCGCCGTCGGTTTCGACAGTTATCTCTTTTTTTTCTGTCAGATTATGATCATATACATATTTTGCCAGGCATCTTATCCCGTTGCCGCACATTTCAGCTTCACTTCCGTCGGAGTTGAACATTCTCATTCTGAAATCAGCGGATTTTGATTTAAGAATGAGAATAAGACCGTCTGACCCTACTCCGAAATTTCTGTTGCTCATTTCAACTGCCAGCTTTGAGGGGTTTTTTATGGTCTCCTTTCGATCATCTATATATATATAGTCGTTACCTGTGCCGTGCATTTTAGTGAATTTTATCATTTATATCTCCGGGATTATGTCTTTTAAATAGATATTAATATAATCTGAGAATATTTCAATTAAAATTTTAGGCTTCATCCGGAATGTTGAGAAAAGCAATAATATTATTTGTTCACGCATCTACCGGGGGCTGACTTGTAGTACGATGAACAAAAATGATTAACTTTTATCCCAACATTGCGGAATGAGTCAAATTTTATAAATTATAAGAAAGTTAGTTAAAAAATGCTGGTAAAAGTGTGAAAGTCATTTTAAGAGATAGTATGAAAAAAATCAATACCCTTATAGTTATCCTCATAGCCGCGGAGCTTATTTTTCTGGCGATAATCTTTTTCGATTTTTCCCCTGGAGATGCTGTCAGGGTTAACTGGGAGAAGGGGGGAGCGGCAAAGTATAACAGGCTTTCATCTGTGCCTGTACTCCTTTATCATAACATCGTTGAGGATCATGTAACGCCAAAGAGCCCCTTTGCCATAAAAAGGGGCACCCTGGTTCGTCATTTTAAAATTCTGCAGGAGCGGGGGATTGAAGTAATACCCCTTGCGGCACTTGCCGGGGGTGGAGGTGATGAGCGAAATTTCAGCGGAGGGAGGTCAGTTGTTATTACGTTTGATGATGATTATCTCTCCATGTACCGTATTCTTCTCCCTGTAGCTGAAGAATTTAATTATCCTCTAACCCTTTTTGTATACACAGACGGTATAAGCAGGGCCGGCAGGGGGGGGCTTGACTGGGCCATGCTCAGAGAGATGGAAAGAAATGGTATAGATATACAGGGGCATTCAATAAGCCACAGTGATCTGACCGGAGTAAGTCTTAATGAGGGTAAAAAGCTTTACGAAGAATTTGTTCTTTCAAAAAGAATAATAGAACAGAATCTCAACAAGAGGGTTCGGTATTTTGCATTCCCCTACGGCAGGTATTCACTTGAACTGCTGGAAATGGCAAGGTCTGCAGGGTATGATAAGGTTTTTTCCACTGATTACGGGCCTAATATTATCACCCGGGATAATTTCTGTTTACGAAGGCATCATATAAAAAACAGCTACTCGGAGGATTTTTTTATATCAATAGTGGAATAAAATAATCCTGTTCTCTGGTATTAGGGCTGTCTAAAAAGTAATTTCCTTGTCATGCCGGCTGTAGCGAAGCGGAATGCCGGTATCTCATACGCCTGATTTAATCAGGAGATTCCGGTATTTGCTTAAGTTAAAGCTGCAAAACCGTAATGACAAATTCTTTTTAATTCGACTTTTTAGAAATCCTCAATACAGGAGTATTGTATTCCAGATAGAAGTTAAGGAGTTAAAACTGATTCTTTGAAATAAAAAAGCCGGTATTTTTAACCGGCTTTTCTGCAGTATTTATTAAATGATAAAAATTATTCTTTTGCTTCGTTTAATATTCTTTCAGTTTCCAGATCCATCTGTATAATGTCATCCATAAGCTTTGGAATCTCTACATCAAGCTGATTAAACTGCCTGTTTATGATCCTTGCCTCTTCCGGGGTTCCCTCAAAGGCATATTTGGTCAGATTCCCAATTATTTCTTTTATATTCTCCTGTTTGTTTTTTAGAATAAAGATAATATTCGGGCCCGATTTGTAACCCCAGTGAAAGCCGTCAGGGAGATGGACTGTAAAAGTTTCTGTAACACCATCACCATCAGCATCCTGAGCATAATATATCATTCCATCTTTAGTTTTCCCCACTACTGATGTAAAGTATCTTGTGGGACCGTCATCGTTAATAGACTTGGGTATGGGGCGTCTTTCAACTTTCAGTTCCGAATCTTTCCGGTTAACCATAAGGCCTTTAAATATTTCCACATGGCGCTGTATAAAAGAATCCCTTGTTTTTGCATAAAATTCATTATATCTCTCATCCAGATTTTCCTGTACTCCAAAGGGGATCTCTTTTTTTTGAACCTCCTGGCGTCTGTCTGTTATACGGACATAATCAGGTTTACCGTCAATTTCCTTTTCCCAGAGCGTGTTCATAATAAGGCGATTTTCCATCTCTCTGATTACACGGTTCTCTTCAACAATTTTTGGATCATCATAGCCGTCTTTAAAAAGATACATCTGCCTGTCCCGTATAATTAGAAGTGCAGCAATAGATGTATCCTGAGTCTGGTGTTCCTCCGGGTCTATGATATTCTCAACCTGCTGATAGGCTATCCTGTCTTCATCGTATCTTGAGACATCATCTATTGTAATAATTTTATATGATAAATCTCTTGAAAAGGCTGATGATGTTATCATGATTATGGTTAATATAAGTGCAGCTTTCCCGGTGATATTGTTGAGCATTTGTCCCTCCATGAGGCATAAAAAAATTTCTACATTTTTATAATCGGTTCCTATACAATAATTATATAATTCTTTGTGACTTTTTGTCAAATATTTTATGTTTTGTGCTTATTTCTTTCCTTTTTCCATTTTGCCTTATCAATCTTTGTCCAGCTTTCAACAATATGTTTTGAAATTTCTGTTTCAGCATCTTTTCTGGTTTTAGGTTTTTTCCCCTGATTTTTATCCGGATTCTTTCTGTTTCTTGCATTATACTCCTCAGCCTCTTTCAGGGTCAGAGGGGGTTCGGAGCTGTTTAATTCATTAAAGATGCTGCTTTTATTTTTATCTGTAGAGATTATGTCAATAAGGGTCATCAATTTTTTTCTGTTGGTGATTCCCGCAAGAATTTCATCCGGCACAATATCCCCGTAATAGGCGGAAGCGATTGCCCCGGCTATTGAAGCAAGTGCAGATGATGATCCACCTTCAGCTGCTGCAGTCATAAAAATATCGCCCGGATTTTTACATCTTGCGGCAATAGATAGAGCATAGGGGAAGAGCACTTCCGGGAGGTTTATTGAAGCCCTGGCAACAGGGGATGGATTATCTTTCCCTGCAATACTGCATATAGCTTTTTCACAGTCATCAATTTTTTCAATACCCTCTGTTTCAGCCAGAGTGTTTTGGAAGCTGCGGAGTTTTTTTATAACATAATCAGGGTTTACACCGGATTCAAAAATCAGGTTTCCATGTCTTTCCGCGAAGTCTGCTGTTTTTTCAAGCGACCTGATCGACATTTTAAGCATGTCTCTCTTTTCATCTGAATTAATAAAATCTTTTAAAAGGAATGTCAGTGCTATTGCGGCAGCGGATGTACCCGGATCATGAGTAAAAAGAAGGGAGTAACTTAAGAGGGCTGTCATAAGATTCTCCTCACCTGTTTTAAGGAAAAGAAGCGGCACAGCTGCCGGGGCAATTCCTGAGCAGGGGCGGTTGAATGGGGGGGCCTGCTCAGGAGGAGGGTTTTTCAGCGACAGAATAAGTCTTCTCTCTGCTGAATCGGGATTTCTGAAATAGCTGTAATCAAGGCCGGGTAATTCGGGGGAATCCTTTACCATCTGCAGAAAGTTTTTTCTGTTCCAGATTTTCTTATCAACCCCTGCGCCGCATAAAAGCATAAACTGTGAAATAGAAGAATAGAGACCCGGCTTTCTCCATTTATGCATATTATTTTTCAATGCTGCTTCAGGGTCCGGGAAAGGCTTGAGATCCCTGAATACGCTTTTAATATGGGCTTTTGTCATCCCTTCAAAAACATATCCTGCAGCGTCACCTGCAACAAGTGCTGTTAATATTTTTTTTATATCATCATTCATGATCTTCAAACATACCTTATTATAAAATTATTTAAGAGGGGCTTATCTCTTTCTTTTAATGTTCCGGATGAATTAAAAAAGGTTTCTGCTGATAATTCAATAAAATTGTTGCTTTATTCCGGTTTTTTTCTTAAATACTATTATAACTTGAACATAGGGGGCGCAAATATGAAGCGGTTTATGCTTTTATTACTGCTTATTGTAATGTGGAATGGAATTACAGGGTGTTCCGGCAGAAACATTGATGAATATGCCATGATTACTTTCCTTGTCGGTGATGTTAAAATGAATAATATTGAAGCTCAGATTGGTGATATTATTAAGGAGAATGATGTTATTGTAACATCTGAAGGGGCTTTTTGTGATATAAAGATAGGTGAATCCATAGTACGGATAAAGGCTAAATCTGAGGTGGCAATATCCGCACTTTTACGGACCGGAGATATAGAAAGCACAACTCTCGGGCTTTCATCCGGCTCTATGCTCTGCAAACCGAAAAAGCTGGTTAAATCTGAAGATTTTCTCGTTAAAACTCCTACTGCAGTTGCCGGTGTAAGGGGGACTCAGTTTTCTGTTGAAATAGACAAGGCTGTTTCAACAAGGGTCAAGGTTTTTGAGGGTGAGGTGAAAGTTGCAAAAAGAATAAGACAGTTTGAGGAGAGTGTGGAAAGGGTACTTGAGATTGCCCCTTCGGTGCAGAGTAAAGAACAGATAATTATTTCTGCTGATGAAGTCAAAAAAGCTGAAACCCTTGTTGAGAATGCCCTGAAAGTCGAGACAGCAAAGGGTGGCGGTAGTGAAGAGATTATGGAAAGGGTTATTAACAGCACTAAGGGGAGTATAGTTATAAGCCGCAGCGCTATAGAAAGTTTTAAGGCTGATGATTTTATCCGCGAGAGCGGAGAAATTTTTGCTGTTGAAGAGAAACCGCGTGAAGTGATAGTCCGTATAGCCAGGATAATTAAAGAAGAGAAGGCAAAACCTCAGCCTGAGGGGAGGCTTCTTGTAACAAGGTATGATGTATATTTCATTAAGGATGGGAAAATCCTATGGGAGGGTAAACTCCTTTCAGATCCGGTTAAGGATGAGGATAAAATATTTGTGGCTGCAGGTGACTATGTCTTCTGTGCCCTCAATGATGGTCCTGTTCTATGGAGACAGAATTTTAAAAATGATGGTAAACTCTCTCTGTCAGATGGGAAAGTTGTTGTTAAGGCAGGGGGGAAAGATGTACCCCTTGATCCGGAGACTGGTGAGAGGCTTTAGGGTAATTATTCAGTAATAAAGCTGCAGAAAGCAGATTGTTCCCCCTTCGGGGGGAGATTCTGCAAATACCGCTCCGGTCTGCTTCCTTGTAAAGCTTCGCTATTCTCTTCAAACCGGTATGAGATTCACTGGAAGATCAGTACCTTTACCTTTAGAAAAAAGCTGCTATATCCGGATTTCCAGAAAAAATGCTTGTAGAATCAGCCCCATAATAATTTTTGGATATCTGTGCAGTAATTCTTCAATCTATCACAGGCATATTCTATAATCTCAGGACAGATAATGAAAAAAATACGTAATATCGCGATAATAGCCCATGTTGATCATGGTAAAACCACTCTTGTTGACGGGATGCTCCGCCAGGCTGGTGTATTCAGAAGTAATCAGCATATAATTGAAAGGGTAATGGATTCAAATGATCTTGAAAAGGAGAGAGGGATTACAATTTTATCAAAAAATGCCTCTATTCACTATAAAGATTATAAAATAAATATAGTGGACACACCGGGGCATGCAGATTTCGGGGGTGAAGTACAGCGTATCATGAAGATGGTTGACAGTGTTCTTCTCATCGTAGACGCCTTTGAGGGGCCCATGCCTCAGACAAAATATGTCTTAAAAAAATCCCTTGAACTTGGATTAAAACCTATAGTTGTAATAAACAAAATAGACCGGCCAAGCGCAAGGCCTCATGAGGTGCTTGATCTTATTTTTGATCTTTTTGTTGAGCTCAATGCCAGTAATGAACAGCTCGATTTCCCGGTTGTTTACGCTTCAGCTAAGGATGGGATAGCAAAGCATGAGATGGAAGATGAGAGTCTTGATCTTAAGCCCCTCTTTGAAACTATTGTAAAATATGTGGCATCTCCTGAAGGAGAGATAAATCTCCCTCTTCAGTTCCTGGTTTCAGCTATTGATTATGATAATTATCTCGGGAGAATAGGTACAGGGAAGATACATAACGGACAGGTTACCACAGGGGATGCAGTTCTCCTTCTTAAAAGAGATGGATCAAGGGTTTTATGTAAAATAACAAAGTTATTCTCCTATGAGGGGATGAAACGGATTGAAATAAAAAAAGCATATGCCGGGGATATCGTTTCTATTGCCGGAATTGAAGGGATAGATATTGGTGAAACAATAGCTGATAAAGATTTACCAATGCCTCTTCCGCTAATCGATATTGATGAGCCCACACTTGCAATTACATTTATGCAGAATGATTCACCATTTATGGGGCAGGATGGCAAGTATGTTACATCCAGGCACTTATGGGAAAGACTTCAGAGAGAGACTCAGTCAAATGTGAGTATACGGATTGAGCGCTCACCCTCTGGAGAGGAGTTCATCGTTAAGGGGAGGGGTGAACTCCAGATGTCTATCCTTATTGAAAATATGAGGCGCGAAGGTTACGAGTTCCAGGTTTCAAAGCCTGAGGTAATCTACAGGGAGCTGAATGGTAAGAAAACAGAGCCTGTTGAACTTGCAACTATAGATGTGGCTGACGCCTATGTGGGGGTGGTTATTGAACGCCTTGGCATAAGAAAGGGTGAAATGATAAATATGCGGCAGGGTGATGACGGCTATACACGCCTTGAGTTCAAGGTTCCCTCAAGAGGCCTTATCGGTTTCAGGGGCGAATTTTTAACAGAAACCAGGGGTACCGGGATACTCAATCATACCTTTTATGAGTATGAATATTACAAGGGGCCTATCCCTTCAAGGGGGAAAGGGGTTCTTGTAGCTATGGAATCGGGGAATTCATTCGCTTATGCACTGGATAATCTTCAGGAGAGGGGAGAACTTTTTATTAATCCCGGTGAGAGTATTTATGAGGGGATGATAGTAGGTGAAAATAACAGGGAGGGTGACTTGATAGTCAATCCCTGTAAAACAAAAAAGCTTACCAATGTAAGGGCATCGGGGTCTGATGATTCGATAAAGCTCTCTCCGCCAAGGGAATTCAGCCTTGAACAGGCACTGGAATATATTGCTGATGATGAGCTTCTGGAAATAACGCCCGTATCTATAAGGATGAGGAAAAAGATTCTTAAGGAGCTGGACAGAAAAAGATCATCAAGGAAAGAGGGGGCATAAAGCCTCTGTAAGTTCGGCAGGATAGTGTTTTTTAATCTCTTTTAATTTAATAAGGGGGCGCTATCCTGTATAGGTTGTGCCGCGGCAGAAGGTTTTTTCCGGATGCCAGCAGGTATATTCTCCCAGATACATCCTCTTCGATTTGCTGATTTTTGTAAAATTCATATCTTCAAGGAAATTTACACCGCTTTCATTCTCTTCAGAAATTACAGTGATTCCGGTTTTATTCATATGTTTATACTTTAAGAGTTCACCACCCGCTTCATCATCCATTGCAAGGATTAGGCCATTACCGAATTCCGGGAGAAAAAATCCTGTTATTTCATTATTACTATTCAGGTATTTATATCCTGCTGCAAGGTATTCAGTGAGCAGAGAGTCTTTTACTTCACCTGTGACCCTGTAGTTAATATCGAGAATTGAGCATTTATCATGAGTTTCAATTTTTTTTACTGATCTGCTTATTTCTTCAGAGCAGGCCCCCTTGTAAAAGAGATAGACAGTGTCTTCAGCAAATCCGAGTTTTCTGTAAAGCCTCTCCCCCATCTCTGTTGCAATAAGATTGATAGATCTGACCCCTTTACTCCAGCAGAAATCGATCAGCTCACCTGTAATTACACTCCCGATCCCCTCTCCCCTTAATTCGCTTTTAACGCTTATATTCCCAAGCCAGGCTGTTTTATCAAAAATAAAAGCCTGGCCGAATGCGGCTATTTTACCCTGTTTAAATGCTCCAAGAGGCTGAAACGATTTATTGTTCATGTTTTTCCCCATAAGAGAGGAGAGGTCAGCCCCCCATGATCCGGGAAGAATTTCCTGGGCCATAGATATTTCCTGTTCCTGTAAGCGGCGTATTTCCATTTTTAACTATTCCGGTAATTTTTTTTGTAATATCAACAGGTATAATGGATAGCTGCAGCGCTGCAGCAGAACCTGATCCCGATGAATCTTTCTTTAAAGGTGTTTTCCCTGCGGGTGATGTATAAATTGAATTTATAAAATGCCGAAGATTAACAGACCGGAATGGACAATCGGAAAATAAGAGTATTGAGTCAATAAGATTTTTTAAATTTTTTTGTATCAGGCCCTGAATATATATTATAGTGTAAAAAAGAATAGGCTAATATTTCAGTATTTATTTTGAAAAATTAAAGATTAAATAGTGAAATATTAGCATTATTAAGCAATTTTACTTGTAGACAGTAAAGTATTTCATTATTTTAATGTATACTGTAACAACAGCCTGTTTTCTTTTCAAATAAATAAAGGGAGATTAATATGTCCAATACAGATAAAGAAAATAATAATGAAAAAAGGTTCACCTTCGGTGTGGAGGGTATGACCTGCGCTTCATGTGTAAGAATTGTGGAGAGGAGCCTTAAAAAAATGGATGGGGTTCATTTTGCCTCTGTAAATCTGGGTACAGAAAAGGCCTATGTTATAACTGATGAGAATGTGACTTTTAATGATATAGAGAAAAAGATTGAATCAACCGGGTACAAGGCTCTTGAAGTGGTGCCTGATGAGGAGAAAATAAAAAAGGATTTTGCCCTGGCATTTAAAAGAATGGTTATTGCCCTCTCTGTTATGATCCCCATGAGCATCCTTATGATTCTTCATATGGCGGGCTTTCATTTCCCCCACTTTGTTCTGCTGGAAGCTGTTGCTGCTGCTTTTGTTCTTTTTGTTCCTGGAAGGGGGATAATCAAAAGCGCCTATATTGCTGCAGTGCATTTTCACGCAAATATGGACACAATGGTTTCAGCCGGCGCCTTTGCAGCATGGGTTACAGCCCTTCTGAATCTTGCGGGCATGGATATCAGTTCTTTTGGTACAATTTCGCTAATGCTTGTGGCGCTTCATCTGACAGGGCGCTATATTGAGTCAAGGCTCAAGCATAATGCATCTGGTGAGATCCGCTCACTCCTTTCAATGACGCCCAAAGATGCATCTGTAATGAAAGATGAAAAAATAGTAAAGGTTCCCATTGAGGGGATCTCTATAGATGACACTGTTGTTGTCCGAACAGGTGAAAGAATCCCTCTGGACGGTATAATCATTGAAGGGAGCGGTTATATTGATGAGTCCATGATTACAGGGGAACCTGTAAGGGTTTTTCGTGAAAAAGATGCTGAAGTTACAGGGGGAACAGTACTGGAAAACGGATCTATCACATTCAGGGTAACCCGCACAGGTGACGATACATTTCTGGCAAGGATGATAAAGCTTGTTGAGGATGCCCAGTCTTCAAAGGTGCCTATTCAGGCATTTGCAGACAGGGTAACCAACTATTTTGTGCCCGCAGTATTTTCTATTGCCATCTTATCTGCCCTTGTCTGGGGACTTAATTATGAAAGCTTAAACCCCTACCTGACATGGCTTTCTCAATACCTGCCATGGATCAAGGCTGATACGGGTGCACTTTCCACTTCTATTTTTGTATTTATTGCAGTACTTGTTATTGCATGCCCATGCGCCCTGGGACTTGCTACACCTATGGCTCTTATTGCAGGGAGCGGTCTTGCGGCAAAGCAGGGGCTTTTAATAAAGAACGGGGAGGCCATTCAGTCAGCTGAAACGGTGGATGTTATCTTTCTGGATAAAACCGGAACCCTTACCCTTGGAAGGCCTGAAGTAACAGAGACCAGTCTGGTTGATGAAGCAATGTCAATTGCAATGGCTCTTGAGAGTGTGTCGATTCACCCCATTGCTGAAGCTGTTCTGCGCTATTGTCAGGGCAAGAGTATTGTTCCGGCACGAGGTATAGAAGATGTTAAAGAAATTGCAGGTGAGGGGATTACCGGTTTCAATAATGGAGAAAAATATACATTGGGACGGCCTTTCGATTTATCTCTATATTCAAAGATGATGTCACAGGGGAAAACAGTTGTTGAATTACGAAAGGGTAGTTCTGTTGTCGGGTTTATTGCCGTATCTGATCCTGTTAAAGATGATGCTGCTGAAGCAGTGGCAATGATAAAAAAGCTGGGGATAAAACCTGTAATGCTCACAGGTGACAGCAGAGCAACTGCAGAGGCTGTTGCAGCATTAGCGGGGATAGATGAGGTTATTGCCGGGGTACGTCCTCAGGAGAAGCTCTATGCCCTGCAGGAGAGGCAGAAGCTTGGTGAAAGGGTCTGCATGGTTGGAGATGGTATTAATGATGCGGCAGCCCTTAAAGCAGCAGATATAGGTATTGCACTGGGAACAGGAACCGACCTTTCAATTGAAAGTGCCGATATAATTATAACCGGGGGGAAGCTCACTTCTGTTCCCGCGGCAATGAAAATTTCAAGGATTACCTTCAGCAAGATAAGGCAGAATCTGTTCTGGGCATTTTTCTATAATCTTGCAGCTCTCCCTGCTGCTGTTGCGGGTATTATGCACCCTGCAATCGCGGAGTTATGCATGATTTTAAGTTCAGTTAATGTTATATTAAACTCAGCAGGTATCAGGAATAAAAAGGTTTTTTAAGGGTAATATTGATTAACAAATGCCGCTCCGCCTTCGACGGTGCAGCATTAGACAATTTTAACTTAACGTGCTGGTTAAGGAATTAGCACCTATTTTTTTAACAGGAGGAAGGAGATAATGAAACACACATTTAAAGTACCTGAAATGAGCTGTAATCACTGTAAAATGAGGATAGAGAAAACAATGGGGGATTCCGGGAAGGTAAGCGGAGTGGAGGTCGATCTGGATTCGAAAAAGGTTTCTATGGAATCTGATCTTTCAGCAGAGGCTTTAATTAAGCTTTTTGATGAAGCCGGATATGACGCGGAAAAAATTTAATTTTTCCGGAAAATCAGGTTGAAGTAAATATTGCAAATGAGGCTCATTCAGAATCTTCCGGGAAAGTATTAATTATATGTATTGCTGCATTAACAGGGATCATCCCCCTGCCTACCGAAGGGGGCACGTAAAAAGATCTTTTGATTAAGCAGGTGAATCAAAGTATTAAAAGATATGTTTGTATTATAGGGCTTATAAAATTTTCGAAATAATATGTACGGATCAGAAAAAACTGTGATCTTTTAAATAGATGTGAATAAAAATGAAGATGTATTAAAAAGTAACATAAGAGATGCTGTTCATTGTCACTTTGATGAAGGGAAGGCTCCTCAGATAATAAAGCTTCACTAAATTTTATTCCTGAAGTTCCTCTCGAAACCGCTTTTCCGGAATAAGCTTAATATGTTGATAATCCGGTTAATGTCTGTTTAGCGGCTATTTTTTCTTAACAGCATTTTTGTTTTTCAGCAATGCCTGTGTTCTCACTTTTTTTCTTAGTTCATCAAAAATTTTCTGGTTTTTTACAGGGTATCTTCTTTCACCAATAAAAACATAGGGAAGCTTCCCCTCTTCCATCATTTTGTGAACCCTCTGACGTGATACATTTATCTTTTTTACAACAGAATCCACATCAGTAATTTCAGAAGCTGTCACTCTTCTGGAGTCCTGCCTCGCCTTTTCTTCCGCAATCTGTTTATCGAAAAGTTTTTCTGATTCCCTGTCTAAAAAACCCTCTTCGCATTTACTGCAGAAGTGCCCGTTCAGCGGGCCTGTTTTAATAGCAGTATATCCCTCAGGCGTAACAATATCCGTAAAATTTTTTCTTTCATTTATGCTGTTTTCAGCTCCGCATACCGGGCAATTTCTATGCATATCAGATTTCATCTTTTATACCTCACTTTTTTTTAAAACTGATAATAATGGCATCATCAGTGATGCTTATCTGCAGCTTGATGTATGCTGTTCTGGTACCAATATCTTTATGATAAACGTCCTGCCATAGGCCGGGGTTCTCATGCGATCGCATCGATTTATATAAATCCTTACCTGTCAGTTTTAATATTGTATCAAGTGCTTCCTCTGAAGTAATACTAAAGTCTTCTGCAATTGTTTTCTTTGAAGAAAAGGTAAACCGGTATTTCCCCTCTTCAATAAGTCTTTTTAGTTTTGATAAAGAGTAATGGGGAACCTTTTTTTCCAGAGTCATATTTTTATATTCCTGAAAGAATATTTGTTATGTCGAGAATGCGGGCGTATGTTGACATTGTCAATATAAAATTTTCTGTAATTTGAATTCTTTAGATAATGAGCCTGTAATGGTTTTTTAAAAAAGTTTGCTCTTTTTATCCTTACGGATAATGATAAAATATATAAATAGTATCATTGTTGAGAAGGATAAAAGTAAAGAATGATTTTTAACAATAGAAATTTTCCTATAATAGCAGTAAAAACCCCCGCCAAAAAGCCGCGTATTCGGATTTTTTTATTGACTTTTAGAGTCTGGGTTAATAAAAACTTTCAACTTTTTATTAAACATAATTTTTACTAATAAAGGCGAAAGCGGAATGATCCCTCACTCTGCTTAAAAAATTAAATTTTGGAAATTATTATTCCTGTTAAAACCGGAGGAACCATCTTTAAAGTGATGAAAAATTCTCTTTCTCTCTCTCTTGTAATATAGATTTCTCACCTGATTCTGAGGTTCGAAATATACGGTGATAAAGTGAATTATTTCGTGCATTGTTAAATATAAACTGTTGAGTTTAAAAAACCTCCCAATAACATGGGAGGTTTTAAAACATCTATTTTTTACAGGAAAGTCTCCCTGCAATAATATTACTCTCCGGTTAATGTCTGTTTAGCCGGCTAAATTTTCTATATCAGTCAATAAGTATTAATTCCTGCTCAGGGAGCAGCTGAAGCAGAGATATAAAAAAATCTTGATTGCGGATAATAAATAAGGTATTATTAATGTATCAGGAGTAAAAAATGGACAATAAAAAACTGCTTGATATTGTAAAAAATAGGCTTGAAGAAAATTTCAAGGATATGGTTGTAAAAATTATTCTTTTCGGTTCCCGTGTCAATGGTACTGCAAGGGAATACTCCGATTACGATCTGATTGTAATAACAAAAAGAACCATTGACTGGAAAGTAAAGGATTCGTTACGCTCAGTTCTTTATGAGCTTAATATTGAGTATGATATTCTGCTGTCGGTTCAGGTTTTTTCTGAAGCTGAACTTGAAACAATAACCGGCAGACAGCCCTTTATTCAGAATGCCCTTGAAACCGGAATAGCAGTATGACTCTCGATTATGAAGACCGTGCTGAGGAGGTTTTTCAATGGTTGAAGAATCAATTGAAATCATAGTAAAAAAGTATTTGAAAAAACTGGAAGAAGCGGGATATAAAAATTGTTTTGCAGTAATATACGGCTCTCAGGCAACAGGGGATACAAATGAATGGAGTGATATTGATCTCCTGATTGTCTCACCTGTATTTAATAATGGAATAAAGCGGAGTGATGTGAATACACTATGGCGGGTTGCTGCAGCAACAGACAGCCGTATAGAGCCTGTACCTGCTGGGAAGATACAGTTTGAAACTGATGACGGGAACGCCATAATCGAAATTGCCCGCAGAACCGGATATATAATAAATCCCGCGGCCTGACCTGTTATTTTGGGGGCATTGGATCCTTTGCCCCCCTCTTCAGACTTCAATGAGCTCTTATTTCTTGACTTTCTTTTACTGTTACTTATAATTGTATTAATCTTTATAAAATTTGCAGGAGATTTCATGAAACTGCCCGCGGGATTGAAAAAAGATATTATTGATGCATTGAAGAAGATTGATCCTGAAAAGGTTATTATCTTTGGAAGTTATGCCTGGGGTGAACCGGACAATAACAGTGACATTGATTTATATATAGTTACAAGAGATGATTTTATTCCTTCAAACTGGAAGGAGAAAAGGGATATTGTAAGAAGAGTTTCCCGTGAAATCATTGACTTGAGAGAAAAGTATGCCATAGATATAATTGTCCACACAAGGCCAATGCATAAAAAATTTGTTGAAACCGGCAGCTGCTTTTCAAAAGAGATTACCGGATCAGGCTATAATCTTATATGAAAAAAAGTACTGCCCAATGGCTGAAATATGGAGAGTATCAGGTAATCTTTAAAGAAAAATATTATCAGTGTATCTCTTTGCCGTATTTCATGATGCTTTCAATAAAACCGCTTCTATCAGAATTTTCACTTAACAGGACAGGTTCTATCCGTATATCAACTTCGCTCACCAGTTCAAAAAGCCTGGCGCTTAATTCAAGGTAATCCCCTTCAATTTTATCAACTATTACAGCCACATCAATATCACTCTCTTTGTGTTCATTGCCGCGGGCAAATGATCCGTAAAGGATTATTTTTTTTGCAGGCATGGTCTGTTTAACTATGTGGGCGTACTGTTTTACTTTTTCAATAATGTCCTGATCCATAAAAATAAATCCTCAGTTTGTTTTAATAAATCTATACAGACCTGGTTGGTAAGTATTTTAAGAAGTTCTTCCTTATCCTGCGGATAACGTGCCTGGATATTTAAGGGCATCAGGCGATTAAGGAGTTTCTTCATATCTTCATTTATATGTTCTGTAAGATTTGATTTACTTGCAAGTATTAGCAGGTTATGTGTGTATGGAGGTTCTTCATGTTGGGAGTTCCAGAAATAGGCTTTAATCGATTTTTCAATTACCTGGTGACACATAAATCCAACATAAAGGTACCTTTCTCTATCGAGCATTGCTCTTGCGGTATCTAGGTCGTATTGAGCCATATCCAGCCAGTAATTAATTTTATTTTCAATATTCATTATACTATATAGTATATCTCCATTCATGCTCTGTCAAGCAGATTCAACTTTTACACCATCCCCCATAATAATTTCTTGCTCTATTATGCCTTATGATGTATAATAAAAAAATCAGAATCGAAATCCGGGAGGATATATGAAAAAGATAATAATAAACACAGAAAAAGCACCGGCTGCTATCGGCCCCTATTCCCAGGGTGTGGAAGTGGGGAGTCTGCTTTTTACATCAGGTCAGGTTCCCATTGACGCTGCAACAGGGCAGATCCCCCAGGGGATAGAAAAGCAGACAGAGAAATCGCTCCTGAATTTAAAGGGAATTATCGAAGCAGCAGGGGCAGGAATGAACGATATTCTTAAAACCACTGTTTTTATAACAGATATGAATAATTTTGCGGCAATGAATGAAGTTTATAAATCATTCTTTGAAGAAGGAACCTATCCTGCAAGGAGCTGTGTTGAAGTATCCAGATTGCCAAAGGATGCACTGGTTGAAATTGAGGCGGTGGTAAATCTGCGGAGATAAACTGCGGTTGGAGTAAAAATTTATTTTTAAAATTACTTGCCTGAAGCATGATTATACAGTATATTAAGAATTAAATAAAATTCTTAATATTAATTGTTACAGGAGATACTGATGTACAAACTAATTGAATATGTGGACAGGAAAATAAATTTTACCAGGGCAAAGGCTCATTGCGATGTTCCCTGCGGAATATATGATCCTTCATCTGCCCTTATTGACGCCCTTACTGTTGTAAGGATGGTTGACCTAATTAAAGAGCATCTTGAAAAGGGTGCGGTTCAGGATGGTGAATTTTACAACAGGCTTACCCGTTTAATTACTACCAAGGAGGATCATGCTGAAAAGGTGAAGCATGAAGTAAGGGTAATCTGGGGGGATTTTATAAAACAGGAGCATATTGAGAAATTTCCGGAAATTCATTCCCTTGTTCATGAAATTATGCAGCTTGGATCAAAGGATAAGCAGGGTGTTGACAGGGAAAGCGCAGTTAAACTGGTTGAAAAGGTTAACCGCTTTGCTGAAATATTCTGGGAAATAAAAGGGGTTAAAACAAAAAGGGTAAAAGCCCCATATGCGCCAAACCTTGAAGTTGTTCACCCCGATCTTTAATATTCTCAAAATTGTAAAAGTATGGGGGGACAGCATGTCCCCTCTTTACAGTGATGGTGATTATGTTTTTATCAGCTCCATACCTCTTCTTTTTAATAAAATAAAAGAAAATTCAGTGATAGTATTCAAATCCCCTTTGTATGGAATACTTATAAAAAAAGTATGCGGGTCAGATGCAGATAAGGGACTCTTCTATGTTAAAGGAATTAATCCTTCCAGCCTATCTTCTGAAACAATCGGGCCTGTAAAAAAAAATGATATAATCGGCACTGTTCTGTTGCACATTGCAAGAAAATAATCCTTCGAAGCGTGTTACTTTTTGGAAATATTTCACATCTTTTTCTTGACAAAAAAGATGCTGCGGCTCAGTGTTACATATTGTGAAAAAATATTACCGGATCCGGGTCTATGAAAAAACAGATTTTTTTATCTATATTGCTTATTGCTTCACTATTTATATTTTCTGCATCATCATGTTCAAAGGCCCCTCAGGGGAGCGGAACAATTATTTTTACAGCAAATGGAGAGGATTTTGTCCGTGAAGGCTTTGTAGAAAAAAACGGCTGGCATGTTTCTTTTGATAAGGTCTATGTAAATATAGTTAATCCAACAGCTTATAACAGTGAAGGATTAAAATCGATTCTAAAGGGCGCATTTTTTACCGACCTTGCTGAAGGCGGCAGGGATGCTGATCCCATAGTTGTGGGGAAAAATGAAAAGGTTCCTCACGGGAATTACCAGTCCCTTAAGTTCAGCATAAAAAGGGCAAAATCGGGTGAGTTTAAGGGCTACTCAATTGTTATTACAGGTACAGCAAAAAAAGGTGAGGAAACTGTTAACTTCACAATAAAGCTGGATGAGGAGATAGACTTTGACGGCAAAGAGGGTTTTGTAGGTGATGAAATAAAGGGGCTCCTTGCAGACAATGAAGAAACAACTGTGGAAATGACCTTCCATTTTGATCATATTTTTGGCGACAGGGAGGCAACAGCTGATAGTCATATTAATACCGGGTCAGTGGGATTCGATTTTTTTAATGCATATACAAAGGACGGTGTTCTTGAAATCAGCCAGGATAAACTTAAAGAGGATGCTGATTATCCGAAACTTGTAAAAACCTTTACATCCCTGGGGCATCTTGGTGAAGGGCACTGCGAAGCTTCAAACATGACTTCTGCCTCATACCTCAAATAGGATTATCTGATATGAAGATAAAAAAAATTTATACGGCGCTGCTTATGATTTTCCTTGCAGTACCATCCCTTTACAGTCACGGCACTAAATATGAAATTGTCAACAGCGGTGAAATAGGCGTAAAAGCCATGTACGATTCAGGTGATGCAATAGCTCTGGCGGATGTACTTGTCTTCCCGCCAGGATCATCTGCGTCAACCGCCTCCATTAAGAGTGACAAAAATGGTGTGTTTTATTTTACTCCTGATGCGTCCGGTACATGGACCTTTCAGGTAAGGGATACCTCGGGCCACGGAATGAGGATTAATCTCCCTATAGATGAATCCCTGTTACTTCAAAGAGGGGATGATTCAGGTTCCGGCCTTAGCATGATCCAGAAGATTGTTATGGCATTGTCAATTGTCTGGGGAGCAATAGGAACAGCACTTTACTTCAAGGGAAGAAAAAGCTGATGCATATAAGTGATGGAGTACTTTCCGGAAGTGTCTGCTTTGCATCTGCCGCTGCTGCTGTTGCTATTGCATCCGCATCATTGGGAAAAACCGATTCTGCAGAAATACCTAAGGTTGCTGTAATGACAGCAGCATTTTTTGTGGCGTCTTTAATACATGTAAAGATTGGTCCCACAAGCAGTCACCTGGTTTTAAACGGGCTTATGGGAGCGGTGCTTGGTATTTCCGCTTTTCCCGCAATTCTTGCGGCGTTGATTTTTCAGGCCATCATGTTTCAGCATGGAGGGATTACAACTCTTGGTGTTAATGGGATAATTATGGGTATCCCTGCTCTGGTGTCTGCTTTTATATTCAGGTTCGCCAACAGGGGGGGGAATCGGGCCGTCATGGGGATGCGGGCTTTTTTTGCCGGATCAGCTGCTGTTGCACTTTCGGCTCTTCTTGTGGCGCTTTATCTATTAACTGCAGGTGAGGGGTTTTATAATACTGCAAAGATTGTACTCTATATGAATATTCCTGTTGCAGTAATTGAGGGGATTGCTCTTGTGATGATAGTATCCTTTCTTTTAAAGGTTAAGCCGGAGATTCTTGGGCTCAAAAATTATTAGTGACTGTGAATATGCTCCTTTTTTTTATGGAGCAGGGAATGGGGCCTTTCCATCCCATGTCGCAGCATAAGCTCCTCATCATACATTACAGTGGACGTGTCGCCATCTGTCACAATTCCTCCATTATCTATTATGATTACCCTTTCGCAGGTTTCCAGAATAAATTCCAGGTCATGGGATGCTATAAGGTTTGTATGCTTTGAGCTGTTGATAAAATCAATTACTCTGCGTCTCCCCCTCATGTCCAGATTTGATGTGGGTTCATCATATATCATTAGCTGCGGCTTCATGGCAATAACTGAAGCTATTGCAGCCATTCTCTTTTCTCCTCCGGAAAGATGGTGAGGAGGCCTTTCTGCAAGGTGCTGAATCCCGGTGATCTCCATAGACTCAGCTGTTCTTTGCTCTACTTCATCTTTCCCGAGGCCCATGTTCACAGGGCCGAATGCGATATCCTCATAAACTGAAATATTAAAAAGCTGGTCATCAGGATTCTGAAAAACAAATCCTGTTTCAGGATTGAATTCCGCGCTTTTGATTACCCGGTTATTTATCCGGATTTCTCCATTATCAGGTTTAAGAATACCGCATAGGAGGTAAAAAAATGTGGTTTTACCCGCGCCATTGGGCCCTATAATCCCCAGGTTCTCCCCCTTTTTTACTGAGAGGCTTACATCGTTTAAAACCGCATGCTCCTCATCATAGGAGAAGGATATATTCTTTACTTCAATCATTCCATTTAACCTCAGCCAAGTAGTCCATTAATATCTGCAAAAAGAACAGCAAGCGGTATAATAATTATTATAAGAGCAAGAAAAATATCTGCTCCCCTGATTATGAAAATTTTACTGGAAACTATTCTGCCGCTGTAGCCCCGTAAAAGCATTGCCTCATATATTCTTTCAGTCTGTTCATAACTCCTTACAATTATTGAGCCTGCAAGGTTTGCTGAAGTACCCAGCGATTTTACAGTGCTTCTTTTCCCCGAACCTCTAAGTGTGAGAGCAATTTTCATTTTTCTTAATGCTTCAAAAAAAACAAAAAAGTAGCGGTATGTAAAGAGTATAATATTCAGCATTTTGTCATGTATTTTAAGTGTCCTCAATGCTGCTGCTGTATCCCTGAAAGTGGCAGTGCTAATCATAATATTGATGAGAATAATAATTGAAATCAGCTTTATGCTGATAAGCAGAGAAAGAAGAATTCCCTCTTTATAAATATTAAAGATCCATATGGAAATCAGAACTTCACCCCCTGATGAAAATGGGAGAAAAATAAAAAGAGGAACAAGAAATAAGAGCGGGTAATAGATCTTTCTTAAATAGAATTGCAGCGGTATTCCGGAAAAGAGTGTGAGAATAAGAGAGAATGCTGTAGATATTAATGCTGCAGGTATGGTACTGCAGGAGGAAATAAACATTGCAGCAGCGAAAATGGAAATAATTTTAGCGCGAATATCCATTCTGTGAATTATGGAATCGAGATGCGCCATTTCATCTATATCAATATGCATTATGCTTTCCGTTTTATGAAATTATTAATACTGCTGCCAGGTATGATAAGTAAAGTGTAATAAAGAGTATTCCTTCAAACCGGTCAATTTTTCTTCCCTTTCCGGTAAAAATAAATATGAATAGAAGGAGGCTGGCTCCAATATTAATTAACATGTCTAATTCTGCACCCGCTGCAATATCAACCGGATTGATTACAGCTGAAACACCGAGTATTAAAAAAACATTAAATATATTTGAGCCCACAATATTTCCCACAGCAATATCGACATTTTTTTTAGCTGCTGCAGCAACTGAAGTGGCAAGTTCAGGGAGGGATGTGCCGGTTGAAACAATTGTAAGCCCGATTACCCTTTCAGAAATACCAAGCATTAAGGCAACCTCAACCGCGGAGTTTATTATTAAGCTCCCCCCTGTTCCCAGCATAATAATGCCGGCACCAATCATAATAGAAGACCTTAGCTTTGTGTAATCCTTTATGGTAATCTCTTCATCCGATGAGCCTTTTTTCATTAGATTGAAGTTATATGCCAGGAAAATAATAAAAAAGAATAAAAGGACAATCCCCTCTGTCCTGGTAATATTGTTAATACTTTTACCATCAATAAAAATGTCCGAGGCGAGTATAAGCACCAGTAAAGATGAAATAAATGAGAGTGGAACCTCCATCCAGGTGGTATTTGATTTTACAGTAAGGGGGCAGATGATTGCAGAAATCCCCAGTATAAGAAGAACATTGAATATGTTACTCCCCAGAACATTCCCCAGTACAATTCCGGAACTCCCCTTAAAGGAGGCTGCAGCGTTTACCACAAGCTCCGGTGAGGATGTGCCGAAAGCAACTATTGTAAGGCCTATTACAATTCCGGGGATATTGAATTTTTTTGCCATAGATGCGGAACCGTCCACAAGGAGAGTGGCACCATAAATAAGAATAAGGAAGCCGGCAGCAAGAATAATAATGTTCAACATGATAGTACCAGCCATAATAAAAATTAAAATCTCAGTATTAAGGATATACTCATCCCTGTGTAATAAATTTAAAAGAATAATTTTCCGGAGAGATTATTTTTTTGGATCATTCCTGAAAGCTGTGAAAAGTGTAATAAAATGAATCAATTTATTACAAAACCCTCTCCCAACCTGATGGGAGAGGGTGCACAAGCGATAGCGAAGTGCGGGTGAGGGCATTTATATGTAGTTATTGATAAGCGGGCAATGATTGGCCGGGGAACAGGGGGCCCGGAAAGAGTATTAAGTTGACATGAAAAGGGGTGTTTCAACAATATGTAGAAGATGTGTAATTTCGGAAGCAGTTTTATGCGGAAAAGGCTGCTGCCGGAATAAGTTAAAACACGATTTGAGGATAGATGAAGATTACTGAAGAAGATATATTGAATGTTTTAAAGGAAAAGTTTAATTTTTCCGGTTACCGTTCTTCACAGAAGGAGATAATTGAGCGGACTCTCCAGGGAGGGCATTCACTTGTCCTTATGCCCACAGGTATGGGCAAATCCATGTGCTACCAGGTTCCGGCCTTACTTATGGACGGCCTTACTGTTGTAATATCCCCGCTTATATCTCTTATGAAAGATCAGGTGGATCAGCTCCGTTCTCTCGGTATTGATGCCTCATTTGTAAACTCCTCTTTAAGTAAAGCTGAAAGGTTAAGGCGCTACAGGCATATTCAGGAGGGTAAATATAAGCTGTTATATATATCCCCTGAGCGGTTCAGGAAAAGCGATTTTGCGGAGATAATATCGAAAAGAAAAATATCGCTCCTTGCAATTGATGAAGCTCATTGTGTAAGCCAGTGGGGTAATGACTTCAGGCCCGATTATTCCAGGGTGGGGGAGTTCCGCCCCCTTCTTGGGAATCCTGTAACAATGGCACTTACAGCCACTGCAACAGCAAGGGTGCAGGAGGATATAATTAAAAAGAGCGGCATACCTGAAGAAAAGATGAAAATCTACAATGAAGGTGTATGCAGGCCTAATCTTTCACTTGCAGTAATCCCTGTGCTTGATGAAAATGAAAAGTTTGAAGGGATACTCTCTCTTCTTAATAAAACAAAGGGGAATACAATAATATATTTTAATCTCATAAGCAGTATTGAAAAATTCGCGGAATTTCTGGATAATAAAAGAAAGTCCTATTCGGTTTATCATGGGAAACTTAATCCGGAAACACGGAAAAGGATACAGAAGCGCTTTATTGAATCGGATAGAGTTCTAATGCTTGCAACAAACGCCTTTGGAATGGGTATAGATAAGGCTGATATAAGGATGATAATTCATGCTGAAATTCCTGATTCAATTGAAGCATATTATCAGGAAATAGGGCGGGCAGGGCGTGACGGGAAACCATCTGACTGTATCCTCTTTTACTGCCAGGATGACCTGGCTGTGCAGATAAGCTTCCTTGAGTGGAGAAACCCTGATGCAATATTTATAAAAAGTACATATAAACTTCTGAGCTCCCTGGGGGGGAACCTTAACTCCTATACCTATGAGGATCTGCAGGAGAAGCTGGTTTTTAAAAACAGGGGTGACCACAGACTCCAGACAGTTCTGAATATTTTTGATCTGTATGGCATTACTGAAGGTTCCCTTGATACCCTTAATTTAAAGGTAGTCGGGGATCTCCCTGATGAAATAATATCTGACAGTTTTATAAACATGAAACAGGAGAGCGACAGGCTCCGGCTTGTGGATATGCTCAATTATGTAAAAGCTGAAGGGTGCAGAAGGCAGATGATCCATGAATACTTCAGTTTTAAAGATGCTGTCTGCGGTAATTGTGATAACTGTAATATTTAGATTTTGTTGGGATATTATCTTAAATACGCAGTTTTATATTATTTTATCTTTTTTTTTAAAGATTTTCAGGAAAAAAGCGATTTTTAGCGATATTCCGGCAGGCAGATTGCTCTCTTTTATTTAAAATGGTTGACATAAATTCTATGGATACTAATATGCCGGTAGTGAATTAGATCAATATACTCTTTAATAATCCTGAAGGTCTTCCTCAAGGTTTCTAATAGCAGCTTATTGACTAATCAACAGGGATTTTCCCAATCAAAAATAGTAGGAGCATACAGCATGTCTCAAGGAACAGTAAAGTGGTTTAATGATCAAAAAGGTTTCGGTTTTATTTCCGCAAGTGATGGAAATGATTATTTTGTACATCATTCAAGTATTATTGGTGATGGCTTTAAAACTCTACCTGAAGGTGCTCAGGTTGAATTTAAAATTGAAAATAGCGACAGAGGCCCAAGGGCTGTACAGGTTAGAATTATATAATTCATTATTATAACCATATTTAAAAAAGCCCGGTAATACCGGGCTTTTTTTTGGCTATTTCCATAAGATTAATTTTCTTCTATTTGATTATATCCTTCAGTCCAGCAAAGGGGCTGTTGATTTCCGGCTTATCCGGTTTGTCAGGTTTTTTCACCTGATTCTGATTCTGATTCGGCTTCTGTTTCTCTTTTGTCTGCTTCGGTACTCTCCTGTTTTCAGTCAATTCCCCCTGTGAAGACTTTATTTTCTCCCCCGGAAACTGCTTCATTGAGAGAGAAATCCGTTTTCTAGCAATATCAATCTCCATAACTGTTATATTAACCTTGTCATTAACCTTCACTACACTGTGGGGATTGGACACATAGTTGTCGGAAAGCTCACTAATATGCACAAGGCCATCCTGGTGAACCCCTATATCAACAAATGCGCCAAATGCGGTAACATTGGTGACAACACCCGGTAGTTTCATCCCCTTTTCCAGATCTTCAATTTTTTCTACGCCATCTTTGAATGTGAATAATTCGAAATCCTTTCTCGGATCTCTCCCCGGTTTCGCAAGCTCATTCACTATGTCAGTAAGAGTGGGTATCCCTGTTGTTTCTGATACATATCGTGTCAGTACAATTTTATTTCTAAGATCCTCTCTCTCCATAAGATCTTTTACTGAGCATGAGAGATCTGCTGCCATCTTTTCAACAATATGATAACTTTCCGGATGTACAGCACTTCTGTCCAGAGGATTAGCTGATTCCCTAATGCGGAGGAATCCTGCAGCCTGTTCAAAACCTTTCGGGCCTATACCTGGAACCTTCAGTAGCTCATCCCTTGTTTTAAAAGGACCCGATTCCCCCCTCTGTTTAACAATTGCATCAGCCATACGTGGTGAAAGACCTGAAACATACTGGAGAAGGCGGCCGCTTGCTGTATTGATTTCAACACCTACTGCATTTACACACAGGGAAACAACATCATCCAGCGATTTTTTCAGCTCCTTCTGGTCAACATCGTGCTGATACTGGCCAACCCCTATTGAGCCCGGATCTATTTTTACCAGTTCAGCTAAGGGGTCCATGAGTCTTCTCCCTATTGAAACAGCCCCCCGTACAGTGAGATCATGATCAGGGAATTCTTTTCGTGCAATTTCTGAAGCTGAATAAACAGAAGCTCCGCTCTCATTAACCATTGTAACAATTATTCCCTCAAGGTTAATCCCTTTGCAGAAAGTAAGGAGCTCCCTACCCCCTGTGCCGTTACCTATTGCTATTGCTTCAACACTAAATTTTGAGCAGAGTGATTTAATTTTCTTTTCAGATTCATCTTTTTTATTATGCGGTTCAAGAGGGTAAATTGTATCGTTGTGAAGCAGATCCCCCTGTCTGCTTAATACAACCAGTTTGGAACCTGTCCTGAGTCCCGGGTCAAGGGCAAGAACGCATTTCTCACCCAGGGGTGAAGAGAGCAGGAGTTCTTTTATATTTTCAGAAAATACTTTTATCGCCTCGCGGTCTCCCTTTTTTTTGCATATATTTTTTATTTCAGTTTCCATTGAGGGGGCCATAAGTCTTTTGTAGCTCTCTTTTGCAGCAAGAGAAATCTGCCCTGCTGAAGGGGAATTCCTTTTAACAAAAAGACTTTCCAGCAGTGCTGATGACTCCTCCTCGTCAGGGAGGAAATGTACAGAAAGGAAGCCTTCCTCTGCTCCCCGTAATAGGGCAAGTATTCTGTGAGATGGGGCTTTAAGGGCGCTTTCTGACCAGTCGAAATAATCGCGGTATTTTGCTCCATCCTTTTCACCCGCTTTTGTTACTTTCGATGAGAGGGATGCCTTCTTCTCAAAATGGCTTCGCATTATCTCTCTTGCCCTGCTCTCTTCATTGATCCGCTCAGCAATAATATCCCTGGCCCCCTGGAGTGCTTCATCTGCGTCTGCAACACCCTTTTCAGGATCAATAAATTCAGAGGCAAGAGCTATTGGATCACTGCAATTTCCGCTGAATATTTTATCAGCCAGCGGTTCAAGCCCCTTCTCCTTTGCAATGGTTCCCCTGGTGCGTCTTTTGGGCCTGTATGGGAGATATATATCCTCAAGCTTTGAAAGGGTTTCAGCTTCCATTACAGCTTTTTCCAGTTCAGGAGTAATTTTCTCCTGCTCTGTAAGGGATTTTATTACAGTTTCCTTTCTTTTATCAAGATCAGCCAGCTCCTGGAGTCTGTCCCTTATTGCAATAACTGCAACTTCATCAAGGCTCCCTGTTGCCTCTTTCCTGTACCTTGCTATAAAGGGTACAGTAGCGTCATCAGCAAGGAGCCGGGCAACAGCTTCTACCTGTGATGGTTTAATCCCCAGTTCTCTGCTTATTATATCAATGTTTTTGTCTGTATTCATTTGCTTCCTCAGCGGAGTTTAAATTAGTGTATCAGTAAAAATGGAAAAGGTAAGGTTCCGGAGATGGTGAAATTATATCAAGAAAAAATTAAGGGATTTCTCCTTCAGGGTTAAATTTCATCCACCAACGCAGTTCTCTTTCCATGTATGAGCTGAATTTTCCCGGATCAGGGATTGAAAATGTCATTATTTCATTATTTATCGGATGATTAATTGTCAGTTCCACTGCGCATAAAAACAGGCCTTTGCTTTTAAGAAGGGAGTCTACAGGGGAGTAGGTTTTATCACCTGCAATAGGGTGCCCTATTTCAGCCATATGTTTTCTCAGCTGATGGGTTCTCCCTGTATGGGGAATAAGGTTAACCAGTGTGAGGAAGCCGTTCTTCAGTGAGGGTATTGTTTTTACGGGATGGAATTCTGTAAATGCTTCTCTGCCGTCAACAGGCGTATCAATAGTTCCATCACCCTTAAGCTTACCTGTAACAATTGCCCTGTATCTTTTCTTTATTGTTTTTGCAGCGAATTGGGAGCTCAGGCTTATCATTGCCTCACCGGTTTTGGCGATTGCAAGAAGTCCGCTTGTTGGCGAGTCGAGCCTGTGTACAGGCCTGGGCCGGGGGAGCCGTGAAGCTGCCTTGGAGAGTTCCAGGTTTAAGGGGAGGGCATTTTCCACTGTTTTGAAACGGTTGCCGTTTACAGGAATGCCTGCCGGTTTATTTACAATTGCAATATAATCATCTTCGTATATAACTTCAATTGTCATTCTGTAGAATTCAGTTTTTACTGTTTCATTATCGCAAAGCTCAATTATCTGGCCCGGTTTAACCCAGTCCCCTGTTGAAGCGGTTGCCCCGTCAATGGAAACATCACCCCTTTTTACTGCTTTTTTTATTCCTTTTCTTGAAGGGATGGTCTGGAAAATTTCGCAGGCATAATCGCTAAGCCGTATTCTGCTTATCCCTTGAGGAACTGTATGTTTTTCTATAATTTTCTTCAATGTTAATTCCTGAAAAAATATTTTAGTGTAAAAATGGACAATTTTATATCCCCGCCGCCTTCGGCGGAGGGGATAATAAAGCATTTCTTAACAATAATAAGTTTGGGAATAAATACTGAATTTTTTTCATGATTTCTGTATAATCATCACTGAACCGAGGATGCATATTGCCCCTGCAGCCTGGAATCCGGTGAGAATATCTCCAAAAAATAGTATCCCTGTCATCATGGCAACAAGGGGTTCCAGGTTTGCCGTAACTGCAGCTTTCCCTGCTTCTATCCCGTTGAGCCCTTTTGTATAGAGCACATATGCCAGGGCTGTGGGGATGAGGCCGAGCCCTGCTGAATAGATTATGCTTTCACTCTGCAGCAGCAGATCTGTTTTAAATATGATCCCTGTCAGAGGGGTAAGGAATATAGCCGCAAATATAAAAGTATATGTGGAAATGGTAATACTGGAATATTTTTTCCCGGCCAGTTTTGCGAAGATGCTGTAAAGGGCATAACCGAGCCCTGAGCCTATACCAGCCATAAAACCTGCTGCTGAAATTGAAACATCCATGCCCGGTAGAAGTCCTGAAATAAAAAAGACCCCTGTAAGTGTAATGCAGAGAGCAAAAATTTTCCCTCCGGTTATCTTTTCTTTAAAAACAACCCTTGAAATCAATATAACAAATATGGGCGCAGTATAAAGAAGAAGCACTGCAAGGGAGATGGTTATCATTTTCATTGCAGTGAAATAACACCAGTTGAAAAAAACAATGCTTACTATCCCGGTGCCTGCAAAGTATTTAAAATCCTCCGCTTTAATTTTCAGCAGTGCAGGATTTTTTAAATAGGCATAGACTGCAAGTATAACACCGGCGGTAACTGCTCTTATGTTTACCACTTCAATAGGGGTAAAACCGATATCCTGAAGTTTAAGAACAAAAATTCCAATAAATCCCCAGAGTGCTGCTGCAGCTGCAATAAGTAAATAGTGATAGCCCATCAGCTTCTCCATAATAAAGAATAGTGTATTATAATATGTACATAAAAGTATTACCTCAAATCCAAGACAAGCATTTTATATATAAGGAGAATTGTTGATGTAGGGGTAGCGGTATAATTTTAGGGGTGATGTCATTCCCGCGCAGGCGGGAATCTCATAACTCTTGATTTTCCCAGGAGATTCCGGCACTACGTTATCACTTCGGCCGGAATGACAAGTTTAACTCGCAAAATTCTACTGCCAACTGCTGATACAGGGTTATGAAAAAAGCAAAACCCCTCCGGTAGTGAAGGGGTTTTGTCCTGAAGTATAATAAAACAGTGTTATTCGCCTGAATTAAGTTTAATTGGAACAGGTTTTACGTTCCATATATCCCTTGCATATTCAGCAATTGTTCTGTCAGATGAAAATTTACCCATATTTGCCGCATTTAGAATAGACATGCGGGCCCACTTCTTTTTATCCTTAAATGTGCGGCTCACCTCATCCTGACTTTTAATATATGAATCATAATCAGCAAGAAGGAGGTAATTGTCGCCATGTTTTAAAAGAGAGTCAGATATTGGCTTGAAAAGATCAGGTGACTCAGGGGAGAAGAATCCGCTGTCAATCTGATCAATTACACGTTTCAGCTCCGGGTTAGTCTCATAGTAATAATAGGGGTTATAGCCGGAATGCTTAATGTTTGTGACACCATCGGAATCGAGTCCGAAAATGAAAATATTCTCATCCCCCACCTCTTCTCTGATTTCAACATTGGCACCGTCAAGTGTCCCGATTGTAAGTGCGCCGTTTAAAGCGAACTTCATATTCCCTGTACCTGATGCCTCATAACCTGCAGTGGATATCTGTTCAGATAAATCAGCAGCAGGAATAATTTTCTGTGCATTGGAAACAGCATAGTTTCTAAGGAAAACAACCTTCAGCTTCCCGTCAATCTCAGGATCGTTGTTTACAATATCACTCACAGAGTTTATCAGCTTAATAATCAGCTTGGCCATATGGTATCCCGGGGCAGCCTTCCCTGCAAAAATTACAGTACGCGGGACAAAATCTCCGGAAGGGTTATCCTTAATTCTGTTGTAAAGGGTAATTACATGGAGTACATCAAGGAGCTGTCTTTTGTATTCATGAATCCGTTTTACCAGAATGTCAAAAATCGAGTCAACATTCACATCAATTTTATTTCTGCTTTTAATGTATTCTGCAAGGGCTTCCTTGTTTTCCCTTTTTACATCCATCCATTTATTCTGGAAAGTTTCATCATCAGCATAAGGTATAAGCTTTTTCAGTTCATAAAGATCCTTTGTCCATCCATTGCCGATTGTCTCATCTATCAGCTTTGAAAGGCCGGGATTGCAGAGCTTAAGCCATCTCCTCTGGGTAACGCCGTTTGTTTTATTCTGAAACTTCTTCGGCCAGAGGTTGTAGAAGCCGTTAAAAATACTGTTTTTAATAATTTCAGTGTGAAGTGCTGCAACACCATTAACAGTGTGGCTCCCCACAATAGCAAGGTTTGCCATACGTACTTTTTTATCAGGCCCCTCTTCAATTATCGAAAGCTCACCCTGAAGATGGCTGTTTCCCGGGTAGATTTCGCTGACTTTCTCAAGAAAGCGTCTGTTGATTTCATAGATTATCTGCATATGTCTCGGCAGAACATGTTCAACCAGGGCGACAGACCATCTTTCAAGCGCTTCAGGGAGAACCGTGTGATTTGTGTAGGCGAATGTTTTAACTGTTATATCCCATGCAGTATCCCAGGCATAACCTTCATCATCAATTAGAACTCTCATGAGCTCAGGGATCGCAATTGCCGGATGGGTGTCGTTCAGCTGAATTGCAATCTGCTCCGGGAAATCTTTGAAGTCGTTATGAGTCTTTTTAAATCGTCTGATGATGTCCTGCAATGTTGCCGAAACAAAGAAGTACTCCTGTTTCAAGCGGAGTTCTTTCCCTTCAAAGGCATTATCGTTAGGGTAAAGCACCTTGGTAATATTTTCCGATGTGGCCTTATCTGATACAGCCTTGATGTAATCCCCGTCATTGAAATAATTAAAATCAAACTCCCTGGAGGATTTTGCAGACCATAGGCGCAGATTGTTTACGGTGTTTGTACCGTATCCCGGAATAGGTGTATCATGAGCGATTGCCATAACCTCTTCTGTATCAACCCACCTGCACCTGTCTCTGCCGTTTTCCCCGGTATAATGCTCTGCTTTTCCGTAAAAATGAACCGGATATAAAAATTCCGGCCTTGAAAGTTCCCATACATTTCCGAATCTGAGCCAGTTATCAGGGGTTTCCACCTGAAATCCGTTTTTTATTGACTGGAAAAAAATGCCGTATTCGTAGCGGATACCGTAGCCTGTAGCAGGTAGCTCCAGTGTGGAGAGTGAATCCATAAAGCAGGCAGCCAGGCGTCCCAGACCCCCGTTGCCAAGCCCTGCGTCCCATTCCTTCTCTCTCAGTTCTTCAAGGTCATATCCCAGCTCCTCCAGAGCCTTTGAAGCCGGTTCGTAAAGATCCAGATTGATAAGGCTGTTTCCCAGTGTCCTCCCGATCAGAAATTCCAGAGAGAGGTAGTAAACCCGTTTTGCTTTGGTCTTGTAGTAATTCTGCTGCGTCTCAATCCACCTTTCAATAAGCCGGTCCCTGGTTGTTAAGGCAATACTGGAGTAGAGATCGTTTTCAGTGGCACTGTATTCATCTTTACCGAGCGAATATTCCAGGTGGTTGACAAATGAATTCTGCAGAGATTCGATATCTCTCCCCTGCAGGGCATTTGTTGAAGGTGTGAGCTTTTTTATTTTTTTCATATTTTCCCCGATTATTAAATATTATCCTTGATTCCTTTAGACTTAAAAGATAATGTTTATTTTAAGTCATTTCAAAAAAAAGAAATAATAGAAAATATATTTTTTCTGATTTTCAGAGGCTGTTTCAGCACTTTTAGCCTGTATCAGTTATGCCTGATGTGGAGCCATGAATTATTATGCAGGCAGCAGAAATTAATTGTTGACAGAAAAAGGGCTCTTTCTATGATTTCATTCTGCTTTTTCGGAATTTTAATAATCTGCGCCCACGTAGCTCAGTCGGTAGAGCATTTGCATGGTAAGCAAAAGGTCACCAGTTCGATCCTGGTCGTGGGCTAATTGTATTTTGAAGCTGAAATTGGTCTTTTCCTGAAAAAAGCAATAAAAATGCTTGACTGAGGAAGGGCAGATATTAGTTTGCTCTTGGTTTACTATATAAAAGTGTGGGGTAGTAGAAATGCGTGACGTGGTATTATTGGCGTGTCAGGAGTGTAAAAGGAAGAATTACTCCTTTACAAAGAACAAAAAAGGGCAGTCAGGTAAACTTGAAGTGAAAAAATACTGCAAGTTTGATAGAAGACATACAGTTCATAAAGAAACTAAGGCTTAGTGTTACCCCAATTGGTTGCGAAAATTAAACAATTTGTTGATTATCTCAAGGAGTCAAGAGAGGAGCTTCGTAAAGTAACCTGGCCTGACAGGGACGAAGTTACCAGTTTCACTATAGTTGTTGTAATTACAGTTATAATGATCTCTCTGTTCCTCTGGTTTGTCGATTCGGCGCTCATGAAGCTTATTAAGATTGTGATGGGCTGATATGGCAAAGAGGTGGTATATAATTCATACTTATTCCGGTCATGAGAATAAGGTAAAGCTTTCACTTGAAAAAAAGGTGGAGAATCTGGGACTTTCTGAAGAGATAGTTGATGTTAAGATACCTACAGTCGAAGTAGTGGAAGTAAAAGAAGGTAAAAAGAAGATTAAGCAGCAGAAGGTCTTCCCCGGATATGTCCTTGTTCGTATGGAGATGACAGATCATACCTGGACAGTTGTAAAAGGGATTCCCAGTGTTACCAATTTTGTGGGTTCCTTCGGCACAAACAAGCCGAAGCCGCTGCATGATAGTGAGGTTGCCTCTCTTTTTGATTCGCTCAGCGGAGGGACTCAGAGAACAGGTGAGAAAACCACAATAACAGTGGATTTTTCAGTGGGTGAACATGTTAAAGTAATTGACGGCCCTTTTAATAATTTTACGGGTCTTGTTGAAGAGGTTTACCCTGATAAGGGGCGCCTCAAAGTGAAGGTTGAAATTTTCGGAAGAGCAACACCGGTGGATCTGGATTTTCTCCAGGTCGGCAAGATCTAAATCGAAATAATTTATGCTGATTAAATTCTGATAAAATTGATTCAGTGATATAGGATAATAAAGATGGCACCTAAAAAGAAAAAAAAGATTGTTACTCAGATTAAGCTGCAGATTACAGGGGGTCAGGCAAACCCGGCCCCGCCAGTTGGGCCTGCTCTCGGCCAGCATGGTCTTAATATAATGGAATTCTGTAAGGCTTTTAATGACAGAACAAAAGATCAGATGGGTACAGTAACACCTGTTGTTATTACTGTGTATGAGGATAGAACCTATACATTTATAACAAAAACACCGCCTGCATCCGTACTTGTGAGAAAATCGATAAAGATTGACAAAGGGTCAAGTGAGCCGAACAAGATCAAGGCGGGTAAAATTACAAGGAAGCAGCTTGAAGAGATAGCACAGCTTAAAATGCCTGACCTTAATGCTAATGATGTGCAGGCAGGGGCAAATATTATAGCTGGAACAGCAAGATCAATGGGGGTTGAAGTGGTTGACTAGTCCCTGGGACAGTTAAGCTAAGAGAGGTTTATGAGATGAAAAGAGGGAAAAAAATAACTGCCGCAAGAGAAAAAGTAGATAAGACAATCCTTTATAGTCCCGAGGATGCTGTTAAGCTCATGAAGGAGCTGAAGTGGGCTGGTTTTAATGAATCTGTTGATATGGCTGTGAAGATAGTGCACAAAAGTATGCAGAATGTAAGGGGATCATCAGTTCTCCCTGCAGGCACAGGAAAAACCAAAAAAGTGCTCGTAATATGTAAAGGTGACAAACAGAAAGAGGCCCTTGACGCTGGTGCTGATTATGTTGGTGCTGAAGAAATGATCGAAAAGATAAAAGAAGGCTGGATAGATTTCCAGGCTGTTGTTGCCACCCCTGATATGATGAAAGAGGTTGGTAAACTCGGCCCTGTTCTCGGACGTAAAGGTCTTATGCCTAAGCCTAAATCGGGTACAGTTACTGATAATGTGAAAGAGATTGTAAAGGAACTTAAAGGGGGCCGTGTTGATTACAGGGCTGATAAAACCGGTGTAATCCATATGCTGGTTGGTAATCTTTCTTTTGAAGATGGTTCAATTGTCGATAACATTAATGCTTTCTTTAATCAGATTATGAAAGATAAACCTTCAGATGCCAAAGGGAACTATATAAAATCAGTTTATATAAGCTCTTCCATGGGACCCGGGATAAAAATTAATCATAAGGGGATCGACAGATAATGGTTAAACAATATAAAGTAGATGAAGTTAAAGAGCTCTCAGAAAAGCTTAAGAGCAGAAGCAATTTTATTTTAACCGATTATTCAGGTGTGAAAGTAAATGATCTTGCAGTCCTGAGAAGACTTCTCACAGAAAAAAATGCTCAATATAAAGTTGTTAAAAACAATCTTTTTAAGAGAGCCCTAGAGCAGAGCGGGTATGAGAATATTGATGATCTGCTTAAAGGCCCGGTTGCTGTTGCTTTTGCCGGCGAAGAGGCAGGGGATGTGGCTAAAACTCTTAAGGAATTCGCTGCAAAGAATGATAAGTTTTCTTTTACCGGCGGAGTAATTGACAACGTAGTATATAACGAAAGCCAGATAAAAAGAATTGCCGATCTTCCATCAAAAGAAGTTCTGCTTTCTCAGACCATGTCTCTGATCAACGGCCCTGCAAGAGGGATTGCTGTTGGAATGAATCAGATTATGGCATCACTGGCACGCGGCATTAACGCCGTTGCAGAAGCAAATAATAATTAATCCAAGGATTGATTGTTTAAATATAAGTGGTTAGGATTTCTGTTCCTGTATGTGTGGTTAAACGTTATGGATCAATGCCTGGCCCTTTATAGGTTTTACGGCATTAGACCGTCTAACTTGAAGAAATTCACTAAGTATAAAGGAGTAACAAAATGGCAAAATTAAGTATTGAAGAGTTGCTTGACGCTATCGGAAGTCTTACATTGATTGAAGCTTCTGAGCTTGTAAAGGCAATGGAGGAGAAATTCGGAATTTCCGCAGCTGCACCTGTTGCTGTTGCCGCAGGCGGTCCTGCTGCTGCTGAAGCAGTAGAAGAGCAGACTGAATTTGATGTTATTCTTACAGGATTCGGCGACGCTAAAGTCGGCGTAATCAAAGAAGTAAGAACAATTACAGGCCTGGGTCTTAAAGAAGCGAAAGAGCTTGTTGAAGCGGGCGGAAAAACTGTTAAGGAAAAAGTATCAAAAGAAGAAGCTGCTGAACTCAAAAAACAGCTTGAGGCAGCCGGCGCTACTGTTGAGATCAAGTAATTCTGTATTATAAAGGTTATTTTGAATAACAGAATATTTTCCTTCAATTCGTAGTTATTTTATCAATAGGTTTGATCGATTCGGTCAAGCCTATTGGTGTTAATAATACTTATTTGCTTTTATACTCTGATTCTGGTATTATATGTTCAAAACATTTAATATGTTCCACTTAAAATTCTTTTTCATGAGCTTTTCATCCTTATATATATTAATAATAAAAGGTTAAGGTTTATATTTCAATGCAAGAATCAAAGAAAGTAGTCAATTTCGGTAGAATTAAATCTAAAATTGACCTTCCGAATTTAATAGAAATTCAGATCAAGTCATATGACTGGTTCATTCAGCAGAAGGTTGCCAAAAAGAAATCCCAGGGACTTCAGGCGGTTTTTGAGGAGGTTTTCCCTATAGAAAGCCCTCATGATGATGTTGTCCTTGAGTTTGTCAATTACGAAATAGGTGAACCGAAATATTCAGAATATGAATGTAAAGAAAGAGATGTAACCTATGCTTCACCTCTGAAATCTACAATACGGCTTATCCGTAAAGATAGTATGGAAGTAAGGGAGCAGTCTGTTTATATGGGTGATCTTCCCATTATGACAGACAGGGGTACTTTTATAATAAATGGAGCTGAGCGGGTAGTAGTTAATCAGCTTCACAGATCGCCCGGAATTTTCTTCTTTTACGAGGAGGATGAGCGGGCTTATAACTGCAGGGTTATACCTGACAGGGGTTCCTGGCTTGAGTTTGAAATGGACAATAAAGGTTTTCTTGTTGGAAGAATCGACAGGAAAAAGAAATTTCCTGTAACTCTTTTAATCAAAGCTCTGGGAATTGAAACAAATGAAGAGATTGTAAAAATATTTTATGATGTTTCAAAAATAAAACTTAAAAGTGAAGAGGACTATGAATCCTTAAATGGAAGGCGGGTCGCTTCAGATGTTATAAGCAAATCAACCGGTGAAGTTATAATCGAAGCTGCTGAACGGGTGAATATAGATGTAATCGACCGTTTTAAAGAAGAGAAGATATCTGAAGTAGAGCTTATCGATTTCCCTAACAGGAAAGAGGACGCATATCTTAGTACAACTTTTGCCGTGGAATCAGACTATATAAAGAAGAATCTCAAGCTTGAGGAGGATCACGACTATTCCATATCAGAAGTGGCCCTTCTTGCTCTTCACGCGGTTATGAGACCGGGCGAGCCTACAAATATTGAAAATGCACAGATTGAACTTGACAGGTTATTTTTTAATCCAAGGTCATATACCCTCAGTTCAGTGGGCCGTTATAAAATTAACAGTAAATTCGGTTTTGATGATCCTGTTGAGGTACTTACAAGGGACGATATTGTTCATACAGTAAAATATATGCTTTATCTTATAGCGGAAGCTGAAGGTTATGAGTATGAACTAACTACAAAATCGGGTGAAAAAGAAAAGAAATTTGTTTATACAATAGTAGATGACATCGACCATCTTGGAAATAGACGGGTAAGAACTGTCGGCGAGCTTATAATGAACCAGGTTAAGGTCGGCTTTCAGAGGATGGAAAGGGTAATAAAAGAGAGAATGACAATTCAGGATCTTGATATTATTACTCCCCAGGCTTTGATTAGTATTAAGCCTATATCTGCAGTTATAAACGAATTTTTCGGATCGAGTCAGTTGTCTCAGTTTATGGATCAGACAAACCCTCTTGCAGAGCTTACTCACAAAAGAAGGCTTAACGCCTTAGGCCCGGGGGGACTTTCCAGAGAGAGAGCAGGTTTTGAAGTACGTGATGTACACCCTACTCACTATGGCAGGATGTGCCCTATAGAAACCCCTGAAGGACCGAATATCGGGCTTATCGCTTCTCTCAGTACATTTGGAAGGATAAACGAATACGGTTTCCTGGAAACTCCATACAGGTTTGTTGAGAAGGGTGTTGTAACTGACAAGATAGAGTATCTCACTGCTAATGTAGAGGATAATTACTTTATTGCCCAGGCTAATGCTGAACTCGATGAAAGCGGAAACTTTATAAAAAATCTTATCCCATGCAGAAACAGGGGGAATTTCCCTTATAAAAAACCTAAAGAAATTCAGTATATGGACGTTTCCCCGAATCAGGTATTCTCCATATCAACAAGCCTTATCCCGTTTCTTGAGCATGATGATGCAAACCGGGCGCTTATGGGTTCAAATATGCAGCGTCAGGCTGTGCCGCTTTTAACAGAAGAGGCGCCTCTAGTGGGAACTGGAGTAGAACCTCATGCAGCATATGATTCAGGAGTTCTTTTAATAGCTAAAAGAGCCGGTGAAGTTATTTATGCTGACGGCAGCACAGTGAGGGTAAAGCTTCCAAGCGGAGAAATTGATGAATACGCACTTCAGAAATTTAAAAGAACCAACCAGGGCACATGTTTTAATCAGAAACCTCTTGTGGTTGAGGGGCAGAAGATTAAGGCTGGTGATATTATAGCTGACGGACCTGCAACTGATAAGGGGCGTCTGGCTCTGGGGAAAAATATCCTTGTGGCATTTATGCCATGGATGGGGTATAATTTTGAGGATGCTATCCTCCTTTCAGATAGACTGATTGAAGAGGATGTTTTCACTTCAGTTCATATAGAGCAGTTTGAAGTAGATGCCAGGGAAACAAAGCTGGGACGTGAGATAATTACAAGGGATATCCCGAATCTTAATGATAAGGCTTTCAGAGATCTTGATGCTGACGGTATTGTCAGGGTAGGGGCTCATGTAATGCCTGATGACATCCTTGTGGGTAAGGTAACTCCAAAAGGGGAGCAGGATCTGACCCCTGAGTATAAACTTCTTTATTCTATCTTTGGCGAAAAAGCCCGTGAGGTAAGAGACACATCTCTCAGGGTCCCTAATGGGATGGAAGGAGTTGTCCTGGATGTTAAACGCTTTTCCAGAGAAAACGGCGATGAGCTTGCTCCCGGAGTAGAGGAGCTGGTAAAAGTATATATAGCAGATAAAAGAAAGATATCAGTAGGTGATAAGATAGCAGGAAGACACGGGAACAAGGGTGTAATTTCAAAAATAGCATCTCAATACGATATGCCTTTTATGCCTGATGGGAGACCTGTTGATATTGTTCTCAATCCTCTCGGGGTTCCGTCACGAATGAACCTGGGGCAGCTTCTTGAAACAGAGCTGGGCTGGGCTGCTCATGAACTTGATATTATTATTGAAACACCAATCTTTGACGGTGCCAAGGATAAAGATATTAAAGAGTATCTCAAAAAAGCGGGCCTTGCAGAAACTTCAAAGACCGTTCTCTATGACGGACGTACCGGGGAGCCTTTTGAAGGTGAAGTAATGGTGGGATATGTGTATATCCTGAAACTTGCGCACATGGTTGATGATAAGATTCATGCCAGGTCAACAGGTCCATATTCACTGGTTACCCAGCAGCCTCTTGGGGGTAAAGCCCAGTTCGGCGGGCAGCGCCTTGGTGAGATGGAGGTATGGGCCCTTGAAGCATATGGAGCAGCTTACACCCTTCAGGAACTTCTTACTGTGAAATCGGATGATATGCTCGGAAGGGCAAGAATTTACGAGGCAATAGTGAAAGGGATAAACACAACTTCACCCGGCATACCGGAGTCCTTTAATGTACTTATTCAGGAGCTGAGAGGTCTTGCTCTTGATGTTAAAATTTATGATTCCAACGGTACTGAAATAAGTCTTTCCGAGTGGAGCGAAGGCTTTAGTAAGCCAAAGAGAAAGATTCATATAGAGACTCTGGAAAATGATGATTTTGAGTAATGGATAAGCCTCTGATTGTCAGGGCTTATGTTTTTAATATTTTAAAATAAGGTTTAAGGAAGAATCATGAGGGACTTTAACGATTTCAGTTCTATTCAGATTAAGCTTGCTTCACCAGATATGGTCAGAGAATGGTCCTATGGTGAAGTTAAAAAGCCGGAAACAATAAATTACAGGACTCTCAAACCGGAAAGGGACGGACTTTTCTGCGAAAGAATTTTCGGTACAACCAAAGAGTGGGAGTGCTATTGCGGTAAATTCAAGTCAATAAGATATAAAGGTGTTGTCTGCGACAGATGCGGTGTCGAGGTGACACATTACAAGGTTAGAAGAGAAAGGGGCGGACATATTGAGCTGGCTGCTCCTGTAGCCCATATCTGGTACTATAGGTCTGTGCCTTCCAGGATGGGGCTCCTCCTTGATTTAACAGTAACTTCACTAAAATCAGTATTGTATTATGAAAAATATATAGTAATCGATCCGGGCAGTGCGGAAGTTGAAGATGTAAAAGCCGGCGATATTCTTGATGAAGATACCTATTATGATCTTTACGAAAGACATGGCGATGACTTTGTTGCTTCTATGGGTGCTGAAGCAATCAAGGATATGCTGATGAATATCGACCTTGATGAACAGTCGAGAAATCTCAGAGCTGAAATTGACAGTAAGTCTGCCCGTGATGCCAAGATCGACAAAAAGATGATTAAGCGTCTTGAAATAATTGAGTCATTCAAGGAATCGGGAAACAAACCTGAGTGGATGATACTCGATGTAGTACCTGTAATACCCCCGGAACTGAGGCCTATGGTACAGCTTGATGGAGGGAGATTTGCCACATCTGACCTTAATGATCTTTACAGAAGGGTAATCAATAGAAATAACAGGCTTAAAAGACTCCTCATGCTCCGTGCGCCGGAGATTATTGTAAGAAATGAGAAGCGTATGCTTCAGGAGGCTGTTGATGCTCTTTTTGATAACAGCAGGAGAAAGAGGGCGGTAAAAGGTAAGGGAAACAGGCCACTTAAATCTCTTAGTGATATGCTTAAGGGTAAGCAGGGACGTTTCAGGCAGAATCTTCTCGGTAAGCGTGTAGATTATTCCGGCCGTTCTGTTATTGTAGTGGGACCTGAGCTTAAACTGCATCAGTGCGGGCTTCCTAAAAAAATGGCAATTGAGCTTTTTAAGCCTTTTATAATGAAACGCCTTGTAGATAAGGACTTTGTTCAGAACATTAAATCTGCTAAAAAAATGGTTGAGAATGAAAGAGATGAAGTATGGGAGGTTCTCGAAGAGGTTATAAGAGAGCATCCGGTGCTTCTTAACCGTGCTCCCACACTTCACAGGCTCGGGATTCAGGCTTTTGAACCTGTACTTGTAGAAGGTAAAGCGATAAAGCTTCATCCCCTTGTATGTCATGCATATAATGCTGACTTTGACGGGGATCAGATGGCAGTACATGTTCCCCTTTCACCAAGGGCACAGCTTGAGTGCTGGACACTAATGCTCTCAACTAATAATCTGCTGTCACCTGCTAACGGGCATCCGGTAGTAACTCCTTCTCAGGATATAGTTCTTGGAATTTATTATCTTACAGATATGATTCTGGAGAGTAAGGGTGAGGGGAAATATTTTGATACTCTTGAGGATGTATTAAGGGCCATTGACCATGATCAGATAAAGTACAGAACTAAAATCAAGTTCTTTATGAATGATGACTGGGTGGAGACTACAGCTGGAAGACTCGTTTTTAACGATATACTTCCTGAAGGGTATCCTTTTATAAATGAAGTTGTAGGTGATAAAAAAATCTCTGCAATAATCGCATCGGTTTTTAAGAAATTCGGTCCCAATGTAACAGTTAAGATGCTTGATGATATAAAGGACACCGGGTATTTATATGGAACCCGTTTTGCCCCGACTATTTCCATGTCTGATATTATAATTCCTCCTGAAAAAAAGGATATTATTGATATTGAAGACAAAAAGGTCGTCAGCATTGAGAATGAATATAGAAACGGATATATCACTGATGAGGAAAGATATAACAGGGTAATAAATCTCTGGACTGAAGCAAATGAAAAGATTGCGGATGTTATGTTCCAGGGATTTGAAAATAATATGGGGGGGCATAACCCTATTTTTATAATGGCAGTATCGGGAGCCAGGGGTAGTAAGCAGCAGATAAGGCAGCTGGCAGGAATGAGGGGCCTCATGGCCAAGCCGAGCGGTGAAATTATCGAGGTACCCATCAAGGCGAACTTTAAAGAGGGCCTTACTGTACTTGAGTATTTTATTTCGACAAATGGTGCGAGAAAGGGTCTTGCAGATACTGCTCTTAAAACAGCTGATGCGGGTTATCTTACAAGGCGTCTTGTTGACATTGCCCAGGATGTGGTAATAAATGAAATTGACTGCGGAACAACAGTGGGTATTGATATTTTTGCTATTAAGGAAGGGGACACTGTAATTGATTCACTCGGTTCACGTGTACTTGGAAGAACCCTTCTTTATGATCTGATCAATCCTGTTACAGGGGAAATCCTGTCTAAAGCTGACGAAGTGATTGATGAAGAAATTGCTGATATAATTGATGAAATCGAAATTGATTCAATCGAAATACGTTCCGTCCTTACCTGCGAGTCTAAGCACGGTGTTTGCGCAAAGTGTTACGGCAGAAATCTTGCAACTGCAAGACCTGTAGAGATTGGTGAAGCTGTTGGAATTATTGCCGCACAGTCAATCGGGCAGCCGGGAACGCAGCTTACAATGCGTACCTTCCATATCGGCGGTATTGCGTCAATGGCTGTTGAAGAGAGTGAAATTAAACTTAATTATCCTGTTTTCATTAAAGATATTACATCTAAAATGATACATACCGAAGAAGACAAGATAATTACCGTAAGAAGGGGATACTTAATTGTTCAGAGAATTATTTCGGAAGTTGATATAAAATCAAAATCTGAATTTTCTGTAAATGACGGTGAGAAGGTATATGCCGGTAAGGTATTTGGTACATCTCCTGCAGGGGATGAATATAAGGCTGTTAATACCGGGATGCTGAAAATCGATAAGAAAAAAGCATATATTATTGGAGATCCCTATTCAATCCCGATAAATGTTGGAACTGAAATTGTGGGTGATCTCGAATTTGATAAAAAGAACAGCCTCTATGAGCCGGTTCAGAGGCCTTATGCAAGTAACGAAATAATTGCCCAGTTTGACCCATGGTTTGAACCGATTCTTACTGAAATTACCGGAAGGGTTGAATTTGTTGATGTTGAGCTTAACAAAAGTCTAATTGAGGAAATAGATCTTGTTTCCGGTGTAAAAAAGAGGGTTATTGTTGAGTATAAAACTGAAAAGCTCCAGCCCAGGGTAAATGTTTATGGAACCGGGAGTGAGCCCACTACTTATCTTCTGCCTAAAGGTGCAAACCTTATGGTTGCTGATGGTGATACAGTTAATGCGGGTGTTGTTCTTGCTAAAATCCCAAGGGGTGCTGAAAAGACAAAAGATATTACAGGTGGTCTCCCCAGGGTTGCTGAACTTTTTGAAGCCAGAACACCAAGGGATGCGGCAACCCTTTCAGCGATTGACGGCCATGTTACAATAGGTGATACTGTTAAAAATAAGAGAAAGATCATTATCACAGCGGATGACGGGACTCCAAAGGAGTATTCAATCCCTGTATCAAAATTTTTGCGTGTTCAGGATAAGGACTGGCTGAAAAAAGGTGAAAAAATAGATGATGGTCCTGTTGATCCTCATGAAATTCTCAGGATAAAAGGGCCTAGAGAGCTCCAGAAATTCCTTGTTAATGAAGTGCAGGAGGTTTACAGGCTTCAGGGTGTTGCTATCAATGATAAGCACATAGAAGTTATTGTAAGGCAGATGCTCAGAAAGGTAAGGGTTACAGATCAGGGTGACTCCGGCTTTGTAATTGAGCAGGTTGTGGATAAGTTCGATTTTATAGAAGAAAATGATAGAGTGCTTTCCGAGGGGGGTAAGCCTGCTTCAGCGATACCGGTACTTATGGGTATTACCAAGGCTGCTCTTAATACTGAATCATTTATTTCTGCAGCATCTTTTCAGGAGACAACACGTGTTCTTACTGACGCTGCAATAAAAGGTAAAGTTGACCATCTGCGCGGATTGAAAGAGAATGTAATCATCGGGCACCTCATCCCGGCTGGAACAGGTGCAAGAATTTATGATAACATTGAAATATATCAGGAAGAACCGGGAGATCTTGACGGGGTTGTACAGGAAGCTGTTGAAGTTGCAGATCTGACAGAACAGGCAGCTGGAGAAGTGAAAATTGCTGAAAATGGAATTGAAAACTGACGCAATTCCTAATATTTACTTGACAAAAAGAGGCTCAAATTAAGGATTACTATTACTTAATTATGAAAATTGATTTTCAAGTAAATTGAAGACATTATAAAAATTCTAGTAAATGAAGTAAGGGGTTGAAATGCCAACAATTAATCAGTTAATAAGAAAAGGGCGGGAGCATAAAGTAAAAAAATCCAAGTCTCCTGCACTTAAGCAGTGTCCTCAGAAGAGAGGTGTATGTACCAGGGTAATGACTTTTACTCCCAAAAAACCGAACTCTGCGCTCCGTAAAGTTGCCAGGGTAAGACTTACAAATGGAATTGAGGTTACAGCTTATATCCCGGGTATCGGGCATAATCTGCAGGAGCACTCTGCTGTATTGATACGTGGAGGGAGGGTAAAAGACCTTCCAGGTGTAAGATATCATATTATCAGGGGAACACTCGATTCACTTGGCGTAGCCAACAGGAAGAAAAGCCGTTCAAAATACGGCGCGAAGAGACCTAAGGCTTAATCGTAAAATTAAATAATTGAATTTTTTTAAGAGGATATAGTTATGCGCAGAAGGAGACCTGTAAAAAGGGAAGTGTTGCCCGATCCAAAATTCGGTAGCAAACTCGTGTCAAAATTTGTAAATTGTATGATGCTTGAAGGTAAAAAAGGTGTTTCAGAAACAATTTTTTACAAAGCAATGGAAATAATTGAAAAGAAAACACAGAAGGATCCTGTTGAGGTTTTTGTACAGAGTCTTGAAAATGCCAAGCCCCTTGTTGAGGTTAAATCAAGGCGTGTTGGTGGTGCTACTTATCAGGTTCCTGTTGAAATAAGACCTGAAAGAAGACAGGCTCTCGGCATCAGATGGATAATAAATTATTCAAGAAACAGATCTGAAAAAACCATGTATGAACGTCTTGCCGGAGAATTAATGGATGCATCCAACAACACAGGCGCAACAATTAAGAAAAAGGAAGATACTCATAAAATGGCAGAGGCTAACAAGGCTTTCGCTCATTATAAGTGGTAATTTTTAAATATAATTTTTTGATCCGTCAAATACCAGGTACAAGCCTGGTATTTGATGTTTTACCGGTACACAGAAAAGGAGTCAGCAGGTTAGAGCATGTCTAGAAAGTTGCCCATAGGAAGAACCAGAAATATAGGGATAATGGCTCATATTGATGCCGGCAAAACAACCCTTACTGAAAGGATTCTTTTTTATACAGGGAAGACCCATAAGATGGGGGAGGTCCATGAAGGTACAGCAGAAATGGACTGGATGATACAGGAGAAGGAGCGGGGAATTACAATAACTGCCGCTGCTACCACCTGTATGTGGAATAACTGTGTAATTAATATAATTGATACACCGGGGCATGTGGATTTTACTATCGAAGTTGAAAGAAGCCTTCGTGTACTTGATTCAGCAATTGCAGTTTTTGATGGAGTGGCTGGTGTTGAGCCTCAGAGTGAAACAGTATGGCGTCAGGCTGATAAGTACAGGGTGCCGAGAATCTGTTTTGTCAACAAAATGGACAGAGTCGGCGCAAATTATAGCCGGTGTCTGGAGATGATAAAGAGCAGGCTCCAGGCTGAGCCCCTTCCGCTTCATCTCCCTGTAGGTGTTGAAAGTGATTTCAGGGGCGTTGTGGATATTGTACAGATGAAGATGCTCCTCTGGGATAATCCTGACGGTAAGGAGTTTGCTGTTTCAGATATTCCTGATGAGTATAAGGATGCTGCAGCTGAAATGCGGGAGAATCTTCTTGAAAAGCTTGCTGATTGTGATGAAGAGCTTATGGAGAAATTTCTTAATGGAGAGGAACCTGAAGAGGCTGAAGTTAAGAGTGCTATAAGAAAAGGCACAATTGCAAACAGGCTTTTCCCTGTTTTATGCGGTTCAGCCCTGAAGAATAAGGGGATTCAGTCTGTTCTAAATGCAGTTGTGGATTATCTGGCATCTCCGAAGGATATACCTCCGGTGGAGGGGCACGATGTCATGGATAATGAAAAGATTATACTCCGCGATTCAGACGACAAGGAGCCCTTCAGCGCGCTTGTCTTTAAAATAATGACAGACCAGCATGTGGGGAAGCTTTCTTATCTGAGGATTTATTCAGGTACTGCAAAGTCGGGGGATCAGCTTCTTAATGTTTCAACAGGGAAGAAGGAGCGGATAAACCGTTTTCTTAAAATGCATGCTAATCACAGGGAAGAGGTTGATGCGGTTTATACAGGGGATATAGTAGCTGTAATCGGACTTAAGAGCGGGAGAACCGGGGACACCATGTGTTCCCCCGATGCTCCTGTACTTCTGGAAAAAATGGATTTCCCGGAGCCTGTAATTTCAATAGCAATAGAGCTTAAATCAAAAGCGGACCAGGATAAACTCAATATCGCTCTTTCCAGGCTTGTTGAGGAGGACCCCACTTTCCGGGCTGACACAAGCCCTGATACAGGGCAGCTGATTATATCCGGTATGGGTGAACTCCATCTTGATATAATAGTGGATCGGCTTCTAAGGGAGTTTAATATCCCGGCAAATGTAGGGAAGCCGCAGGTAACTTATAAGGAAACAGTTACAACAGAAGCTGTTGCTGAAGAGGTTTATGAAAAGCAGATAGGCGGCAAGGAGAATTACGGGCATGTGAAAATTTCTGTTGCCCCGTCTAAGCCCGGGGAAGGGTTTCTTTTTGTTAATAAGCTTTCCGGATCTGAAATGCCCCTTTCTTTTGTGAAGGAAATTGAAGCAGGTTTTATTGACGCAATGCAGGGTGGAGTGCTTGCAGGCTACAAGGTGGATGATATTGCTGTTGTTCTTTTAAAAGCAGATTATCATGAATTAAAATCAACCGAAATGGGCTGCAGAATAGCTGCAAATATGGCTTTGAAAGAGGCATTTAGAAAGGGATCCCCCACACTTATGGAACCTGTAATGAAACTTGAAATTGTCTGTCCTGATGAATATACGGGGGACATAATAAGTGATTTAAGTTCCAGAAGGGGGAAAATTGAGAATTTCGATTTCAGGGGCGATCTTAAGGTGATTGATGCTCTTATCCCTCTTTCTGAGACATTCGGTTATGCAACAGCCATAAGATCAATGAGCCAGGGTAGAGCGACCCACACCCTTCAGTATTCTCATTACGAGAATGTGCCGGAATCGATAATGAACCGCATTTTAGGGAGAATAAGTGGATTATTTTATTAGAAAACATATTTTTTGTTTTACAAAAAAAGCTTTGTTTTAGATTCTGTATTTTATGAAAAATCGGTAAGTATCGCTGAATTCCCGCTTTTTCTTGAAAAATAAGCAAAGATCTAATATTTTCAACATTAGAGCTTATTTTTGTGTTATTTGCTTGACAGAATATCGAGTTTTTTTTTTATTTCAAAAACCGATTTCTGGAGAGTCACGGGTTTCGTATGTAAATTCAATGCAATTATTCTATTGCAAGATTTATTTAATATAAAGTAATTATGTGAAAACATTAAAATAGTTAAGGAGAATTCTAATGGCAAAGGCAAAATTTGAAAGGACTAAACCGCATGTTAACGTGGGAACTATAGGGCATATCGACCATGGTAAGACTACATTGACAGCTGCAATAACAAAGGTATTCCATGTCGCATATGGTACAGGTAAGGCTGTAAATTTTGATGAAATTGATAATGCACCGGAAGAGAAGCAGAGAGGTATAACAATTGCTACTTCTCACCAGGAGTATGAAACCCCTGCGAGACATTATGCTCACGTTGACTGTCCGGGTCACGCTGACTATATCAAAAACATGATAACAGGTGCTGCGCAGATGGATGCTGCTATTCTTGTTGTAGCTGCTACAGATGGTGCAATGCCTCAGACAAGGGAGCACGTTCTTCTCGCTCACCAGGTAAATGTACCTCATATGCTCGTTTTCCTTAATAAGGTGGATATGCTTGATCCTTCTGACAGAGCGGAAATGGTTGAGCTTGTTGAAATGGAGATAAGAGAACTTCTTTCCAAAAACGATTTCCCCGGTGATGATGTTCCGGTTATCCCTGGTTCAGCCCTTAAAGCTTTAGAGGCAGCTGATGCAGGAAATAAGGATGATGAGTGGTTCCAGACAGTTGTTAAGCTTGGTGAAGCTCTTGATACATATGTACCTGAGCCTGAGCGTGATACAGATAAGCCTTTCCTTATGCCTATAGAGGACGTTTTCTCTATTACAGGCCGTGGAACAGTTGTAACTGGAAGGATTGAAAGGGGTATTGTTAAAACAGGTGAAAGTGTAGAGATTATCGGATTTGTTGAGACAAAAACTTCTGTTTGTACCGGTGTTGAGATGTTCAGAAAGATTCTTGATGAAGGTAGAGCAGGGGATAACGTGGGATGTCTCCTTAGAGGTGTCGCAAAAGAGGATGTTGAACGTGGACAGGTTCTTGCTAAGCCGGGTTCAATCAAGCCGCATACTAAATTTTCAGGAAGGGTTTACATTCTGAAGAAAGAGGAAGGCGGAAGACACACTCCATTCTTTGCAAACTATCGTCCCCAGTTCTACTTAAGAACAACAGACGTAACCGGAACAATCGAACTTCCTGCCGGAGTTGAGATGGTAATGCCTGGTGATGACATTGAGATGATAGTTACTCTTATTACTCCTGTAGCGCTTGAAGAGGAATTGAGATTCGCGATTCGTGAGGGCGGCAGAACAGTAGGCGCAGGCGTTGTAGTAAAAGTTCTAGAGTAGAAAATACAGTTAAGTAATAAATCAGATAATTGTCAGGTTTAAGGGCCTGGCAATTATTTATCTAAATAACGCGTAAGGTGAAAAAAGTGGCAAAGCTAACAGGGCAGCGAATTAGGGTAAAGTTAAGATCGTATGATGCGAAACTGCTGGATCAGTCTGCTGAGAAAATTGTGAGTACTACAAACAGAAGTGGTGCCAGAATTTCAGGACCGATCCCTCTTCCGACTAAAATTGAGAAGTTTTGTGTTTTAAGATCGCCACATGTAAATAAAAAAGCAAGGGAACAGTTTGAGATTAGAACTCATAAAAGGTTGATTGACATTATTGATCCGAATTCTGATACAGTAGAAGCGTTGATGAAGCTTGAACTTCCAGCCGGTGTTTCCGTAGATATTAAGTCCTAGGCTAAATTAGCTTAAAGAGCATGAAGACCCTGAATGATGGCGGGTCTTCTCAGCTATCCGTAAATTACAAAAAGGTATGAATTAATTTCGATGAGTAGGTTAAGGTGATGAAAAAAGCACTATTGGGTAGAAAGATAGGGATGACTCAATTTATAAAAGAAGATGGTACAGTGATACCTGTTACAGCTTGTGAATTGGGGCCATGTGTAGTAGTTCAGAAGAAAAATATTGAAAAAGACGGTTATAGTGCTTTGAAGCTCGGATTTTGCGATCAGAAGGAAAAGAGAGTTACAAGGCCCATAGCAGAAGATCTTAAAAAGAAAAATATAAATCCTAAGCGATATTTAGCTGAAGTTGAAGATTTTGATAGTTCAATTGAAGTAGGGGCTGAGCTGGATTGCACTCTTTTTCAGGAAAATGACACTGTTAATGTTACCGGCATATCAAAGGGGCATGGATTTTCCGGTGTTATAAAGCGTCATGGATTCGGAGGCGGCCGTACAACGCACGGGTCACATTTCCACAGAGCTCCCGGTTCTATTGGGGCATGTGCTTATCCAAGTGAAGTATGGAAAGGGAAGAAAATGCCGGGAAGATTCGGCAGCAAAAAGGTAACAGTAAAAAATCTGAAAATAGTGAAGATACTTCAGGATAAAAATATTGTTTTAATATCGGGCGCTATTCCTGGAAGAAAACACACTTTGATAAAAGTGACTGAAAAGTAGGGGATTGTGATGAAGGTAGACAAATATTCTATAGATGGAACTAAGATCGGTGAAGTAGAACTTTCTGATGACATTTTCAGTTCCGAGATCAATGACGTGCTTATTTATGAGTATGTTAAAGCAGCCAATGCTAATATGAGACAGGGCACCCATTCCGCTAAGGAACGTGCTGAGGTTAGAGGCGGAGGAGCAAAACCGTGGAGACAGAAAGGTACAGGAAGAGCACGAGCCGGTACTAACAGATCCCCACTCTGGAGAGGGGGTGGAACAACATTTGCACCAACTCCCCGTGATTATTCAATTCAGCTCCCTAAGAAGATTAAGAGGGCTGCTTTTATATCCCTCCTTTCACTGAAGGCTAAAGAGGGTGCGGTTAAAGTTATTGAAGATTTTACTGTTGGCGGAAAAACAGGTGAAATCGCAAAAATAGGGAAGGCACTCTCTGTAACAAAGGCAGTAATTATTTCAGGTAAGCCTGATGTGGAAGATTCAATGCTTAAAAGGTCAATACGGAATATTCCATGGTTCAGGTATAACAATGTGAGCAGAATGTCAGGTAGAGATATTTTTTATTCCAGAGAGCTATTGATTACTGAAAGTGCTATTCAACAGATAAACGAAAAATTTGCCAGGGTGAAGTAAGATGAATTCTAATGATATAATTATCAGGCCGATTATTTCAGAAAAAACCACTGAATTGATGGAAGACAATAAGTATGTATTTGAGGTTGCAAGAAAAGCCAACAAGCATATGGTAAAGAAAGCTATCAAAGATCTTTTTGAAATTGATGCCGAAAAAGTAAACATACTGAACGTTAGAGGAAAAAACAGAAGGCTCAGATTCCGTGTTGGTAAGAGAGCCGCCTGGAAGAAAGCAATAGTAACACTATCTGCCGGTCAGAAAATTGAAATCTTTGAGGGTCAATAACTATTAAGTTATTCGAAGAAGGTAATAGAAAATGGGAATAAAAAAGTATAGACCAGTTACATCAGCATTAAGGTATAAAACCGTACTTGATAAAGCTGAAATCACTACAGATTCACCATATAAGCCTTTAACAAAGGGTAAAACCGGTGATTCAGGAAGAGGGCACAAGGGCCAGATTTCGGTTAGAAGAAGGGGCGGCGGTCACAAAAGGAAGCTTCGGGTTATCGATTTTAAAAGAGATAAATTCGAGATTCCCGGGAAGATAGTTACAATAGAGTATGATCCCAACAGATCTGCAAACATAGCTCTTGTAAACTATGTTGATGGAGAAAAAAGATACATAATTGCTCCTGAATCATTAAAAGTAGGTGACAAAATTGAGTCAGGTGAAAAAGTGGAGATCAAAACAGGGAATGCACTTCCTCTAAAGAACATCCCCCTGGGTTCAAACATATATAATATTGAATTGCACAAAGGTAAAGGCGGTCAACTTGTAAGATCTGCGGGAACTACTGCTGTGCTTGCTGCTAAAGAAGGTGATTACTGTTTAGTAAAACTTCCTTCTGGTGAGATTAGAAAAATACACAAAGAGTGCTATTCCACACTTGGTGAAGTAGGCAACAAGGACCATAGTAATATAACTATAGGTAAAGCCGGCCGCTCGCGATGGATGAACAAACGTCCCAAAGTAAGGGGTGTTGCTATGAATCCGATCGATCACCCTCTTGGTGGTGGTGAAGGAAAATCTGCAGGTGGACGTCACCCAGTTTCCCCTACCGGTGTACCTAGCAAAGGGTATAAGACAAGGAAGAAGCATAAGTTTAGCGATAAATACATAATAAAGAGAAGGAAGGGCTAGTATGGGAAGATCGGTAAAAAAAGGACCATATGTAGATCCTAAGTTATTAAAAAAAGTTGAAGGAATGAATCTTTCAAATAGCCGTAAAGCGCTCAAAACATGGTCCAGAAGATCAACAATATTCCCGGAGATGATTGGCCATACACTAATGGTTCATAACGGAAAGACTTTTATACCGGTTTATGTTTCAGAGAATATGATAGGTCATAAGCTTGGTGAATTTTCGCCGACAAGAACATATCGCGGGCATACCAGTAAAGATGATAAAGTGGCAAAGAAGAAAAAGTAAAGAGGAATAATAATGGAAGCATCAGCGGTATCCAAATATAATAGAATCTCTGCATCAAAAGTACGACTTGTAACAAATGAGATAAAAGGATATTCTTTTCCTGAAGCCATAGATGTATTGAAGCATATGCACAGGAAAGGTGCCAGGATAGTATTAAAGGTTCTTTATTCAGCAGGCGCAAACGCCAAGTATCATAACCCTGATTTACTGGAAGAATCATTATATATAACAAAGATTGCGGTTGATGAAGGTCCTACTCTTAAGAGATTTATGGCAAGAGCAAGGGGCCGGGCTGGAAGAATCAAAAAAAGGACAAGTACTATCACCGTAGTATTGTCTGATGAAAATTAATTAGGAATAAAGGGAAGATCAAATGGGTCAGAAGGTAAATCCAATAGGAATTAGATTAAAGATAAACCGCACCTGGGATTCTATCTGGTACGGTGAAAAAAAAGAATATTCCAGAAACATTCATGAGGATCTTAAGATAAAAAGTTTTATCGAAAAAGAAAAGAAGAGCGCTGGAATATCGAGAGTTTGTATTGAAAGGTTCCCGGATAGAGTAAATGTTAACATAAATGCCGCAAGACCCGGCGTACTGATTGGAAAGAAAGGGGCTGATATAGAAGACTTAAAGAATCAGCTCCAGAAGATTGCATCAAAAACTGTCTATATAAATATAATTGAAGTTAAGAAGCCTGAAAGAAATTCAAAATTGATAGCGGAACAGATTGCTGCACAGATTGAGAACAGGTTCCCCTACAGACGAGCTGTAAAGCAGGCAATAACAAATGCCATGAGAAGCGGAACACTTGGGATCAAGATCATGATATCAGGGCGACTGAATAATGCTGAAATGGCTAGAACTGAAATCTATAAAGACGGGCGAGTGCCGCTTCATACATTGAGAGCTGATATTGACTACGGTTTTGCTGAAGCTCTGACAACTTTTGGTTTGATTGGTGTAAAAGTATGGCTTTATAATGGCGACGTGCTTTCGAAAGATCAGAGCGAAGATGAAGACCGGTATTCTGTTAAAAGAAAGACCAGATAAGACGAAGGGTGAATTACTATGTTAATGCCAAAAAGAGTTAAACACAGAAAGGTGATGCGCGGCAGGATGAATGGCACTGCACAGAATGGAGCCAAGGTTTCTTTTGGTGAGTATGGTCTTAAGGCAGTTGAATCTGCAAAGATAACAAGCAGGCAGATCGAATCCGCGCGGGTAGCAATAACAAGGAAAGTAAAAAGAGGCGGGAAGCTCTGGATAAGAATTTTCCCTGATTTCCCTTTTACTAAAAAAGCAGCAGAAACCCGAATGGGTAAAGGTAAAGGAAATCCTGAAGGATTTGTAGCAAGAGTATTACCTGGAAGAATTCTGTTTGAAATAGCTGGTGTTGATGAAGAACTTGCAAGAGAAGCCCTCAAAAGCGCCTCAAACAAACTTCCTCTTAAAACCAGAATAGTAGCGATAGAAAAATAAAGTGAAAGTGTATAAATTCAGAGGCCTAAGATGAAAGGAAAACTGGAAGAACTGACTAATGACGAATTGAATAAAAGCCTTACTGATTCTAAAGAGGAACTCAGAAAGGAAAGATTCAGATCCGTTACAAGTAAAGTGGATAATCCAAAAAGAATCAGTGAATTGAAAAAACATATAGCACGTATTCATACAATAAAGCAGGAATATGTGCTTGGTATAAGGAACCCGAGGGGTTAAACTTAAAGCGGAGATGAAGTGAAATGATGTCCAACAGGAAGCAACTCATAGGTAAAGTAGTAAGCAATAAAATGGATAAGACAATAGTTGTCGAAATTGAAAATCTTGTAATGCATTCACTTTACAAAAAATCTGTAAGAAGAACTAAAAAGATTAAAGGTCATGATGAAAAGAATGAGTGTTCGATTGGAGATGTTGTAAAGGTTGAAGAATCAAGACCATTATCTAAAGAAAAAAGATACAGATTGATTGAAATAATAGAGAAAGTGAAATAGGGGATTAGTCATGATACAAGTCCAGACTATGCTAGAAGTGGCAGATAACAGCGGCGTTAAGAAAGTACAGTGCATAAAGGTACTGGGCGGATCAAAAAGAAGATACGCATCTGTTGGAGATATTATAGTTGTTGCAGTAAAAGACTCTCAGCCTTCCTATGGCTTAAAAGATTCTACAGGTAAAAAAGTTCATACAAAAGCAGTATTAAAAGCAGTTGTAGTAAGAACTAAAAAAGCTGTAAGAAGAAAAGACGGCTCATATATAAAATTTGATGATAATGCAGTAGCTATCATTGATGCTAAGAATGAGCCTAAAGGTTCAAGGATTTTCGGACCTGTAGCCAGGGAATTAAGGGATAAAAACTTCCTTAAAATTGTATCATTGGCACCTGAAGTTCTATAAAGAGGATTTAGTAAAATGAAAAATTCGAATGTTGACAAGATCAGTACGAAATTGAAAGTCAATGATAATGTTGTTATCATGGGCGGTTCTGATAGAGGGAAAAGGGGCAAAGTATTAAAGCTTGATCGTACTAAAGCACGTATTGTAGTTGAAGGTGTTAATAAAAGATCAAAGTTTTTAAAACCTTCCCAGGAAAATCCAAAGGGGGGCGTTGTAACCCTTGAATTCCCTATTCATATATCAAATGCAATGTATTTTTGTGATAAGTGCAAGAAAGGCGTAAGAGTAGGGATAGAACTGAAAGATAAAACCAAGGCAAGAGTATGCAGAAGCTGCGGTAAGAGCTTAGATAAATAAAGGTATTGGTTATGCAGGCAAGATTAAAAGAAGAGTATAACAATAAATATAAGAAGAGCCTCATGGAACAGTTTAGTTATTCAACTGTTATGCAGGTTCCCAAACTTGAGAAAATAGTTCTCAATGTAGGTATGGGCGATGCTCATTCCAATGCGAACTATTTGAAATCTGTTATTGAAGAACTTACAACCATTACAGGGCAGAAAGCTGTAAAGACTGTTGCAAGGAAATCTATTGCCAATTTCAAAATCAGGGAAGGATATGATGTGGGCTGCAGGGTAACACTACGCGGCGAAAAGATGTACGAATTTCTTGACAGGCTGATCAATATTGCTCTCCCCAGAGTCAGGGATTTTAAGGGTATTTCAGGAAAATCCTTTGATACAAATGGTAATTATAATTTCTCTATCAGAGAGCAGATAATTTTTCCTGAGATAAATTTTGATAAAACAGAAAAAATACACGGCATAAATATAACGATAGTTACTTCTGCTGATAGTAAAGAGGAAGCTTATGCTCTTCTTAAAGAATTCAAAATGCCGTTTAAAGAACAGGGGTAAATAGTATGGCAAAAACAAGTACAATAGCCAAGCATAAAAGGGGCGGAAAGTTTAAGGTCAGAGATCATAACAGATGCGCAATATGCGGCAGACCTAGAGGCTATTTGAGAAGATTTGATATGTGTAGAATATGCTTCCGGAAGCTTGCCAGTGAAGGTAAATTACCCGGCGTAACAAAGTCATCATGGTAGAAATAATAAGTGGAGAGTGGTTGAAACATGAGTGCAATTAGTGATCCAATCGCAGATATGTTAACCAGAGTAAGGAATGCCGTAAAGGCGGAGCATTTAAAGGTTGATATACCATCTTCAAAATTAAAAGTGGGAATAGCTAAAATTTTGAAAGATGAAGGTTTTATAAAAAACTTTAAACTGATCGAAGATAATAAACAGAAATTATTGCGAATATATCTTAAATATGGTGAAGAGAATAAACCGGCCCTGCTTACTTTAAAAAGAATAAGCAAGCCTGGAAGAAGAGTATACTACGGAGCTTCTGATCTTAAACCTGTTTATAACAATATTGGAATCTGGATATTATCAACACCAAAAGGTGTAATAACAAATAAGGCCGCAAAAAAGTTGAACGTTGGCGGCGAAGTTTTGTGTGAAATTTCGTAATTGGAAGAGTGAATAGATATGTCTAGAATAGGGAAACAACCAATAAATATTCCCGGGGGAGTAACAGTTGATATTGCTGCTCGTAATATTACTGTAAAAGGACCTCTTGGTGAAAATAAGCTTACACTGCTTGATGGAGTAAATGTACAACTTGAATCTGATATTCTTAATGTTGTAATTGAGAATGAAGAAGACAAGCAGCAGAGGGCTTATCATGGGCTTTCCAGAACACTGATAAATAATATGGTAGTTGGTGTTTCAACTGGATTTGTTAAAGAACTGGAAATAGTTGGTGTAGGTTACAGAGCGATTCAGCAGGGTCAGGATATTCAGTTCCAGCTAGGTTATTCACACCCCATAGTTTTTAAAGCTCCTGATGGTATAACTCTTGAAGTTGCTGAGGCAACAAAATTCAGAGTAAAGGGTAGAAATAAAGAACTTGTTGGACAGGTTGCGGCTAATATAAGGAAACTACGTCCACCTGAACCTTATAAGGGTAAGGGAATCAGGTATAAGAATGAGCTGGTCAGGAAAAAAGCAGGCAAGACAGGTAAATAACAATGGATAGATTAGCATTAAAAAAGAAAAGGTTTACCAGGAGAAGATTGAGCGTAAAGAATAAGATCAGAAAAGATCCTACAAAACTACGTCTCTGTATTTCTAAATCTAACAAAAATTTCTATGCTCAGATTATTGATGATCAGAAGGGACATACAATAGTGGCATTTTCCACTCTATCTAAAGAATTCCCTCTTGATAAAAATAAAGGTAATATAGAGTCTGCCAAAACTCTTGGCAAACTTCTGGCAGAAAAAGCAAAGGCACAGGGAGTTTCAACTGTAGTTTTTGATAGAAATGGTTATCTTTACCACGGAAAAATTAAAGCTTTTGCGGATTCAGCCCGCGAAAATGGATTGGAGTTTTAGGAGTATACCATGAAAATAAAGCGCAAAAAAGCTCATGTTGAAGGGATTGAACTTTCTGATAAGGTTGTTACAATTAACCGTGTAGCAAAAGTAGTAAAAGGGGGAAGAAGATTTTCCTTTAATGCCTTGTCAGTAGTAGGAGACAGTGACGGACATGTCGGTGTTGGATTCGGGAAAGCAAATGAAGTTCCCGATGCAATTGACAAAAGTAAAGAAGATGCAAAAAAGAATGTATTTAAAGTAAATATCAATAAAAATACAATACCACATGAAGTAGTGGGGAAGTTCAAGTCTGCGAAGGTTATTCTTAAGCCGGCAGCACCGGGAACAGGAATAATTGCCGGCGCATCAGTAAGAGCAGTTATTGAAAAAGCAGGTATTTCTGATATACTTACAAAGGCTCAGGGTTCCAGGAACCCGATAAATATTGTAAAAGCTACTCTTGACGGTTTAAAACAGCTTAGAAGCTTAAGGGAAACAGCCCAGATAAGAGAAGTTTCGATTTCAAAACTTTGGGAGTAATTTAAAATGGCTATTAAACTGGTTGTAACACAGAAAAGAAGCAGTATAGGAGTTCTCCCGAAGCAGAGGGATACCCTTAGAGCACTTGGATTGAGAAAAATCAATGCTGTTAGGGAACATGCTGATAATCCGGTTGTACGGGGAATGATAAATAAAGTTCAGCATCTCGTTGAAGTAAAAGAAATTAATTCATAAGCTCCAGAGAGAAATAAAATGGAACAATATACAATTAAAAAGCCTGATTCAATGAAGCGCAGAAAAAGAGTCGGCATAGGTCCATCTTCAGGACATGGGAAAACATCATGTCGCGGACATAAAGGTCAGCTCAGCCGTTCGGGGAGCGGAAAAAAGCCCTGGTTTGAGGGTGGTCAGATGCCTCTTCAGAGACGAATCCCGAAAAGGGGTTTTAATAATATCTTTAAGAAAGAGTTTCAGCTTGTAAATGTTTCTCAGATTGAGAAACTGAATTTAGCTGAAATTAACCCGGCTATTCTATGTAAAGCTGGACTTATTGATAAAGCAGATAAGCCTGTTAAAATTCTAGGCAATGGTGATATTAAAGTTTCTGTAAAGATTACAGCAGATGCTTTTTCAACAGGTGCTATGGATAAGATAAAAAAAGCCGGTGGAGAAACAATTCTCAGACCAAAAGCAGCAAATTAAAAAAATGAACAGGACAATTTAATGTCAAGTGCACTGGTTAATATATTTAAAATACCTGATTTGAGGAGAAGGGTAATCTTTACCCTTTTTGTATTAGTAGTATATAGAATTGGAGCACATATCCCTATACCGGGGATAAATGTTGAAGCATTAAAGGATTATTTTACCGAAGCTGAAACAGCAGGTCTCCTCGATTTTTTTGACCTCTTTGCAGGGGGTGCGCTAAAGCGTTTTACTATTTTTGCACTGGGCATTATGCCTTATATATCTGCATCTATTATAATTGACCTGCTTAAAGTAGTAATCCCTCATCTTGATGAGCTTTCTAAAGAAGGGGCTGAAGGTCAGAAAAAACTGAGTCAATATACTAAATACGGCACAGTATTTCTTTGTACAATTCAGGGACTTGGTATTACTTTCTGGATGAAGTCAATGAGGACAAGCACAGGTGCAACAGTTGTACCGGATGGCAGCGGTATAGGGTTTGTTATGATTGCAGTTCTTGCTATTGTAACAGGGACAATGGTTTTAATGTGGTTTGGTGAACAGATTACAGAAAGAGGAATTGGAAACGGTATTTCCCTGATAATTATGGCCGGTATTGTTGTACAGATGCCTCAGGCCACAGTTGCAACAATGAAGAGAATCGGTCAGACAGGTGAGCCGATTGTTGGTATTATTTTAATATGCATTTTCCTGGGTGTAATTGCTGCATGTATACTTCTTACTCTCGGGACCAGAAGAATCCCGGTTCAGTACGGCAAAAGAATGGCCGGAGGCGCTGCTACGCAGAGGACTACACAATTCATCCCTTTAAGGGTGAATGCGGCTGGTGTTATTCCTATTATTTTCGCTTCAGCTATAATTGTATTCCCGTCACAAATGATAAGAATGGTGGGAGTAAGCAGCAATGAGTATTTAAATAAAATGCAGTATTGGCTTTCTCACGGTCAGCTTCCATATATGGTATTATACGCTTTACTGGTAATTTTCTTCTGCTTTTTTTACACTTCGCTCCGGTTTAATCCGGCTGATATTGCAGAGAATCTTAAAAAATATGGCGGATTCATTCCAGGAATCAGGCCGGGTCAGAATACCTCGGAATATTTAACAGGTATACTCAACAGGCTGACACTTTCCGGATCAATTTTTCTTGCTTCAATTGCTGTTATTCCCGATTTTATTATCAGGATATGGCCGGAGCAGGTACCTGCTGAGATGGCTTATCTATTTGGAGGTACATCCCTGCTCATTATCGTGGGTGTAACACTTGATACGCTGAAGCAGATCGAATCTCAGCTTCTCATGAGGCATTATGACGGTTTTCTCGGTAAAAAGAAGAGAATCCAGGGAAGATTCTAAATACTGTATTTAATTAAAAGGATTTTGTGTAGAATATATGAGTAAAGAAGAACCAATTGAAGTTGAAGGGGTTGTAGTTGAACCCTTACCGAATGCGATGTTTAGAGTTAAGCTTGAAAATGGTCACATTGTTCTAGCTCACATCTCCGGGAAAATGAGGATGCACTATATTCGAATTTTACCTGGTGACAAGGTTACAGTGGAATTATCCCCGTACGATTTAAAACGAGGCAGAATCACTTACCGGTCTAAATAGCATCGGAGAAATTTATTAGAGTTGACTTAAGAATACTGTTATCAGTATATGGCTTTTTGATTGAACTTAGAGGTATGATTTATGAAAGTTAAGGTATCTGTAAAGACAATTTGCAGTGACTGCAAAGTTATTAAAAGACATGGTGTTCTCAGGGTTATATGTACGAACCCGAGACATAAACAAAGACAAAAAGTTCGAACTGTCAAAAAACATTAATTCATAGTATAAGAGGAATTTATGGCAAGGATATCCGGTGTAGATTTACCAAATAACAAGAGGGTGGAAGTTGCGCTTACATATATATATGGAATCGGGCCTTCAACATCCAGAAAAATTACTGCTGATTCAGGAATCAGTCCCGAAACAAGGGTAAAAGACCTTAGTGAAGAGGAAATCGGGAATATCCGGAAAATTATTGAGCAAAGCCTGAAAGTCGAAGGTGATCTGAGAACAGAGATCGCCATGAATATAAAGCGGCTTATGGATATAGGATGCTATCGCGGGATAAGGCACAGAAGGGGTTTACCTGTTCGTGGTCAGAATACTAAAAACAATGCCAGAACCCGGAAAGGCAACCGAAGAATTTCAATATCCAGCAAGAAAAAGAAATAAGAGGTATCTCAGGTGAAACAAAAAAGGGTTAAGAACAAAAAAAAGGACAAAAAAAATATACCCGTTGGTAAAGCATATATTCAGGCAACTTACAATAATACAATCGTAACATTAACAGATATGCAGGGGAATGTTATTTCCTGGGCCACAGCAGGCGGGGAAGGGTTTAAGGGATCACGAAAATCAACCCCTTTTGCAGCACAGATGGCAGCAAAATCTGCAGCAGACAGAGCTATGGAAACAGCCGGACTTCAGTCAATTGAAGTCTTTGTGAAAGGGCCTGGAATAGGCAGAGAAGCAGCTGTGAGATCACTGTTTCAGAGCGGATTAAACATATCAACGATCAAAGATGTTACACCGGTTCCGCACAATGGATGCAGGCCTAAAAAAAGAAGAAGAGTTTAATGGAGTGATGTAATTATGGCTAAATATACTGGTCCTAAATGTAAACTTTGCAGACGCGAGATGACACCTATGATGCTTAAGGGACAGAGATGTCTTACAGATAAGTGTCCATTGAAAGGGAATAAGAAATATCCCCCCGGACCTCCGAAAAAGAGAAGAGGGAAGATGTCTGATTATGCTGTACAGCTTAGAGAGAAACAGAAAATCAAGCGTACATATGGTCTCCTTGAGAAGCAGTTCCAGATCAATTATGAAAATGCAAACAGAATGAAAGGTGTTACTGGTGATAATATGTTATCACTTCTGGAAAGAAGGCTTGATAATGTAATTTATCGTATGGGATTTGCATCATCCAGGTCACAGGCTCGTCAGCTGGTCCAGCATAAGCATGTAATGCTCAATGATATAGTAGTTGATATACCTTCGATAATTGTTAAGGTAGGAAATGAAGTTAAGGTAAGAGAGAATTTTAAAGAAAACATAATTCTTGAAGATTCAATAAAATTATCAAAAGCAATTGATTCTAAACCTGAATGGGTAGAAGTTAATTACGATGAAAAAAACGGAAAAATTCTCAGGCTGCCAGTTAGAAGTGATATTAAAGATAACTTTAATGAACAGCTTGTTGTAGAACTATATTCGAAATAATTTCAGGTTCAGCACCCTGTTAAAGCTGTGTATTTATTTTAGTTGGAGGTACAAATGGCCCCTAAAAATCTTCTAAAGGGCTTTAAGCGACCGAGCAAAATACTTTTTGAACATGATGAGCTTCGCCCTGATTACGGGCGATTTATAGCGGAACCGTTCGAAAAAGGTTATGGCTTGACTATTGGGAACTCTCTTCGCAGAGTATTGCTCTCTTCTATAGAGGGTGCTGCTATTACAGCGATAAAGATAGAGGGTGTACATCATGAATTTTCAACCATTCCAGGCGTTTATGAGGATGTAACCCGGATAATATTAAACTTAAAAAAATTAAGGTTTAGATATGAAGGTGAAATACCTAAAGTTCTCCATATTGTAAAGGATGGAGCAGGGGATTTAACCGGTGCGGATTTTGATTTAGATCCGGATATTGGTGTAATGAATCAGGATTTAAAGATTGCCACACTTAATGATTCAGCACACATTGATATGGAAGTACAGGTTGAACGCGGAAGAGGATATATATCTTCAGAAGTAAATAAGGAAAGTACAGAGACTATTGGTGTAATTGCAATAGATTCAATTTTTTCACCTATTAAAAAAGTTAATGTTAAAATTGAGGATACACGCGTAGCTCAAAGAACAGACTATGATAAGCTTATTCTTGAAATATGGACGGATGGTTCTATTTCTCCCGATGATGCCCTTGCTTATGCTGCAAAGATTGTAAAGGATCACATGTCTATCTTTATAAACTTTGAAGAGGAACATGAAGAGGAAGTTGAAGTAGTTGATGAGAATATTGAAAAAATGAAAGTTCTCCTTGCCAGGTCTATTGATGAGATAGAGCTTTCTGTAAGGGCTTACAATACCCTTAAGAGTCTTGATATATCCACGCTTGAGGAGCTTGTTAAGCGTACTGAAGATGAAATCAGAAAATCCAAGCATTGCAGTGATGTCGTTCTTAAGGAAATTAAGACAAAACTTGAGGTTTACCACCTGAGTCTGGGATTAAAGGATTAAACGAGGTTGACATATGAGACACAAAAATAAAGTAAAACAGCTGGGGAAAACCCAATCACACAGAAAAGCAATGTTTAACAATATGGTAACATCTCTTTTCGATCATGAAAGAATTGTTACTACTAAACAGAAAGGGAAAGAGCTTAAAAAGATATCAGAAAAATTGATTACAAAAGCTAAAAATAATCTCGATTATTCTGAAGAACAGGAAGAGAAAAAGCTTCACAATAAAAGAGAAGTACTTAAGGTTCTAAAAAACAGAGATGTTTTAAAGAAACTATTTGAAGATATAGCTCCCAGATTTAAGGAAAGAAAGGGCGGTTATACAAGGATGTACCTTCTCGGGCAGAGACAGGGGGATGCTGCTGAAATGGCAATTGTTGAACTTGTTGAAAGAAGAGAGCCGGTAAAAGCAGTGAAAGAGACTGTAAAAGAAGAAAAATCTAAAAAGAAATAAAATCGCTATTAAATATTAAACTAAAAAACTTCAGCCATGGCTGAAGTTTTTTAGTTTAAGCATGACATAAACTTTTTATCTGTTTAATGCCTTATCTCTTCTTTCAGTTTCAACGTTATAAAGCAGCTTCACATTGTCTACAGCATCAACTTTGAATTTTTCCGGTATCCTGTCATCGAATATGGGGGAGAGCTGTCCTTTCCGTATGTTGTATTTATCCAGGATATTACCTACTTCATGATAATTCTTAACACGATAAATTTCAAGCCCCTGTTTTTTTGCTGTTCGGCAGAGAGAAACAGCAGTAAGGTAGCGGCCAATTACATAATCAATGCTGTCCGATTTTATTCTTTTTCTGCTTTTAATATACTCAATTACAGGATCGTTTTTAACTCTGATAGCTTCCTGATAATTGAAATAGGCGCCATGAAGATATCTTTCGATAGAGCTTTTGCTGTAATAGAGGTGAAAATCTTTTGCAGTAAAATCTTCATTATACGGCTTCACATCTATAAGGGGGTCAAAGGATTTATTGAAATATGAAGCATACCCTCCTGCTTTACTGTAATCTATGAAAATATCGATAACGCCATTATCTTCAGTTGATGCTGCAAGTAAATCCCTGGTTCTTTCAATATACAGGTCTGCAATACTTTCGAGAAGTTTCATCAGCTCAAGCTTGAGATTATAAAATTTAGCTGCTGAGGAATCGTAGTTTCTACCGAAATATTCCAGACTGGCAATTTCAAAAGCTTTCATAAGCTCATCATATTTTTTTGAAATTTCCTCGTTCTGAAAATTCTTTACCATGGGATTGGCTTCCCGTAATGTTTCCATTGCAAAACGGTAGTCCTTGTTGGACCTTGCTGCAACAGAAATGGGGAGAGCATCAAGTGGCAGGAGAAGTGAAATAAATAATATCAGTAATATTCTGGAAATATGTATCATTATCATCAGCCTCATTGAATGAGAATTAATATTAGTACTCTATTGATTTTCGACAATCAAAATAGACTTCTTGAATATAAAATAGTAAATTATGTAATATAATGAATAAACTGTATTTATTATATTTTTCCGGTAATTGTTCCTGAAGATATATTTTTGTGTAATTATGCTGTTTTCAGTTTCCCCGCCGCTTCTGGCGGCGGAAAAATTAGAGCATCTTAATCCGGATAAAAGTTAAGGAAATAACATCGATATTTTTTAAAGAGAATGAAAATTTTGCCGGAAATTTAAAGAAATTTTATTGTGAAAAAAGTTGATTGTTAATTATATGCTTTATAGATATTATGATCAGTCATTATGTATGCTGCGTTTAGGATCAGGGGAGTAAAAAATGGAAAACAGCAAAAAAATATCTTTCAGGCAGAAGAATCCTACAATATGCCCTGTGTGCAGGAATCAGTTTTATCGTGAAGAGATGTTTACAGGAGGGGGGAGACTCATTGCAGAAAGGATTACTGATGAGTTAAGGCGTGAATATAAGGAGAGCAAGAAGTTTGGAAAGGTTTACCCCCTTGTTTATATGCTCAATGTCTGCCCCGCGTGTTATTATACCGGATATCCGAAGGATTTTGAAGATGTAACAGACAGTGAAGCTGCAAAGCTTGTGGAAGCCTCGCCTGCCAGGAAAAACGCTGTAGCAAAGTTTTTTGGTGAATTGAATTTTAATGACGACAGGGATCTTATGATGGGGGCAGCTTCTTTTATGCTCGCGGTTGACTGCTATAATCTGAGAAGGAAGCAGGTGGCGCCTACTTTCAAGAAAGCGGTTTCATCTATACGCGGGGCATGGCTTTTTGGCGATCTTGCCGCGATTTATCCTGATAAGCCGTATAAAAAGATGTCTCTCTTCTTCTACAAAAAAGCATATGAATACTATTTCGAAGTACTTGAGCTTATTCAGAGCGGCGGGGAGCCTGCGGATGCTGCGGGGAATATGGGGCCCGATTCTGACAAAAACTGGGGATATGAAGGAATTCTTTATGTATCAGCAATTCTTACTTTGAAATTCGGAGCAAGAGAGAAGGACCCTCAAAAAAAGATGGAGAATTTCCAGACAAGTAAAAAATATCTGAGCAGACTTTTCGGCATGGGTAAATCATCAAAATCAACACCCAGTGATCTTCTTGAAAAAACACGCTACCTTTATGAAAAGATTAACGAGACTGTTAAAAAGTGGGAAGAGGAGGGTGAGGCTTGACAAGATACGCGCTTCTTGTCCACTATGATGGAACATTTTTTAACGGGTGGCAGGTTCAGGATAGAGGGAGAACTGTACAGGGTGAAATTGAAAAGGGGATAGAAGTTTTAACAAAGGAGAGGATAAGGGTATCAGCTTCCGGCAGAACTGATTCCGGTGTTCATGCTCTGGGGCAGGTTATTCACTTTGATCTTGTTAACAATATAGATCTGCATAGGTTGTGCATTGGTCTTAACGGGATTCTGCCGCCTGATATTTCAGTAAAGAATGCATATATTGTAGATAATGATTTCCATTCAAGATTTACTGCTATAAAGAGGGAGTATGTTTACCGCATTTACTGCTCGCCGCTTCGATCTCCATTTATGGCATACCGTGCATTATGGGTAAGTACGCCCCTGAGCTGCAGCTATGTGAGGGATGTGACTCAATATCTTCCGGGTGAAATGGATTTTGCTTCTTTCTGCAAAAAAATATCTCTTGAAAATGGCACTGTCCGGAAAATTGAATCAATTGATGTAACAAAACGGGATGAAATCATCTCTATTAAAATATGTGCAAACGCTTTTCTGCATAATATGATACGGATTATAATCGGGACAATAATTACCATGAATAAGGAAGGAAAAGATCCATCATTCATTAAAGAGGTTATTGCAGCAAGGAACAGGGAATACAGCGGTTATACAGCACCCCCACACGGTCTTTACCTTAATCAGGTTTTTTATGACCCCCCTCTTGATAATTATGTTTCCGCATTTTAATTATTGACATATAGGCCTTATGGTCAAAAATAATCTGTTTTAATGTTGATTCCTGAAAATATATTTTAGTGAAAAATAAACAATTTTATATCGGGGTTGTCCAAAAAGTAATTTTTTGTCATACCGGCTGTAGCGAAGCGAAATGCCGGTATCTCTCAGGTCTGATTCAATCAGGAGATTCCGGTATTTGCAATAAATGAAGTTGCAAAACCGGAATGACAAATTCCTGAGAATCCGACTTTTGAGACAGTCCCGATATTAGAGCATTTTGTTTCAAATAAAAGTTAAGGAATTAACACTGGTTTTAAATGAAAAAATAATTATTAGCACTGATTTTAAAAAAGTGATTTAGCCGGGGAAAAATGAAGAGAAAAGGTATTATATTTTTTGTAACTCTGCTTATATTTTTTATTACTGCTGATCTTTTTGCCTCTGCTTCCAGAAAAAGATATTTTAACAGACCGCAGCTTGGAATCTGGTTCGGGCCTTTAACACCTATGTTCGAAACAGGTGAAACCCTGGAGCCGGCACTGGGTGCCGGGGCTTTTTTCAGATATAATACACCCATTGATGAACTGAAGATAGGATTTGAAACCTCCTACCAGGATTACAATTCCAGGGGTGTAGATTCTTTAAGGCTTATCCCTGCTTATATGGATCTTGTTTATCTCCTCCCCATTGATCTTCCTGTAAGGATGCAGATAAAAGGGGGGGGCGGATTCTGTCATGTTTATATGGAGCCGGATGATATAAGGCAGTGGGATCCCATGCTCAGCACAGGCCTGGAGATTTCTTTCCCTGCAGGGCAGATGGCCAATATAGCGCTTAGAATAGATTATCTCTTTATCTATGAAGGGCATATTGACGGATCAAAGAACAACGGGCATGTGATAAATGCCGGTATTTCACTTTATCTTAATCTGAATCTATAAATGGTGTTTGCTGATATGATGAAAAAATTAAAATTTTATATAGCCTCAATTATGATGATCGCATTTTTTACAGGGTGCGGTGATGAACCTGTATTTACAGAGATGGCAACGAATAGACTCACAGTAAAAATAAAGGGTACCCTTGAATCCGATACAAGGTCTTATTTTCATAACACCAATTTACTCGATCCGGAGGACCCTGCTTCTCCTTTAGAGGATGATTCAGTTTTTCAATTGCCAGGTTCTGATTCTAACATGCAGGTTCCATCTCAATTTATGTTTGATATTGCTGAACTTCGCCTTGGCGGGAAGAAGTTTGCTAATTACAGGCAGGTATTTAAGTTTGATCTTGCAGGGGATGGGAGCTCGGTTCCCTTTTTTAATGGCACTGGTGTTACTTTAAAAAATGATGATCCGCCTGAAGGTAGATACGATACTGTACAGGTTTATATAAGAAAAATGGTTTTTGATAAGGCGCAGATTTACAGATCATCAGGATCGGGATTTGTCTGGGATAAGGAAGGTGAAGTACTATTTCATGAGAAAAGTGTTAATGGTTTCGACTTTAATCAGCTCATGGTAAATTCTTACTGGGACAGCTTAAGGCTTGAATCTGCAGATATTTTAAGAATATTCCCTCTTGAGGTGCCTATAATCGGGGGGCTTGACTACAGCAGAGATGATCCTGAAACAGTACTTGAAATACGTTTTGTAATAAAGAATTTTATTAAGAAATATGAGTATCCCTTCTATTCTGAAGGTTTATTGAAGGTGAGTCATTACTATGCCCTCTCTGATTGGCTCCGTGATGTAAGAACTGGCGAGAATGACATAGGGAGAAATATTCATGCTGTAGCAAGGGCATATGTTCCCGGGAAAACAGGGCGGATTCATGGTAATGTCGCTGCAAATAATTATATAATAGCTATTCCGGCAGGTGAACCGATCTCAGATTATGTTATTACCGATCCGGGAGATGTAATCCGAAGTGATAATAATTGTGATCTGCCCAAACCGCCTGTTTATCCGGGTAATCATATAGAGGCAGTTCTTGATTATTATTTAAATTTTGAAAGGTATAAGTTTTTATGGAATCAGAAAGTTCCCGGGGCATGCGGGGATTTTGCTACTTATGAAAACCAATGGGATATATATGAGGCTAAAGTTGAAAATTTTAAAATCCCCCCTCATGTAGCTTTTTCTGATGGAACGCCATTGCTGCCATCTACATCAACTTATGAACTTATTAATATAAATCCCAGTAATTATGATGTATATCGAATACCTTTTACTCCTGGGACAGCAACTTACAGCACATTGTTTTTATCAGGTACTCCGGTCCAAATAGGAACAAATATTCCAATCTCTGCTGGAAGTAACGAGCTGGTTCAATAATATTAATTGTCAGGACTTAATTATATGCCAGATAAAAAAATAATAGTACAAAAATTCGGTGGTACCTCAGTTAAGGACCCTGAAAGAATTAAAGCTGTGGCAGAGCGGATTAAAAGCTACACAGATAGAGATTACTCAGTAGTAGTTGTAGTTTCCGCAATGGGGAAAACAACAGATGTACTAATTGATCTTGCAAAAGAGATAAACAGCAGCCCCAGCAGAAGAGAGATGGATATGCTCCTTTCAACCGGGGAGCAGGTGTCAACAGCACTCCTTGCTATTGCGCTCCATGCAATAGGGGTTGATGCTATTTCCTATACAGGATCGCAGATAAGGCTTAAAACTGACGGCAATTTCTCCAATGCAAAAATTGCAGGAATATCCACTGATAGAATTTTAAAATCGCTATCTGAAAATAAAGTTGTTATTGTTGCCGGTTTCCAGGGTGTTGATGATGATGATAATATTACTACTCTCGGCCGGGGCGGCTCCGATACTTCTGCTGTAGCACTTGCTGCAGTACTGAATACCAGGGATTGTGAAATATACACTGATGTTGACGGTGTTTATACTGCAGACCCCAGGATAATAGAAAAACCGAGAAAGCTTAATGAAGTAAGCTATGATGAGATGCTTGAGCTTGCAAGGCTTGGAGCAGGGGTGCTCCATTCCAGATCGGTAGAATTTGCCAAGAAATATAATGTAAGACTGCACGTAAGATCGAGTTATTCTTTGGATGAGGGTACTATTCTTATGCCCATGGAGGAGATGGTGGAAAAATTTGTTATAAGCGGAATTACAGCAAAGCAGGATGAGGCTAAGGTTACAATACGGGAAATTCCTGACAGCCCCGGAATAGCTGCGAAAATCTTTAATGAGCTGGGACAGAACAGGATCTATGTAAATATGATTGTCCAGTCCACAGGTTACGATAACCTTGCGTCTATATCCTTTACAGTAAAGAAAGATGATCTTGATAATACCATCAGCATATGCAAGAGGCTTAATGAAACACTGGGGGGATCCTCTGTTGAATATAAGGATAATATTGCCATAGTTTCAGCAGTTGGCGTGGGGATGCTTTCCTCTTACGGAGTTGCAGGGAAAATTTTTGAAATCCTGTCGGGGCAGAATATCAATATTGAAATGATATCCACCTCGGAAATTGGAATATCATGTGTTATTGATTCAATCTATTCCGAGCTTGCCACAAAACTTCTTCATAAAGAATTTGTTGAAGCAGAATAATATAACCGGGTTTTATAATGATTAAAGTAGGTGTTTTATATGGAGGGAGGTCGGGTGAGCATGATGTTTCTAAATGTTCGGCCGCCTCTGTAGTTAGCTATCTTGACAGGTCAAAATTTGAAGTGACTGCAATCGGTATAGATTGTGACGGCAGGTGGTATGTACAGGATCTGCCGGAAATAATTGAGGACAAAGCATTCGGTAAAGTTCTTGCTTTGAAAAAAAGCGGAAACTGGCTGGTTAATCATTTCCAGCGTGATGGTAAGCTCTATTTGTATAATACAGAATCGGGTAAAGAGGTTTCGGTTGATGTTGTTTTCCCGGTAGTTCACGGGACATTCTGTGAGGATGGTACTCTCCAGGGACTTCTGGAGCTTGCAATGGTTCCATATGCGGGTGCAGATGTTGCCGGTTCTGCTGTGGGTATGGATAAGGATATTGCTAAAAGACTCCTCCGTGATGCGGGGGTACCTGTTGTGCCATGGGTTAAGTATGGTAAAGATGAATGGACAGGTTTTCCTGAAAGGCTGATTGAAGAGATATGTTCACGCTTTCAATTCCCCATATTTGTCAAGCCATGCAGTGCAGGTTCATCTGTCGGTATCACTAAAGTGAAGGATAAAGAATCAATAGCAGCAGCCATGAATGAGGCTTTTTCCTGGGACACTGCCCTTCTTGTAGAAGAGGGGATAAATGCAAGGGAGATTGAGTTTTCAGTACTTGGCAATGATAATCCTGCAGTTTCGCTTCCGGGTGAGATAAAGCCGAAACATGAATTCTACTCATATGAAGCAAAGTATCTTGATTCAGAAGGGGCGGAACTGATTATTCCGGCAGATATGGATTCTGAAACAGCATCAGACATGGCTCAATCTGCTGTAAAAGCGTACAGGGCATTGAACTGTTCAGGGATGGCCAGGATTGACTTTTTTATTGATATTTTAACCGGGAAATATTATCTCAATGAAATCAATACCATCCCGGGATTTACCAGCATCAGCATGTACCCTAAACTCTGGGAGCGCTCAGGTTTAAATTACACCGCTCTTCTTGAAAAGCTTATTGATTTTGCAATTGAGCGCAGAAATAAAAAAAATATGTTAAGGACAGAATTCTGATATGGAAAACTGGGTCGAATTATCTAAAAATATTATAAAGATTATATTTATAGTCATTGTGCCGTCCTTTGTTGTTTATATGCGGGTTAAAAAGAAGATTGGCACAAGCTTTGCTCTCGGGGCAATTATGGTGTCATTTATTGTTGCTCTTATTGGAGTCTCTTCTGTATATGAAGATCCCTCAGATATCTTTATTAAGGAGATTAATTCCGGAAATTACGATGAATCTAAAAGATTATATAAAATAATTGTACAGGGCGGTCCGGGAAAAATTGCTGAAGTAAATGAAGAGAAAATAATATACAAAGAGCATCTGAGCCGGATTAAGGAAGAGCTGATAAAAGAATATGAGGAGATTTCTGAGAGATATTATAGAACAATTACTGTAGTTGAATCTGATGACTGCGGTGATTTTATTGCGCAGGAGAAAAATTTAAAAGACCTGAAGCATGCTCTTATTCTTCTCAATTATTCAGCATCTATAGGGGGGGGGGACCCTGTTTTATATGACAGATTGGTTTTAAAAATTGAAAACGGTGAAAAAATTATTAAAAAGATGAAAGAGAAGTGCTGAAAATTGTCCGCAAGCCATTTAGAATACTATTTTAATTTGTCTTGACATAATTTATTCATTGAGTTTATAATATGCTAATTTTATATTATTGTGGGAGCAGAACAGGTTAATTTATGGGGAAAAAGAAATCAGTAATACCAGCCATTTTTACTATGGCGAATATGGTAATGGGCTTTATATCAATATTATTTTCTTCAAAATATGACCCTCTCCTTGGAAATGTGGACTATCTTATCATTGCCGGGGTGCTTATATTTGTGGCAAGCATATTTGATATGTTTGACGGAGCAATAGCAAGGGCATTGAAGGTAGAGAGTGAACTGGGGATGCAGCTTGATTCGCTTGCTGACGCGGTTGCTTACGGGGTTGCTCCGGGTGTACTTGCATATCATTCATATTTATATAAATATCCGGAGTATTTCAACATCATCGGTCTCGGGATCATGATAGCTGCTGTATTCCCAATTTGTGCAGTTTACAGGCTGGCAAGGTTTAATTGTGAAGAATCGGGCCAGAGTTTTACCGGTCTCCCTTCTCCTGCGGCTGGTGTTCTTATAGGTTCAATTTCAGCGGTTCTTGTTTCTGATCAGCTTTTTTTTGGTGAAGTGACCCTTGTTTTCCCTTTATATGTCTATACTGCAATTTATCTTTTTGCAGCATATCTTATGGTTTCTGAAGTCGATTATAATAAGCTTTTTTCAGATCTATGGAAAAAAGGGATTCCAGCCAGAATAATAACACCCCTAATTATTATATCTCTTTTAATATTTTTTAAAGCATGGGCAATTTTTGTAGTAGTTTCAGCTTATATTATATGGGGATTGATTAAAAATTTTGTTGATAGATTAAGATAATCTGGCTATTATTGTGTCATATTTAACCAGTATTTCTTTGATATGCCCTGATATTTCAGGGCTTTTTCTTTGATTAGGGTCAGCTCCATGCCCCCCGGAGGGGGCACGTAAAAGAAACACTTGAGTGAGTTGATGACTTAAAGTATCAAATAATAATAAAATAGTTGTAGAAATTATAAAAATTTAATTTGCAAAGTAATAATAATTAACTCGTGCCCCCACTGGGGGACAGGGGGAAAAGAATTTGTTGAGATTTTCTTTTCTTCCCTGCATTCATGAATGGGCTATAAATTTTTTAACAGGTTGGTATTTATGTCTGAATTTTCTCATTATGACAGCAGCGGCAGAGCAGTGATGGTAGATGTCTCCTCTAAGCCGGTTACTGAAAGATTAGCCAGGGCTACAGCTTTTGTGCGGATGGACATAAAAACAGTAGAGCTTATAGAGAAGAAGCTTATGCCTAAGGGTGATATTCTTGAAGTTGCAAGAATATCAGGAATTATGGCTGCTAAAAAAACCCCTGAGCTTATCCCCATGTGTCACCCTTTGCAGATCAATTTTGCAGGTGTTGATATAAATGTAGATAAAGAAAATAGCGGCATTAGAATTTTTTCGGAAATAAGGATGAGCGGTAAAACAGGTGCGGAAATGGAAGCCCTTTCAGCAGCTTCTGTTGCAGCATTGACTGTCTATGATATGTGCAAGGCAGTAGATAAGGACATGATTATTGAGGACTGCAGGGTTATTGAAAAGAGGGGCGGAAAATCGGATTACCTTCTTAAAAGCTGAATTTCATCAAAAATCTCTCCGATCGAATAATTTTTTTAAAATTTGGCTTGAAATATTAAACCCGTTTTGTATATTTGTATTGTTAGCACTCAATAAGACGAGTGCTAACAATACAAATATTTTCAAAAATAAGTAAAAATAAACTATTAAATTATAAAGATTCATAAGGAGGCTAGTGTGGCTATAAGACCAATAGGTGACAGAGTTTTAGTGGAACTCATTGAAGAAGATTTCGGAAAGGTGGGTTCTCTCTATGTTCCTGATACAGCAAAAGAAAAACCTCAAAGAGGTAAAATTGTTGCTACAGGTGAAGGACGTCTTGATGGAAAGGATCTGGTTCCCATGAGAGTTAAGGCTGGAGATAAAGTTCTTTTCGGCAAGTATGCAGGTACTGAAGTTAAATTTGAAGACAATGAGTATCTTCTCCTCAATGAGCATGATATTCTTGCTGTTATTGACTAATGATTTATTCTGAATTTAAAAATTAAAAGAAGGGAAAGAAAATGGCAAAGATATTAAAGTATAATGATGAAGCTAGAAAAGCAATACTTGACGGTGTTGTTAAACTTTCAGATGCTGTACAGGTTACACTTGGACCGCGCGGAAGAAATGTTGCAATAGATAAGAAATTCGGATCTCCCACAGTTACAAAAGACGGTGTTACAGTTGCAAGAGAAATTGAACTTGATGATGCTTTTGAAAACATGGGCGCGCAAATGGTAAAAGAAGTTGCCATCAGAACCAATGATGTTGCAGGTGATGGCACAACAACAGCAACTATACTGGCATCAGCCATATATAGAGAGTGCCTGAAGAATGTAACAGCAGGTGCAAATCCCATGGATCTTAAAAGGGGGATTGACAAAGCTGTTGAAGGTGCAGTAAACTATGTTGCTTCAGTTTCGAGGGAAATTAAAGATAAGAAGGAAATTGCTCAGGTAGCTGCAATTTCTGCAAATAATGATTTTGAAATAGGGAATCTTATAGCAGATGCTATGGATAAAGTCGGCAAGGATGGTGTTATTACTGTTGAAGAAGCCAAATCAATTGAAACATCCCTTGATGTAGTTGAGGGTATGCAGTTTGACAGAGGGTATATTTCTCCATATATGGCAAATGATCCTGAGGCAATGCAGGCTGTTCTTGAAGATGCATACCTCCTTATTCACGATAAAAAAGTTTCTACAATGAAAGATCTCCTCCCTGTTCTTGAGAAGGTTGCCCAGTCAGGTAAGCCGCTTCTTATAATTGCTGAAGAGGTTGAAGGGGAAGCACTGGCTACTATTGTTGTCAATACCCTTAGAAAGACTATCAACTGCGTTGCTGTAAAAGCTCCCGGTTTTGGCGACAGAAGAAAAGCAATGCTTGAAGATATAGCTATCATTACAGGCGGTCAGGTTGTTTCTGAAGATCTTGGCATGAAGCTTGAAAATACCACACTTGAGATGCTTGGAAGAGCGAAAAAGATAATTGTAGATAAAGATAACACCACAATTATCGAAGGTGCAGGGGTTCAGAAAGAAGTTCAGGGAAGAATTGCGCAGATCCAGAAGCATATTGAAGATTCAACTTCTGAATATGATATAGAAAAACTTCAGGAAAGAAAAGCAAAACTGGCAGGCGGAGTTGCTGTTATCAATGTTGGTGCAGCTACTGAAGTTGAACTTAAAGAGAAAAAAGCCAGAGTTGAGGATGCTCTTTCTGCTACAAGGTCTGCTGTTGAAGAGGGTATTGTTCCCGGAGGCGGTCTTACATTGATTCATGCTCAGGCAGCGGTACAGAAGATTGCTGATAAGCTTACAGGTGATGAGAAGATCGGCGCGCAGATTATTGTGAAAGCTATTGAAGCTCCTATGAGGCAGATAGTATGCAATTCAGGCCTTGAAGGTTCAGTTATTGTTGAAAAAGCAAAATCACAGAAGCCGGGCTTCGGTTTTGACGCATACTCTCTTGAGTGGGTGGACATGATTGAAGCTGGTATTATTGACCCTGCTAAAGTTGTAAGATCTGCTCTTCAGAATGCTGCTTCAGTTGCAGGTATGCTTTCAACAACTGAGGTTCTTATTACTGATAAAGAGGAAGAGAAAGGCGGCATGGGCGCTCCAGGTATGGGCGGCATGGGCGGAATGGGCGGCATGGGCGGAATGTACTAAAATTTTCTCCCGAGCCTTAGAAATATATAACAGGAAAAGGATGCCCCGCGGCATCCTTTTCTTATATCTTAATAGAATTTCATGATTGAAACAATTCACATCTTGTAATTCCCGCGCATACTTCGTTTTTATGATGACAAGCTCACTACAGGTGCGGGAATTTCATAGTACCGGATTCAGATAACTATTGCAGCGGATTCTCCTCGATTTATCAAACATTAATTACCTTCACTTCTTCTTATTACTGTTCTATAATCAGCCTTTGATTTTTTAATATCCATATTGTTTATTTCAGCGGCTCTTCCGTAGTAGAATTCCGAAGCAATATTTGTAGAGTATGAGTAATTTGTTGAGAAACGGATATTAGATAAATTGCAGTATCCCTTTAGTGATGATGTATCTAAGGGGCGGAATTGATCATTAAGAAAAGTCTGTGATATTGTATCAGGCCCGCCTGAAATTGGAGATTCTTCATGTTTGAAAATATAGGAGAGATAACTTAAATGCGGGTTATTAACTGTGAAGTGGTCTGCTATGAGGTTCCCCCATTGCCATTCACCCATGCGGGGAGCCATCTTACGGTTTAAAAACCTCATGGAATTTAAAAATGCCAGGTCAAATATGCTTTCCCGTGTATGAATTTTTTCTTTGCCTGTGAAATTAAAGAACTGTCTGTTGTTGGAGGCAAATTCAGTGAAAAAATCGTTATAAAGCAGATATGCATGCTGCATGTTATTGGTTGCATCTTTGCCGAAAGCATCAATATAAGATTCCTGAATAAGACTGTTCAGCAATGAATAAAAAATTGAGGGTGGGGTGTCTCCAATATCTGATCGGAAATCCCAGTCATTAAAATAGATTCTTGTCAGCTTGGCGGATGTTAATATATTCGATTCAAGCATTGAGAGAAAAAGAGGTACAAACTTTTTACCGGTAATTGTAATTGTATCATCCAGTATCTTCTTAAACTGTTTGTCATTATAGGCACGTACCGGGAGAAGTATTTCGTTGAATCGTGCAATTCTAAAATCATTGCTCATTATTTTTGCGCTGAACTGTCCCGGCAATTCACCTGCCTGAATTAAATCGCTCCCTGTTTTATCTATAGCCTTAAGATTCCGGGTAGTGGAGAGTCGTGATCCTCCTGAGATGGTGGTGATGTTTCCGTTTTTAAATATTCCGGATGAAACTGAATAGGGGGTAAAGAGTCCGGAGTGAGATTTTGAGCGTCTCTCTTCTGAAACAAGTAGAAAGGTTTTTGGAGCTGCATCGATTTTTCCTATGTCGCTTAAAATTACGGCGTGGCTCTTTTCAAAAGGTATTGAAAGAAGAAAGCGGATATAGGATAATCCGGGTAGAATAGAATTAATGACAACCAGGCTTCTATCTGCTGATTCAATATTAAAAATATCATTCAAAACAGGGCCCTTGTCAGTAATACGAAGCGTTTCTGCAGCTGATGCAGGACTGTTTTCAGTTTTTGGATCGGGGAGCAGGGTGAAATCTCTTATTGAGCCGGAAGACCTGTATTGTTCTTTGCTGTCACGAAATACTGTTTCAATAATAAAAAAATCCTGCGTATCGGCATTTATATTAAAGTGATAAAAAGCGCGTTCTCCCGATGTAAATGAAAAGAGAAAGGGCATACCTGGAGATGTAACGGCAAAAATTGATCTCTCCCCCAGTTTTATGTTTACCGGATACCATGCGGGATAAACAGAGATGGAATCATTATAGTTGAAAAGGGTGGAACTTTCCTGTGAATCGGTATGGAGATTTTTATCTATATATACTGAATATCCCCTGTTAAATATCCCGATATGTCTTTCAATCAGGCTTTTTATTCCGCGAAGAATGCTCAGGTGATCATCCTGATCTGAATTATAGTAGCGGATATATTTCTGGTTTCTGAATTTTCTCCTAATTCCCGGCTTATCTGTTTCATTAACGTTTATCATTAATTCAATATTATTGAGATATGAGTTTGCCCATTCCCTCATTAATAATATAGATAGTAAATCACCGGGAGCCCAGTCTCTTAAGAGCTTTTCACCACCGGTGAAGTTCTGCCGGATAAAATTTATTCCCCGGCAATATTCGTTAAGGAGTGCGGTTTCTTCAGAGGAGAGATCTGATAATATGGAATCAGATTTTTTCGCGAATCCGATTATTGCAGATAATCTGTTTAAATAGAGGGAAGATCCTTCGGCCATTTTTTCAGCAGCACCTGTTGCGATGGCTCTCTGATATTCCATGAGATTAAGCTGATCCTTGGCATGGATATAACCGAGTGCGAAAAAAAGATCCTCTCTGCTGTTAACCTCAACATTTGGGAAACCTCTGTCATTGCGGGAAATTTTTATACTGCCGGATATATCTGCCTTCTCTTCTGTGTTGTATGGTATTTTTATTATAAGAAATGAAATAAAAATACCCGCAGTTGTAATAAGTGATATTATTACCAGTGAAGCGGCAATTATTGCAATTTTTTTTCTAAGTTTCATGGTATTTCCCGTATGGAATTATCCTGTTTGATAGTTTTACTCTTTAATATCAGCGGGGGGTGTTGTCTCGGCCTTAATCCGGCTGTTGATAATATCTATTTTAACATAATAGTCATCAAGCATGGTGAAAAATCTGCTGAATTCTCCTTCCACAGTGATAACAGACTCACCCCTGTTAAGTCTGGATAGTGCACGGATATTTTTAGTGTATATATAGGCTTCAATTTTCCCTTCAGGGGAATCTATATCTGATATTATACAGAAATCGTAATCAACATTGGTTGAAGTAATAATGTCTTTTACTTTTATATTATTCAAAACGATAATTTTATTTGTTAGATCATTTTTAAGGAGGAGCTGCCTGGCAGCATTATCAGTGGAGTCTATTTTATTCTTAGCCTTTAAAAGCTGGTTAAGATCTATCTTCTCTTTAAATATTGAAGTTGTTGCACATGAGGGGAGTATTAAAAGTGAGACAAGAAGAGCTGTGAGTTTTTTCATTACGGTATTTCTCCTGATTTAAGCGATATTACTCTTTTATAAAATAGATGGAATAAGATTCAAGAATATATTTTTTTACTGTATTTATTATAAATTTTTTTTCAGTAATTATTCCTGAAGATACTATTCAGTGTAATAATGCATTTTCCAGTACCGCGGTGTCTTTGGGTGCAGGGTATAAGCGCGTTCAATCCTGAATAGAACTTAAGGGTTTATTATTGAATTTTTTTATAAGAATCTATCAATAGGAATTTATCTTAAAAAATATGCTTGAAATGATGGTGTTACTGATTATTCTGTCGTTAGATGGAAAATAATATTATGAGAAATAGAAATGTTAAAAAATACCAGGGTTGATGAAGATAATATTGTAAATAGTATAATCGGTGCAGGTTCGGAGTTTAAAGGTGAATTCAAGATCAACGGGCTTTTGAGAATCGACGGGAAGTTTCAGGGGACTATAGACACTCACGGGAAGGTTCTGATCGGCCAGTCCGGTGATGCTGTTACTGATGTTAAAGCCCGCCTTGTAGTTGTGGGGGGGAAAGTTTCCGGAAATATATATGCAACAGAAAGGGTTATTCTCCTTTCTACCGGTGATATTAAGGGTAATATAATAACCCCCAGTCTTGTAATGGAGGAGGGGGTGAAATTTGACGGGAATTGTGTAATCAATAAGCATCCCGGGAAATAGTAACGAAATGATTGAAATATCAAAGACAAGTATGCGGCAGCAGGCACGGGCAGGTGGGAAATCCCGTAAAAAAACGGGTGTTGATTCTTTATCGCCAAATTTTGCCTCTGAACTGGGGATGATTGTGCGGGCTGAATTTGAGGGTACAATTGAAGAGCTCCTTGATGATCTGAAAGATCAGGAGAAGAGGTTCCTTGATCTGCAGTCTCATTATGAACTTCAGAATTATAAGGCCCTTGTCAAAAAAATTCTCAAGATGATACTTGAGGAAGGATTTGAAAACCGTTCACTTGAACAGACTCCCAGGGACAAGAGGCTGGGTAAAGCTGAAAAAACCATTATAAATAAGATCGACGAAAATCTTATTAAGCTTTCGGAGATGGTCACCAGATCCAGTGACGCTTTTAATTTTTTAATGACAATTGAAGAGATCAGAGGGCTGATTTTTGATCTGGTTCATTAATTCTACAGGTATTTCCTTATGAAGCTGCTGAATATAAGAGGGATTAATGGCCATATCCGTCAGCTGAGATATATTTCTACCCTGGTAAAAAACGGCAATTATCCTCAGGCAATTCTTTTTTCAGGTCCAGCCGGAATTGGGAAAAAGCTTATTGCGGAGAGATTTCTCGGATCAATTTTCTGCAGCAGTGATCTTTCTCCATGTTTTGAGTGTGAATCGTGCAGTCAGATGAAGGCAGGTTCATTCCCCGATTATTTTGCATTATTGAAGGATGATAAAGGGAAAATACCTGTGGGGGATAGGGAGAAGCCCTCATCAGGGAGTGTGCGCTGGCTTATTGACAAAATGAGCAGAACTTCAATCTCCGGAAGTTACGGTATTATTATTGATGGAGTTGATACAATTTCTGAAGTGGGGCAGAATGCGCTTTTAAAGACAATTGAGGAGCCTCCCGCGGGTGCATCAATTGTGCTTATTGCTGAAAGCAGCTCTCTTATTCTGCCTACAATTGTTTCCAGGTGTGTGGAAATAAAATTTAATTCACTCTCTCATGGGGATATTCTGGAAACAGTTTCATCTGTTTCACCCGATTTTGCTGATAATTCGCTTATTGCTGCTTTATCCGGAGGGTCAATGGAGACTGCACTTTATCTCCATGGTGATGGTGTATTGGAAGAGGTTTTTAAAATCAGCAGAATATTAAGGGATTACATTGAAGATGACTCCGGTTATCTGAATATTCCCAATTCAATCAATGATCCGGGTAATGAAATAGTGCTTACTCTGCTGATTAATATTTTCAGCTATATGCATAAAGAGCTTTGCTGCGGGGATGAACGGCTACTCCCTCCGGCTCTTTATTTTGATGATGAAATGAGAGTGAGAGAATTAATTAAAATACTTCTTGCAGTAAGGAAGGGGCTTAAAAATAATCTTAATATTAAGAATTCTTTAAAGGGGATGATTTATTCTTTTTAGAATATATAATCCGATTCCACGGTCAGTATAATATTGGGCCGTATTAAATAAATAGAGGACCATAATGGAAATTACAGCTGTAAAATTGCGGAATAGCTATCAGATATATTATGTAGAAACCAATAATGTTTTTTTAAAGCCGAAGACCGGCTGTATTGTAGAGATCGATCATGGAATAGACATGGGTCATGTTGTTCAGGTTCTGAAGGATAAGAAAAGTTCAGAATATACAGTTTCGGGAAAAGTAATCAGGAAATGTACTGACAGTGATAATGAAAAAGTAAAGGATTTAAAAGCTGTTGAGGATAAGGCTTTTTCTATATGCAGAGAGAAATCAAAAGCAAAAAATCTGGATATGAAACTCGTAGCAGTTAAGTGCCTTTTTGATAAGACAAAAATTATATTTTATTTTGTTGCAGAGAACAGAATAGATTTCAGGGAACTTGTAAGGGAGCTGGCTGCAGTATTCCGCACAAGGATAGAAATGAGGCAGATAGGTGTGCGTGATGAGGCGCGCCTGGTGGGGGGGTATGGCCCCTGCGGTAAGGCGATGTGCTGCCTTTATCAGAAAGATGATTTTGAGCCTGTTTCAATTAAAATGGCCAAGGAGCAGAATCTTAATCTTAATTCAATGAAAATTTCCGGCATGTGCGGCAGGCTTCTCTGCTGTCTCGGTTTTGAATATGGTACGTATAAGGAGCTTAATGCAAAGATGCCTGGTATTGAAACTGATATTCTTGCAGGGAGCAGAACATTTGCGGTTATTTCGGTTAATACTATTAAGGAATCTGTAACTATTAAGGATGGGGACAGGTACATTGAAGTCAGGTCCAGTGACATGAAACAGGTGGGTGACAGATTTGTTATAAAAGAAAACCGTGTAGCGGATGTATTCAAAGTAGAGGAATGATTTAATTAAAGGTTTGTGAGGATCAAGATGAGAGAAAGTTTTTATGTTACCACCCCTATTTATTATGTTAACGCAGAGCCTCATATCGGGCATGCATATACTACAATACTGGCGGATTTTATTTCCCGTTTTTACTTAATGCTCGGTTATGATTCATATTTTTTAACAGGTACTGATGAGCATGGCGATAAAATATTTGATGCAGCTGCTTCGGGCAATACTACCCCTCAGCTTTATGCAGATAAGATCAGTTTAAAATTTAAAACCGCCTGGGATGAAATCGGCATTAATTATAATGATTTTATCAGAACTTCGGAAGATAGACACAAAAAGATTGTTCAGGAAATTCTGCAGAAGGTTTATGATTCAGGAGATATCTATTTCGGGAGTTATGGCGGGAATTACTGTATCGGATGTGAAAGGTTCCTTACTGACAAAGAGATAATTGAGGGGAAGTGTCCGGAGCATAACAGGGTTCCGGAATATATTGAAGAAAAGAATTATTTTTTTAAAATGAGTAAATACCAGGATTGGCTTGTTGATTATATAAACAGTAATCCCGATTTTATAAGACCGGAGAGATATCGAAACGAAGTGCTTTCCATGCTGAAAGGTGAAGCACTGGAGGATCTGTGCATATCAAGGCCGGTTTCGAGGCTTACATGGGGGATTCCTCTTCCATTTGACAGCGGTTATGTTACATATGTATGGTTTGATGCTCTTATAAATTACATCAGCGCCCTCGGTTATCCTGAAGGGGATTTGTATAAAAAATACTGGGGATCGGCACAGCATATTATTGCTAAAGATATACTGAAACCTCATGGTATATTCTGGCCCACTATGCTTAAATCGGCAGGTATTGAACCGTTTCAGCATCTTAATGTTCATGGATACTGGAATATGGATGATGCCAAGATGTCCAAGAGTCTGGGGAATGTTATTACCCCTGCTGATCTTGTTTCCAGGTTCGGCAATGATCAGATAAGGTATTTCTTTTTAAGGGAGATGACATTCGGCCTGGATGCCAGATTCAATGAAGATGTTGTTATTGATAGAATTAACTATGATTTAGCCAATGATCTGGGAAACCTGATTAATAGAACATATAATATGATGGATAAGTACTTTGAGGGTAAAATTCCGGAATTCGGTGAGGAGAATCCCGGCAGGGATGAACTTCTGGAAGGGATAAAGAAAGGTGCAGCCGGTTATATAGAAAACTGCAGGCGCTTACAGACAAGTACCGGTATAGAGAAGCTATGGGAATTCATCAGATCTTTAAATAAATATGTTGATGAAAATAAGCCCTGGCAGCTGGCAAAAGACGGCGACATGGGGAAGCTTTCATCTGTTATCCGGAATCTCCTTGAGTCCATATATGCTGTATCAGAGCTGCTTGCACCGGTGCTGATAAAAATTTCTCCTGAAATTATTGACTCCCTGAAGCCGCGGAAGAAGTTCGAAGGTGTTGATTCTCTGCTCACTCTTGATAATCTCCAGGCGGGGCTTACTCCAGGGAAGCTTGCGATTCTTTTCCCTAAACTGGAGAAGCCGGCAAAGGATGGAGCATCAGAGGGGAAGGGGAGCGACAAAAAATCTCAGGGGAAACCGGAATCAGGGGATGAAGGTCTTATTGATATTAAGGATTTTACAAATGTTGACATAAGGGTTGCCAGAATTATAAAAGCGGAAAAGGTCGAAGGTTCTGACAGGCTTTTATATCTTACTGTTGATTCAGGGTTAGATGAACGTAATATTGTGGCAGGTATTGGGGAGGTTTACAAGCCGGAGGATATTGAAGGGAAAAATATTCTTCTGGTGGTGAATCTTAAGCCTGCTAAAATTTTTGGAATAGAATCCAGGGGTATGCTTCTTGCTGCAAAGAAGAGGAGTAAAGATAAGCCGACTGTGATTTTTGTAGATATGGCTATCCCCCCCGGTTCAAGGCTGGGCTAAGATGCTTGTCGGTATAATTTCAGATACGCATAATGATATTGAGGCCACAGAAAAGGCCCTTAAAATTATGGTTGAGAGAAATGTTGAAGCCCTTGTGCATGCAGGGGATATAACATCTCCAAGGATGCTTGAGTTTTTCAAGGGCTTTGACTGCTATATAGTTCTTGGAAATGGTGATTTAATTGACAGGGACGATATCGGGAAAATGGCTCTTGAGTTCGGTATGCGGCCCGCTGAAGAGAAGGCTGAGTTTTCCCTGGCAGGGAAAAGGTTTGCCCTGTTCCATGGTCATAATGTCCCCCTATTTCGAGAGGCTGTTGCTTCCGGGAGTTATGACTATATTGTAAAGGGGCATACCCATTTTTTTGAAAATTATGTAACTAATAATTGCCGCATCATTAATCCCGGGGCAATATACAGGCGTGATGAATCATCCTTTGCTATTCTCGATATTGAGGCTGATAAGGTTGAAAAAATAATTATTGATGATCTATAGACAAGGGGCTGCAGCCTCTGTTCTAAGGATGGTTATTTTATCATTTCAACTATACGTTCAAAATCATCAAGTGAATAGTAGCTTATTTCAATTTTACCTTTATTCCCCGAGTGTCTGATCTCTACCTTTGTTCCAAGCTTTGAGACAAGTTCCTCTTCCATCTGTTTTAGATGAGGATTTTTTGAAGATAGTCTTTTCTCTGTATCTGCCCCCTTATCATCGGAGGCTTTATCAATGTTAATTAAAGCTTCAAGGGCTCTTACTGAGAGATCTTTGGAAAGAATTTCATTGTAAAGAGCTTTCTGCCTGTCAGGATTCTCTATTGATAGAAGCACTTTGGCGTGTCCGCTGCTCAATTTTTTCTCGATTATTCCGTTTTGAATCTCCTCTGAAAGGTTAAGGAGCCTCATGGTGTTTGCAATTGTAGCCCGCTCTTTGCCGACCTTTTTTGCAAGGTCCTGCTGCTTCAGTTTAAACCGGTTGATCAGGAGTTTGTATGCTTTCGCCTCTTCAATGGGGTTAAGGTCCTGACGCTGAATATTTTCAATCAGTGCAAGGGTAAAGTTGAGTTCTTCGTCAGCTTCAATTACTATCGATTTTATCGAATTCATCTGGTTGAGTCTGCATGCCCTGTAGCGCCTTTCCCCCGCTACTATGATATACTGTTCACCCTTTTTCCGTACTATTATGGGCTGAATAAGCCCCACAGAACTTATCGATTCAGCAAGCCCCATGATTTCATTCTCATCAAAGCTTGTCCGGGGCTGATCCGGATTAGGAATAATTTTATCCAGTTCAATTTCGATTATTCTTTCCCTGTGTTCTGTTACAACTTTTTCGATCTCTTCCACAGGGGTGGGGGATGCTGATATTATTGCTCCGAGACCTTTTCCCAGCGCTCGCTTAGACATTTCTGAGTACCTCTTCGGCTAGTTTTTCGTAAGATAAACTCCCTGGACACGATTTATCGTAGAGCCCTATAGGCTTGCCAAAGGACGGGGCTTCCGATAATTTTACATTTCTGGGAATAATTGTATTAAATACCTTATCTTTAAAATATTCTTTTACGTCTGATACAACCTGTGCAGCAAGGTTGGTTCGGGGGTCGAACATTGTGAGTACAACCCCTTCAATCTTTAAGGTTTTATTGAGTCTTTCCTGTACCATGACAACAATTCGAAGAAGCTGGCTGAGCCCTTCAAGTGCATAGTATTCACACTGCAGGGGTATAAGCACAGAATCAGCAGCAACAAGGCTGTTCAGGGTAAGCACCCCTAGAGAGGGGGGGCAGTCTATGAGAATGTAGTCGTAAAGACTCCTTATCTCCTTCATTTTGTTTCTTAATATAAACTCCTTACCGTCCATATCCAGAAGATTTACCTGGGCAGCAGAGAGATGAATATTTGAGGGGATAATAGAGAGATTTTCTATTTCAGATTTAAAAATCGCCTCTTCAATGGGGATTTCGTCAATCAGTACTTCGTAAATGGTAGTTTCTATTTCCTCCGCATTTACCCCTATCCCGAATCCGGCATTCCCCTGGGGGTCTATATCTATAATGAGTACCCGCTTCCCTTTTTCAGCGAGAAAGGCTGCCAGATTGACCGTAGTGGTGGTTTTACCCACCCCGCCTTTCTGGTTTGATATAGAAATTACCTTGCCCATTTAGTGTTACCTCTTTTAATAATATGGCTTATTTTCTGAATAATAACAGGTTTAACAGGACTGATTAAGAAAAGAATCTGATTTCCTGATTTTAGTATTTTAAAATAAGTCCTGTCATTGTAAATAAAAAAAAGTTTATTTAAGGCGTGATAAAAGAACTTTGATGAAAGCTGCAATAAAAATCAACATTATTATTGCAGCAAAGAGTGCAAGGGTGATTTTAACACCTTTTGAATAAATAGCCCCCTTTGCGCTTATTACTGCAAAAATATCAAATCTGGAAGAGGATGAGGGGTATATCTTAATAAAACAGTAGTCATCATATTCTGATATGATGTTATATGCCTGACTCAGGTCACGGCTGTCTACTGATGCAGTGAGATTCATCTCAGTGTTATATATTTCAAACATAAAAGGGGTATTACCTGAAAGGAGGTAAATGGTGTTGTTCCCCCTGTAAAGATTGATAATATAAAATCTCGATGTTTCCTCGCTGAGGAAAGCATCAAGGATTATCCCTGTAACTTCCTGAAAATTTTTACTTATAATAGATAGAAGTTCATTTTTAAGAGAGTTCCCGGCAATACGGTATATATTAAATCTTTTAAATTCGCTGTAAGCAGTACTGTAGTAGCTTGTATATAAAATTTCCCCTTTGCCGTCTTTGTGCAGAATGCTTATTGGACCCGATTTTTCACCCCTGGGTGTCTGGAATACAGATTCAGATAATATTTCTGAATTTTTTACTCCCTTAATCGTTATCCATCCGGTATAACCCATATAAAGCGCAGCTTTGCTTGAGAGGATAAATCTTGCAAGATCGTTTTCTGCAGTAGCTTCAATTCTTCCAGTTTCACCCATGTAGGGGAAATCATAAAAAAACTCGAAGATGTCATAAACCTCTGAAAGGAGTTTGTAGGAATAGCCGGAAAAGTATGATGCTCCTCCGTTTTTTGTAAATTTCCGGAAGAGGCGGGAGAATTTTTCTGTATCAAGCTCGAAAAAATCTTCGGAAATTTTAACGGACTTTATCTCCATCCCCCTATGGCTGACTGCAATATTTGATTCATAATAGGATGATAAGCCTGAAGGGAGAAATATTGCATCATAAGTGGTGAAGGTATCTTCATTCTCCAGGTCTTTGTATTCTATAAGTTTATATGGTATCCGGTAATTGCTTAATACCAGTTCTATATTGTCGTATCTGCTCTTAACAACTGCGATATTGCTATGATTGGATGTTTCAGCATATATTTGTGAAGTGACTGATAAGATCAGAATGATTATTGCAAAAAAAGATTTTCCTGTCATTGTTCTAATTACTCCGTAAATAATGTTCATTTTGCTGATATTTTAAGTCAATAAAAAAATTCTTGACAATATATTTAAATATGATTATATGTTCATGCGTTAATATACAGCAGGGGCCATGATTTATGAAAAATAAAAAAGATATATCTGATTTTTCAAGGTTTGATGAACTGGCTGATTTTTTTAAGATTTTTGGAGATTCTACAAGACTGAAGATTCTTCAGCTTCTGAAAAAGGATGAACTTTTTGTGAATGATATATCGGAGAAGCTTTCCATTAATCAGTCCGCTGTGTCGCATCAGCTTAGAATTTTGAAGCAGGCCAGGCTTGTCAAGATCAGGAAAGAGGGGAAAAACAGCTTTTATTCTCTCGATGATGAGCATATTGAAATGATTTTCAGGCTTGGCTCTGAGCATATTATGGAGGATTAGATGGGCGGGGAAAAGCATAGCCATGATCATGGACATCATCATGGCGCAACTGGTCATGGCCATTTTCATGGCGCTGATAACAAGCTGAGATTTCTGCTTGTTATCATTCTAAATTTAATTATTACTATTGCCGAGTATATCGGGGGGATACTCTCCGGAAGTCTTGCGCTGATTTCAGATGCAGGGCATAATCTTTCGGATGTCATGTCTCTTATTCTCGGCTATACCGGTGAAAAGGTTTCGGAAAAGAAGAGTGCTAATTATACATTCGGTTTAAAGCGCTTTGAGGTTTTTATAGCACTTATCAATGCATTGACGCTTCTGGCTATAGGGGTTTATATTTTTTACGAGGCAGTAGTAAGGTTTCATAATCCCACTACAGTGAATCTTTCAATTATGCTCCCCATAGCAGTTGTGGGACTTTTTGGAAATGTTATTTCCATATTTGTTCTTCATGGGGTGAGGGGTAGTAATCTTAACCTGAAGGCAGCTTTTCTGCATCTGGTTTTTGACGCTGTCTCATCTGTGGGTGTTATACTTGCGGCGGTATTTATTTATTTTACTTCGTTTTACTGGATCGATATTGTGGTGAGTTTTATTATCGGTATAATGATTATCTGGAGTTCATTCGGTATTCTTAAGGAATCGTTCCGGATTTTTCTCCAGGGGGTTCCGGGGCATATTGATCCTTCTGAGGTATACAATGTAATATCGGAAGTTCCCGGGGTTTTAAGTATTCATGGCCTTCATGTATGGTCTATCAATTCAAGAGAGGTTTTTCTTTCATGTCATATTTGCGTAGATCCTGATAATGAGAGAAATTCAGATGAGATAATTCAGATGGTTAATATGGTGCTTTTAAAACAGTTTAATATAGGGCATACAACTCTTCAGATCGAACTTGGTGATTTCTGCAAAGGTACAGGGAGCAGCTGCTGTAATTCAATTTAGGTAAAGAGATGTTCAATATAATCGTCCTGCCCGGGATATTTATATCAGGGCAGGACGATTAATCATTATACCTAATAAAATCGTTTATTCACATTTTTCTTCGGCGCAGTCTCCGCAGGAGCATGTGTTGATTCCAAATGGCTTATAAAGTGAGCAGAAATGTGTCCAGGCAGTTACAAAAGATATTGCCCCGAGTACCAGAAGTATGATTGTCCCGATTGCTCCAGGCTCAAGAATAATTATATTAACCAGAAATGCTATCCCTACCATAACTCTTATGAAACTGTCACCGCTTCCAACATTATGTGTCATTATTATACCCCCTTAATTAGATGTTGCCTGTAATAATTAATCACTATTATTCTTATTGCAACCATTTTTAATGAGGCTGGGGTGCCTGGATAAAATTTTTATTCGCTCATAGCCCCCCGGTTATATACTTTCAGCTCTTTCCGGAATGTTGGAAAAATAATATTATTGCTTGTTTCAATTTACTGCGTTTTTCCCCCTGTCCCCCAAAGGGGGCACGAGTTATCTATTATCGCTCTGATAATATAATCTTAATAATTTATAAAACTACTTCAATACTATTTAGCTATACTTTGGTTCATCTACTTACCCGGGTGTATCTTTTACGTGCCCCCTTCAGGGCGCCCGAGCGAAGCGACAAAGTACTCCCGGGGTAGACAGGGGGCCGACTCTGGTAGATGGAAACAAATAATATTATTGCTTTTCCTGAAAATTCCTGAAGATAAAAAAACAGCAGGTTGACCGGTATGCTTTAGATGGAATTTTTATTGACACATGTTCCCTCTTAATTATCCCTGAGATTATCAATAAATGGTTTAACAGCAGGTGTAATATGTCACGAGTACTTTCAGGGATACAGCCTTCAGGTTCGCTTCATATAGGTAATTATTTCGGTATGATGAAGCCGATGATTGAGATGCAGAATGATCATGATCTTTTCTGTTTTATAGTAAATTATCATGCCATGACCAGCCTTCATGATGGTCAGGAATTGAGAAAAAATACAATGGCTGCTGCAATGGATTTTCTTGCACTTGGTCTTGATCCTGAAAAGTGTTATTTCTGGGTTCAGTCCGATGTTCCTGAGGTTGTTGAGCTGTCCTGGATTTTATCCTGCCACACATCACTGGGGCTCCTTGAAAGGAGTCACAGCTATAAGGATAAGGTTGCAAGGGGTCTTATTCCTAATACAGGTCTTTATACATACCCGGTACTTATGGCTGCGGATATTCTTCTTTTCAATGCTGAAATTATCCCTGTTGGCAGGGATCAGAAGCAGCATATTGAAATTACCCGCGATATTGCTGAACGTTTCAATAATACCTATGGGGATATTTTTGTTATTCCTGAACCGCTCATTTCAGATGATATTGCGGTTATCCCCGGAATAGACGGACAGAAGATGTCCAAGAGTTACGGAAATACACTTGAAATATTTGAAGATGAAAAGAGTTTGAAGAAGAAGGTTATGAAGATAGTTACAGATTCCACCCCTGTTGAGGATCCGAAAGATCCGTCGCAGTGTTCCCTTTTTGCCCTTTACCGCCTTTTTGCCGGAGCTTCGGAAACTGAGCAGATGAGGGAGAGGTATCTTAAAGGGGGAACAGGGTACGGCCAGGTAAAGAAGGAGCTCCTTGAAATTTTAATTGAATATTTCCGTCCCTACAGGGAGAAGCGCGCACTCCTGGAGAATGATCCTGGTGAAGTTTATAATATACTTGAAAAAGGTGCTGAAAAGACCAGGGCTGCAGCTGCTGTAACCCTGGATAAGGTCCGGAAGGCAGTCGGTATCAGCTATCGGGTGTAATTGATTCGATTCTATTAATAAATTCTGTCATATGTTCAGGGAGATCTGCTTTGAACAGCATTGTCTCCCCTGTGTGGGGATGGGTAAAGCCGAGCTCTGTTGAAGCAAGGAGCAGGTATGGGACACGGTGCTTCTCCCATTTTTTTGAATATATTCTGTCCCCTATAACCGGATTCCCCATTGATGAGAGGTGCACCCTTATCTGGTGGGTCCTCCCTGTATGTATCTTAATGTCGAGCATTGAATAAACCGTGTGTCTGATGTGCCAGATTTTCATTACACTATAGTCGGTTATTGCTTCCCTTCCATCTTCCACAATGGTCATTTTATGCCTGTATTTTTTATGGCGTCCCAAAGGCTTGTCAATTGTATCCTCATCCTTATCCGGTTTACCTATTGTTATTGCGCAGTATTTTTTATGAATCTTTCTTCCGGAAAATTCTTTTACAAAATGGTCATATGCCTCATCAGTCTTTGCTATTACCATGAGCCCTGTTGTGTCCCTGTCGAGCCTGTGTACAATTCCGGGGCGGGTGGGATCCCCTGCTGAGGGTAATTTGTCTATATGGTAAAGCAGGGCATTCACAAGGGTGCTTTCATAATTCCCCGGTCCAAAGTGAACCACAAGTCCCGGTTGTTTATTTATTACCAGAATATGGTCATCCTGGTAGATAATGTTAAGGGGTATATTTTCAGGTATAAGTTCAACAGCTTCAGGCTCTGGCACGGTTATTGTAATTTCGTCGTCAACTTTTACTTTGTAATTCTGCCTTACTTTATCCCCGTTTACAAGGATGTTCCCTTCTTTTATAAGTCTTTGAATAACACTCCTCGATATACCTGTTTCAGTTGAAGAGGCCAGAAACAGGTCGATTCTTTCAAGAAAGTTTTCCTCAGGGACTGTAAGTGTTATTGTGTTATTCACAGGTATTCTCCGCTATTTTTAGTCACTCTATACAGAGTGGTTATTATGACAATAATTTTATTAAAGGGATTAAGGTTAATTTAAGGGGTATTTTGTAAAAAATGAAAGGGATTGTTTTATTATTACTTTACAGCCTGATAGTGTCCTGTATCCATAGAATATGATTTCAATGAATGCACGATTATTAATTATCCGGAATTTTTTTTTAGCGAAGCTTTCAAAGTTTCTGCCTGGTTTTGAAGAAAAAGCTCCTGCTTTACTCCCTTATTTTTCTACTCTCTATTTTGTAGAAGTTATTTATTTTATGTTTATGCTTCTTCTTATTTATGGAAGAACAGCTGCTGTTCTTTGCGGTTTTATTCTTGCTCTTCTCCTCACATTTCATGTGATAGGGCTTTTTTTTATGAAGAACAGGTACAGGAAGATTCAGCTAATTTTAATGGATATTCATATAGCTTTTACAGTCGGTTTTTTAATCAACAGAATAGCCGGGGATATTTCTTTATCTTCCATGGATGAGTTTATGATGGTATTCAGGGGATTAACAGCTCTGCTGGAAATCCCCCTTGTTTTTATATTCACCAGTGATTATACTATTAAAAAATATTCCTGAGATTATTATCTCATTCCGGATTATTGGGATACAAAGGTAATACTTCTTTGTTTTTCCCCCTGTCCCCCAAAGGGGGCACGAGTTATCTATTATCATTCTGAAAATATAATTGTTACCACTTCAATAACTATTCCCATTATATTGTTATGCAAATCTTTTGCAAGCTCAACAGTAAAAAAGGATGTTATAATACTTTGATTCATCTACTTGCTCAAGTTTTAATTTTACGTGCCCCCTTTGGGGGACAGGGGGCTGACTCCAGAATATTTGGAATCAAACAATATTATTACTTTTCCAAAAAATCCGGAATGAGCCTAATTATTTAATATTCTCAGCAACAGCATCCCCGAATTCAGAGCAGCTCTGTTCAACTGCATCATCCATCTGAGAGGCAAGATCACAGGTAACTTTTTTCTGCTTTATGGTTTCTGAAAATCCTTCCATCACAAGGTGAGCAGCTTCATCCCATTTCAGAAATTTAAGCATCATCTCGCCTGAAAGAATAAGAGAGCCGGGGTTGGCCATATTTTTACCGGCTATATCAGGGGCTGTGCCGTGTGTTGCTTCAAAGATGGCATGATTCTTCCCGATGTTTGCACCTGGAGCAATCCCCAGGCCCCCCACAAGGGCTGCAAGGGCGTCTGATATAAAATCCCCGTTGAGATTAGGGGCTGCTATTATATCATAGTGCTGAGGCCTGATTATTACCTCCTGAAAAAGGGCGTCTGCGATACGGTCTTTTATTACAATTTTATCTGCAGGCTGGTTCCAGTTATATTTTTCACCAAGCTCCTTTTCAGTAATGGTGGCATCTGAAAATTCTTCAGCCGCAACCTCGTAACCCCAGTCCTTGAATGCTCCCTCAGTGAACTTCATTATGTTCCCCTTGTGCATAATTGTTACAGATCTCCGTTTGTTTTCGATTGCATGTTTAATCGCGCTTCTGAAAAGGTTTTTTGAGTTTTTTGCGCTTATAGGCTTTACACCCACACCTGAATCAATATCAATTTTCTGCGACATTTCATTGTTGAGGAATTCAATAACCTTTACTGCCTCAGGAGATTCTGCTTTCCATTCTATCCCTGAATATAGATCCTCCATGTTTTCTCTGAATATTACCATATCCACATTTTCAGGGGCCTTAGCCGGACTTGGTACACCGGGGAAATATGTTACAGGCCTGATGCATGAGTAGAGGCTGAATTTCTGCCTTAGCGCCACATTGATGCTTCGTATGCCGCCCCCCACAGGTGTGGTAAGGGGGCCCTTTATGGCGATTTTATATTTATCAATCATTGCCACGGTTTCTTCAGGGAGCCACTCCCCGGTTTTTTTAAAGGCGGCTTCACCGGCAAGTATCTCTTTCCAGATAATTTTCCGTTTTCCGCCATAGGCGATTTCAACTGCCCGGTCGATTACTTTCTGCGATGCACCCCATATCTCAGGGCCTATACCATCACCTTTAATGTATAGAATAACCGGCTGATCCGGTACCTCTATTATCTCATTGCAATAATTAATTAACTGTTCTTTCATTTATTACCTCTATTAGTTTTTCTGTTTATTTAATCTGGTTCCGTATGGAAAAGAATTGAATAAATCAATTGCCGGTCTGAGAATTCCGCATGACCTTTATATATATCTGCTCATTAATAAAAAGATTCACAAGATCCGGGTCAAGTTTATTTTTTTCCGCTTCCTCCTGAAGTATATGAAGTACCTTTTCAAGAGGGACAGATTTCTTGTATGGCCTGTCCTGGGCTGTGAGCGCATCAAATATATCCGCAATTGACATCATACGCGCCTGCAGGGATGTTGCTTCCCGCCCCTTGAGGCCGTCGGGGTATCCGGAACCGTCCAGCATTTCGTGATGCCTCAGGGCTATTTCCGGTATGTTTTTGTATTCAGGGGGCCATGGTATTTTGCTGACAAATTTGTATGTTTCAATAACGTGGCTTTCAATCTCTTTTCTTTCAACGGGATTGAGGCTCCCCCTGGTGATCTTCAGATTAAGTTTATCATGCTCAGTAAGAATTTCCAGGCTCCTTCCTGAGATATCAATACACTCAAGGCTACTGATTCTATCTATAATATCTGCAAGAAGCTTTTCCGGGTCGCCGTCTGTAATGGTTGGTTCGTTTAATCTAATCAGTTCATTTTTAATTTCAGATATTGAGTGGAGAATATATTTTTTTTCAGATTCAATTTTATCGAGAGGCTCCATGCTCTTTCCGGGATGAGTAAGGGTATGCGCAAGAAATTCTTTTTCCCGAATTGAAAATTTCAGCTCTGTAAATCTGTAGAGATAATCGAGACGGAGAATGAGGTTGGTTAAATCAACGGGGAAGAGTTTTTTTGCTTTGCGGAAAATATTCAGGTCAATATATACCTTGCCGAAGTCGTGAAGCAGGGCAGCGAATTCAAGTTCCTTTATATCGTTTTCAGAAAAAAAGAAATCCTTAAGATAACCCTGATCTATGTTATTAACCGCTTGTGCCAGTTCCCTGCAGATTTCCGCCACGCGGAAAGAGTGACCTGATGTGGCCGGATCGCGCGATTCAATTGCAGTAACTGAAGCTTTAACAAATTCTTCAAATTGAGTCTGTATCTGATTTATAAGCCTGTTGTTTTCAATTGCTATGGCTGCCTGCCCAGCAATTGCTTCAAGGAGGCTGTTGTATTTTTCATCAAATGTTACAACATATCTGTCAAAATCCTCTTTATTCTCAAGCTTGATCTGAAATGCCTCATTGTCGTACTGGATGTGTCCGGAAAGATCCTCTTTACTGTTTATAAGCTGTATAACCCCGATAATCTGGTCTGAATGATTTTTCATCGGAACAACAATCATGGATCTGCTGATGTAGTTGTGCTGCCTGTCAAAATATGGATTGAAGGAGTAGGGTGAAAGTTCGTCAATTTTATAGGCATCGGGAATATTTAAAACCTCACCTGTAGTGGCCACATAGCCGGATATGGAATTCATGTTCAGATCCATAACATACTCTTCAAGCGGTATACTCCTGGAAAAGGTGTGGGAGTATTTGAACCGTAGTCTTTTTCGCCCTAACTCATCATCTTCTACAAGATAGATGCTTCCTGCATCTGCACCTGTCATTTTTTTGCTGAGAGATAGAATAAGCCGTAGAAGCTGGTCCTGCTTTTTTTCCGCAGAGAGTGCTTTCCCTATATTTATCAGATCCTCCTGATCTCTCTGGGAATCCATAAGCCTGTTGTAATACCATCTCTTCTTCTGCTCGTTCTGGTAATGTTTTTCAATTATTGAGAATGATTTCCTGATTATGAAGCCCAGCTTATGTTCCCCTGTTTTTTCAGTAAGGAAATCAGCAATATGATAGAGCCGTTCAATTTTATCATTTATCAGATTCTCCTCACTCCCTATAAGGATCATCTGGTAGAATATGCGGGAATAGTCTGTGAGATTCAGGTATTTGTGAATTTCATCGTAAAGGTTAAAGGGAATTATTATTAGTGTAAGGAGGGTGTAGCCGTCACATTCAACCAGTATGGAGTCCATTTCTCTGGTAATATTATTACATACTTTAACTGGAGCCTCAAGGGTTGGGGGTATATTGATTTTTTCTTTGATACTGTCATGCACCAGTATTTTTTTTATTATCTGTTTTTTTTCTGACTTCATCAGGTATTTTCAGTTTCCTTCTCTGTTTCTTTATTATAATCAATTTTAATGTTACTTTGTTTATTTTCAAGTTTTATTTTTTATAAAGAGCTGATAAAGTCTTTCCGGTAGACACGGGGTTTAGATGTAAGGAAAATGTTTTTTCTTGACATCTTACATGTGGAAGGTATAGTTCAAAAGAGAATAAATTTTCAAGTGAAAGGGAAAGATGGCTTTAAATAAAGCAGAGATTGACAAACTTGTAGCAAAACTTCGTGAAAGGTATAAGGATTATTCAGAAAAGCATAATTCAGCCTGGTTCAATCTTGATGCCTTTGATGAAAGGCTCTCTATGGCGATAAAAAACAGGATGAATCTTGAAGGGTTTATTCTTGCGGAAATAACGAATTTCGAAAAGCTGAAAGAAAAATATGAAAGTAAAAAAAAGGCAAAAGAGAACAGTTTTACAAAGGAGGTTGACCGGATTATTGATGAGAATACAGCCAGGATAAAAAAATACTCCCCGGTTATTTTCCACCCCTCCTGCGGGCTCGAGATTTCTCATTTCTATGGAGCCATGGTTGTATTCTCTGCTGAATTTTTCCCTATATTGAGACTCCTTATTACTAATTCAGGTAAAGGGAACTATTTTTTGCAGATTGAGGGAAAAATTGAATTTCTTGCCCTCCCTCCCGGCGGAGGCAACTCAAAGCGGATTGAGGATCATATTCTTCTTCTTAACAGGGCCGGTATCAAAGAAATAGAAATCGAGAGGGATCAGAATAACTACCTTAAGGAGTGCGCTTTTCTGCTCCACGATATAACTGATCTCTGTGACGGGCTTGTGGATAGCGGTGAGGAGGAGTGGGCTCTCCCTCTTAATTTCAACAAACTCTTTATTGAAGAGAGAAAGAAAAGAAAAATTGTTGATCTTTTTAAGGGGCTCACCGGATACGGGGCATTATTTAAAGTGAGGGATGCTGCTTCTGCAATAATTGAGGATTTCCGTCTCTCTGCGTTTAAGCGCGCAGTTTAAAGTTTTTTAATACAGATCAGTGTTATGTCATCCTTTTGAGGTTTGTATCCGTTAAACTCGTAAAACTTCCCCAGTGTATGGTGAATTATTTCATCTGACTTCATCCCTTCAATATCATCAAAGCTTCGGATAAGCCTTTCAGTTCCCATCATTTCATTTATATCTGCTCCCTGTTCTTCAATTATTCCGTCTGTGTATAAAAAGATAAAGTCATCTTTCCCCAGTGTTATCATCTCATCTTTATAGACTTCATCTTTAAACATGCCGATCATTGGGCTCAGTCCCTTGATGGAGGATATTTTTTTTTCTGATTCGCGGTAGATTAATGCTTCAGGATGCCCTGCTGAGATAAAGAGTATATGATCGGTGTTTAGAAATATCTGAACTATCTGTGCTGTACAGTAGAAGTGATGCTCGGAGAATGATTCCGCAAGACTTCTGTTCACCTCTGCAGCTATATCAGCAGGCTTCTTCCCGGGGGCTGATTTCTCACGGAAAAGCGTCCTTATCTGGTTCCCCACATAAGATGATGAGACACCGTGGCCCGACACGTCGCATAAAACAATCTGGTATGTTTCATCATCAATAAAAAATCCGTCGAAAAAATCTCCTGACAGATCCTGAGCAGGCATAAATGAGAAACCGGTGTCGTATCCTTTTATTACTTTAAAATCGGGGAGATTTGATACTTCAAGTTTCCGTATTATATTTATCTCTTTTTTGAAGTTGTCGTTTATTGTGCGAAGCTCCTTTTGAATGGCGAGCCTGTCGTTGATAAGATTAATGTAGTCCATGTACAGGGCAATAAGTTCTCTGTCATTTGTGGTAAATTTTTCACTCCGCTCAATGAGAATGTAGCCGTAAATGGTATTGCGGAACTTTACGGAGAAAAGACATATGTGGATTTCATTAACCCCTTTTTTAAGTTTAAAATAATTAATCTCCTTTTCCGAAAGTGCTGCGAAATTACTGTTGGACTGTATCTCTTTAAAGGCGGCAAAAGAATTTTTTCTGGAAATATGTTTCTGAATAATGCTCAGGGGAACACCTTTTTTTACCTTGAGAATCTCTATGTATGTAGTATCAATCATGCTGGAAAGCTTTTCCGCATTCTGAAGTACTGTATCTGAATCGGTTGAAATAAGGGCTTTACGAACATATTCTCCAAGCTTGTAGAGTTGAACATTGTGGTCAAGCTGGGCCTGGTATGACATCTTCAGGTTTTCCCTTACATCCATGATCCGCTTAATTATTTTAATTTTTGATTTCAGCTCAAACTGGTTAAAGGGCTTTCTGAAGTAATCATCAGCGCCATTTGTATATGCCTCTTTAAGGGTCTCCTCATCAGTTTTGGCAGTCATTATTACAAAAAAACAGTCTCTATATGCCGGGCTGCTTTTAAGCTCCCTGCAGAGATCTATTCCATTGCCGTCCGGGAGATTTACATCAAGGAGAAGAATAGCGGGGTGAAAATTTTCAAGAATTATTCTGGCTGAAGCTACATCAGGGGCATATTCGATTATATAGTAATCGCCAAGGGTCATTTTTATATATTCCCTGGCAACAGGATCGTCATCAAGGGCCAGGATTTTATAAAATTTCTTTGTATATGCATCCATCTTATTACCGGATATTACTGATTATGTTTGATGTATAAAATGATATCTTAGCTTCATTAAGAAATAAAAACAAGGAAATAATATTTTTTACTGTGTTAATTCTTTAACTTTTATCTGGAATAATAGGTTCTAATATCTCCGCCGCCGAAGGTGGCGGGGATATTGAAAACAGCATTATTGCACTAAAAAGTATCTTTAGGAATAATTACCGGTATTTTTTATTTTTTTCTAATTGAAAAAAATGAACAATTATTTTATTGCTCTTTCATCTGACAGACTGATTGAACCCAGTTTATCCATTCCAGTTATTACCGGGAATATTTATGAGAAAACTTGTAGAATATTTTGCACAAAAGTCTCTGATTGTCAATATTATTTCAGCGGGTCTTCTTATTTCCGGTATCCTCTTCATTCTTACAGCAAATCGTGAAGCTTTCCCTAAAGTAGAATATGACTGGGTAATAGCTACAACTATCTATCCCGGGTCAACTGCAGAGGATGTGGAGAAGCATATAAGTATACCTCTGGAGAATGAAATTCGCGGTGTTGAAGGAGTTGATGAAGTCTATTCCGGGTCTTATGAGGCCCGTTCTGTGCTCGCCTTAAAACTTGATCCTGATATTAATAATAAATTTCAGGTAATAAATGACATAAAAGATGCGATTGATTCAGTAACGGACCTTCCCGGAGATGCCCTTGATCCCGTTGTCACTGAACTGAGTACATCCCTTGTCCCGGTAATTGAAATTTCTATTGTAAAAAAAGATGGAATCCGCAATGATAAAGATGAACTTGAACTCCGGAGAATGGCAAAGATGCTTGAGGACAGTCTTCTTAATCTTCCCGGTGCAGCCCGGATAGATAAGAGCGGCTACAGGGAGAGGGAGATGATTGTTGAAGTTGATCCTTTAAAGCTGCGGACATTTTATGTTTCTATTACTGATATTATTAATTCTCTTTCAAGAAAAAATCTTAACTTCCCGGGCGGTGTGGCAAAGACAGAAAAAGAAGATATTATGATCCGCACCATTGGGGAAGTGGAAACTGCAGATGATATAAAAAATGTTTTTATTAAAGCCAATGATCTGGGAAATTTTGTTACCATAGGTGATGTTGCCAGGGTCAGGGATACCTTTGAAGAAGATGACATCATTATTAAAACTTCGGGGATGAAAGCGATTACCCTTACTGTTCTGAAAAAGGAATCAGCTGATATAATAAATATTGTTGATGATGTTAAAAAAATTGTCGGGGATGCACAGGAGCGGTATGGTGACGGTTTTGACTTTATACTATCAAATGATCTTTCCTATTATGTTAAGAGGAGACTGAATGTTTTAATTAATAACGGCATTGTGGGTTTTACACTGGTTCTTATCTCCCTGTTCCTCACATTGGGCTGGAGAATCGCCACTGTAACCGCGATTGGTCTTCCTATTGCATTCTGTATGACATTTATATGGATGGCTCAGGCTGGTGTTACCATTAACCTCATGTCAATGTTCGGTCTTATTATTGTTCTGGGTATGCTTGTTGATGATGCAATCGTTGTAGCGGAAAATATTTACAGGCATCTTGAACAGGGGGATTCTCTGCAGGATGCTGTTGTAAACGGTACTTCGGAAGTTATTCTTCCTGTGGCAGGTACAATTCTAACTACCATAGCAGCATTCAGTCCGTTAATGTTTATGAGCGGCATTATGGGGAAATTTATATGGACCCTCCCGGCAGTTGTCTCTGTTGCGCTGGCAGCGTCTTGGTTTGAGTCCATGTTTATTCTTCCATCACATATTAATGATATTGAAAAGCTTAATAAAAATTCAAAACATAAAAAGCTTGAAGAGGGGGGGATTCATACCTTTTTTAAGGAGAAGTATACCGCTATCCTGCGTACAATTCTTGTTAACAGGTATAAATCGCTCCTTGTTGCTACACTGTTTTTTGCTGGTACTCTTTTATTTGCCTATAATCATGTAAAGTTTGTTCTTTTCCCTGCTGATAAAATCGAGCGCTTTCTAATTAAGCTTGAAGCACCTACCGGGACCAGCCTTGAAAAAATGAATATTAAACTTTCACTTATTGAAAAGCTTGTAAGTGAACTCCCTGAAGAGGAGCTGGATAATTATATATCTATGGCAGGTATTATAAGGGAGCAGCCTATGGACCCGGGTGAAAAGAGAGGGTCTAATTACGGTACTATTATTGTGAACCTCACTCCTGAAGAGAAGCGGGAGAGATTAGCCCTTGATATTGTTGATGATATAAGGGAGAAGGCATCTCAGTATGAAAAGGAGTTTGTTAAAATTGAGATGAATACTGTAAGGGGGGGCCCCCCTGTAGGTACTGCAGTAAGTGTGATAATAAGGGGTGATAATTTTGTTGATTTGAAGAAGGTTTCCTCCATGTACCAGGATTACCTTAATACAATTACCGGGGTAAAGGATGTTAAGGACGATTTTGAAGAGGGTAAAAGCGAAATAAGAGTAATTGTTAATGAAAAGACTGCAGCTATTACGGGGATAAGTGTTTTTGATGTTGCCTCAACTGTACGTTCATATTTTGAAGGGACTGTTGCTACAACCATACGCAAGAGTGATGAGGAGATAGACATACGGGTTAAGTTCCCTGATCATCTGCGGAATAACCTTGAGAGTTTTAAGTATATAACAATACCTAACCGCATGGGGAATCTTATCCCCCTGAACCGTGTTGCAGAATTTGAAAGCGGTAAAGGTGTTTCTGTTATAAACAGGCATAACTGGAAACGGGCAATTACAGTAACTGCTGATATTGACGAACATGTAAAGGGTGTAAGTTCTGTTTCTGTTAACCTCATGCTTGGTGAAAAGTTTGCAGATATAAGCAGTTTGTATCCGGGGATTACAATAGATTATCTTGGTGAGTTTAAGGATACCAAAGATTCTATGGAGAACATTATCAGGTCCTTTATTATTGCTGTGATTGTTATTTATTTTATACTTGTGGCGCTTTTCAGCTCTCTGCTTCACCCTTTTGTTATTATAACTGTTATACCAATGACATTGATGGGTGTTATCTGGACCTTCTATTTTCATGGTATCCCCTTCTCTTTTCTCGGGCTCATGGGGGTTGTTGGGCTCGCCGGTGTTGTTGTTAATGACTCGATTGTTTTTGTTGATTTTATTAAAAAGAACCGGACAAAGGGGATGAACCCCCTGGAGGCATCAGTTGATGCAGGGGGGAAAAGACTGCGGGCGGTTTTTTTAACAACAATTACAACATTCCTCGGTCTTATCCCTACAGCCTACGGCTGGGGAGGATTTGACCCTTTTCTTAAGCCAATGGCTGTAGCAATGTCATGGGGGCTCCTTTTTGGTACAATGATTACACTTCTTGGTACTCCCCTTGTTTATAATTTATTGTCCGACTTGAGAAGGTTTACATTAGGCAGAGAAAAAGATGGCGCTGAGTTTCTTCCCCCTGTAATTTCACCTGATCCTGAATTTACAAGATCTGTAAAGGATGAGCTGCATCACTGCCTGGATGAGGAACTGGAGGATATTTTAAATAAGAAAATTGAGCCTGCCCTAAGCAGGAGGATTGATTCAATAATAGAGAAAAAGATGAAAGAGAAGAAAACTAAGAAATAATGGTGTGAACAGAAAATGGATTATTCGCTTATAATAGGTATTCTTTTTAAAGTATCGGGTGGGCTTGCTATTTTTCTCCTTGGTATGAGTTATATGTCAGGAGGGATTCAGGCTGTTGCCGGAACCCGGCTGAGAAAGCTTATAGGGGCTGTAACAAATAACAGGTTCATGGCCCTGGGGGTCGGTTTTTCAGTTACTGCGCTTATTCAGTCCAGTTCTGCAACTACAGTTATGGTTGTGGGCTTTGTTAATTCCGGGGTAATGACTCTGATTCAGGCAATTGGGGTTATTCTTGGGGCAGATATTGGAACTACAGTAACTGGCTGGATCCTTGTATTAAATATCGGTGATTATGGGCTCCCTATTGTGGGGGTTTTCGGGATTCTTTATCTATTTTCAAAGGATGAAGGTATCAGATATTTTGCAATGATGGTTATGGGACTTGGTATGATTTTTTTCGGCCTTGAACTGATGAAGGCCGGTTTTAAGCCTTTGAGGGAGATTGATGCATTTCTCAATCTTTTTGTAAAATTTCAGCCCGATAATTTTACCGGTCTTATAGCCTGTGCAATGACCGGAGCTCTTATTACTGCCCTTGTACAGTCATCATCAGCATCTGTGGGGATTGTAATGGGTATGGCTTCAACCGGGGTTCTTACTTTTGATACTTCAGTTGCCCTTGTTATGGGTATGAATCTGGGGACTACTATTACAGCTCTTCTTGCCTCTCTGGGAGCATCGACAAATGCCAGAAGAGCCGCATATGCCCATGCCCTGATAAAGGCTGTGGGCCTTATATGGGTTCTTCCCCTGTTCCCGTTTTTTATGCGGATTATACCTCTTATTATGGGTGAAGATCCGGGCACAGTCCGTATTCATGACGGAGTTGAATCTTTCCCTTTTATAATCCAGGGGATTGCAATTGGGCACACCATTTTTAATGTTATAAATGTTCTTATTCATTTCCCTTTCATTAAGCAGATAGCAATGCTCCTTGAAAAAATTGTTCCTGATGATAATGACGGGGATAAGGTTAAGTTTACTAAATTTGATATAAGAATGCTTGGTACCCCTGTAATAATTATTGAACAGTCCAGGCGTGAGATAATAAATATGGGGAATGTTGTTACTGATATGCTCCACAATCTCAGCGATGTAATAAAGAACGGATTTGATGATGACAAAAGTATCAAGGCTGTGTTCCGGAAAGAGGAGGAGCTTGATATAATGCAGAAGGAGATAACAACTTTTCTTGTGGAAATTATCTCCAGGGATCTCCCCCATGCACAGGTCGTTGAAGCCCAGGCGCAGCTGAGGATGGCGGATGAGTATGAGTCTATAAGTGATTATATTGCCAATATAATGAAACTCCTGTTAAAGCTTAGAGATAATTCTCTGGGGCTCAGTGATAACAAAAAGCGGGAGCTGCTGGAGCTTCATGGATACGTTACTGAATATTTTAAATATATTCATGATACAATTATTAATGAAAAGAAGCCGGATACTTTGTATATTTATGCTGAAGGTAAGTCTATAACACATCATTTCAGGGAGCTGAGGACAATACATCTTCAGCGTCTTGAAAGAAAAAAAGTTGAACCACTTATGAGTGTTACATATATGAATATTCTTAACTGCTACAGAAGGATCAGGGATCACGCTGTAAATGTAGCGGAAGTAATTATAGGTGAAAAATAGGCACGTCTCCGGGGCGGTCAATTCTATTTGACTTTTTTATTCATGGGGTTATTGTGACCCCTATTAAATAATGGATGGAATCCTCTATGAATAAGTTTTTAATTGTACTATTACTCGTTATGACAATGTCCGGGTTATCCGGCTCATCTCTTTCTGCAGAGACAGTAAAGAATGAGGATCCTTCCGGAAGCAGCGGTGCAGGGTGGGCTCTTTACAGTGAAGGGCTTCTTTACAGGAGTCAGGCTGGTGCTGCTGTTACTGTTGATGAACGCAACAGGCTTATTGATAAAGCAATTGAGAGTTTCCTGAAAGCTGTTGAAAAAGGGGATACTTCTGCCAGAGTATTTAACCAGCTGGCTGATTCATATTTTGTAAAAGGGGAGTCTGACCGCGCTCTTGAGTATGCGGGGAAAGCCATCGAAAGTGATAAGGAATTTTTTCCCCCCTATAATATTATTTATGGAATAAGGATGTCCCGCAATGAGCATAAAGCTGCTGCGGAAATAATGGAGAAATATCACGAGGTTAACCCTGAGGATCCCTATACTCTTTATCTTCTGGGGGTTCATTATTTCAGATATCTTAATGATGCGGAGAAGTCTCTGGATGCTTTTCAGAAGGTTATTTTTATTTCTGAAACAGCAGCAATGCCTTCCTATTACCTGGAAAATTCATACTATAACTGCGGTTATATTCTTCATTCAAAAAGTCATTTTCAGGAAGCCCTGTTTTATTTTAAAAAATCTTTTGAACTTAATGAAAATAATTCTACAGCCCTATATATGATTGCTCTTTCAGCCATGAATCATTATAATCTGAATGATGCGGAAAAGCATGCGCTCCTTTTTCTCCAGCGCTCCCCGGGTAATCAGAATATGGAATATCTTCTCGGGAGACTCTATTATATCAAGGGGAGCTCTTCAGCTTTTCAATACCTGGTGAAGATAAAGGATGTTAATTCTTTTGAAGGTCTCCATGCAATGGCTTTATATTCTGAACTTACAGGTGAAGATGATAAGGCTGAAAAAATATTAAATGCGATTGTAAAACACAAAAGTGATTTTATCTCTCCTTATATTGCTCTGGGGAGAATAAGGGCCAGAAAGGATGATGCTGAAGGTGCTTATAATGCATTTATTGCAGCAGGAACCAATTCATTCAGAAGCGGATTGTTTGATGTTGCGGAAAAACTTTTTTACCGCTCTCTGGAATTAAAGGGTGAGGAGAATCCCGATCTCTATTACTATATTGCAAGAACTCATGAAGAGAATAGAAATTTTTCTCTTTCAATAAGCTATTATAAAAAGTATTATGAATTTACCGGTGAGATAAACATTTTAATTCATATCGGTTATCTTTACGCCTCAAGGGATCAGTTCTCCAGGGCGCATGAATATTATAATAAAGCTGTTAAAATTGAACCGGGGAATTCTTCAGTTTATTTTTTTAAAGGGCTCACTTATATATGGGAGTCCAGTTACAAAAAGGGTGAAGCGAGTTTGAGAAAAGCGATCTCTCTGCAGGAGGGGGAGGAGGGTTATTATTTTTATCTTGCCGTAGCCCTTGAAAAACAGAACCGCTTTAAGGAGACTGTTTCCGCTCTTGAAAAGGCGATTGAGTTTAATCCCCGCAGTGCCAGGTCCATGAATTATCTGGGATATCTTTATACTGAAAGAAATATCAATATTGATGAAGCATACAGGCTTATAAAGACAGCATTGGATCTTGAACCTGATAACGGAGCATATCTCGATTCCCTGGGCTGGGTATATTTCAGAAAAGGGGAATTTGAGGAAGCCTTGAAATATCTGCTCCTTGCAGAGGAAAGGCTCGATGAATCGGGCGCACCTGACTCTGTTGTTTTTGAACACATAGGGGATACCTATGAAAAAATCGGTAATATAAGGAAGGCGGTTTTATACTGGGAAAAGTCTATTGGAATGGAAAAGAACAGTGAAATAGAATCGAAGATAAAAAAAGCGATGAGTAATGAGGATAAATAATACAATGAAGAAATTTTTTATTTTTCTTCTTTTGACAGCTATTGCGGCCAGTATTAATTGTGCCGGGGTTGAAAAAAAGAATGGAGCGGAACTGCCGGTTATCGGGGCAGGTGACGCAAAGTCTGCTGAGCTGCAGGATAGAATTAAAGAAATAAATGAAAATAAGCCATCTTCCATATCATCAAATCTTACAGTGGATGGTGACAACAGGGGTAAGAAGTCCCGGTTTGAGGGCTCCTTCGTATACGACAGCAGGGGCCTGGCTAAGCTGAGTCTAATGGATTATATATTTAAAGGCCCTGTTCTCGATTTTTACAGAAATATGAACAACCTCTATTTTTATTATCCGGCTGAAAGAAAGCTCTATGAAGATACGTTTGATAAGATTGTTTTTCCTGATTATTCAGGATTTCCTCTTGAGTTTGATTTTGTCTATACTCTCTTTACAGGGGGGATTCCGGTTATTAAAAATGTCACCTCTGTCAAATCCCTGGGGGAGGAGAGGGGGGACACCTTTCATCTGATTCTGGAAAGCGGGGAGTATTTCCAGAATATTTATTTTAAAAAAGATCTACCTGAAAGGATTCTGGTTATCCATAAAATAAGCAGAGAGAAGATTGAAATTTATCTTCAGGCTCACAGGGTTAAGGATAAAAGTTTTTTCTTTAACAGGATAAGAATTGTTGTCCCGAAAATAGATACAAGCATTAATTTCAGTTTTACCAGAACCAGATTAAATGAGCCTGTGAGGATTGATCCTTTCAGGCCTGACAGCATAAAGGGTGCTGAAGTAATCCGCGTTAACTGACGCGGAATTATCCACATCTTGAGAATCCGCACCCCCTGCAGACAGAGCAGCCCGATTCGAATTCCAGCGGGCCGTGGCAGTCGGGGCAGACCCCTGTCATTACATTATCATTCCCCTTGCCGTTTGTCTCTGCGCTGGTCTGTGCCATCTCTTTTAGCGCTGTCTGATTCAGGTTTGCATTAAAACCGATTGGAGAATAATTTTCTATTGCCTTTGCAATGGCATCGGAGCATGAGTAAATCCGGCCCCCCTTACCCCATGCCTGATTGGGGCATCTTACCCCTTTGAGCTGCTTAACAATCTGCTCCTTGTCAATACCGGAGCGGAGTGATAAGGAGATTAGCCTCCCTATCGCTTCTGTCTGACTTGCCGCGCATCCTCCCCCTTTCCCCATTGCTGCAAATACTTCAAAGATACCGTGAGCGTCTTCATTTATAGTAACATAGAGTGAGCCGCACCCTGTTGTCATTTTTCTTGTTGTTCCCCAGGTTGTTTCATGCCTTGGCCTTGGCGCTGCTGCTTTTACCGGTTCTGCCATGTCATCTTTCCCGGCACTCTTTTTATCATCACCGATCTGGAGAACCTGGCTGTCCCTTGATCCGTCTCTGTATACTGTTACACCCTTGCACTCCAGTTCATAGGCAAGATCGTATACTTTTTTTATATCATTAATTGTCGCTTCTGATGAGAAGTTTACTGTTTTTGAAACAGCATTGTCAGTGTATTTCTGGAAAATCGCCTGGGTTTTAATATGCCACTGGGGTGAAATATCGTGGGCTGTAACAAAAATTTTCCTTATATGTTCCGGGATTTCATCTATTTCTGATGCAGAGCCGTGATCCGCCACCAGGCCCATTATGGTTTTATAATCCCCTTCATTAACATGGAGTTTCAGCATTGCAGCAAAATCGGGGTTGCTCTCAATAAGCCTGTTATTGTCCATAACATTACGAACATATGCCAGTGCAAAGAGAGGCTCAATACCGCTTGATGATCCTGCAATAATACTTATTGTACCTGTGGGCGCAATAGTAGTTGTTGTGGCATTTCTTAGAGGTGCTTCCCCGCGAAGGGCATAATCAGATTTATCAAAATTAGGGAATGCGCCTCTCTCTTCAGCCAGACGGGCCGACATGACTTTTGATTCAGCCTGGATTGCAGACATTATTTTTTCAGCAATTTCTGCAGCCTCCTGCGAGTCATATGAGACACCCAGCTTAATAAGGAGATCAGCATAACCCATCACGCCCAGTCCTATTTTCCTGTTTGCTTTTGTGGCTTCAGCAATTCTTTCAAGGGGGTATGAATTTACATCTATAACGTTATCGAGAAAATGAACCGAGTCTCGTGTAATCTCTTTGAGAAGTTCGTAGTCGATTTCAATTATACCATTTATTTCCCTGAGTATGCTGTTGAGATTTATTGAACCCAGGTTGCACGACTCATAAGGTAGAAGGGGCTGCTCTCCGCAGGGATTTGTGCTTTCTATAAGACCTATATTTTTAAGGGGGTTATATTTGTTTATTCTGTCAATGAAAACAATCCCCGGCTCGCCGTTTTCCCATGCCATTTCAACTATAAGATCGTATACTTCCTTCGCGTTCAGGCTGCCGGTTACTTCTCCATTCCTCGGGTTGACCAGGTTGTAGTCGCTCCCGCTTTTTACTGCTTCCATGAAGCTGTCTGTAAGGGCAACGGAAATATTAAAGTTAGTAAGAAGAGAAGTGTCGGATTTGCACTTTATAAAATTCATAATATCGGGGTGATCAACATTGAGTATGGCCATATTTGCCCCTCTCCGGGTCCCACCCTGTTTTACGGTTTCAGTTGCAGCATTAAAAATGCTCATAAAGGATACAGGCCCGCTTGAAACACCGGCTGTGCTGCTTACTATATCGTTGCCGGGCCGAAGCTTTGAAAAGGAGAATCCCGTTCCCCCTCCGCTTTTGTGAATAAGAGCCATGTTTTTTACAGAATCGAAAATCCCCTCCATTGAATCTTCAACAGGGAGGACAAAACATGCTGACAGCTGCCCTAATGGCCGGCCTGCATTCATAAGTGTGGGGCTGTTTGGGAGAAACTTCAGTGTAACCATGTTGTCATAAAATTTTGACGCGGTTCTGTTTACTGATTCTATATCTGCATTATAGGCTAAATCGGCTGAAGCTACAAAGCGCGCTACACGCTTGAAGAGATCCTCAGGGCTTTCGATTATGTCTCCTTTTTCGTTACGGGCCAGGTATCTTTTTTCAAGCACAGTGAGCGAGTTTTCAGATAGTTCCGGTTTAACCGTGGAATTTATTTTAATTTTTTCAAAATTTTCTTTAAACATGCTTTTCCCTCTTAAAAGTTATATATTGCGGTTCAGGTTTTTTTCTGCTGAGTTATTTTATAGATTACTTCCGGTTTCCGGGCTATAAAAAAATTAACCTGGTCAACCTGTCTATTCCGGGGGTACTTATTCGCTTTTCCCCCCTGTCTACCCCAAGAGTACTTCTTCGCTTTGCTCAGGGCGCCCCGGAGGGGGCATGTGTCATTAAGTTAAGCCCCCTAAATCCTACTTCGTCTAGCTCAGTACACCGCCCGGAGGGGGACTTTTAAACTCTTTTAACAAATTAAAAGTTTAATAACACAGCCTTTAAGCGGGGCTGTCCCAAAAGTCCCCTATTCCCCAGATGCGGCACCACACAGGAGCGTTTCAAGTCCCCCTTGGGGGATTTAGGGGGTGAAAAAAAAGAGAAGCTTTAATATGGCAAAAACAATTTACTTTTGGAACAGCCCCGTTTGGGGGGCCGTTGCGAAACTGTGAAGATCTTAACTTAATGACATTGCCCCGGAGGGGACACGTGTTCATATATTACTCTGATAATTATATTTTTATCATCCCTGGAACTATTTTAATCTAGAAAAACTACAGTTTTTTCTGAGTTATTTAATAGATTAATATGATGAGCAAGAAAGATCAATTACTTCTTTGTATCATATTGAATTTTTATCCAGGAGGTTTGTCAAGAATAATTCTTAATAAGAGAAAATTAAATTAAAGATTCCCCGGAATGAGCCTTAAATTCTTATTACCACATTACAAAACTGGAAGGTTATGTCTATATTTATTATGTAAAAAGAAGCGGGTAATTTTTCAGAAGAAGTTATTACAGAAATCTTCAACAGCAGTATTCGGGAGGCTCTGACCCTGCAGCTCTTTCGGAATATATTAACCGCTAGCTGCTCTCCACAAGTCTGCGGCTGATTTTTCGTGTCTTTCGTGCTCTGACCCCCCGGTTTTTGAAATTTACCTGAAACTCAGATATAACCACGAAAACTTCTTGCAAATAATCTAATCGGCGGCAGATTTGATTTCATGAATGAACACGACAGGCTTTTTAAAGAGATAGAGAGCCTTAAAGAGAACGCGATAGATCTGATACAGGCAACATTTCCGGCAGATGTTCTGCAGGAACTTGACCTGACAGTTATGGTTCTTGATAATAACAGCTACGTTGACGAGAAACTCAGGGAATATTACACAGACCTCGTATACAACTGTAAAACCGCAAAAGGCCCTTTGCTTAAAATATCTCTTTTATTTGAGCATAAGAGTTATAAGCCCGAAAATGAGTATCTGCAGCTTTTGCGATATCTTGTGAATATCTGGTCATATCAGGAGAAAAACAGAGAACCCCTGACAATTATAATACCTGTTGTGTATTATCATGGGAAAGAAAAATGGGAAATGAGGCCTTTTTTTGAATTTTTTTCAGGATACAGTGAATCTCTTCACGGTTTTTTGCCCGGTTTCAAATATATTCTCGCGGATATTACGAAGTATGATGATGAGACTCTTCAAAATGAGCTATTCAAGCGGCAATTTAACCGGTCTCTGGCTCTTATTTTTAAATATATTCACAACGAAGAGTTGCTTTTAGAAAAATTATTTGATATATTTAAAGGGTTAAAAGAATATATTGACAATGAAGATGAGCAGTCAAAAATAATTTCATTTGTAGCTTATGTGATGAAATTAACAGAGATAACGCCTGAACAGTTAAATGATATATTAAGCAGTATTTCCGTTAAGGGGGGTAAAGTAGTTATGACAACGGCAATGAAACTCAGAGAAGAAGGAATTCTCGAAGGCCGTGAGGAAGGTCGTGAGGAAGGTCGTGAGGAAGGTCGTGAGGAAGGCAGATTGTTAGACCGGCGTGAAACTCTTATCCGGCTTCTGAAAATCAGGTTTGGAGATGATGTTAAATCTGAAGATATCGCGTTAATTGAAAACTGTGTAAAACTGGATAAGCTTAAAAACGCTATTGAAGCATTAATATCAGCACAGAATTCTTCTGAAGTTTTAAAGCTTATCAAATGACCCGGGTCATGCTTAGTGAGTCGTCAAGTTCTCTGCGATGCGTCTCTCTGCTGTCACAGTGAGCCCTTCGGCAGGTATCACCATGGCAACGGCCATAAAAGCTCTGATCCCCCATCTCCGAAATATACTTGACCTATCCTCTACCCTGTTTTACTCTTAAGGAGGTAAGGAGTAAACCCATGAAATATCTGCCTATAGGAATAAGCACCCTGAGTTCTATTCTATCTGAAGATATGGTCTATATTGATAAGACTGAACACGCCTATAACCTGGTAAAAAAGATGGGCCGATATTTTCTTTCACGGCCCCGCAGATTCGGTAAAAGCCTTTTCTTAGACACCCTGAAGGAGATATTCGAAGGAAACAGCGAACTGTTCAGGGGCCTCTACATCTATGACAAATGGAACTGGGAGAAGAAATATCCTGTAATTAAAATAGATTTTGTCAGCGGAATCATAAAAAATACAGAACAGCTTGAAGTGCGTGTTAAATATATTTTGAAATCCAATGCTGAAAGACTTGGCGTTGATATAGATATAAATACCGACATAGCCGGCATCTTTACTGATCTGATAAAAAACGCGGCAGAGAAATACGGGACAAATGCCGTAGTTCTCGTTGACGAATATGACAAACCCCTGCTGGACAATATCGAAGACCCCTCAGCCGCTGCAGAAGTACGCGAGGGTCTCAAAAACTTTTACTCTGTTTTAAAAGAGCAGGATAAAAACATACATTTCATCTTTCTGACAGGCGTAAGCAAGTTCTCGAAAGTGAGTATCTTCAGCGGAATAAACAATCTGAAAGATATATCATTAAGCCCCGCTTACGCCACAGTATGCGGATATACTCAGAATGACCTTGAAACAGAATTTGCTGAACACCTGACTGGTGTAGACCGGGCTCAACTCAGGGAGTGGTATAACGGATATAATTTTATGGGAGAGCCTGTATACAATCCATTCGATATACTGCTTTTCATAAGCGAGAATGGTTCGTTTCGCAACTACTGGTTTGAAACCGGAACCCCGACTTTTCTCGTTAAGCTCTTTAAAAAGAACCGGTACTTTATTCCTGACATGAAAAACATCGAGGCAGATGAAAGCCTTTTGAGCACCTTTGATGTTGATAAGATATCCCTGGTGACTCTGCTGTTTCAGACCGGATATCTTACTATTGAATCAGCTGACAACAGTGTAGGTAAATTCGTGTACAAACTTAAAATCCCGAATAAAGAAGTGAGTATTGCCCTGAATGATGTTCTCTTTGACAACTACACCGATCTTGCAGAGCAGAAGGCAAAGTACCAGAGAGAGGCCTGGGAGGCTTTGCGGGCCGGAGATCCGGCTGCGCTTGAGCCTGTGCTGAAGCGCCTTTTTTCGGCGATACCCTGGCGCAACTTCACCAACAATGACCTGGCCGATTACGAAGGCTACTATGCCTCAGTACTCTACGCCTTTTTTTCAGCTATAAATTGCGAGATCATCCCCGAGGATATAAACAACCATGGCCAGGCTGATATGACCATCAAGATAGAAGAGTGCGTCTATGTCACAGAGATCAAGGTTGTTGACACCGAAGAACCGGCCGAAGGGTCTAACTCTGCCCTGGCTCAGATAATCGAAAGAGGCTATGCTGCTAAATATACCGGCACCCCGGGCAGAAAAGTTTTTCAGGTGGGGATGGTTTTCTCATCTGTAAAGCGCAATCTTATTCAGTTTGGATGGAACGAGACTGCTAATTGAGATATCGCATTATCCCTTACTGATTTAAGGTGTTATACTTACGACAGGTTCAATACCTTCCTTAAGGAGTTTTATTGATTAATGAATAAGTTAATACATTTTGGATGAATTGTCAACTAAAAATTGAAACTAAGTCCGCTATGTTTTTTTGTTTGCGTGAGGCTCTGACCCCTTCCTTGGTTACTGTGGGTTCAATTCTTACAGAGATTCATCATAAAGAGCTTATGGCAGGATGGCGCGTATATTTTATAAGCGGCATGCGTCTTATTTTTCTCCCATTTGTTGTATTTCTATTTGTTATATTATTTACCGATAATCCAATGATAATATCTGTTGCTGTAGTAATAGCTGCAATGCCTGTTGCAGTAAATGCGCCGCTTATTGCACAGGAGTATAAGGGGAATTCTTCACTCGCCTCAAGGCTTGTTTTTGTTTCCACACTTTTTTCGCTGGTTACTCTCCCTGTTGTGCTGGTTTTGCTGAAGGGGGTGGTGTAAGCTGGATAGAGCTAATTTTGATATTTAACTTGACTGTATATGATTAAGCGTATATTATTATTCTATTATGATTAATGAAAGAATTACATTTGATCCGGATATAATGGGTGGGAAGCCCTGTATAAGGGGGATGCGTGTGACAGTAGGTATGATCATCAACCAGCTGGCCTGCGGATATACCATTGAAGAGATATTAAAGGCATATCCTTATTTGGAAAAGGATGACATAAAAGCGGCTCTGCAATATGCAGCCTTTAGAGTTGAGGAGAGGGAAGAGCCCCTTGCTGTATGAAAATTCTTATCGATATGAATATTTCACCAGTCTGGGTTTCAGTTTTAAATACTGCCGGAATTGAAGCTGAGCACTGGGTAAATATAGGCGCCCCTTCAGCCCCTGACACTGAAATATTTCAATATGCTGCGAGAAAGGGATATATTATTTTAACTCATGATCTGGATTTCAGTGTAATTCTGGCAAAAACACAAAGCAGATTTCCCAGTGTCATATTGTTGAGAAGCAATGATCTTTTGACAGATAAAAATTATCCCCATGTAATAGAATCAATTAATAAAAACATCAGCGCTCTGCATGATGGTGCGATTGTTACGATCGACTTGATTAATTTCAGAGTCAGAACTCTGCCTATATCCTGAAAGGAATGATTTTGTGAGGCTCTGACCCGTATTGCTGAAAAAATCTTGACTTTGTGTTATTATAAAAGTATTCTTTTGATGCTAATATAAATGGAGAATTCAAATGATAGTGGTAAATGAACAGTATCTTGTAAACAGTAAAGGGGATAAGTCAGCAGTTGTGATCCCCATAGAAGAATATAAGAGGCTGATGGATATAGTTGAGGAGTATGAGGATATTAAAGATTTTGACGAGAGAAGAGGTAATCCCCATTGGATATCTATTGATGAGTTGAAATCGTAAAGACGTATACCAATAGAGATGAGGCGAATTTGAAAAGAGAAGATTATAAAGAGGAATTTAAGGAAGCGCTTTTTGGCGCAATTGAAGCTGTGATTGACCACAAGATCGGTTTAAGTGCGCACCAGCTTATAATGAGCTACTTTAATGACACTGAAGGAGAAACAACCCTGGAGCGTGCTGTTAAAACTATTGAGAAATACTCTCAAAAGGAATTCCCCCCTCTTGATGAGAGGTCGAGAAAACTTAAGGCCTCATTAAACAGGCTTGCCCACGCAGCTGAGCAGTGGGACAAAGATTAAGCCTCTCCATTTATGATACCAGCTTTCTGAACTCCCCAAAGAGATACCTTGAGTCATTAGGCCCTGGCGCTGATTCTGGGTGATACTGCACTGAAAACATGGGGAGCTTTTTGTGCCTTAACCCTTCAACAGTTTTATCATTAAGATTTATATGTGTTACCTCAATGTCGCTCATCCCTTTGAGCGATTCCATGTCCACTGAGAATCCGTGATTCTGGGATGTGATTTCAACTTTATTTGTGCGCAGATTCATTACAGGCTGGTTGCCGCCCCTGTGTCCGAATTTGAGCTTATAGGTTTTCCCGCCCAGTCCCAGCCCCATGAGCTGGTGCCCCAGGCATATCCCGAAGCATGGCACCTCTTTTTTTATAATATCCTCTACAAGCTTTTTCCCGTATTCAACCGCATCAGGATCTCCGGGGCCGTTTGAAAGAAATATCCCCTTTGCACCTTCGTCAAGTACAACCTCAAGGGGTGTTGATCCCGGATAAACAGTAACATTAAATCCTGAGCTTTTAAGAAGCCTTAAAATGTTGGTTTTAACACCAAAGTCGAAAACTGCAATTTCAGGGCTTCCAGGAGTTTTTTCTCCGTAAGAATATTTATCTCTGCAGCTTACCTTTGAAGCAAGGTCGAGGCCCAGCATGTCAGGGGAGGCTTTCAGTTTTTCAACAGCGTCTTTTCTGTCGAAAAAGATTCCTGCCCTCATTGCCCCTTTATCGCGTATATACATTGTGAGTTTTCTGGTGTCTATCCCTTCAATGGCGGATATTCTTCCATCTTTAAGGTAGTCTGCCAGTGACCCTGTTGCACGGAAATTAGAGTAGGTCCGGGAGTATTCCTTTACTACAAAACCGGCAACCTGTATTCTGTCAGATTCAACATCCTCGCTGTTAACACCATAGTTCCCTATCATGGGATAGGTCATGGCAACAATCTGGCCGCAGTATGAGGGGTCTGTGAGAACCTCCTGATAACCGCTCATGGATGTGTTGAAAACCGCTTCACCTGTGGTCTCGGTTTCATATCCGAAAATTTTCCCTTCAAATTCAGTGCCGTCTTCAAGTATTAAAAAAGCCTTTCTGCCCATTTATAAGCCCCGCTATATTATTTACTTAAACCTGATCTCTACTGATCCGCCATGCTTGTCGTCAAAGCCTTCATATTCAGACATTAACTTCACATCCTTCATGGTCTTTTTCAGTGCTTCCCTGTTGAGGAGCTGAAATGTGGTGTGACGCATAAATGTATCTACTGATGTGCCTGATGAAAAGCGCGCTGCCCCCCCTGTGGGTAGTACGTGATTTGTGCCTGAGTAATAGTCCCCCACTGCTACAGGAGCGTATCGTCCAAGGAAGAGTGAGCCCACATTTTTTATCCTTTCCAGATATTCAAGGGGGTTCTCCACCATGAATTCCATATGCTCCGGGCCGTAATTGTTGCTGAAGTTTATGGCTTCATCAAGTGAGTCAGCAATGAGTATGAGGCCGCTGTTTTTGATGGATGTCTTCTTTATTTCGCTTCGCCCTGTACCAGACTGAAGATCTTTATTTATTTCATCTTTTACTTTACGGGCAAGTTCTTCAGATGTTGTTACAAGAACTGCAATTGCTCTCTCCTCATGTTCCGCCTGTGACAGCAGGTCCCATGCAACCCAGCGGGGATCAGATTTTTCATCTGATATTATTAACACTTCGCTGGGGCCGGCCATTGAGTCGATCTGAATTATCCCCATGCTGAAAAGATATGTTTTTGCCGCTGTGACAAAGATGTTTCCCGGCCCTACTATGATGTCAGATTTTTTTATATTCTCTGATCCGAAAGCTGATATGGCTATTCCCTGGGCTCCGCCCGATTTTATTATCTGACTTACCCCCAGTTCTTTGCATATTGCATAGATTATGTCCGGAACTTTCCCCTCCTTATTGGGGGGGGTGATTACAGTAATATTTTCTGTTCCTGCTATCTGTGCGGGGATTACACCCATAAGAACTGAAGAGGGGTATGATGCTTTCCCCCCCGGTACGTATATGCCTGCGCTTTCAATTGCCTGGTGTGTACGGCCCAGAATTATGCCGTCTTTACGTGTATATATTGAATTTTCCTTATGCTGTCTCTGGTGGAATTCCCTTACGTTTTCTGCTGCTTTCATAAAGGTTTTGAGTACATTTTTAGGTGTGTTTTTGTGACCGGCGTCAATCTCCTCTTTTGTCGCGATTACAGATTTAAGTTTTACGCCGTCAAATTTTGCTGTGTATTCAAGCACTGCTTTTTCGCGCCTGTTTTTTACATCATTTACAATGGGGACTACAGTATCAATCATTATTGAGCTGAAATCCTCTCCAAACCGGTTAAACTGGGCGTCAAGTTCGGCAGGTGTAAGGTCCTTTAATCTCTTAACAGGGATCATAAGTCCCTCCTTTTTATTTATTAGATTAATTTTCACTAATTATTCCTAAAGATATCTTTTAGTGTAATTATGCTGTTTTTAATATCCCCGCCGCTTTCGGCGATGGGGGTATTGGAGCATTATATTTTAAAAAAAGTTAAGGAATTAAAATTGATTAATTTTACACAAATAAATCAGAGGGGTTAATATGTCAAGTTTTAGATTGAAAAGCGGGTCAGGGGAGTGTTAGCTTATTATAAACTTTTCCAGATCTTCTTTGACTGATTCCCAGATGTCTGGTAATTCTGAGATAAGATGTTTCATTTTATCCAATCTCAACTACCTCATCAATATCTTTAAGCATTTTGAAGAACTCTTCTTCTTTATCAAAGTCAATCAGGTCGACGGGAGTTTCCAGTTCACTTGTTATTTTATTATAGGCATTAAAAAAATACTCAGGAGGGAGACCTTTAATCCCCAGATCATAGTCAGATTTTTCTCCAGCTTTACCGGCAATAGTTGAACCGAAAAGAAAAACTTTTTTGGCTCCTTCCTGTTTCAGTATGAAAACAGCTTTCTTCAGTTCGTGATTGATATTATTCGGTTTCACCATACAATTTCTCCCGGCTAAATTTTGTGGCTATTGTTGGGAAAAAATTATAACAGCCATCTATTATTCGGTGTATTGACTATATATTATAATTAGAAATATGTCAAGTTTTAGACTTAAGAATAATATCGAAACTGTAGTTTTTAGAATCTGGAATAAAAAAAAGATATAAGTCTTCCGGTCATTTTTTACCTGCTTTCTGAGTTATAGATTATGTGAAATCTGAATATATGATGAAATTTTATGCCTTAAATTAGTACTATATTAATTACGATTAGCTGCAGGTTTATCTGCACAGAGAATAAAATGATAAGATTTCCCGGTTCCAGTCAATTATTTTAAATAAGATTTGTTGTTATTACTAATAATTTTTTTAGATTGAGGGGATTCTTATTGGCAGGGAACAGCAATCCGGTCTATATATAATCATCTGAATCCGAATTGAGCGGATATCTCCTTAGAGGTATTTTTGACTTCTCTTATGATAGAATCTCTCATCTCATTGATCCGGTCAGCATTACCTGTAAGGACAAATGCTGCTATTATGTGGCCGCTGTGGTTGAATATGGGCCCCCCGATTCCTGCCATGCCGATAAAATTTTCCTCCCTGTCAAAGCTGATCCAGTCATTTCTCACCTGCTCCAGCTCTTTGAGAAACTCTTCCCTTGAGGTAATTGTGTTTTCTGTCAGAGGCTCAAAATTATAATCTTTAAGCGCTTCCTCAAGCCTCTGGGGTGTCATTCCTGCAAAGAGAATCTTCCCTATGCATGAACTGTGGATGGGGATTATTGTGCCTGACTGGGGGAATGTTTTGAAGTTTTTATCAGGCTCTGCCCTGAATAGAATAAGGGCTTTTTTCCCTACCAGCATACCCACATTCACCGGCTCCCTGAATTTGAAGCAGAGGCGCTCCATCCAGACCCGTGCTGTGGTGAGCATGTCCATGTTTGCCGCATAGCTCATGCCGAGCTGAAAGAGCCTGGGCCCGAGGCGGTATTTCCCTGTAAAGGGGTCCTTTTCCAGGTAATTCATCTGCGCAAGTGTGGTTACAAGGCCCTGAATTGTAGTTTTGGGTAAAGATAAGCTCCTGGCAAGATCTGATATGCCCAGGTTTTTATTGTCTATATATAATGACAGAATTTCGCCGGCTCTTTGAACTGATTGTATTATTTTTTTGTCATTTTTTGTGTCAGAGTCCACATTTATCCTTTTTTCTTGACATATTAATCGATTGTGATACTGTATTGGTACAGTGTACGGCAATGACGTATACTGTCAATTATTTTTATAAACGCAGGGGGGGAATATGCATGAAAAAAAGCCGTGGCTGAAATTTTATGGAACAGTGCCTCACTCAGTTGATTATCCCAGGATAACAATGTATGAGGGTGTTGCGGAGACAGTTAAAAAATGTCCCGATTCTATTGCCTACGATTTTATGGGTTATACTGGCACATACAGAAGCTTTCTTGATGAGATAGACAAGTGTGCTGATATGCTTGCCCATATGGGCCTTAAAAAGGGTGACCGTGTGACAATTTCCATGCCCACATCACCTCAGGGTATTATCTGTTTTTATGCAGTAAATAAGCTTGGTGCTGTGGCCAGCATGATTCACCCCCTCTCAACAGAGAGTGAAATTGAATTTTATGTGAATATAAGTAAAAGCCGTTTTGCCCTTACACTGGATGCTTTTTACGCTAAGTTTCGAAAAGTTATGGATGTGACAAAACTGGAAAAGGTTATTCTTGCCCGCATACCCGATTATCTTAATCCCCTCATGCAGCTCGGTTTCTATGTGGCAAAGGGGAGGAAAATTCCGAAAGTCCCCTCTGACCCCGATTTTTACTGGTGGAAGGATCTTATGGCCGGGAATTACAAGAGGGCTGAAAAATCTGATATGAAGCCTGATGATATGGCTGTTATTCTATACAGCGGCGGAACCACAGGGAAGCCTAAGGGTATTATGCTTTCCAATTATAATTTTGTTTCCCATGGCCTTATGGTTTCAGCCTGGGGAAACCTTGCCAGTGATGATTCCATCCTTGCAATACTTCCGATCTTTCACGGTTTCGGCCTTGGTGTATGCATTAATGCATGTTTTATGAGCGGCGGTAAAAGTATTCTTGTACCCCAGTTTACCCCTGATGATGTGGCTAAACTGATTAAAAAGAAGAAACCCACATTTCTTATAGGGGTTCCCACACTTTATGAGGCCCTTAATAAAAATCCGGTTTTCCAGAACGCGGATCTTCGATGCCTTAAAGCTGCTTTCAGCGGGGCTGATACCCTCCCTAAGGTGGTGAAGGACCGCTTTGAGAATATTGTAAAAAACAAGGGGGGGAGTGTTAAGCTCCTTGAAGGGTATGGGCTTACTGAAGCTGTTACTGCAATCTGCGCCACACCTCTTGATACATACCGGGAAAACAGTGTGGGTATTCCCTTTCCTGATATGGAGGCGAAAGTTGTGGGGATGAATACAGTTGATGAACTCCCAATCGGTGAAGAGGGTGAACTCTGTATAAAGGGCCCTGCTTTGATGCTGGGGTACCTTGACAATCCGGAGGAGACAGCAAATGTGCTGAAGAAGCATTCTGACGGTGATGTGTGGCTTCATACCGGTGATATATGTACAATGGATGAGGATGGATTTATTTATTTTAAACTCCGTCAGAAGAGAATGATAAAATCTTCAGGGATGAATGTTTATCCTGCCCAGGTGGAAGCTCAACTTTATCAGCACAACGATGTTGATATGGTTTGTGTTATAGGTGTGCCTGATCAGGATCAGATTGAGAGGGTTAAGGCATTTGTTGTTCTTAAAGATAAAAGCAAAGCCGGGCCTGAAATGGAGCAGGAGCTTATTAAGCACTGCAGGGAATCCCTTATTGTATGGAGCTGCCCAAGAGAGATTGAGTTCCGCGATGATCTTCCGAAAACCCTGGTGGGGAAGGTTGCATATAAGGTTCTGGAAAATGAGGAAGTGGAGAAACTGAGGGAGCAGGGGAAGTATACCGGGGAGCGCTGATTCCGCTATTGTTTCCATATCTGCTGCAGATTACCGGGGGTGGAATGAAGCATTCTTCTGCCTGAACGTTTTCCTGTTTCTGCGGCGGATTTACTTTTTACTATAAGGAGCTTAATGTGAATATTATAGATGAATTTAAAGATGTGGTGTTAAATCCCTACAGCTATGCAAAAAAGCTGAAAGCTGATGAGGGGAAAAAAATTATCGGTTATTTCTGCACATATGCACCTGAGGAGCTTATTTTTGCAGCAGGGGCCCACCCCATGAGGCTCTTTGGAACAAGTGAGAATATTCACCTTGCAGACTCACACCTCCAGTCCTACAGCTGTTCCCTTGTAAGGGGGGCCCTGGAGGAGGCCTTAAACGGGAACCTGAATTTTCTTGACGGCACTGTGTTCCCGCATACCTGCGATTCAATACAGCGCTTATCCGATATATGGAGGATGAATACTTCATTCAGTTTTTTCAGCGATGTGGTGATGCCTGTAAAGCTGAATACAGAGAGCGCCAGGGAGTATATGAGGGATGTAATAGGGAAGTTCAGTAATGATCTTGAGTCCGGTTTTTCAGTTTCCATTAGTGATGAGAAAATTGCTGAGGCAAATGATATTTATAATAAAATCCGGGCATACCTTAAAGAGGTCTACAGGCTCAGGAGTGAAGACCCTTCCTGTATTAGCGGTGCTGATACCTACTATATTATTAAAGGTGCCATGATTATGGAAAGGAGGGAGCTCCTTAAAAAACTCCCCCTTGCTATAGATTATATTAAAAGCGGTAAATCTGCGAAGACTGCTTCTGATAAAAGCAGACTAATTCTTGCAGGAAGCATATGCAACCATCCGGACATATATGATATAATAGAGGAATCAGGCGGTGTGGTTATATGGGATGACCTTTGCACAGGTTCCCGTTATTTTGAAGGGGAGATCTCTTCTCAGGGGAATCCTGCTGATGCACTTGCTGACCGCTACAGCAGCAGGGTTATCTGCCCTGCCAAGCATATATCAAATACCTCAAGGGGTGATAACCTGGCAGCACTGAGCGCTGACCATAAGGCTAAAGGGGTAATTTTTATGTATCTGAAATTCTGTGACCCCCACTCCTGGGATTATCCCTATATGAAAGGAATACTTGGTGAGAAGGGGGTGGCAAACATGCTCCTTGAGGTTGAGGACAAACTGCCGTCACTTGGACAGCTTAAAACAAGGTTTGAAGCCTTTATGGAGATGCTCTAGCTGTGCTGATGAAGCGAATAAAATCTTAAGGAGTAGTGTATGTCTGGTGAAGATAAAATTATAGATGCGGAAAAAGAGAAACGAAAGATTAAGAGCCTGGGCAGAATGAAGGAGATAATGACCCATTATTATATTGACGCAAAAACCGCCCGGAAAAACAATAAAAAGGTGGCCTGGATTACCAGCGGCGGCCCTGTTGAGCCCCTTCTTGTAATGGATATTATCCCTGTGTACCCGGAGAATTACGGCGCCATGATAGGCGCTTCAAAAATGGGTGTTGACCTCTGCGGGGTTGCAGAGGGGATGGGCTATTCCCAGGACCTCTGCTCATACGGCAGGGCTGACATCGGGCAGGCTGAAACGCAGGGGGGGCCCATTGGTGGACTCCCTGAACCTGATATGCTTATCTGCTGCAACAATATATGCGGTACTGTGCTTAAATGGTATGAGGTTATGGCCCGTAAGTTCAAGGTTCCCCTTTTTATTTTTGACACACCCATTATTCATACTGAGAACAGCGATGCTGCAAGGAAGTATGTGAGAAGGCAGATTGATGAATATATTATATTTCTTGAAGAGCAGTGCGGAAAGAAATACGATTATGACAGGATGAATGAAGTTGGGAAGCTCTCTGTGGAATCGCAGAGATTATGGCGTGATGTGCTTGCCACTGCTTCAAATAAGCCGGCGCCTATGAGCGCATTTGATGCCTTCTTCCATCTGGCACTGATAGTAACCTTGCGGGGGACCCAGGTGTGCGTGGATTACTACAAAGGTCTCCTGGCTGAGATGGAGGGGAGAGTGAAGGATGGTATAAGTGCCGTGCCTCAGGAAAAGTATCGTCTCCTCTGGGACAACCTTCCGGTGTGGTACAAAACAAAATGGCTATCCGAAAAGATTGCCTCACATGATGCCTGTTTAGTGGCAGACACCTATACCTCCGCATGGAGCGCCCAGGTGGATCTTCTTGATGAGAATGACTTTCTTGAGAGTATGGCTGAGGGGTACACTGCTATTTATCTTAATATCGGAACAGATAAAATGGCAAAGATGGTGCTGACTATGATTGACAAATATGATGTGGATGGTGTAATTCTGCATTCAAACAGGAGCTGCAAACCCTATTCACTGGGGCAGTACGATATTCAGAAAATAATAATGAAGGAGAGGAATCTCCCCTCCCTTATTATTGAAGCGGATATGACAGATGAGAGGAGTTTCAGCGAAAGTCAGATTGCCACAAGGATTGACGCATTTATGGAACTTATTAAAGATAAGAGGGGGAATTGATGAGAATAAATTATAACCTGGAAGATAAGGTGGTTGTAGTAACAGGCGGGAGCAGGGGGATCGGCCTTGAGATTGCCCGCTATTTAGTGGATGAAAAAGCGAAGGTTGTTATATGCGGCCGTAAAAAAGAATCTCTCGATGCAGCTTCTGCAGCATTGAATGGAGGGGATAACCTTCTTGCACTGCAGGCACATGTTGCAAAGGCGGAGGATGTGGATGCTCTTTTTAAAGGTGTAATGGAGCGCTTTGGCAGGGTTGATGTGCTTATCAATAATGTGGGGATGAATCTTTTTACTCCCTCACTTGCTGAAACAGATCCTTCAATGTGGCAGAAGATAATTGATTCTAATCTTACAGGCACATTCCTTGTTTCCAGGAAAGCCGCGGAGATTATGAAGGCTCAGAAGAGCGGTAAGATTGTGAGCATATCATCCATAGCAGGGAGAAAGGCATCTCCGGGGATGGGGATTTACGGAATCGCAAAAGCCGGCATTGAAATGATGACTAAGGTTCTGGCATCTGAGCTTGCATTTTTTAATATTACTGTTAATGCTGTTGCACCTGCAATGGTTCGCACTGAATTCAGCAAGCCCTTCTGGTCCAATGATGACATTAGTCAGCATGTGGTAAAGGGTATACCACTTGGCAGGATTGCCGAGCCTATTGATGTGGTTCACCCCACGCTCTTTCTTGCTTCTGCCGGTGCTGATTTTATTACAGGGCAGACTATAGTGGTTGACGGCGGCACAACAGCGGTTTAATTAAATACTGATGCTCAGAGGGGATTATGCTCACAGCAGGGATAGATATTGGCTCAATTACCACCAAGGTGGCTGTAGTAAAAGACGGGGAGATCCTTGGAACCGGGATTGTCTTTACAGGGTATAATGCGGAAAAGGCAGGGAGATCGGCAATGGATAATCTCCTTGCGAAACTTAATATCAAGCTTGATGATATCGAAAAAATTATAGCAACAGGTTACGGGCGGGCCAACATAAGCTTTGCACATAAAGCGATAACTGAAATCAGCTGCCACGCTGCAGGCGCTCATTTTACCGACCCTCGTATAAGGTCGATTATTGATGTGGGGGGGCAGGACAGTAAGGCCATAGTGGTGGATGAGGATGGCAGGGTTAAGGATTTTGCCATGAATGATAAATGCGCTGCAGGTACGGGGCGTTTCCTTGAGGTTATGGCTCATGCACTGGAGGTGGAGCTGGATAATTTCGGCCCCCTTTCGCTTCAGTCAAAGATGCCGTCACAGATAAGCAGTATATGTACAGTCTTTGCCGAATCTGAGGTGGTGTCGCTTATTTCCAGGGGTGAATCAAGGGAGAATATTATTGCCGGGATTCACGATTCTGTTGCTTCAAGGGTATCGGCACTGGCAAAAAGGGTAGGGGTCAGAGCCCCTCTTATGATGACAGGGGGTGTGGCAAAGAATATAGGTGTTGTAACAGCACTGCAGCGTAAGCTGGAGATTGAAGTTGAGGTAAGTGAAAATGCCCAGATTAATGGCGCTATTGGCGCTGCTGTACTTGCAGCAAAACTTTAAATAAGATGATTTCCGCGGATACTCTGCATTACATCAATGCAGAGTATCCTTAACTTTCCATTTAAATCTTTGAATGATCTCGAGAATGTAATGCATTTATTCCCTGTTGCGGAGGATATATAGGGCTCGGAAACATACTTGTCTGTTCCGTTGTTTCTGATTTCCTGAACCATTGTTTTTTTCAATAAAAATCTGACCTGAAGTTTTTCCGGAGAAGCTCTTATTAGCTCAATAGTTTACATACATTTAAAAAAAGCGGTTCATGAGCAGCATTTTATATTTGTAAGTTGTGTCATTCCCGCGCATGCGGGAATCTCATAATCTTTGATTTTTTCAGGAGATTCCGGCAGTGCAGCTATGATGGCTGCCTGCAAGCAAGAAACAGGATGTTTCTATAATGCTTGCCTACGTTGTCACTCCGGCCGGAATGACAGTCTTTTCCCGTAAAATTTAACTGCTGCTTGATATTGCCATGGAGATTTTTGCTGTAAAGCTCTTGACTCTGCTGAATAGAGGTAATAATAGTATCTGTCTTTATTCCGGGAGGGTATGATTATGAAGATTGCCATGGCGCAGATAAATCCTGTTGTTGCTAATATTGAGGGGAACAGGGGGAGGATCCTGTCATTTATTAAATCTGCTGATAATGAAGGTGCTGATTTAATTGTGTTCCCTGAAATGTCAACTATCGGTTACCCCCCAATGGATCTTCTTGAAAACAAAAAACTTGTTGATGACAACCTGGCATCTCTTGAAAAGATCAGGGATTTCTCCAGAGGGATTAAAAGTCATATCATAGTCGGTTTTGTTGATTTTGATATGGATAACCAGCCTATGCTTTTTAATTCCGCTGCCCTTATAAAGGGCGGTGAAATTTTATTAAAACAGAATAAAACTCTCCTCCCCGGATACGATGTTTTTGATGAATACAGGTATTTTTCACCAGCCAGGGAGCATCATATATTTGATCTCCATGGGATTAAAACCGGGATCTCAATATGCGAGGATATCTGGTCCGCAATGAATACTGATAACAGCAGATTTATGGAGCAGAGGAGATATCATGTTGACCCGGTTCAGCTCCTATGCAGCAGGGGGGCTGAACTTATTATCAATATCTCCGCATCCCCCTATATTAAGGGGAAGAGGGCTGCCCGCAAAAATATGCTTTCCACCCTTGCTTCAAGGTGCGGTGTTTCTATTGTTTATGTTAACCAGACCGGGGGTAATGATTCCCTGGTTTTTGACGGCAACAGCATGTGCATTAACAGCAAAGGTGAGGTTTACGCGCATTGTGAAGGCTTTAAAGAGGATCTGGTTCTAACCGGCTACAATGAAGCGGGCATGCCTGATTATGGAATAAATGATATTGAGGATATTGAAAAGGCCCTGGTAATGGGGCTTGGCGATTATATGCAGAAGAGCGGATTTAAGAAAGCTCTGCTGGGACTGAGCGGCGGCATAGATTCCGCACTTGTTGCAGCCCTGGCATGCAAAGCCCTTGGCCCGGAGAATGTTTCAGGTATTACAATGCCTTCGATCTATTCTTCAAAGGGGAGTGTTGATGACTCCTATGCACTGGCCCGGAACCTGGGGATGAAGATTGAAACAATTGAGATAAAGGAATTATACAATCAGTTCAAAAGCGATTTGAGCGGATTGTTCCGCGGCATGGAGGAGGATATTACTGAAGAGAATATTCAGGCACGCATAAGGGGTAATCTTCTTATGGCTGTGAGCAATAAAACCGGAGCCCTTCTTCTTACTACAGGTAATAAATCGGAAACAGCTACAGGTTACTGCACCCTTTATGGCGATATGTGCGGAGGCCTGGCAGTGATATCGGACCTCCCTAAAACTCTGGTCTATGAACTCTCTGAATATATTAACAGCAAAGCGGGGAGAGATATTATTCCCAGGGAGACAATTGACAAGGCTCCTTCAGCTGAGCTTCGTCCTGATCAGAAGGATGAGGACTCACTCCCGCCATACGCCATTCTTGACGGAATACTTGAACTTTATGTTGAGCAGAGAATGAGCGCCGATGAAATTACAGCAAAGGGTTATGACAGGGAAACTGTGGATTTTGTGCTGCGCCTTGTTAATATCAATGAGTATAAAAGATTTCAGGCTGCACCGGGGATTAAGGTTACAACCAAGGCATTCGGTACAGGGAGACGTATCCCCCTGGCCAAAAGATTTTTTCCGTAAATCAGATCAGTATTTATTTCTAAAATTATTATTGTTAAAAAAATGCTCTATTATTCCCGCCGCCGAAGGCGGCGGGAATATAAAATTGTCCATTTTTACACTAAAATATATTTTCAGGGATTAATATTGGAATTAAATCAATGAAAAATGCTGCTTTATGAGCTGAAAATTTCTTTGAACATTCTCTTTCCCTGTAATTATCCCCATATGCCCGGGGAGTAGAATCTCAATGTCGAGTTGAGAAATTTTCTCTATGCTTTTCTTTAATAGTTCCCCGCTTCCCCCGGGGAAATCGACACGACCGAAACTGCTGTCAAAAACCAGGTCACCGCAGACCAGGGTTTTCTTCTCCGGCCAGTATACGCTCACTGATCCGGGCGAGTGCCCGGGGGTATGATAAACCTGCAGCTCTGTTTCGCCAACCATCCATGGCCCTTCATCAAGGATTATATCAAAGTTAACCTGGGGGAAGGGCATATTGAACATCTGAAAAAACCGGGGCCCCTCCTGGTTAAAAAATTTTATCTCATCACTGTTCATGCAGAGCTTAATATCTTTATCTATAAAATTAAGGGTTCCTTCAAAGTGGTCAGGGTGACAGTGTGTGTTAACCAGGTATTTTATTTCTGAGGTGTTGATACCGTCATCTGTCATGTTTTTCATCAGCAGGTCCACGTAGTTTTTAAGGCCTGCATCGAATAGAATGTTCAGCGGTTCACCGAAGTAAAAGCTGTTGCAGTTGTTTTCAAAGGTGCCGCGCCATACATAGGAATATATACCTTCAGTAACTTTCATAAAATTTCTCCTTAAATTAATTGATACGGTTTTTTATGGGGAGCTGATTATTGATGCAAGATGTTTTTTAAAAAAATGCCGGCTAAAGGGGGTATATAATCAGCATGCCCCGGAATATTTCCCGGGGCATCTATTAAGTCCTGCTCTCAGATTTAAAACAATTTTTTTTCCGCGATTATTCTAAGAATATTATTTTCCATATTATCGTAAAACCCGTTTTCCGACTTTATTTTTGCCTCTGCTATTTTCTCTCCGCGTAATTTTCTGCGATTATCTGCATCTGCAAAATTAAGGTCCCTGTCAAGTTCCTTGAAGTATTCACCGGCTTCTTTCATAAGCCTTGCTCTGTCGAGCTTTACAATATTATCCTGCTGAAATCTCAGCTTAGCCTCAGCAGAGATCTCGATTTTATCGCCGCCGCTCTTCTGCCTTTTCAGGTAAAGCGGCTTGTCATAATCCATCCGGTGATTCTCAGATGAATTTCCACGTTTTGTCAAACCTGAGCCAGGATAAGGTATAATTTTCATAATTTACCTCCTTCATCCTGTTTTATGTCTCATTGGCTGTTTTTATTATCGGGATTATGCGATTTTACTGTAGTAAAATATTTTAAAAAATACTAAAATTATCTATCAGATGCGGGCAAAGGTAGTGGTAGAATTTTAGGGGGAAAAGTTTGTCATTCCGGCCGAAGTGATAACGTAGAGCCGGAATCTCCTGAAAAAATCAAGGTTATGAGATTCCTGCATGCGCAGGAATGACATAACCCACAAAATTAAACTGCTATCCGGGTAAATGAATTAATTATCAGAAGAGAAAGCTTGACATTTAAGGGTAAAATTAAAAAATAAAGTATATAAAAGGAACTGGATACAGTATATGATAAAGCTGAATAATGTGAGCCTTGATATATTCGGTGCGAAGAGAATTCTCGATAATATAAACTGGCACATAGAAGATGGCGAGAAGTGGATTCTTTTCGGACGCAATGGTTCAGGTAAAACCAAACTTCTGGAAATAGTAACAGGCTACAATTTCCCCTCAGAGGGGGAGGTGATCAGGTTCGGCCTTGCACAGCCGGGCCATGATATACGGGAGCTGAGAAAACGCATAGGTTATGTGAGCTCATCATTACGGGAGATGTTTAGTAGAAGGGAGAAGCTCATAGACGCTGTTTTAAGCGGAATTTATGCTTCAATCGGCATGTACAGGGAGGCATCATCCTCTGAAAAGGAGAAGGCGGCTCACCTTATAGATACAATAGGCCTTGGGGGGAGGGAGTATGATATAATAGGAAATCTTTCAGATGGTGAAAGGCAGAAAATCCTTATGCTCAGGTCACTTATTAATGATCCGGACCTGCTCATACTTGATGAACCTACAGCAGGTCTTGATATAATAGCACGGGAAAATCTTCTTGAAGCGATAGAGGAGTTAACAGCAAAAAAGACTATTTCAATGATTTATGTTACACACCATGTTGAGGAGATTACACCCCTCTTTAACATGATTTTTGTTATAGAAAATGGTTCATGTTTTTTCAGCGGGGGTGTGGATGATGCAATGGAAGCTGAAGTTTTCAGCTCCCTTTTTAATGATAAAATTGAAGTTTTCAGTAGAGGGGGGCGTATCTATTCCATGCTGAAAAGTCATCCTTAATTTTCCTGCTCATCCTTTGCCAGAAAATCGAGATATTTAAAATCGAAATTTTTCTCTATTCTTCCGCTTCCTGAACAGGAGTATCTTTTCTTCCGCCAGGGCTCAGTCAGTTCAGGTTCAACCGGTATACCTGCAACTATACTGTTCCATGAACTGTTATCTGTACTCTCAAATTTATCTTTCATTATATCACCTTTCCGGTTTATCAAAAAAATTTAATACCCCCGCCGCCGAAGGCGGCGGGGGTATATAAAAGGGTATTATCACACAAAAATTTATCAGGGATAATTCCTTATTAATTCAATAATTAGATGCATCTAATAAACAAGAGTTACAGATAAATTCAGAAGATAAAATTTATTGAGGATCCACTGATATTTTCCCGCTTATTTCATCAATGGATATGGCTATTATATTAACCCTCCCCATCTCTTCATCTGTGGGGTCAGTAAACTCCAGGTTCATTGAGTACTTTGCCATTAAAGCATTTATTGCTTCACGCTTAAGTGCGGCATCTTCAATAAATTCCGCCTTCCCCCAGAGGATAATTGACCAGTATCTCATACTGAAACCGCAGGCTTTTTCGCTTACATAAAGGTTCCCGGGCGCGCTTATTTCAAAGCATACCTTAGGGCTTGCTTTAATGTTGTTAATTTTTCTTCCGGTAAAACCTGTATGAATAAATATGCGGTCATGAATATAAACATAATTTACCGGAGTAATATAGGGGAGATTATCCGGTCCTGTTGTGGCCATCCTTCCATAGGTCTGGTGGCCCAGCATTTTTCTGCATTTGTCCTGTGAAAGCCATTCTACGGGCATATTTTTCTCCTTATATCCAGCGTGATCTGCAGAAGTCTCTGCCGCTGTCTGATATCTGGAAACCTTCAGGGTGCTCCAGAATAAGTGTTGCTTCTTTAAGATCTTCAAGCATGGGGCGCAGATCAGCGCCGGAGCATCCTGTGAGGATTTCAATTTCATAGAAGCTTATAAATTTTTTTTCACCTGCATGGTGAAAAATTTCCTGCAATATTTCTATTTTATTCATTTATCCTGCATTGCCGATTAGTATAATGCAGGGTATAATTCTATCTGCAAAGAGGCAATCTTTTTACAATGAGAATTTGTCTTTTTTATTTTAAACATGAAACAGGGGGTAACATGATATATAATCTTGGGGATAAAAGGGTAGTGCTTAAAAGCAGGAATTATTACATAGCCAATAATGCATATGTAATAGGGGATGTGGAAGTCGGGGATGGTGTGAGTATATGGTTTAATTCTGTAATCCGCGGTGATAACGGCAGAATTATTATAGGCGACAGGAGCAATATTCAGGAGAATTGTGTACTCCATGCTGAGGCGAGGAATGGTCTTTTTCTGGGGGAGGGGGTTACTGTGGGACACATGGCCATGCTTCACGGCTGTACTGTGGGGGACTATTCCCTTATAGGTATAGGCTCAGTAATTCTTGATGATGCTGTTATAGGGAAAAACTGCATTATCGGGGCAAAGTCGCTTATTACAGAGAGGAAGGTTATCCCTGACGGGTCTGTGGTAATGGGATCACCCGGGAGGATTGTGCGGCAGGTGAATGATGCTGATATTAAAAGAATTGAGGATAGCGCGAAATTTTATGTGGAGAACAGTATAAGATTCAGGAGCAGGCTTCTGGGGGTTTAGGCTGCCGGCTAATGAGTAGCGGTAGAATTTAGCAGGTGTTGTCATTCCCGCGCATACTTCGACGCGCTCAGTACAGGTGCGGGAATCTCATAACTCCTTATTTTTGCAGAAGATTCCGGCACTACGTTATCACTTTGGCCGGAATGACAGACTTTCCCCCCTAAAATTCTACTACTATCGGCTTATATATATAGGCCCGCCCTCATAGGAGAGGAGGGCGGGGGGATGCGTTTCTGTATCTTATCTTAATCTATCTTAAATCTTCTCACCAGGTTATTCAGCAGTTCAGATTGTGATGAAAGCTCTTCCGAGCTTGCAGCAAGTTCCTCAGATCCGCTTGCCACACTCTGGGTAACATTGTTAATCCTGTCTATGGCCTTGATTATCTCATTACTGCTGATACTCTGCTCTTCCATCATAATGGAAATTTCATCGGACATGCGGTTTACATCTTTGGAATTATCAGCAGCCTTGGCGCTTGTTTCATTAAGCTCAATCGAGGATTTGGCTATCTCTTCCATGAGTGATGCTGTTTTCTTAACATTGCCGATAATGAGCCTCAATGATTCAGCGGTTTTTGAAACAAGTGCTGATCCGTCACTTACCCTTGCATTAGATTCCTGTATAAGCTTGTTTATCTCACCTGTGCTCCCTGCTGTCTGTTCTGCCAGTTTGGCAATCTCTTCAGCAACAACAGCAAAGCCCTTGCCGTGATCCCCGGCCCTTGCAGCCTCAATACTTGCGTTAAGTGAAAGGAGGTTTATCTTGTCTGAAATGTCATTTATTATTGTTACAATATCCTTTATTTTACCGGAGCTTTCATTTATCTCCTTCATCCCTGATACAGTCTGGCCAAGGATCTGCTCCCCATCCATGGCATATTTGTGTGTGTCATCAGCCATCTGGCTTGCAATTTGAGCATTCTGGTTGATTGTATTTATCGACTCTGAAAGAAATTCCATGAGTGCGCGGCTGTCCCTGGCTTTGTTTGCCTGTAATTTTGCGGTTTCTGAAACAGAATCGATTGTGGCCTTAATCTCCTCCATTGCTGATGATGTTTCTTCAATTGAAGCAGCCTGGTCCTGTGCCACAGATGCAAGGTGACCGCTGGAATTGGTCATCTCAATGGATGATGCGGCAACATGATTGGATGAACTAATAATTGTCTGGATAACCCCGCGGAGCTGATGAATAAGCTGGTTGAATAGTGTGGCCACATATCCAACCTCATCCTGTGATTTAATATCAATAGTTTTTGTAAGGTCCCCTCCCCCTTTGTTAATCTCTTCAAGTGCCAGTGCAACATCATCCAGGGGGCGGAGCTGATTTTTTACAATTGCAATTATTATAATAATCGCAATTATCAGGATAATTATATTGATAATTGTATTTACAACAATGGTTCTGAACATGTGGGGGGAGAGTGCATCAACACTGTATGTGAGCTGGATAGCTCCGATAACGTCCCCTACTTTCTTCCCCTCCATTTTTGTACCAGTGGGGTCAAGCCCGTTACTGTTCCCCCAGTATTTAAAGGAATCTGCAGGGTCACCATGACACTGAAGACACCCATCCTCAAGTTTAAGGGTACTATAGTACTGGAGCATTTTTGTGTCTCTGTTTACATGAAAATATTCATCAAGATTTTCATTCTGAAGCATTGTTATTATGGCGCGTTCATCCTCTGCAGCCATATTTCCCTGGTTTCTCGGCTCAAGAACAGGTGTGCGGAATTCAAAAATTGTCTGCTTTGAAGTCTCTTCAATAGCATTGAAAGATGCAATTATCGGTATTGCCCTGTAGTTCCCCTGCTGAATTGCCTCCTGTACCCTGTCCCTGGAAAATAACTCGCTGTTCCAGTGTTCAGTAGTCTGGTCCAGAACTGAGCGCTGCATGGCCCTTATAGCCCTTATATGCTGCCTTACACCCTCCTGTCCCACTGCAGAAATATCTTTCATGGAAGTGAAAATGCTTATTAGTGAAACAATAATAAAGGTGAAGCATATCCCCATTATTATCTTGGCTTTAATTGAAAGACTCTTCTTAATTGCAGAATTCTCGTTAGAGTTGTTTTCCGGTTCTTTATTCATTTTCTTCTCTCTATTATGATGTATAATTTCATATGCTGCATGAAAATATAATACTTAATGTAATTTGATATATAACTGCTTATATTTCAACAAAAATAATTCTTAGATTCAGCAAAAGAGCTGCCGGAGATTTTAATATGATTTTCCCCTCTCTTTTTTTGGTTTTAAGGGATATACTGGTTGATACATAAAGAGGTTGTTGTAAATTGACTCCCTATATAACAGGGGAGCGTGAGTATGAACAAAGCCCTCATACTTGAAATTGCGGAAAAGTATAATCTTGCGCCTAATAAAAAACTGGGCCAGAATTTTTTAATAAATGATCAGATAATTAACAGAATTGTTGATGTCTGCAATCCTGATGGTGAGGATATACTTGAAATCGGCCCAGGTCTCGGCTCAATTTCAGAGGGGCTTGCCCGCAGAGGGGGGACATATACTGCTGTTGAAATAGACTCAGGTTTTTACAGGTATCTTCTTGATCTTTTCAGAGATAGAGAAAATGCGCGGATAATACATTCAGATTTTTTGAAGTCTCAGCCTGAAGACAGGTTTTCGGTAATAGTTTCAAACCTCCCCTACTACTGCGCTTCGGAAATTCTTTTCACTATTGCGGAAAAGTACAGGGCGGAGAATGTATATGTGATGATGCAGAAGGAGATGGGGGAGAGACTTGTTTCAAAGCCCGGTTCAGCCGCTTACGGGGCAATGACAGTAACCCTTTCATATTATTATAATATTGAGCATCTTTTTTATGTGCCTGCTGATTCTTTTTATCCCAGGCCTGATGTTAGATCATCATTCCTTGCATTGAGAAGAAAAGAGAGGGTTCTTAAACCTGAGGATGAGGAGCTTTTCCACCTTCTGGTTAAATCTGTTTTCTGGGGGAGAAGAAAAACCCTCCTTAAGGCAGCGTCAGATTCACCCCATCTGAATTACACCAGGGCCTTCCTTGAGCATGTTCTCGGTGAGTGTAATATTAAAGGGAATTTGCGGGGTGAGAGCCTCGGTCTTGAAGATTTTATAAAAATAACTGAAGCGATAAGGGAAAATGAAAAGTAACGAAATAAGAGCGGAAATAGGCAGATTTATTCATACAGTGCAGAAGCCTGCAAGGTATACAGGGAATGAACTTAATATTACAGTTAAGGAAAAAGCGGAGATCCGGGCTGCAATCTCATATCCTGACATGTACGAAGTTGCCATGTCAAATAACGGCATAAGAATACTCTACGATGCTGCAAATGAGATCGACTCAATAGCATGTGAAAGGGTATTTGCCGTGGCACCCGATTTTGAGAAGGAGCTCCGTGAGAGGAAGATACCATTATATACCCTGGAAACCTTTACCCCGCTAAGTGAGCTCGATTTAATAGGATTTAACCTTTCCCATGAACTCCTTGCAACTAATGTGCTTCAGATACTTGACCTGGGTAATGTGCCGCTCTTAAGGGAGCAGCGCGGGGATATTGATCCGATAATAATCGGCGGGGGTGAGGCTGTTTCAAATCCATTCCCATATGCTGATTTTTTCGATCTTTTTGCAGTTGGTGACGGAGAGGAGTCTTTCCCGGAAATACTTCAGGTTCTCCTTGAGTGCAGAAGAGAGGGGTTGCGAGAGAGGGGCGAAATATTAAAGCGCATGAGGGCTGTTGAAGGGGTTCTGCTTCCCGGGGATTATAATTTTACTTACAATGGAACTGCTGCGGATATCAGTGATAAAGCTGTTGTTAAAATGAGAAAATACGGCAGGCCCTATTACAGCAGAACAAAACCGCTTGTGCCCAATATAAGGATTTCACATGAGAGGGCTGTGGTAGAGGTAGCCAGGGGATGCTTTAACCTCTGCAAGTTCTGTCATGCCGGGTATTATAATCTTCCATACAGGGCATGCAGTGACAGCGATATAGCTGCAGAGGTACTGAGGCAGCTCGACAGCACCGGATATAATGAGGTGACACTAACCGCGCTTTCTGTAAGTGATTACAAGCACCTGGTGGGCCTTTTGAATAAAATAATTCCTGCTTTAACCGAACGGGGCGCTTCTGTGTCGCTCCCTTCACTAAAGGTTGACAGAAATACCCTCCCCATTATTGAACTCATTTCAAAAATACGGAAAAGCTCCCTCACATTTGCAGTGGAATCAGCCTCTGAAGAGCTGAGAAGCATATCGAATAAAAAGGTCCGCACTGAGGATTTGATAGATATAGTCGATTTTGTCTTTAAGAAGGGGTGGCGCACAATAAAATTCTATTTCATGATAGGCCTCCCGGGGTGTGAAAATGTAGATGAAGCAGGGGAGATTACGGCTCTCATGAAACAGGTCCTTGACGCTTCAGGAAAGGGGAAGAAGGAGATCAATGTGACCATCTCACCTTTTGTTCCAAAGACCCACACCCCTTTCCAGTGGGACAGAATGATGGACATGGATTATTTTTATGATGTAATAAGAAAGGTGAAAACATCCCTCCCCAGATCTGTTCAGATAAAAAATCATGATGTAAAGTCATCATTCCTTGAAGGCCTGATTGCCAGAGGGGACACACGTTTTGGAAAGGTAATATATCACTCCTATCTTGATGGCGCAAAGTTTGATTCATGGCAGGAATATTTCCGCTTTGATATCTGGATGAAAAATCTGGATGAGTATTTCCCTGAGTGGAGAATCCTCACAGAGAAGAGGGATGATTCATTAAAGTACCCCTGGCAGGTTATTGAAACCGGGAGCGAGCGAGCAGTTGAAGCAATGAAGGATAAACGCCTTGATGTAAAAAATTATCATCAGCCCCTAAACCGCTACAAGGAGACTCCTGATATGGAAAGATATTTTGAGTCTATCCGGAAATTTGAAGAGAGACTGGAAATAGCAGAGACAGCGCGGATGACATTTACCCGAACAGGTGACGGAAGACTTGTTCCTCACCTCGATTTTATTGAAGTGCTTAAACGGGGGTTCCGGATTGCCGGCCTCCCTGTAGCGTTTTCCCGGGGATTTAATAAAAGGGAGAAGATCTCCACCGGCTACCCTGTACCTCTCGGCTATGAAAGTGTAAGTGAGCTTGTTGATGTGGATCTCTTCCGCAAGCTGAGCATTGAAGAGCAGAATGATTATGCGGAAAAAATTAACAGGGCTCTCCCGCCATTTATAAGGCTTAAAAGAATAAGGGGGGTGGAGCATGGCCAGTCCCTTATGGCCCTTGTTAATGCTGTTGAATATGAAGTTCTTTTTACTACAGCAGAAACGGCTGCTCTTATGCTGGAACACCTTGACAGGAAAGAGGATGTGGTGAAAACCGGAAAGAGCTCGGTAAAAACATTCACCTTTGATGAAGCAGTACACAGCTTTGAAGCTTCAGGCGAAAATGGCATTAAAGTAATCCTCTACGCCGGTAATGAGTCATCATTGAGAGTGGATGATTTCTTTTATGAGCTTTCCGGGATAAAAGATTTTCTTGTTGAGAATATGCGGGTTATAAAACAGGCGCAGTATTCGGTAAAGGGCGGCTTACTGGAGATAGTAGAGTAAGACCCCTCCCCGCCTACCGGCGCGCCCTCCCCACATGGAGAGGGCTTTGTGTCATGAATTTCAGGTTTCACATAAGACTTCAAGATTCATGAAACCACAGTTTTAATACTAACAAAAAATACTTGCCACTAATTCCTCCCTCTCCATGTGGAGAGGGAGGTTAGGAGGGAGAGGTCAAAGGATTTATTTTTCAAGTCTTAAGCCTTTTTTCTCCATTTCATCAGCTATCTCTCTTTTCCCCATGTGTCTGTACAGTGTGGCAAGATGGAAGTAGGTTTCGCTGTTCTGCGGGTCAAGCTCAACAGCCTTAGTGTAGTTTGTAAGAGCCAGGTTTAAAAAATATTCCCTTGTGTTCCCCGGCAGAGGTCTGGTAAAGTAGATGTTCCCCAGATAGAGATAGGCTGGTGTGTAGTCAGGTTTAACACTTTTCAGTTTTTCCAGAATTTCAGCAGCGCTTTCATAATTATTCTGCAGTCTCATTATCGTCGCAAGGGCCATATAAGCTTCAATATGGGCCGGGTTGATTTTAACTGCTTCTTTCAAAAGAGATTCCTTTTCCTTATGCCTGGAATCGGGGAGGGCTTCCGCTTTTTTATAAAGAGGGAGGCTTTTGTTTATACCGCTCCTGTAGGCGGATGAAAAATATTTTTCTGCTTCCCCCGTTTCCCCCTTCCTGAAAAAACTGCGTGAAAGATTTATAAGCGCTTCGGTATATTCCGGATTCAGCGTGGCAGCTTTAAGGTAATGGTTGTGGGCTGTTTCAAAGGAGGAGACGTATTCTTTTAACTCACCTGCGGCATTGTGAATTTCCGGCTGATTATCCTCAATAGAGAGTGACCTGTCAAAATAAAGCCCTGCATTATGGTAATCCTTCTGAATCATAAAAATTTTCCCGAGAATATTTGCCGCACCATAAGTCCGCGGGTCAGCCTTAAGTGCAAGCATCATCGATTCATAGGCATAATCATACATGGCTGCATCAAACTGAATCTCCCCCCTTTTAAGATAAAAGGCGGCACTTTCCCTGGGAGCATAGTCGGGCCGGGTCTCTGCAGAGGCGGAAAGAGCTGCAGAAAAAAATATTAGAATAAAAAGTTTTTTTATTATTGACATATTTGCCACACCGAATAGATATGATTTGTCTTTAATTAAAGCGTGGTCAGGTAGCTCAGTCGGTAGAGCAGGGGACTGAAAATCCCCGTGTCGGCGGTTCGACTCCGTCCCTGACCACATTTTTAATTAATAACTTTGAAAATTTTCTCTTCAGTTTCTCCTGCTTGCATATAATTTAAGAAAATAAAAAACTCAGAGTTTCACCAAATTCACTCTTCCGGAATTTTTTTATTTTCTCTTCGAATTTTTTTTTCTTTCAATCACAGCTAAAAATATTTTACCGGAAAGAAAAAAACATGCAGATATAATAAATATCCTTATACTCATGGGGTCCTTGAACCCTCCGGTCAATACCATAAAAATACCATTGATAAAGGCACCCCCTGCAAAGAGGAAGGAGATCGCCATAAAGATCAGTAAAAATGCATCTATTTTTCTGTTCATAATTTGCGGCCGGTTATTGAGAAGATTTTTTTGAAATAATCAGTGTAAAAATAATGGGGATAGCCTAAAAAGAAATTTTTGTCATACCGGCTGTAGCGAAGCGAAATGCAAGCATTATTGAAACATCCTGTTTCGTGCTTGCAGGCAGCCTTCGTGGCTACACTGCCGGTATCTCATGCATAATATTTAATCAGGAGATCCCGGTATTTGCATAAACTGAAGCCGCACGCCCTGAACGCAGTGAGGAAGCACTCCTGGGGTGAAACCGGGATGACAAATACAGAAAATTCAATTTTTAGACCAGCCCCCATTACATATATTCAGTTTCTATTTTGCCTGAGCAAGAGTAACAGCAGCAGTGTTTACTATATCATCAACAGAACATCCCCTTGAAAGGTCGGTAATAGGCTGAGCAAAACCCTGAAGGAATGGACCGTATGCGCCTGCATTAGCCATTCTCTGAACAAGTTTGTAGCCGATATTTCCTGACTGAAGATCGGGGAAAATAAGAGTGTTGGCTTTACCCGCAACATCAGAACCGGGAGCTTTAGACTTGCCCACAGATTCAACAATAGCAGCATCGAGCTGGAGCTCGCCGTCAACCTTAAGCTCAGGGGCTCTCTCCTTAATTATTTCAAGAGCCTTAACAACCTTGTCCACGTTTTCATGTTTTGCAGATCCCTTGGTAGAGAAGGAGAGGAGCGCAACAACAGGTTCAGTGTTAAGGTATGTACGGCACGATTCAGCAGACTGAATAGCGATTTCCGCAAGCTGCTCAGCAGTTGGATCAGGAATAGTAGCACAGTCAGCAAAGATCATCATGCCCTCCTGTCCCCACTTTTTGTCAGGCATATCCATAACAAAGCATGAAGAAGCGGATTTAACACCTGGAGAAGTTCCTATTACATTGAAACCTGCAAGAAGAACCTTTCCAGTGGAGTTTTCAGCGCCAGCTATCATAGCATCAGCATGGCCCCTTTTAACCATCATGGCTCCCCATCTCAGGTTATCCTGGATCGCTTTAGCAGCCTCTTCCTCAGTAACACCCTTATGCTTTCTCAGTTCAAAAAAGGCGCTGGAGTATTCAGCCTTGTTATCAGAAGATGCTGGATCAACAAGAGTAATGCCGTCAAGTTTGATACCTTCAGCAGCAGCAGTTTTTTCAATATCCTCTTTCTTACCAACAAGGAAAACCTCAGGAGAGATTTTTTCATCAATAATGATTCTTGCAGCCTTGATAGTTCTCGGCTCAGTACCTTCAGCAAGGACAAGTTTTTTCCCCGCGTTTTTTGCTTTTTCTTTCATCTTTTCAACAAAATTCATAACAGACTCCTCATAATATATTTTTTTATTTTTGAAACATATTCATTTTTTTATAATCATTCAACTACTGTTTAATAATAGAACAAACTGATACTATGTGTCAAGAATTAATGCGCTTTCTATCTGTTTAAAGTAGTTGAACTTGAAATACCCAGTGAAGAGTAAATCTCCCTTGTTGCCTTTGATTTATTAAGGGTGTAAAAATGCACCCCCCTCACATTATTATCAATAAGGTCAGTAACCTGCTGGGTTGCCCAGTGGATCCCCACCTTTTCAACATAGCTGTCATCCTCAGCCCTGGCAAGGGCTTTCAAAAGCTTTGCAGGGAAACGGGTACCCAGGGCAAGCTCAGCCATGCGGTGCATCCCCTTAATCGAGGAGATGGGCATAATCCCTGCAATGATGGGGACCTTGATTCCGGCTATTTCGCAGCGCTCCCTGAAATCGTAAAAGTCATCATTGTTGAAAAAAAACTGGGTGCATATGTAGTCCGCCCCCTGGTCAACCTTACGTTTCAGGTTATCCATCTCAATCATTCTGTTTGGTGTTTCCGGATGCCCTTCAGGAAAACCGGCAACTCCAATACCCATTTCAGGGAAGTGCAGTTTAATAAAAGCCACAAGCTCCCCTGCAAATTCAAAGCCCCCTTCGGTTCGAACAAATCTGCTGCTCCCTGCAGGGGGGTCACCTCTAAGTGCCATAATATTTTCAATATTTTTTTCTCTGTATCTTGAAAGCACAGATCGGATTTCATCTTTTGTTGAGCCTATACAGGTGAGGTGGGATACAACTGTAATTTCAGTTTCGTTCTGAATTTTTACAACCAGGTCGTGAGTAAGATCCCTTGTAGATCCTCCGGCTCCATAGGTAACGCTCACATAAGCAGGCTTAAGTGATGTAAGCTCCGAAATAGTTTCAAAAAGTGCCGCGGATGAAGCCTCGGTTTTAGGGGGAAAAAATTCAAAGCTGAAAGCGATTCTGTTATTGTTCAAAATTTCTTTAATATGCATCTATATTATCCTCATTGATTTTAATAATCAGGGAATTTATTAAAAAAAGTGTCAATAAAATATTAATATATCTGCAGGGTGAAATTTTTTTTACTAAGGGCGTACCCCTTATGTTCCATTTAAAGGAGGCGCCTTAAAAAGGCGCAAAAACCGGGAGTACCTTTATTTCAGTGTAATAAAAAAATAAATGCATCCATGTCACAACAGGGCCGGGCTCTCGGCTTAAACTCCTCGCGGGCTCTATTGCCATTGCAGATACCTGTTATAATTTATGATACGCATTGCCATTCCAGGGCGCATTGCCATGCGCCCCCGCGGTTCCCCCTGCCCGCTGCGGGGTAACGCCTCCATCCCTTACGCGGGTACTTTTACTTTTTCCTTCGCTCGTTTCGGCTGCGCTCAACGAGCGTGTGGTTGCCGATACTCAATAATCACTCTCTCCCACGCTTCCTGAACGTACTTGTGTTGAACGAAACCGAAACAGCTGAAACAAGCTTAGTTGAATAAACCTCAAAAAAAAGTAATGCTATATAATTATTAATACTAAAATTTTAATTAACATAATATACAGATATTTTGAAAACGACAGACTGTCTGTCGTTTTCAAATCCCGAAAAAGAGTTGACGAGCCAGTCAAAGTACCTTAGCCTGACTTTGTCAGGCTAAGGTACTGCACCTGAATACTATATTAAATATCCCTCGTTGCTGTCCTGATCACTTCCGCAAAATAGAGTGTTTAATCTTTGAAAAGATGCTCATCCCCCCTTATCATTTTAAAAGTTGACACCTCTAAACTCTAATGGTAGAGTAAATCACCGGTCAGCAGAATGTATCATTAAAATCCCATATCTAAAGAGAGAAAAATGAGCACTACCATTGATCAGCTGAAAGAGCGGATAGAATTTTTTAAAAAGAATATAAAGGACTACAAAAGCGGAAAGTACGATGAGTATAAAACCCGCGCCGATTTTATAGATGTATTTTTCTCCTCCCTTGGCTGGGATATGTATAATGAGCAGAAAATAATTGAACAGTTCCGCGAGGTGGTGCGGGAGGATAAAATCGTAATAGATGGTAACCGTAAAGCCCCTGACTACTCCTTCCGAATAGGCCCTCACATTGTATTTTATGTAGAGGCCAAAAAGCCTTCAGTTGATATAAAAAACGATCCTGCGCCTGCACTTCAGCTCCGCAGGTATGCCCACACCAGGGGGCTTGCCCTCTCCATACTCACCGACTTTGAAGAGATTGCAGTTTATGACACAAGAATAAAGCCGGACAAAAAGGACAGCGCCCACACTGCCAGGGTTTTTTACTGCACCTATGATGAACTCTTTTCACCGTGCAAAATACAGGATTTCAGCAGCAATTACGATTTTTTATTAAATACATTCGGCAAGCAGGCAGTATTAAGCGGCAGTTTTAATAAATATGTTGAGGCAAACAAAAAGGGTACAACCTCAGTTGACAGGGGATTCCTTGACCTCCTTAACAGGTGGCGGGAAAAACTTGCAGAAAGCATTGCACTTAAAAATGAAGATATTGATGAGTATAATCTTAACATAGTTGTGCAGAAGCTTATTGACCGCCTCATATTCCTGCGCATAGCAGAAGACAGGCTTATAGAAAAGCCTAACCTTCTTTTTGAACTCACTGGTGAAAAGGATATTTATATCCGGCTCTGCAACATATTCGCTGCTGCTGATTTAAAATACAACTCCAGCCTCTTTTTATCCGAAGACTGGATGATGGCGCTCAATATTGAGGATAAAGTCCTTAAAGAAATAATTGATGAAATGTATCCGCCCCAGTGCCCATATGAGTTTTCTGTTTTACCAATTGAAATTTTAGGCCATGCCTACGAGCAGTTTCTTGGCAAAACCATAAGGTTTTCCCGTAAAACAAAGTTTGGCCATTCTATAGAAATTGAAGAGAAGCCGGAAGTGCGCAAGGCTGGCGGGGTCTACTACACCCCTGATTATATTGTAGATTATATTGTTGAAAACACTGTGGGTGTCAAGCTGAACAACCGTTCCGCAGGCCCCCTAACCCCCAAAGGGGGCAAGGTAGATAAAGGAGCGAAGCCCTTAACTCCGGAAGAGGTGAGTGAAATAAAAATTCTCGACCCTGCCTGCGGTTCCGGGTCTTTTCTTATTGGTGCCTATAATTACCTTCTCCGCTATCATCTTGAGTATTACCTGAAAAATAAAACACGGCGCGAAAAGGCTCTCTCTGCCGGAATAATATATGAGTCCGGGGAAAACAGCTTTAAGCTTTCCACTAAGGTTAAGTCGCAGATTCTTGTTAATAATATTTTTGGTGTGGATATAGACCAGCAGGCTGTTGAGGTAACAAAGCTTTCTCTTTTACTTAAAGTTCTTGAGGATGAAAATCTTGAGTATAAGGACCAGCTCTTTAAAACAGAACAGATGCATCTGCTCCCTGATTTATCCTGTAATATAAAATGCGGTAATTCACTTATCGGCAGCGATTATTATGCAGATAAAAACCTTACCATGTTCGGCACAGAGGAGATGCGCAAGGTTAATGTATTTGACTGGGAGAAGGAGTTCCCTTCGGCTACGCTCAGGGAGCGTGGAGGTAAACAAGCTGGCAGTGAAGTTAAACGGTCGGTGAGCGAAGCCGGTGGTACGGTGAGCGCAGCCGAACCGTGGGGATTTGACTGTGTTATAGGGAATCCGCCTTATGTTGACATTAAAGGATTACCTGAAAGTGATGTTAAGTATATATTTTCAAAATTCAAATTTTCTAACAACAGGGTAAATTTATTTGCAGCTTTTATAGAAAGGATCTTTTCTCTTAAAAATCAAGTGGGTTTTAATTTTTCGATGATTGTACCTACTTCTTTCTTAACACAGGAATCATATCAACAACTACGCAAGTTTATAACACAAAATTATTCAATAAAAAAATTAACTCGATTGCCAAATGAATCTTTTGGATCTGCAGCAGGAGAAGTAAAAGTTGATACTGTTATTTTTGTTATTACTGAAAAAAATCTTAACAATAAAGTTGAGATTATTAGCTATGCTGGCTATGAGCGTATAAATGCTATTGATCCGACAAAAGCTCATTTCCATGTTTTTATAGACCAATCTATATGGGAAAAATCAGAAAATTGCATATGGAATGTGAATACAACCGAAACGGATGAACTAATTTTAAAAAAATGCGAAAGTGATTCTTTGAAACTGGAAGAATGTGCAGATTTTTCATTAGGAATTACTCCATATGATAAATATAGGGGGCATACTGAAGATCAGATTAAGAATAAAGTGTTCCATTCAAATAATAAAGAAGATGAAACTTATCAAAAATTATTAGCTGGCAACGATGTCATGAGGTATGAAATCAAGTGGAATGGTGAGCAATGGATTAAATATGGTGATTGGCTTGGTGCTGCAAGAGAAAGAAGATTCTTTACTGAAAAAAGGATTATTGTAAAACAAATTATAGATTGGTCTACAAAGCGTATATGGGCAACTCTTACGGAAGAAGAATTATATAACACTCAAAATGCATTTAATCTTTTACAAAAAAACGATTATAAACTCGAATATATAATTGCAGTTCTAAATAGTAGATTAATGACATTCTATCATAAAAAGAGATTTCTAGATGAATTTAAAATGAGGTTTCAAAAAATATTGATTAAAGATTGCAGGGTATTTCCAATTAAGAAAATTAATTTTTCAAATAAAGATGACGTTGCTCTATATGATAAATTGATTTCTTTGGTTGTGCAGATGCTTCAAAATAAAAAAAATATATCTGTGCTGAAATCTGATAATGATGTTAAAATACAACAACAGAAAATTGATGCAATCGACAAGCAGATCGACCGCCTGGTATATGAGCTCTACGGCCTCACTGAGGATGAGATTCGGATTGTGGAGGGGGAGTGATGTATTCGAGAGAAATTATTTGTGCCTGTTTGAGTAAAAAAGACTTAAAGGATAATATAAAAACTCTTGTTGATAAAATCTGGATAAAAAAGGACTTTAATTTAGATCGTGTAATGAAGTATGTAGATAATCTGCAGAATGATTTATATTATTATCTTGAGTATCCTTATGTTGATAAGGTCTACAGGGATAGCTATTATAATTATTTCTCTTCCAAGTATAAAATTTATAATCGTGATTGTATAAGAATTTCTATATTTGCGTCAGCAGTTAAAAAAGAAAATTTTATCAATTCCGAAGATTATGAATATCTTCAGGAAAACATACTCGGATACTTTATTATACGTCCTATTGAAAGCTGTCCTTTGGGCAGGTCTTTTATCTCTCCAATGGCTATTAAGAAAAAAAGTAAGAATATTTTATCTGCGCTAGCACACGAAAAAATACTACTCGGTTGTCATCAACTGAACTGTTCAGGGTTTTCTCATATTAGTCAGGATAGTGAAACAATGACATGTGCGGAATCATCAATCTGGATGCTCATTGAGTATTACTCCGCAAGATATAAAGAATATAAGCCCGTACTTCCCTCCCATATTACAGATAATCTTGCTAAAAACTCGTTTAGAAGACTGCTTCCATCCGATGGTTTAACAATTTTTCAGATTTCCCAGGCAATAAAAGAGTTCGGTTTTTCTACAAAAATATACTTTAGAGATAATTATAGGGGAAAGGATGCTGGTATTTTTAATAGGTATTTATACTATTATATTGAATCTGGAATCCCGGTTGTTCTGGGCTTGAATAATGATAAAGGCGATGGTCATGCTTTGGTTGCGATAGGGCATGAAGAAAATTTTCTGCTGAAAAATAGTAAAACAAGAGATGTAAATGAATCTGGGAAGTCAAAAATATTTATTAATGATACCGGGTCAAGCTGTGATAATATAGTAATAATGGATGATAATCTTAATCCTTTTGAATCAGTTCCGATTGATAATCCCGGGATACTATACCGTAGCAGCAAAATGCAGGACTTGAAAATTAAATATTTTATAGCTCCATTGTATAATAAAATATATCTTGATGCAGAAAAAGCTTATCAGACCTTTGAATCTGTAATTACTGATCAGGAAATTGGCCTGAAAGCAAATGATAAAGAGAATCCCTATATTGTTAGATTTTTTCTTACATCTGCCAAATCTTTTAAAAAAAGGCTATCGGAAATGCCGTATATTAAGAAAGAAATGATGTTGAAGCTTATATATACAGCTTTCCCTAAATTTATCTGGATAGGAGAAATTTCTGACAATAGTTTGTATAAAAAAGAACTTGCAAAGGGAATTGTTATTATAGATGCTACTGGTGGACAAAATAAAGATTCTGTAATCTTTTATTATCATGATGAAAGAAGACTTGACAAAAATAACCAAAATGACTATGAATTTGTTAAATGTACATGGGGCAGTTTCAGTTTATACAGGAATAATCTTAAAGGTTCCTGGAATAATTTTAATCCCTATTAATAAAGGAGATTACAATGTCTATTGATTGGTCTAATCCGGTTAAAGAACTTGATAAAGATAAAGTGGTATTGAAGAGTCTGTCTTCTGCTCAAACCAGAAAAGTCAATGAGCGTATCCAGCAAAAGATAGATAAGGCGGATCGAAGATCCCGAAGAAATGAAAGTAAAGCTGCTGAAAATGCGAGCAAGGCTTTTGTTACTTTTTGATATATTATTGCCCGGTGTGGGGGCGCACTAGGAATCGCTACTCATTTTTTTGTTTCAGCTGATCAATCATTCTTTTGTGATTAATTCTAAATCCTGTATCTACTTCTGAAAAGCTTGAAATATAACCTATCTTTTCTAAGTTTTTTAAGAATTCCCTATGAATTATATTATTTTCTATGGTAGCTTTTCTGCTCCTATCAGATATAATTTCATATTTATCACCAAGAGAAATTATGAATTCATCAACCGTATCCAAGTGAATGAGTTCCTGCGGGGAGGGCACGCCGGTAGGCGGGGTGGAGTCTGACAAGGGGTTGCAACCCCTTGTTCTCCCGGGTCAGATCGACCGCCTGGTATACAGTAAAAGATTTTTTTGTACAAACCCTCTCCCGCCGAAGAGGGGAGAGGGTGCGCGAGCGTCAGCGATGCGCGGGTGAGGGCACTTGATCCTGATAATAAAGATTTCTATAGAAATATGGATTTATTGAGCTGTTCATTATGTCTGAAAGTCAGCTTGCGGTTTGCAGAAAATTTACAACTGATGATACTCATGAGAATCAATTCAAAGCCGTAGAAGTAAGTTTTATATGGAATAAAAAATAAAATACTGGTCCTCCGTAATCAGCTCCGCTTAAAAAAGAAAAAAATTTTATTTCCTCCAAAAAAAATCAAAAAAAAGCGGCTGAAAAACGTATATATATTGAGCTGAAAAAATGACGCTTACTTTATTTTACAATCTGTGGGAAATCTTCCTGAGGAAATAAATGAGTAATAAAGATTTAACAGCATTAAATGAAATACAGGATCGTATCTATACCTTGCGGGGTGAGCATGTGATGCTTGATAAAGATCTTGCCGACTTTTATGAAGTAAAACCTATACGTCTACGGGAGCAGGTGAAACGGAATATAAAGCGTTTTCCTGGAGATTTCATGTTTCAGCTTACAAATGAAGAGGTTGATTTCATGGTATCGCAAAATGCGATACCTTCCCGAAAACATCTTGGCGGCACTCTACCTTATGTTTTTACAGAACAGGGCGTTGCTGCAATCTCGGCTGTGTTAACCAGTGACAGAGCTATTGAAGTCAATATCATGATTATGCGGGCCTTTGTTGCAATGAGAAAATTTATATCTGAGAATGTTCAGCTTTTCAGCCGGCTTGAAAGTATTGAAAAACGTCAGGTTGTATTTGAAACAAATACTGACAAGCGTTTTGACAAGATTTTTGAAGCCATAGAAGAACGTCAAATACTCCCCCGGAAGGGTATATTTTTTGATGGGCAGGTATATGATTCCCATAAGTTCATTTCTGACCTTATAAAAAGCGCAAAGAAATCTATTGTCATTATTGATAATTATATAGATGATACTGTGCTGAATCAGCTTTCAAAAAAGAAAAATAATGTTTCAGTTGTAATTTATACTAAAAAGATTTCTCCGCAACTGGTCCTTGATGCTGAACGATTTAATGCTCAATACCCGACTCTTGAAATTAAAGAATTGAAAGAAAATCATGATCGGTTTATTCTTATTGATGACAGTATTGTTTATCATATAGGTGCATCTTTGAAGGATCTTGGGAAAAAATGGTTTGCTTTTTCAAAGTTCGATACAGAGGGATTGAGTTTAATTGACAGGGTAAGAAGAGAGAGGTGATGGTTAATTCGATACTTTAAATTTTATACCGGTCCAGATATTTAAGAGCGTACTTGCTGCTTAGTAAGCATAATGCAAAAGGCATATTTTTGACAAATAATATCTGTATAACAATCTATCGTAGTTAATCGAAATAAAACAATGTTGGGAGGCAAATCTAAAAATCCCTGAGGCGGATCGGTTTCGTTTAACAGCTCCCGGAGAAACACAATCTTCCCGGGAGAACAAGGGGTTGCAACCCCTTGTTCTCCCGGGTCAGATCGACCGCCTGGTATATGAACTCTACGGCCTCACTGAGGATGAGATTAGGATTGTGGAGGGAACTGGCTGAACGCCGGAATGCCCTCATCCCCCCGGCTCCGCGTTCTCACGATGAGGTTGATGCCGGGCAGGTACAGGACGTACCGGAAAGCCCGGCCTTCTCCCATCTTGAAAAATTGAATTGGAGAGAAGGGGGAGTTCGTAGCATTGATATTTGGGTATTAACTGGAAAAGATTTTTCCAAACAAACCCTCTCCCGCCGAAGAGGGGAGAGGCCGCTCAATGCCGTCCATGGCATCGCGGCATTAGTGCCTCCGTGCACGTCAGGTGCGCGAGCGTCAGCAACGCGCGGGTGAGGGCACTTGAACTTTTCAGGAGGTCTATAATTGCAATATATAAAGAAAGTTTTCGCAAGATCTCTCCGGAAAGAACAGACTAGGGAAGAAGCAATAGTCTGGAATCTTCTTCGCAACAGAAAGTTTATGAATCTGAAATTCCGGAGACAGCATGACATTGAAGGCTTCATTGTCGATTTTTACTGCCATGAATTAAAATTAGCAGTCGAGATTGACGGTAAAAATCATGACAAGCAGAAGGATTATGATGAGCTCAGGCAGGAACTTATTTTGAGCAAAGGGATCAGGTTTGTCAGGGTGACTAATGATGAAGTGAACAGGGATTATAATATTCTGTTTGAGAGGATCAGGGATTTTGTAGCATGAGTGAGATAATAACAATTGATTCAGATTCTAATTCACCTGAATATTTTATGGCAATAGTTTTCTTTATCGCTATATTTGTTTAAAGAGAATCTATAAACAAATATCAGGAGAATGAAAATGCGTAATTATTTATTAAACATGACAGTTATATCATGGCTGGCTTTTTTTCTGTCAGCAGTCATCCTCATCACTCCCTCTGTTTTAACTGCCAGTGATTTTTCAGAAGCCGCAGAGATGCGGAAAAAAGCAGAGGCAGAGTATGCAGGCCTGGATGTTCCGGTAAAAAATTTCGGCAATTCCCATGTGAAAGGTAAATACCAGCAGGGAATGGAGCTTATCAGGCTGGGTAAGGTTAATTTTGCCCAGGGTAAGTACCAGGGGGCCATCTCGCTCTACAGACAATACTTTACACTTCAGAATGATGTTTATAAGGAACTGGCTGCAGCCTATATAAGCCGCGCTGAAGCCATCTTTAACGAAACTGCAAAAGAACTGGTCGACTTTGTTGATAATGAAAAGGTGGGGCAGTACTTCAGGCTGGCCAATCAGAATGTGGCTGACGCGAAAAAAGCTGCAGCGGCAGGCAATTATCAGCTGGCCATAGAGACCTGCAGAACCTCAAAGAAGTATTCAATTGAAGCATACAAAGCAGCTGTCAAGCCTGTCCCGGAAAAATACAGCAAGGATATAAAAGACAATAACAAAGAGATTTTTCAGTAGAAAGATATTTGACACCCCTGTGAAATCGGATATGATCGGGAAATTGAAGTTATCAGTTAAAAAAACATCCGGACTGCAGCAGGGGGCTATTTGAAAACCAGGTATTATTACGGGTATAATATTGTTTTAGCAGGATTTCTGATACAGACTTTCTGCATAGGCGCCATGTTTACCTACGGCGTTTTTTTCAGGGAATTTCAGCAGGAGTTCGGATGGTCCAGGGCCCTCATTTCCGGAGCCTCTTCCATGGCTTTTTTTGTTATGGGTACAGGCGCCCTTATCACAGGAACACTGAATGATAAAATCGGCCCCAGGCTTATACTCACTGTATCGGGCACAACAATCGGAGCCGGTTACCTGCTTCTGTCTCAGCTTAACATGCCCTGGCAGCTTTTCCTCCTTTACGGCCTCTTTGCCGGTATCGGTTTCAGTACACATGATGTGATTACACTTTCAACTATTGCAAGATGGTTTGTGAAAAAACGGGGCCTCATGTCCGGGATTGTGAAGGCAGGTACAGGAATAGGGCAGTTTTCAGGACCCCTTATCGCGTCAATGCTGATTCCGGTATTCGGGTGGCGCAATTCCTATCTTATTATCGGCGCGGTAGTTCTGGTGGTGCTTGTTTCTGCAGCTCAAATCATGAGGCGGGACCCTCATAAAATGGGGCTTCAGGTAGACGGCAGCAGGGAGGAAAACTATGTCATCGGTTCATCCATCACCGGGAGCAGTCTCTCCCTGAAGGGGGCTGTAAAGACGCGGCAGTTCCTCAGTATCTGTTTTGCCGAGTTTGCTGCATTTGTCTGTCTCTTTACCATCATAGTACACATTGTACCTTACTCCATGGACCGGGGCCTTGAGCCTGCAATAGCCGCTTTCGTGCTCTCTGCAATAGGAGGGTCAAGCATGATCGGCCGGATAATAATGGGTATAACAAATGACAGAATCGGGGGGAAAGGCTCCCTGATCATATGTTTTATGGTGCTTATAACCAGCCTCATCCTGCTTCAGTTTACATCAGGGATCTGGATGCTCTTTATATTTGCGGTTGTTTACGGCTTTGCCCATGGAGGGGTATTTACAGTAATGTCTCCCATGATCGCAGAATATTTCGGAATGACCTGTCACGGTCAGCTTTTCGGTGCTGTACTTTTTATAGGAACAATAGGCGCAACTATTGGCCCCATTCTGGCAGGGTATCTTTTTGACATTACCGGGGGCTACGGAGCTGCATTTATGGCCCTGACATTTTTCGCTGTAGCCGGTTTTATCCCCATACTTTTTATAAGTCACATCAGCGGTGTGGGAAGGGAGTAGTTCCAAAATATAGGATACTTTGCTATTGTTTCTGAAAGGCTCCGGTTTTAAAATTTAAAAGAACGCTTTTATTTGTAAAAGCACCCGGTTCTGAGTATTATACGCATATAAACAGCTTCTGTTCGTATATATAGAAGCTGAAGAAGAGGCGTTATGAATACCCCGGAGCCATCAGGTTTTTTCAGCAGGAAAAGCTTACTCCTGCTTTTCTTCCTTATCTCATCTCTAATAATCATAGTAAGCTATGCCTATATATTAAATTACAGTAAATCTTTTCAGGAAAATACAGCTAAGCAGCTCACCACAATAGCAGATTTAAAAATCCGCGAAATTGTAGACTGGCGCAATGCCCGGCTTGGAGATGCCTCGTTGTTCTACAGAAACAGGAATTTTTCTGAACTGGCGCTAAGATACCTCCATAACCCCCTGGATAGTCAGGCGAGGAAATCGTTACTCAGCTGGATGGCAAAGGTTAATTCTGCATATAAATATAACCGGCTGGAGATTTATGACTCAAATTTCAATTTCCGCATTGCCTATCCGGAAGGGATCGGGAGAGAGGAACATTCATTTTTCAAAAATGATGAAAAAGATCTGAAATCGGGTAAAATAGTATTTAAGGATTTTTACCGTGATGAACATGATAAAAAAATATATATGATGCTCATGGTGCCCCTTTATAATGACGTATCCGGTGGAAAGTTCATGGGAACCCTTGCTATGCGTATTGATCCTAAGCAGCATTTATATCCCTACATAAATCAATGGCCTGTCCCGGCTGTAAGTGCCGAGGCTCTCCTTGCCCGGAGGGAGGGTGATTATGCTGTATATCTCAATGAACTCCGCTTTAGAAAGGATGCACCCCTGGAACTGCGGGTTCCGCTGACAGCTACAGAATTTGCCGTTACCAGGGGTGCCTTAAACCAGGAGGGTGTTGCCGAGGCTCTCGATTACAAGGGTGACAGGGTAATTGCGGCTATAAAGCGGATCCCCGATACTCCATGGTTTATCGTGGCACATATAAGTAAATCGGAAGTAACTGCTCCCTATATCGGCAGGTTATGGACGGTTATTTTTATAGCTCTTTTGATGATTGTCACTGCGGGGATAATCATACTACTCTTTAGAAAGCATTATGATACACAAATATACCTGAAACAGCTTTATGACGCGGGATTACTCACCGCAAGTGAGGAAAGATTCCGTAATCTCCATGAAAGCATGATAGATGCCTTTGTCCAGGTTAATATGGACGGGAGAATTATTTCATGTAATTCAGCATTTATGGAAGTTACAGGGTACACATTTGAGGAGCTCAAAGAACTGACCTATTTTGATCTGACACCTGAAAAATGGCATAGCAATGAGGCGGATATTGTAGAGAAACAGATATTAAAAAAAGGATTCTCCGAAATTTATGAAAAGGAGTATCGCCGGAAAGATGGAACACTTGTCCCTGTGGAATTGCGCACATCACTCCTTAAAGACAGCACGGGTAAGCCTTCAGGTATGTGGGCGATAGTAAGGGATATAACAGAAAGAAAAAAATCCTCTGACCTGCTTAATGCAAGGGTGGAGCTTTTAAATTACGCGGATGATCATACAGTGGAGGAGATTCTCATTAGAACCCTTGATGAAGTTGAACGTTTCACATCAAGCACTATCAGTTTTTTCCATTTCCTTGATGATGACCAGAAGACCCTTTCTCTGCAGGCATGGTCAACAGGGACTATTGAAAAATTCTGTAAAGCCGAAGGGAGGGGGATGCATTATAATGTTTCAGATGCCGGGGTCTGGACAGATGCTGTAAGAGAACAGAAGGTTGTGATTCACAATGACTATATGGGACTCCCTCAGCGCAAAGGCCTGCCTCAGGGGCATGCAGAGGTTATAAGGGAGATGGTTATCCCTATAATAAGGGATCAGAGCATTAAAGGGATTCTTGGTGTGGGCAATAAATCTACTGACTATGATGAGAAGGATGTTTCAGTCACAGCCTACTTTGCGGATACTGCCTGGGATTTAATTGAAAGAAGAAGAAATATGGAATACCTGGAAAAGTTTAATATAGAACTTGAAAACAGGGTTTCTGAGCGTACATCAGCTCTTGAAAAAGCCAATAGGGAGCTTGATTCATTTTCCTACAGTATATCACATGACCTGCAGGCTCCTCTGCGTCATATTATAGGGTTTGCAGATATGCTGCGTGGTGAAGTGGGGGAAGTCCATAATGAAAAGGCCCTTCACTTTATGGATGTTATTGAACAATCTGCAAAGCGTATGACATGCCTGATTGATGATCTGCTATCCTTTTCCAGACTGGGACGGGCCGAACTTTCAGTTAAGAATGTGAATATGGAGATTTTATTAGATGAAGTAATATCTGATTATGCTGATGAAATAAATCAGGGGAAGGTTTCAATAACCAGACATCCTCTCCCTGATGTTACCGGAGACAGGTCCATGCTTCGGGTAGTTCTGGTTAATCTTTTATCAAACGCTATCAAGTTTTCATCAAAAGAGTCAAAACCGGATGTGGAGATAGGATGCGAAAAAGGGGATACCGGGGATATATTCTATATCCGTGACAATGGCGCGGGATTTGATATGCACTATGCTGACCGGCTTTTTGGAGTGTTCCAGCGTCTTCATAATGAAAAAGATTTCCCCGGTACAGGGATAGGGCTGGCAATTGTTCAAAGTATTATAGAGCGTCACAATGGCACTATCCGGGCTGAAGGCGAACCGGGGAGGGGAGCCTGTTTTTATTTTACTCTTTCTGTTCATAAACAGCGGAGTGACAAGCCTGGAGGCGTAAATGGAAAGCAGTAATGAATTAAAAATTCTTTTTGTGGAGGATATGGCTGCTGACTATGAGATTGCCCTGCATGAGCTGAATAAAAACAGTATTAATTGTATGCATATGAGAGTTGAAAATAGTGAAGATTTTGAAAAAGCCCTTAAGGAATTTTCCCCTGATATTGTAATCTCCGATTACTCAATGCCGCAGTTTAACGGGATGGAGGCTTTAAAAATATCAAAAGAATATAACAGCTTACTCCCCTTTATTATTTTAACAGGCACCCTTAATGAGGAGACCGCTGTTGACTGCATGAAGGCTGGAGCCAACGATTATGTACTTAAGGGGCATATGGGCAGGTTATCATTTGCAGTAAAAGAGGCTGCAAAATATAATGAAACCATGAAAAAAAATCTACAGGCTGAATCTGACCTTCTTGAAAGCGAGTCAAGATACCGCAGTATGTTTGAAAATAATTATGCTGTTATGCTTCTGGTCGATTCATCTGACGGGGCAATAATTGACGCAAATCCGGCCGCTTCCGGTTACTACGGCTATTCCCATTCAGAATTAATTTCTAAAAATCTTTCAGATATAAGCTGCCTTGATAAAAAAACACTTATGGAGAGACTCAACCTTTCTGAAACAGGGAATAAAAATCATTATCTGTCAAAGCACAGACTTGTCAGCGGGGCTGAGCGGGATGTGGAGGTTTTTTTAAGCCCTGTAGTTTTTAAGGGGAGAATGCTTGTGCACGCGATAGTTTATGATGTTACTGAAAGAAACAGGGCTTTTGCGGATCTGGAATCGTCTTTGAATGAAAAAAAGGATTTGATAAAAGAGATATATCACCGTACAAAAAATAATATGCAGGTTATTATTTCCATGCTGGAACTTCAGGCATTAATACTTGATGATAATAAACTGGAGGAAGTGTTCCGTAATATGGAATACAGAATAAGTGCAATGGCGCTGGTTCATGAAAAACTGTTCCAGGGGAAAAACCTTTCCATGATTAATCTTAAGGACTATTTAACCGAGCTTGTTGATAATATAATGACAGGCTATGGCATAAAAAAGGATCAGGTGATAATAAAGCATCAGATGGATGAGGTAGATGTGCTTATTGATACTGCTATCCCCTGCGGCCTGGTAGTTAATGAACTGGTGTCCAATGCGGCAAAACATGCTTTCCTCCCGGGGATGAAAGGGATTCTGGAAATAGCTCTTTCAAGGGGGGCGGACGGTGCGGTAAAAATTATCATATCAGATAATGGTCCGGGGATAAAGAGTGAAGAAATGTATAATCCCTGTACCATGGGGCTTCAGATAGTCAGGAATATTGCCGAGTACCAGATGAAAGGTATAATTAAATATAGTCCGGACCATGGAACAGGATGGGAACTGATTTTTAATGATAATATGTATGAGCAAAGGGTTTAGGTATGGCGGAGATATCATTATTGATAGTTGAAGATGAGGCAGTAACTGCCATGTTTATGGAGAGAAAGCTTCTCCGTCTGGGGTATAATGTACTGAAGTGCGTTTCTACAGGGGAGGATGCTATAGTCTATGCAGCTGAGCATAGGCCTGATATTATTTTGATGGATATAAGGCTTGCCGGTAAAATGGATGGCCTTGAAGCAGCAGAGCGGATTAAATCTGAATCTGACAATCCTGTCCGGTTTATCTTTACCACAGGTTATTCCGACACTGAGTGCAGGGTAAAGGCGCTCAGGCTTGACCCTGCCGGATTTCTGGTTAAACCGGTTAATATTGCTGAATTGACCGGTATAATTGATTCAAGTTGTAATACTCTAAATCCCCCTGTCCCCCAAGGGGGGCACGTAAAAGGAACACCCGGGTAAGTAGATGAATCGAAGTATTAATATAGTTGTAGAAATTATATTAATTATCAGAGTGATAATAGATAACTCGTGCTCCCTTTGGGGGACAGATGGAAAAGCGAAGAAGTAGATCCCGGGAACAGTCTGAAAGTTTATTTTGGAAAAGGGAAAATGACAACAGTAATACTCCATATTGATGATTCAGCCGAGGATGCTGAACTGGTATCAGCATTATTTGATGACTACGGTGATCAATATAAAATAAATTATGTCCCTGACGGTTCATCATATATTGAATTTCTGGAAAAGACCAGACCGGATATAATTCTCTCCGATTTTCATATTCCCGGTTTTGACGGCTTTGAAGCTCTTGCAATTGCAAAAAAGAAATATCCTCATACCCCTTTTATTTTTGTCACAGGAGCAGTGGGGGAGGAGATGGCTATTTCTGCGCTTAAGTCCGGAGCCGATGATTTTATTTTAAAAAGAAATCTTATACGCCTTATACCTTCCGTAAACCGGGCTCTGGATCATTATGAAAAGGAGGCTCACCGCAGAAGTCTGTATCAGGAACTCTGCCATAGCGAAGAGAGATACCGGACTCTTATGGATAACCTTTCTATAGGAGTATTCAGGACATCGATAACCGGGCCTGCCAATGTTCTTCAGGGGAATCTTTCAGCAGCGCATATTCATGGTTTTGAAACAATTGATCAGATGAAGCAGTTCCCTGTTGAAGATCTATATTTTAATCCTGAGGATAGAGCTGTATTTCTTTCTGATGTAATAACCCGGGGAAAAGTTAAAAACAGGGTAATACAGTTTAAAAAAATAAATGGAGAAACATTTTGGGGTTCTGTTTCTGCCTCCTGCCATTTTGACAGCAGCGGTAAACCGGAATGGATAGACGGGGTGCTTGAAGATATAACAGAAAAAGTAGAGATTGAAAACAGGCTTCAGGGTAATCTTCAGTTTCTGGAAACACTGCTCGATACAATCAACAGCCCTGTGTTTTATAAGGACACGGGCGGTATCTATCTTGGCTGCAACAGGTCCTTTGCTGAAATGATAATCGGCCTTCCACGTGAAAAGATAATTAATAAAACGGTTTATGAGCTTCATGAAGTGATACCGAATGAACTTGCTTTGAAATACGATGAAAAGGACAGGGCTTTATTTGACAACCCCGGGATTCAGGAGTATGAATCCCGGGTCAGATGTGCGGATGGTATTTTCAGATATTTCCACTTCAGTAAGTCCACATATCCGGGAACCGGCACTCAGGTTGCCGGACTGGTGGGAATTATGGTGGACATTACTGAGCGTGTTGAAAGCGAAAGGGAACTGAGAAGAATTAATGAGGAACTGGATCTTCTCATAAATTCACTATCAAGTATAATTATAGGGGTTTCCATAAAAGACCGGATTACCCACTGGAATCCTTTTGCTGCAGAGGTTTTTGGTTTAACAGCGGAGGAGATTTATGGTAAAAGGTTTTTTGAAAGCGGGATTAAGTGGGACTGGAGTATTATTTATGAGGCAATATCGGAAAGCATTCTGGAGGAAAAGAGCATCCGCATTGATGACCTGAAATTTGAAAATATACAAGGGAAAAGCGGGATCATGGGGCTTACAATAAATCCCCTCAAAAGAGGGGGGGAAATACTGGACGGATTTATAATTCTCGGTAAAGATCTTACCGAACAGAAGTTTCTTGAAGCCCAGCTTCTTCAGTCAAATAAACTGGAGGCTATAGGCCAGCTTGCTGCAGGCGTGGCCCATGAAATTAATACACCCATGCAGTACATTGGAGATAATCTTAAATTTATAAAAAAATCTTTCACCGGGCTGATCAGGGTTCTCGAAGTTTATAAAAATCCGCTTACAGATAACTGTGATTCTGTTGAGATTAACAGCAGAATATCCCGGATTAAAGATGTAAGCAAAGATATAAATCTTCCTTACCTTATTGAGCAGATGCCTATGGCTCTGGATCAGTCTCTGGAAGGCGTTGCCAGGGTTTCCGGTATAGTTCACTCGATGAAGTCCTTCTCACATCCCGGAGCAGGTCAGAAGATGCCTGCTGATATTAATAGGGCTATTGAGAATACTGTAACGGTTTCCCGTAATGAGTGGAAATACGATTGCGAGATGCAGCTTAATCTGAATCCGGATTTGCCGGCAGTGCCATGTTTCGAATCTGAATTCAACCAGGTGATTCTTAACCTTATTGTAAATGCCAGGGATGCTGTGCGGGAAGCAAAGGAGAGCAAAAAAATTGAGTCCGGTCTGATTACTATCACCACAGAAAGAAGCGGTGCACATATAGTTGTTAAAGTTAAGGACAACGGCGCAGGGATTCCGGCAGAGATTATGCCTAAAATATTTGATCCTTTTTTTACAACAAAAGACGTTGGTAAGGGAACAGGGCAGGGGCTCCCTATTTCCCATTCAATTATAGTTGAAAAACATGGAGGTTCCCTTTATTTCGAAAGTGAAGAGGGTAAGGGGACTGTTTTTATAATAAAGCTCCCCCTGGAAGATAAGTGTGATTTTACCTGAACAGGTTAATGCAAAGTATCCTAAAAAATAATGCCTGCCCGCACAGCATGGTCTTTATAGTTATATTCAATTAAGGATTCTCCGTATCCGTAAAAACCCTGGATAAACAGACGAGGCTGTAGTGACCGGAATAGCACCCTGAACTTCAGGCCCGCTTCAACCCACCCTTTTTTAAAGTCAAATCCGTAATTGCCTCCCCCTGTCCCCCCCCGGATGTAAAGCTCCTCCCTGTCTGTAATACTTCGCATACTTGACTTGATAAATCGTATAAACAACTTCGCTTCATAGTACCCCAGGTAATCAGTAATGTCTTTATTCTCATCAGCTTTATTCCATATATAAAAACCTTTGAAATCAATCCCCCCATTCAAATTATCTCCATAACTGAATTGAGCCTGTATGTAACTGCTTTCGTATTTCCGTGATGCGGGACCATCTTTACCATTGGATTTGTGTTCATAAAATCCAAGTTGAATAAATTTAATTTTATTGCCGTAGTTCCAGAAGAATTCCGGATTAAAATTAATCTCTGTAAAGGGACTTGAATTATCGTAAATCATCCAGAACATGGTCTGAGTATATCCGAAATATATTTCCGATTCTTTCAGGATTTCATATTTAAAACTGAGCTGAACCTTTGCCTGGTCATCCATGTTTCCCAGGATGAAATAGCTCGGTTTATAAAAGGAGACAGCAGAATATGGAATTTCTTTATCGATCATTGCCTTGTTTTCTGCTGCAATAACATTGTCTACAATGTCCTGAGAGTAAATAAATGATACATTCAATATCATAATGATTGATAGTAATATTTTTTTCATAGTGTCCTCTTTTATATTTCATAATAGAACTTAGATTCTACAAGTAAGTGCAACTTTTTTCTGAATAAATACTTCCATAGGCGTAAAATAATTCAATCTTTTTCTTGGTCTTGAATTCAGGCTTCACCTCTTTCCCTGAATGATGAAATAGACATCCCCACCCGAACAAGGGGCTGCAGCCCCTTGCTGCGAAGCCCTCTCCGCTGCGGCTCACTTCTACCCACTTCTCTAAAGCCCCTTAAATCCTACTTCGTTTTTCCCCCTGTCCCCCAAAGGGGGCATGAGTTATCTAATATCATTCTGAAAATATAATTGTTACCATTTTGATAACTATTCTCTTTATATTTTTCCGCATATCATTTGCAAGCTCAATAATAGAAAGGATTTTTTAATACTTTAATTCATCAGCTTGCTCAAGTTTTTATTTTACGTGCCCCCTTTGGGGGACAGGGGGCCAATACACCAGGTAAAGGCACTCACTAAATGATTGTTCGCGAAATATCTTTTATCATTTTGATAAATCTTGACTTGTGGGTAGTAATGAGCCGTTGCGGGGAGATGGCGCGACACCACAGGATGTGGTTAGTGTCGAACGCTGGCAGGAAGCTGAAAAAGCGTTCGACCGCCGGTAGGCGGGGTGGGGTCTTTTCAGTAGAACTCAACCTCTTTCCCGCTTATAAAAAGCCTTGTGATTGCGCTTTCACCCTTTTCAGTTACAGAAACCTCAACAGTAACATTCTCCAGATCCTTTTCAATAACAAGCCCCTCACCCTGTGGAACAAAATATGATTCCACCCCATATTTAATATTTAATAAGCCCCATGAATTTTTAACCCTCCCCTTAATAACAGTGGGGTAATCTTGTTTTAATTCTAAAATATCTCTGGAAACAGCAGCAGCATCGTTCAAACCTGTTTTAGAATTTTCCTGAAGCGCCACATAGATGTAATCATGTTTTTTATAATCCGACTCTCCATATACCTTAAGAGATTTAGTGTCAATGGATGAGATGGTATAGTTGAGAATAACATAATCCCCGCTGAAAAGACTCCTGGGGTCAACAGGCTCGCATTTGAGTATCACCTTTTCGCCGCTGCTTATTATATTCTCCTGTTTCGCTATCATAAAAACAAGCACCATAATCTGTGCAGCAACAAGTATGGGGAGCATAATCTTCTGATATTTTTTCATCTTATTTTACCTCCCCTGTATGTGCTGAATTTTTATCTCTCTCCATAATGGAAATCATCTCCCTCCTCTTCTTTTCAAGAAGATATCCTCCAATAAGCCCCAGTATCCCTGTAATAATAAAAAGGAGCGACCCTGAAAGCATGTCCCAGAAAAGGTCAAAGTAACGTGTCCAGAGATGAATCACAAATGCAGCAATAGAAAAATTAAGGAGCACCCTGGACTGAATAGCAGTGCTGTACCATATCCCCGCGCCTGATGCAAGGAGTAGAAGAAGATTAAAAATGAGCGAGTAGACTATCCATGAAACCGCGGGCCCTGATATAAAGAGGGTAATCCCTGAAAAAATAAAAATCACCATTGACAGATAAATTATAAGGCGACCCTCCTTAATCGAAGCAAGGAGAAAAGAGTAAAGAGCTGCAGCAAATAGAATAAAAAGAATAATCATTGCTATTACAACAGATTCAGCATTGAAAATAGATCCCTGGTCTGTAATTTTAAATGACGCAGTGTAGAGTGTAGTCCACACCAGGAATGCGCAGATAATATCAATAGGGGCAGAGGGGTATTTGATTCCATCTTTCTGAGTCAGATGCTTTACACTCCGGTTAATAAGGAAGCATACCGCTGCAAAGAGGATAAACCCTGCCAGATATATTATCTTATTTTTATTATCTACATTGGAGTATATAATAAATCCGGACCACTTAACAACAAGGAATGTTATAATAAAAATAAATGAGAATACCCTGTCAAAACTCCAGTCACCCTTTAAGGTATATGAAAAATAGAGGAGCAGTCCTGAGAGGATAATAATTGCTGAATGCATCGATATCATCCGCGCTGTTATATGTGATGGCGGTATAAAAAAGAAGAGGAGTGCGAAAAAAAGAAATGTAAGGTATATTTTTACAGGCTCACCCATCCGCTTTAAAATAAGAATCCCTGTGCAGGAGATAATCAGCAGCATCAGGTACTCCCATGACTGAATTATCGTGTCTGGTGAAAATGACACAGGGGAGGGTATCCCCTTAAGTTTATAGGGCCATGAAAATACCAGCAGGGGGACCATAAATGCCAGCCATCCTGCTGCTCCAAGGAGGTAGCCCGCGCCTCTCAGTGTTTCATTGAATCTGAAAAAGCGTCCCAGTATTATATGAAGAATCCCCAGGGGGAAAAAGGCGAGGATAAAAATAACAGCACCCTTCTCACTGCTCCCTGAAGTTGTAACAATCCAGTGTATATTAATCTGAAGATAATACCAGGCCCAGAGGAGCGCGGTAATTACAAGGCCTGTCTTATCCCTGTTAATGTAAAATAGAATCCCTATTACTGTAAGGGGGACAATATAAAAGTAAGCGGGACTGCTGTATTCAAAGACCTCCCATATATTCCATATAAAAAAGAGGGCCCAAGCCATGTAGAGTCCCATTCTCTCTTTCATGAGGGCTGCCACTGCAAGTGTACCTATTGCCCATGTCATAATCCCGTTTGTGGGGTGAGAGCTAATATGGTAAATCTGTGCAACAAGCATAATCCCTATACCGAATGTAACCATACCCAGGTTGAGAAAAATTCTTCCTGCAAATTTTTCCCCCTTAAGCTTAAAATACCAGGCAGCACCATAGGTGGATATAATAAGTAAAAATACCTGAGCCAGCTTTAAAGATGGAGGCATTTTGCGCCAGTTGGAGGCGTAGAAAATTATAAGGCCCACAGCAAGAGAGAGAGCCGCAAGCGCTGCAATCACATAGGGGAGATTAATCTCATTTTTTCCCTTCGAGGCGGGAGCATCTATTGATTCAGCAGGTAAATATCGGGAGAGAATTATTCTCTTTTGTTCTTCTGTAATAATTCCTTCAGCAGTCCAGGTTAATATCTCCCTGGCAAGTCTGCGCGCAAAAGCATCAATTCTTATCATAGTTTTTCTCCATCAGAGCAGATAATAATCTATTCCGCTGAAGATGCAAATATTTTTTTCACAATAACCGCAAGCCGGTCAGTTTTTAACCAGCAGAGTCTGGCACGATGATTTCTTTACAATCTCATTACTTAGATGCGAGAAGAAGAGATTCCATGGTCTGTGCCGTTTATGGGGCGCCACAACAAGAAGATCGATTTTTTTCTCATTAATTTCATCCATAATCTGATCAACCGGATCTCCTGTTCGGACAATCTCTTTGACAGCAACCCCTTTCCCGGAGCTTACCTTTGCTATCTCATCCTTCAGTTTTTCTAATACGCTTTCTTTAAGGTTTACATTCATAGCGTTAAAATCTTCTATAGGAAGATATTCCAGGGTTATTGTGGAAATATCTTCAAGTACATGCATTAAAAATACTTCAGAGGAGAATTTTTCAGCAATATCAAGAGCTGTTTTTAAAGCATTGTCAGACTCTCCGCTAAAATCTGTTGTAACCAGTATTTTTTTTGGATTAAACATGGTGGGCCTCCTTTGAGAATTTAATAAGCATCTGTAATTAATTTATTAAATTCTCCGGAATAATCAAAATTTTAGAGTATAAATTCAGTTGTAATACTCTTTTTTTGCCCGGAATCTGTTTTTTTAAATAAACTTCATAAACTCACCAGTCATGAGCCTGCAATATATCCGCATATCCTCCGCTGATGGCCCTTTCACCTTCACTGTTTTGCACATTAAAAAAAATATCCTTTTGTCCTTTTTCACCTCTTGCAGCTGAATGAATAAGCCTTATGTCTGTTCCAGGTTTTACCATCCCTGTGAATTTACAGAAAACCTGCTTTAACTTAAGTGGGTCACCTCCTGCTTCCATATTGATAATCTCTTTTACAGCAAATGCAAGGGTAGCAGTCCCCTGAAGAATAATACCGGGAAGCCCTACCATTTTTGCAAATTTTTCTGAAGTATGGATCGGGAAAAAAATATCAGTGCATCCGTCATAAATAAATGGTGCAACAGGGCTTATGGGGATAATGGTTTCCCTGGAGTCGATCCCCCCCCTGCGATCAGGAACAGATGGGATTTCGTCAGTCCCGGAAGCGCCGCCGATACACTCTACACCCCTTGCAATTGCACCTGTATGTTCTGTAAAAACAGGTACCCCCTTTTTATCATAGGCGTCATAGCGCATAATTACGTGGGTCCCGGCCTTGTGAGGGGCTATTGAGGCAATTCTCCCTTTAATTGTAAGATTATCACCGGGCCTTACAGGGTTGTGAAATTCAATGTGCTCAGTAAAATGGACCTGTCTTGAAATAATATCAAGAGGGAATTTCGATGATTCAATATATTCTGCAATGTTTCCGCTTATCGGCCAGGTGAGGGCAACTGTGTACATGGGGTGAGCAATTATCCCCCCCTCACGTTCATCATCGAAGTAGGCTTCATTGGAATCATTTACAGCAGCTGCGTAATTCATAGCAGAACGCCAGCTTACTGTTGTGCAGTAAGCTTTAGTTTTAGTACCGGTAAGGGAGGAATCAATCTGCATAATATCACTCCTTTTTTTCTTACCCCCTCCGGGGGGTGGCCGCGGAATATTTATATTAAGAGTCAGGCATCTGCTGCATCTTCTTAAGATCATCAATCAGTATGCTTATTTCATCTTTTGAAAGGGTGTATTCTGTTTTACCGCCGCCCGGATGTCTCATGGTCAGTGAAACGCTGGAGCCGCTTTCTGTAATCTCCCACTGTTTACCCGTCTTAACACGCGCTTCGGTCCCCAGCATGCTGTCAGGATCAAACTGGGCAATCTGAATAAGCACACCGAAGGCGTCTTTCGGGTGAATAAATAATTCCTTCCACCAGCCTCCCGGATACTCTGCATATCCGAAATAGGGGATACCCTCTCTTTCCAGAAGCGATCTGGTTTCTTTGATATCCGGTGTTTCCAGTGTTATGTGGTGAACACCTCCATCACGGTTTTTCAGAAAGCCCTCAAGGAAGCTCTTCTCCCCCTTCGGGCTTATTATTTCAACCCTGGTAAGGTCCCCCAGGGATAAGATTTTCCAGTTAAACCCGAGAGACTCATCATCAGCCTCTGCTCCGGGGATTGCGCCAAGTATACGGACAAAAAAATCCTTTGCCTTTTCAGGGTCCCGCACAGCAATAGATATATGGTCGATTCGTGAAATATTCTTCATGCCGCCTGACCCATATTATTTTTTTCGGAAAATTCTTTTAACAATAAATCTTCCTGAAAAAATTAAAACTGCTGTTAAGAAAAGAAATAGAGCAAAAGCTCCCCAGGTAACAGCTGTTCCCCCTGAAAGAAGTTTAAAAGGATTAAGGCTCGATTCAATAATAATGCGCCCCTGCGGTTCCCTGTATCTTTCCGGGATATCAGGGAGCCCGTCCCCGGTACGGTCCTTAAAGCTTCGTACATATTCCATGATGGCAACCCACTCCTTAAGTTCCTGCACCCCGGGTTTGCTCTTATCAGCATCAATCCTGAAGTCGGCAAGACTCTCCATGGGATTCCCCTCTCTGTCTTTTGGTACAATCTCAAGAATATTGTATGTGAATGATCCTATCATTTTCAGAAATGCTGCTTCGTAAATATTAGAGGCAACCCGGTAAAGCTCTCTGTTCGATTTAGAATAATCAAGGGGCACATATTCTCCGCTATCTGTTTCGATCTCAATCGCAGTAACCCGGTCAAAGAGTACTCTTTTCGGATTATACCTGAATTTTACCCCTGAAATCTGCATAAAATAGGAACTCCCCTTTAGCGGATATACGCTTGTCACAACCTCAAGGGCCCGTTTAATTTCATATCCGTAAACGTAGCATGTTGTAATGGGATACCCCATGGTATTGTCCACTCCAATCCCCAGGGGTAATGTGCGGAACAGGTCGGCAACTGTGATTTTACCGGTATTCCCTGCAATGAGGCCATCCCTTATTACACCATTGGCTTTAATGCCGATGCGGGTTTTTGTCACAGGATCATCGGGATTGTAATCGTATCTGTTAGCCTGCCATCTTATTGCATCGGAAAGAAGATTTCCAATTGCAGCCTCATCCTCAATCTTTAAAAGGTCAAACCCGGTTTTCCCTATAATCTGAAGATAACTCAGATTGTAATCTTTAAGAACCCTCCTGTTTATCATTTCAATGAAGGAGCTAATCATCGATTTAATTGCCGGGTCATCCGGTATGGAGCTGTCAATCCTGGTAAGGGTGTAGTTCTTTAATGCAGTTTTCCCATCTTTAAAGGTTATGTCAAGAATCCCCACATTCTGTCCATAGGAGCCGGATTGAACGATTATTGTATCCCCTGAGATTATCGGCTCATCCAGTTTAGTGTGGCTGTGGCCGCTGATTATTATATCAATCCCCTTAACTTTTTTTGCCAGATCCTCATCCTCAGACCTGATACCCCTTGAAAGTCCGCTGTGGGAGAGACAGACAATGATATCTGCTTTTTCGTCTTCTTTCAGTATACGCACCATTTCTCTGGAAGTTTCTATGGGGTCTTTAAATTTTACAGGGGAGGCAAATGGAGCATCACCGGCCGCGCCTTTACCCATAATGCCGAAGAATCCTATCCGCACCCCGTCTCTTTCTTTGATGATATATGGTTTAACAAGGCCCGATTTAAATACTTCCTCAAGTGTATCGTCTTTCGGCTTTTCCGGGTTAAAGAGAGCATTGCTGAAAACAATTTCAGGAAGAACTTTTTTTCTATCAGCTGTTTTAATTATTTGAGCAAGCCCGTCAGGATAGAGATCAAATTCATGATTCCCCAGGGTTACTACATCATAGCCCATTTTTTTCATCAGTGTCATCTCAAAAGATTCCTCTCTTGCCGGCATGTGAAAGAGCGACCCCATGGTATAATCCCCGGCGTCAACGGCAAAGACCGGATTGCTTCTTTTCTCTTTTTCCAGCTTTATTATTGAGGCTATTCGTGCCCAGCCCCCTGCTGTTTTCCCCGCACCGGGATTATTTTCAAAGTAGTCGAGTTCCGGGGCAAAGGGGATAAAGTGTGAATGCATATCATTTGTATGTATAAAAGTAATGGTTGTTTCCTCAGCTTTTAAAGATGAGGCCAGGCAGATTAAAATAGAGAAAATCAAGGCTGAAGTAAATTTCATATATATCCTCCGCTTTTCTTATACTTTTTCTTTATCCATAAAAGATTCTTTTGTCAAGACTGTATTATTGTGTTAGTATAAAAAGAGAATAATAATTTCAGTACTTTATATAATTTAATATGCTATATTTCTCCGCCGCCGTAGGCGGCGGAGAAATATAATCTTTTATTTTACACTAAAATACAAATTAAGAAATTACCATTGATAAAAAGAGCCGGTTTATTAAAAAAAGCCGTTGAAAATGATTGACCCCGGTGCTTTTGAAATGAACATATGACTGATTTTGTTTGAACTGATTACAAAAGATAATGGGTGTTACCTGGAAGTTGTTTATGTTTAAATTTCTGAATAGAGAAAAATATTCCCGTAAGCTTCAGGGCCGTATTACCAGAGATGGCGGTAAGTCCCTTTTCCATAAAGGGGTTCTGGAACTTCATCATGGAATCCCTGTTATTAAACTGGAGGGCAATTATTCTGAAATGGGACTCCAGTACGGGGTGCTGTTAAAAGATGAAATGGAAAAGTTCTACAATGAAAACCGTAAAAGGGGTGATGATATTATAAAGGCCTTACCCTGGTATATAAAGCCTTTCGGGAGCCTGATGATGTCAGTAGTGGCAGGTTATTCTGCTAAAAGGATCCCCCGTAAATACAGAAAAGAATTGTCCGGCCTTGCAAAGGGGAGCGGCATACCATTCAATGAAATTGCAACTGCAGCCTTTGGCGGTGTAATATTTGATGCAGCCTGTACAGCAGTTCTTTCCCGTGTTGATGGAGGTATCCTTCATGGACAGAATCTCGACTTTGAACCCTCCTATCTGGGGAATTATCCTGTAATTGTCGAATACAGGCCTGAGGGGAAAAGCCGCTATGTCAATTTCGGGATCACAGGCGTTCCGGGGATGTTCCATGGAGTAAATGAAAGGGGTATCTCCATAACAGTAAATTATGGTGACGGAACCTTTAATGGTGAAAAGCGCGGCCTCCCCATGGGCTATAAAATACGGGAAATCCTCGAGTCAGCAGAGGGCCTGGACCAGGTTGAGGCTATGCTTAGAGAATTTAAGCCGGATGAGCTGGGGTGGATAGTTACTGTCTGCAGTGCAGAGGAGAAGAGTGCTGCTGTGTTTGATATTTTTAATGGTGATGTTGTAAGGAGTGATTTTTCCGGGGATAAACATAAGTATGTTTTAAACAGAATTTTCTGCAGCGGCAGGCTTGGCAATTATGATTATTCAAAAAAATATCTTCAGATAAGCAGAGGGGAGGGTATTTATAACCTGGCCAGGGTAAGGAGCGCGGAGAATTATTTTAAAGAGAGAAGTATAAATAGTGTTAATGATATGCTTCATTTTCTTGCTGATTACGATTTTTATCATTATAAAAAAATGCCCGGATCAATGAATACCACAATAGTAAATGAAAGGACTCTGCACACACTGATTTTTGACTGGAGAGATTTTTCTGTTTATTTCGCCTCAGCCCCCGGATACAGTTCTCTTGCGTCAATATATAAGTATAATTTTAAATCATCTTCCCTTGAGCTTTACAGGGATCCCCTGCCGGAATTTGGAAGCATCGATCTTCAGGGTTTTATGGAGTGGTACAGCAGCTACCAGAAGGCCTACCTTATTTCAACAGTGGCAAAGGGGATAGAAAGAAAATTCCCCTATATTAAATTCAAAAAGCCTGATTATTCCGGAGTCCTTGAAGATATTGATCTTACTGCATATCATAACCCAAGAGAACTCTGGTCTCTCTTCCGCATATGGAAAAGCGACAGGCGTGCCATAAGTTTTAAGGATGTAATTTTTTCCTGTAAAAAGGCGATTGAGCGTTATCCCGATTTTGCTATTCTTTACACAATTAAAGGGAGTATAGAGAGATCACTTAACAGGTATGATAATGCTGTCGATTCTTTTACCAAAGCCCTCAACTGTACAATTATTTCCGATTATGACAGAATACATATCTTCAATGATCTGGTCTCCCTTTATAAAAAAACCGGGGACAGGGAGAGGGCACTTGATGCAGCAGTAGAAAACATTAAACTAATAGAGTCACTTACAGAGCGCTACTCCATGGGGGGGATTGTAAGCAGAATATACGACCGGATGAAGTACTTCGCCTATAAGCCTGAACAGAGATATAAAATTTATCATAAGTAAACATGGGGTCAGAGCCTCTTTTAGTTATTAAAATCAACTTAAAGGGAGAATAAGAACATACCCGGTTAAACCGGCGGCCTGTTATTTGTCATATATTTTAATTGTCTGATTCCTTTTTACACCAAAATCGGTGGTTTTACTGTGAGTTTTTTTAAGTATGTTAATTCTTTTACCCTTAATAGCTGAGCTTGTATCTGCAACAAGATACTCTAAACCGTCATAAGCAATTTTTGTTCTCAGAGGTATTACAGCAGGATCAGCAGCACAGATATTATAACCTTCGGCAAGTATATCTTTAATTTTTCTGCCTGTTGAAACCATGCCTGCCCATTTTTTTGTATTACATATTGTACAGGGGCAATATGCAGTAACAGTAACCTCCATGGTTCTGTAACCGGTTTTTTTATCTGATTTTTTTTCTTTTATCTGTTCAGAAACAACTGGTTCCTTTACCCCTTTATCATCACATTTTGTACACCCTGTTGATACAATTAAAAGAGCAGTAAACAGGAGTATAAAAGCGGCGAATAGAGTCCCTTTAATTACATGCTTTTTCATTATGCACCTCCATAACAGGATCTTAACTCCTGCCTTCACTTTTCTCTGAAATCCCGGGAAATCTGTAAAGAACAATCCCCCCCTCTAGCTTGTCTTGAAAAATTCAAGCTGCACTCTCAGGTTTTCCGACTGGGCGCTTATCTCCTCAGCGGAAGATGCGATCTGCTCGGCCCCTGATGCCTGGTGCTGTGTCTGCTCATTGAGCTGATCCATAGTACGGGATATCTCCTGATGAGTTATGGTCTGTTCAGATGTTGAGTTGGAAATATTATCCGACATGTCCATAACCTGTCTGGTTGCATCAATAATATCATTGCTCGCCTTCTCCTGAACATTTGTAGACTCAACAATTTTCTGTACAATCTCTTTTGTGCTGTTTATGTAGCTTAAAATTTTTCCCAGGGCAGATGAAGTGTCATTGATATCCCTTATCCCCTGCTTGGCTGCCTGTACACCTCTGGCTACAAGGCCTGTAATGCTCTTCGCGGATTCAGCTGTCTGCTCAGCAAGTTTCCCTATTTCATCAGCAACAACAGCAAATCCCCGGCCATGATCCCCGGCCCGGGCTGCTTCTATTGCAGCATTAAGGGCAAGGAGATTAACCTGGTCGGAAATATCGCTTATCATTGTAACCATTTCGGCAATTTTAAGAGAATTTTCCTCAATGGTATTCATGCCGGTTATGGTATTCTGCATCAGTTCATCACCCTTCTGCGCTTCATTGGTTGTGTCATTTGCCACAGAAAGGGCTTTCCCCGCGTCTGAATTTACGGTTTTAACAATACCTCCAAGCTGCTCCATGGACTTATAGGTGCTTCTGGAGTTTTCCGACTGCTCTGCCGCGTTTGCAGCAATAGACTCATTGGAGGCGGATATCTCCTCAAGTGATGCTGTTGCCTCCTCAACTGCAGCTGCCTGGGACTGTGCGCTGTCAGCAAGGCTGGAGCTTGTTGCTGCCAGCTCTTCAGATGATGCCGCCAGCTGATTTGCAGCAAGCAGGGAGGAGTCCACCACAGCTTTTATTTTGTCCTGAAAGCGTTTCATGTTTTTTATCATATCTCCGAACTCATCAGGGAGAAAGTCGCTGCTCCTTGCAGTAAGATCCCCCTCTGAAAGCTGGTAGAAAATTTTAATGGTATTTCTGATAGGTAATGAGAAGCCTACTCCGATTCGATAGACAATAATGAAAACGAAAATGGTGACAAAAAGAATTCCCACTGTTACGTTTTTAACTATTGAGTCAACAGGGGCCATGAGGTATTCAATATAACTGATTGAAATAAGGTTATATCCTGTTGTTGACATTTTATATTTTTTAAGCATTACATTTCTGTTGTTTATAAGGTAGTCGAAATATTTTTCCTCATCACTTCTGACAAAGTCCATTATATCTCTCCCCGCTTCGTCGAAAAGATCAACACCCAGGCTTTTATTCAGCAGCCTCTCCTCAGGATGGTATATAAGTTTCCCTTCATCATCCATGAGGGCATAAATAGTCCCCTGATCGCTGCTGATGCTTTTTATAAGCTTCTCCATATCTTCAACATTAATTGTTGCAGCAAGCCCCCCTACAGCTTTGTTTAAAACAAGTTCCGGCACTGCACATACCACAATCATTTTGCCTGTATCTCTGCTGATAATCAGATCAGACCAGGCAGTTCTGTTTGTACTGAAGAGATCTTTGAAATATTTCCTGTCACCCACATTCGGGGTCTGACCCCTGTTTGTAAGGGTGCTTCCGTCAGGCCGGAAAGAGAAGAGAGTTTCGATATTCAGGTTGATTCTATTTATAAATATTTTGTAAATTAATGGTGTCTGCTCCTGAAGCGGCATTCTGCTGAAAGAGAATGATGTAAGGTATGCATGGAGTTCATTTTCAATTGACTTAAAACGATAATCCAGTTCAGCAAGGGCCTTCTCTGATTTAAAGGTTGTTGAATCTTTATAATACTGGATAGTCCGGTTTACATTTATTGAGTAAATAGCCATGCTCACAAATGTGAGTGAAATAATAAGAAATGTCATGATTGGAGCCAGGAGTTTTTCAAAAATTGTAAGGGGCCGAATCCCTGCGGCGCCTGCGACAGAATAGAGTATAATCTTCATTCTGTAGTAGTGATAAATAGTGGCAGCTAATCCAAGCATGATCCCTGAAAGTATAATAAAGAGAATTTGATAATTGCTGAAAATAATATTAAGCCTGTAGCTTATTATTGCTATGGCAATTGAGTTGATTAAAAAAATAATTAAAAGAAAAATGGAAACTGCAGCAAAAAGAAGTCTGGTGAAGCGTTTGTCACCCTCATCATCTGAATTAAGGTTAATGCTTCTGCCCAGCTTTTTTGTTGCAGCAAAAAAGAGTGCGCAAATAATCAGGAGAAGGGGGCTATAATACAAAAACAGGGAGGCTATGGAGATTGTCTGTTTAAATCCCAGGCCTACTATAAGAATTATCAGCAGCAAAAGGGGATGTGCGAAAAGATGAATAATAAAATTCTTAAGCAGCATTGAAGGTATTCTCTCAGCTTTTACCATACTCATAGAAAGGCTCCCGTATTCTGTAATTAGAAAAATTATTAATAAATACTCTTTTAAATATCAAGTAAAACTTATGTAGAACTGATTATTCTGCAACCCTGAATACGGTTTTAAGGTACTCCAGAAACCGTGGGTCATCGCACATCACTTTTTCTGCATCATCACTTATTTTTGCCACCGGGTATCCGTTGCATCTGCTCATCTTCATTACAATACTCAGCGGTTTAATCCCGGGGAAATCGTTTGTCAGATTTGTTCCTATTCCAAATGAGGTGTTTATTTTACCGCGGAATTCCCGTGCAAGCATTTCAATTCTGTTAAAGTCCAGGCTGTTGCTGAAAACAATGGTTTTTGTTAAAGGATCAATACCAAGTTTCTTATAGTGTTCAATTATTTTATACCCGAAATTAAAAGGATCACCGCTGTCGTGTCTTACCCCGTCGTAGAGCTTTGCAAAGTAAAGGTCGAAATCCTTTAAAAATGCGTCAAGAGTGATTGTGTCTGTAAGGGCAATCCCCAGGTCCCCTCTGTATTCATCTGTCCATTTCTGAAGCATATGCTTCTGGCTCATGTGAAGCTTTACACCAACAGCCTGGCCTGCCATTATCCATTCATGTGCCATTGTGCCTATAGGCTTTATCCCGTATTTTCTGGCAAAAAATACATTTGAGCTCCCTATAAAATTATTCGGCTCCAGTGTAGTTTTCAGATGGTTCACAACCTCCTCATGCCATCTGAAGGAGTGTCTTCTCCTGGTACCGAAATCGGCAAATTTTATTGTGTCGCTGTTATTTTTTATTATAGCGATTTTTTTATCAATTTCCGATCGTGCCCCATCATAGTCGGGGCGTGGAACCATGTTTTTGAAATAGATTTCATTAACAATGGCAAGAACAGGGACTTCAAAAAGTATTGTAAGGAGCCAGCTCCCCTTTACTTTAATGCTCAGTGTTCCATCCTCAGCAACATCCGGCACTACATGCGCTCTGTTAAGTTTAAAAAGGCTTAAAAAATCGATAAAATCTTTTTTGAAAAAGGGGATACGGCTTAGATAATCGAGTTCATCCCCGGAGAATTCCAATGTGCAGAGGCTGTCAAGCTCCCTTTCTATTTCAGGGAGATAGCCTGTAAAGTTAACTCCCGGTGTACGGCAGTTGAAGGTGTACTCAGCATCAATATCGGCAAAATGGTGCAGTACCCCCTGCATCATGGTGAACTTGTAAAAATCATTGTCCAGAAGGCTTGTTATAATCACTTGAGCATATTCTCCAGGTAAATTAAATTATAAGCCGGTCAACAACCTTGATGCCGGCTTTTTTCATCTCATCAAGAGCAGCAGCGATTGTATCCTCAGCAATCCCTCTGCATGCTTCAAGATTTATAATTACATTAAATCCTGCTCTTTTCAACTGGAGAGCAGTAGTTTTAACACAGTAGTCAGTTGCAAGCCCCCCTGCAATTATATTCTCTATCCCTTTGCTTTTTAAAAATTCTATAACCCCGGTTGACATCTTTTCGTCAAGATCGTGGTAGCAGGCACCGTAGGGGTGCATGTCTCTCTCCATCCCTTTCCATACAAAAAAGTCGTATTCAGAAGGGTGGGGGAGCCCCTTAAGCAGCTCTGACCCTTCTGTACCTGCAATGCAGTGGGCATTCCATCTTATGTCCATATTTTTCCCTTCAACAGGTGAAAACTGGGGATTTTCATTATCAGCAATCCAGAGCGCATTAGTTGAATGCCAGTCCTTTGATCCTACCCTTATTGAGGCAAATTCAGCCTGTCTGTTTAAAGAACCGGCAATTGTATCCCCTTCAGGTACAGGGAGTTCTCCGGGGCAGATTGGTGTAAAGCCTTTCTGCGCGTCTATATCAAATGAAGCTGTCTTCTTTTTATCGGGATGCATAAAAATCTCCTTATTGAATCAGTAATTATTCCTGAAGATGTATTTTAGTGCAATATTGATATTTTTAATCCCATCGCCGTCTTCGGCGGCGGCAGTGAGATTAGAGCATTTTTCTTAAAATAAAACTTAAGGAATTAACACTGTAAAATCTATTAAAATTTATCAGGAATTACTTTTTATAAAAAATTATTACTGACATATAAATATTGTTTTATTATAATTGTACGGATATCCGATTTTTTGTAAAATAAACAATAAGGAATCAGCAAATTTATTAGTAATAAAGAATTATAAAAGAGCCGGATAATATTAAATTATAGAGATCTTATCCTTTTATTATTTCAGTGCAGGTGGTAAAAATGTCAATTTCAATAAAAAAATATTGACATTTCGTTTGTTAAGAACAATTATTAATAGATTGAGGTTGAATTATGAATGATACAATGAAATATAGAAAGAGCAGGCAGAGGGAGAGGATACTTGAAATCCTTCATGGAACAAAGTCCCATCCCACTGCAGATACAATCTACATTGAGCTTAAAAGCGAGTTCCCTGATTTAAGCCTGGGTAATGTATACAGAAATCTGAATATACTCATGGATCAGGGGCATATTCAGCGCCTTGATTTCGGGAGTACATTTAACAGGTTTGATGGTAATCCCCATATTCACAGTCATTTTATATGTGAAAAGTGCGGTTCTGTGAGTGATCTGGAAATTGATCATAAGGATCAGGCGGAAATAGCAGGTCTTGCGGATAAAAGCGGATTAAGAAAAATCAGCAGATACAAGCTGGATTTTTACGGTATATGTGAAAAGTGCATACATTAATATATCTTTTTCCCGGAGCGCTTTTTTGATCTGAGTTTATAATATTTATTGACCTTCATGTTTATCGAACATACTTTGATGTATTATCTGAAATATTGATATATTGCAAACTCATCCGGAGGGAACATGCCTGTACAGAGAAAAGAAACGTCCCTTGGTAATCTCCGCCTCATTGACACACTGCAGTTTAATATAAATACTATAACCAGCAGTTTCTGCTACAGCGATAAAGAAAAAACACTCCTCCTTGATATTGGCACATCTGCCAATGTTGATCATGTGTTAAATACACTTCTGAAAACGGGTATTGAACCTGAAAAAATTGCGGGTATAACCGTGAGCCATTACCATTTTGATCATGGCGGCGGATGCGCTGAGCTCTGGAAACGGATGCAGGGAATAAACAGTGATTTCAGAATATATACAAACACTCTCACCAAAGAACTTCTGCAGAATGCAGAGGGGCATGTAAAGGGGGCAGCAACAACATTCGGACCATTTGTGGGTACTATGGAGTATATCCCTGATGAAGCCTTTGAAATTGTGGAGTACGATTCATTTCTCCCTCTTGAATTTAATGATGGCGCGAAAATTAAACTGCTGCATACCCCGGGGCATACAAATGATCACTGCTCCCCGGCTGTTTATATTAACGGCAGGCTCATGTTCCTCTTTGCAGGGGAGGCAGCCGGGACATTCTATGCTGATGATACAGCCCTTTCATCCCCATCTTCCATGCCCCCGAATTTTAGATATGATGTTTACATGAATAGCCTGAAAAAAATAATTTCTCTTAAGCCTGAGGCAATCGGCTTGTGCCATTTCGGCCTTATTTCCGGATGGGAAGATGTTGAATCATATCTTCTTCAGCACGCTGTTTTTATGGAGAAATTCCGCAGCGGCATTATTGATGCATATAAAGAGAATCCTTCAACTGAATATGTTTTAGAAAGTACTGCTCATCTCTGGGAGGGGAAATTTGATGAAAGCCTCACCTCCATGAAGGGGAGTGAGTTTTTTTTCAAAAACCTTAAGCTTGCCCTTACTTACGGCGTAATGGTTGACCTGGGATACAGAAAAGCAAAGTATGAAAACCCCACCGGCATCAATTCTTAGTCCTGTTCAGCGGTAAGATTGAATAAGACTAAGAATTTAACCCTTTTCGCAGTCTCCGCTGCAGCAGCATTCTTCACCCCTTGCTTTTGCAAAACATTCTTTCCCTTCCTTCCAGGAATAATAGACAATCCATGCTGCACCGATTGAATCAACAAAGGCAATTCCGAAAATTTCATAAAGAGCGCTTGATACAAGAAGAATAACCGACATCATCAGACATGCTTTTGTGCATTTAGCATCTGCCAGTATAGGCTGTGAATTCAGCTCTCTCCCTGTTTTCTCTTTTGCCCATATGAGAAGAGACATTGATGCAATCGATATTGATGAAATCACTATACCCCAGAAAGTGCTTTCAGGGGCATGTTTCCCTGTGATATTGATAACTATTGTTATTGAGAGCCCTGCAGCGAGAAGATAAAATGCTGAACCTGTTATTTTTAATGCCATAATTTCGAAATTATCATTGGCATTGAAGTTATTTTTTTTAAATCTCAGGATCATGTGAGCTATGCCGACTCCGGAAATAATTTCCACAAAGCTGTCCAGGCCGAACCCGAAAAGAGCCAGGGTTTCATCACTGTGTCCAAGCCATGTTGCTGCAATCCCTTCAATAAGGTTATATGTAATTGTTATAATACTCAGTATAAAGGCCCATCTGTATAATTTATCTCTTCTGCCGGCCATGGTCTGTTCCTTATCTCTTTTAATTTAAAACTAATTAATAAGATACACTCTTGTTTGTTGTCACTTTAAATTTCAAGTCAAAATAATTGAGCAGTAATACATTGGTGAAATCATGAAGCTCGAATATTATATAGATGGAGTTGAATTAATCTTCTCCCGGATAAAATCGTAGTGAGGGCGCTTCAGCAGATATTTGAAGAATATTATATTCAGTATGTTGCTGTTCAAATGTAAAAAACCGCAATAATTTTACAGTAATTATTCCTGAAGATATTTTTAGTGCAATAATGATGTTTCTCATATCTGGGGCTGTCTCAAAAGTCAGATTTTCGGGGATTTGTCATTCCGGTTTTGCAGCTTCAATTATTGCAAATACCGGAATCTCCTGATTAAATCAAGCCTAAGAGATACCGGCATTACGCTACGCTACAGCCGGTATGACAAGGAAATTACTTTTTGGACAGCCCCGGATATTAGAGCATTTTATTTCAAAAAAAATTAAGGAATTAACACTGATAATTTTAACAAAAAAAAGATACTTCCCCTTTACTATTGTATTTTAATGAAAATATCTCTAAACCGGAGGTGCTTTATGAATTATAAAAAATTCGGTAATACCTGGGTTATCAGTCTTGATTCTGGTGAAGAGGTGGTTGAGGGTCTCTGCAGATTCTGCAGGGATAACAAGGTTCTGTCCGGCACTATAAACGGTATCGGCACAACAGATAATGCTGTGATTGGTATATACGATTCAGCAAACAGGGTGTATAAATCGACAATGATTGAAGGTGATCATGAGATTGCAAATATCACCGGTAATATCTCCCGCATGGAGAATGATGTATATCTTCATATCCATGCCACTCTTTCAGATGGGGAAAACTTTACTATAGGGGGGCATCTTACTTCAGCTGTAATAACCGGATCCTGTGAACTTTTTGTAACAGCTGTTGATGCTGAAATAAACAGGGTGTTTAATGAAAAAACAGGGCTCTATTCTCTCAAGCTTTAGTTTTGTCCGGATCAGAAATGAGCTTTTCCACCTTTAATAAATTCTCTTTTATGAGGGGAAGGTTGGAGAGCTTAATGGCTTTTCTGAAAAGATCCCTTGCTTCAAAATATTTTTTCTCATTCATCATGCAGATATAACCCAGGTTGTTGTATATAAACGGGTTTGTTTTATCAAGACTGAGGGCTTTGATAAATTCGTCTTGCGCTTTTTCCCAGTCGCCGTTATGAAGATGGGATACACCTGTTTCAAAATGACTGAGCGCTTCGATGCATTTTTTATATGTTTTATCATCACTGCTGTTTTTAATTTTTATCTTTATTACGGCAGATTCATTCTCATCAGGGCATTTTTCCATTGTGCGTTTAAGATATTGATTCGCCTTTTCTCTCTGCCCTGAATTGTAGTAGAGCTCTGATATTGTTTTTAAAGTATTGTAATGTTCACCTTTTATCTCCATCTCTCTCTGGAGAAGAGATTCAGCTTCATTATATTTCTTCATACCCATCAATGCAACAGCGCAGTTGTAGTTAACCCCTTCTCTCCTGCTTCCGGTGGATAATATTTTTTTGAAATATTTCTCTGCAGTGCCGTAGTCCCCTGTTGTAAGGGCATTTAATGCCAGCCTGTTATAAATCCTGTTGAGTATCAATAATTCCCCCTTATTTCCGGCAGTGTATCCGGAATGTACTCCCCGCTGCCTCAGGCAGCAGGGAGATTTAATTTGCTATTTAGTATTAAAATCCATGTTAAGAAATCAGCTCACAAAAAGTGACAGTATAAAAACCGCTGTGATTGATACAAGTCCCAGCACAAGTGTAGCAGAAGTGTAGGCCCTGTATGCTATCGGCGGCTCCATATCGCTGAACTGTGAAACAACCCAGAAATAGGAGTCATTAGCGTGCGATACTGTCATTGAACCTGATCCGATTGCCAGTACTGTCAGTGCCGGATTAAGTCCCAGTATCGGAATAAGCGGCGCCATTATTGAAGCTGTGGTGATAATAGCCACTGTTGATGAACCCTGCGCGGTTTTAAGCGCTGCAGCAATAACAAAAGGTAGAAAAATTCCCAGGTTCATCCCTGACATTGAATCACCTATAAAGGCGGTCATAGGTGAAGCCTTGAGAATACTTCCGAAAGCTCCCCCGGCTCCGGTTATTGCAAGGATAAGTGCGGCATTTTTAACTCCATCCCCCATCCAGGCGCTTACTGCATCGCTCATGTCCTCTTTTTTAACAAGGAGAAGCGCAAGAAATACTCCCAGTATAAGGGCTGTGACCGGATCCCCTATAAAGTTGAAAATATTTTTGGCAGTTCCGTCTCCAAAGGGCTTTGTAGGGTAGCTGGCAACTGATCTTAAAAGAATAAGGATTATCGGTATTACTATGGGTGCAAATGAAAGAATAGCAGAAGGGAGCTTCTCCCTCTGTTTTTGAAGCTCTTCATATGCCGGATCCACCTGAGGTTCAATGTAATACCTTTTAGCAAAGAGAATAGCCCAGAAGTACCCTGCAAGCATTCCCGGTATGGAAACAGCAATACCCATCCCTATAACCATACCCAGGTCAGCATTAAGAATTCCTGCGGCAGCAATAGGACCCGGTGTTGGGGGTACAAGGCAGTGTGTGGCGTATAAACCTGTGGAAAGGGCAACTGCCATTACTGCCATTGATTTGCCGCTCTCCTTGGCAAGAGATTTATTCAGCGGTGAAAGTATAACAAATCCGGAGTCGCAGAATACAGGGATTGAAACAATGTATCCTGCAATACTCATGGCAAGTGGTGATCTGTCGCGCCCCACCAGTTTAAGAATGGAATTTGTCATTGCCAGGGCTGCACCGGTCTTTTCAAGGATTGTACCGATTATTGTACCTGCAACAATTACTATCCCAATATACCCCAGGGTTCCTCCAAAACCGCTTCTGATTGCTGTTATAATATCAGCAAGGGGCATCCTGATGAAGATACCGTAAAGAAATGAGACTAAAATAAGCACAATAAAGGCATTCATCTTGTATCTTGCAGTTAAAAAAATGATTATTGCCACTGCAATAAGCAAAAGCACTATGGCTGCGCCTCCTGAAACCATTTTAGACCTCCAGCTTTAATATATTTAAATTTTAAGTATTTGCAGATGCTTATATTGTTATAATATAGATTTCTCTGCATTATTTAAGGAATTATCTTCATGTAACTGTATTTACGATAATAAATAAAATCAGATTTTTCAAAAAAAGAATCCAAAAATGATGCGGTTCGAAAAAAAAACGATTTCCTTTATCCGGTAATTTCTACCTAAAATTTTTTAGATAAACCGGGTCAATAATTCTTGACATTTCTTCCCTTTAATAGAATATGCAACAAGTTGAATATTCTATATTTTTCCAGTGTTAATTCCTAACTATTATTTGGAATAAAATGCTTAAATATCCCCGTCGCCGAAGGCGGCGGGGATATTTAAAACAGCATTATTGCTCTAAAAGATATTTTCAGGAATAATTACTGAAAATACTTTTCATAATTCAGAAGTTTATATGCTGAGAAATTATAAGATAAAAGGAGATAGCCGATGAAAACCAGAATTACTGAAATGTTCGGTGTGGATTACCCTATTATATGCGGTGCAATGATGTGGCTTTGTACTCCAAAGCTCTGTGCGGCCGTATCAAATGCGGGCGGACTGGGGAATCTTACTGCAGCAAATTACCCTACAATAGATGAGTTCCGCAAAGCGATAGAGGAAACAAGAAAACTCACTGATAAACCTTTTATTGTGAATGTAACAATTCTCCCTTCTATACATGTAACAGGAGAGCATCATAAAATGTATCTTGATGTCTGTGCTGAAGAGAAGGTGGCTGGCCTCGAAATATCGGGCACACCTATACATAAAGCCTGCGGTCCTGAATATATGGATAAACTGAGAAATGCCGGTGTTAAAATGTTCCACAAAGTGGGAGCTGTGCGGCATGCCAAACATGCTATAGCAGCAGGATATGACGGTATATATGCAGCTGGTATTGAGGAGGGGGGGCACCCTCTCAATGATGATGTAACCACCATGCTTCTTACTCCAAGGATTGTTGATGAGCTTGGGGTCCCTGTTGTAACTGTAGGGGGGATTGCAGATGGAAGAAGTATGGCAGCTGCTTTAACTCTCGGGGCCGATGGCGTAATGATGGCAACAAGATTTGTCGCCACACAGGAGTGCGAAGTCCATGATAATATAAAACAGGAGCTTGTGAAAAGGGAGGAGTATGAAACCACCCTTATCTGCAAAAGCCTCAATCTTCAGGGGAGGGCAATAAAGAATAAGTGTGTTGAAGAGATTCTTGATCTGGAAGCGCAGAATTGCGGCTTTGATAAACTCATTCCTCTTATGTCAGGCAAAAAGGTTAAAGAGGCATGGGAGCAGGGTAATGTTGATCTTGCGCCAATGATGATGGGCCAGTCTGTGGGGCTTGTACACGATATTCCTACCTGTAAAGATCTTATTGAACGCATGGTTAGCGAGGCAAAGGAGCATCTTGCTAAAGCTGCAGAAAAATTGAGGTAAATCGAATGGCATTGTCACATTCAATCCTTGCCACTCTTGTGGGCCGTGGAAAACCTTTAAGCGGTTATGATCTGGCCAAGGAATTTAACAGTTCTGTAGGCTTCTACTGGAAAACCACTCATCAGCAGATCTACAGGGAACTGGCGCGCCTGGAGCAGAGTAAGCTTGTTACTTCAGAAGTAATAAAGCAGAAGGACAGGCCTGATAAAAAATTATACTGTATCACCGATGAAGGGAGGATTACACTTATTGACTGGATTGCTCTCCCTTCACTCCCCACACCCGTAAAAGAGGAGATGCTGGTCAAGATGTATGTGGGGTTCCTTGTGCCAAAGGAAATTCTTATTGAAGAACTGGAGAGGCGCAAGGGGGAGCATCTGGAAAAACTGAAGCTTTATAAAGAATATGAAGAGAATGTTTTTTATGATGTAAAGAAACTCCCTGATAAAGGGAAATACCGTTACCTGAACCTGAGAATGGGTATAAACTTTGAATCGGGTCATGTAAAGTGGTGTGATGAGGCAATTGATTTTCTTAAAAAAGAGATAGATTGATATATTATTATAATTGAGGAGATAGAATAAATGAAAACAAGAATAACAAAACTTTTCGGTATCAAATACCCTATAGTACTCCCGGGGATGAGCTGGATAAGCACCCCTGAACTGGTGGCTGCTGTATGTAATGCGGGAGGCATAGGGTGGCTTGCAACAGGTCCCCTCTCCACAAAGGAGACTGAAGCTGCAGTTAAGAGGATAAGGGAGCTTACAAAGAAGCCTTTCGGGGCCGGCGCTACCCTTCTTATGCCCGGTGCAAAGGAGAATGCGGCTGTGCTTATGGATATGGAGGTCCCTGTAATAAATGTTTCTCTTGGCAAGCCAGATGATATTGTAAAGAGAGTACATGGTTACGGCGGAAAGGTTATACAGACTGTTATTAATGAAAAGCATGCTCTTTCTGCAGTAGGGGGGGGTGTTGACGCGCTTCAGGTTACAGGGTATGAGGCTGCTGCACATGGCGGCAAAGTTGCCAATCTCTGTCTTATACCTTCAATAAGAGAAAGAGTTGATGTTCCTATAGTTGCAGCTGGCGGGTTTGCCACAGGTCAGGGTCTTGCTGCAGCCCTTACTCTCGGAGCTGATGGTGTTGCAATGGGTACAAGGCTTGCAACAACAAAAGAGAGCCCTGTGCACGAAAGAACTCTTCAGGCTCACCTTGATGCCGGGGTAGAAGATACTCTCTACTCTGACAGATTTGACGGACTATGGTGCCGTGTTCTTAAGTCTAAATCAGCGGCTAAATCTATAAAGAGCGGAATGAATCTTTTCCGTGCAGCAATTGTGGGCCCGAGAATTGCCAAATCCCTGGATCTCCCTCTTATGAAAGTAATGCTGGGAATGCTTGCCCAGCCTGACAAGATGATGACACTGGCTCATATGGCAACAGCCTTTGATAAAATCCAGGCTGCTACTGAAGGTGGGGATTATGACAAAACAGGGGTTCAGCTTATAGGGCAGTGCTGCGGATTGATACACGACATACCAACAGTTAAGGCATGTATTGATCAGATAGTTAAAGAAGCAAAAGCAGCAGGTTTAAGCACCACAGAAATGCTTAAGTAGCTATTTTCCTTAATGTTGCACTTGGGGCTGTTCAGTGTTAAAGCGGAACAGCCCCTTTTTTTTCAGATTATTGTTTAATTTTATTCATCTTTAAAGCAGCCCCCATAGCCAGGAGTGTCTGGTTTCTGTCCTCAATGTTAAGGGCCTGTTCAAGTCCCCCTGCATCTATATTCATATTTATCGCCTCTTTTGTCAGTCTCAGGCCCATATGATTTTTTGATAATAGAATCTTTGCATATTCATGTGCTGTTTCAAAAAGCTTATCTTTCTCAACAACTTTTGTTACAAGCCCAAGGTGCATTGCTTCATCTGATGTCATGAACTTGCCGGTATACATAAATTCATATGCTCTTCCTGCTCCAATCATGCGGGGGAGGAGGTATGAACATGCCATATCAGCTCCGCCAAGGCCTATGTTTATATAGGCTGCACTGAATTTTGCGTCAGGGCTTATTATTCTTATGTCTGATGAAAGTACAAAACTGAATCCCTGCCCTGCAGCAGCACCATGAACAGCTGTGATAATCGGCTGCGGGGCCCGGCGCATATGAAGATTTAATCTGGCCAGTCTTGCCTGAAACCTGTAAAATTCTTCTGTCGACATTTTGGGCGCGGTTTCCATAGATTCCTTCATGTCAAGGCCTGCGCAGAAACCCTTTTCCCCGCTTCCTGACATTATTACAACAGCTGTTTCAAGATCGTATAATCTCTCCCGCCAGAAATGTTCAAGCTCTTCCATCATAAGATGATTGATTGCATTGTAGTTATCGGGCCTGTTAAGGGTCAGGCTCATGAGCCCCTTTTCAACAACTTCGTATTTAATTGTTTTGTAATCCATGAGAAATCCTCCCGGCATTTTTTTATTACCCTCTCTCAGTCTGGAACGTTATTCAGCGAAATCGGGGAGCTTAATGTTACAAATATATATACAAAAGAGTTTCCCATGTCAATGCTATTTATTATATTATCCGTCCAGCCGGTATAATTGGCTTGACATTCAGCTTTGATGTTTTATATTTCGATACGGTATTTATTTTTATGATGAAGAGTCTTTTCTGCGAATCATATTTTTATGGTGATTAGCCGGGAGGGGATTTAACCGTTATTTTTTTAAGTACCAGATTTAACTGCTTCTTAATCTCAGGGGAATTGTTTCTATAAAAATAGATAAATATCCCTGTTAATAAAAAACAATAATTATCCGGAGGATAAACTTTTATGAAGAGAACAAACTTTTTAAGATTTCTTGCTGCAGTACTATTTGTTGTGATATTATCAGCCCCTGTTCTTTCTTTTAAACTTGGCGGTAAAGACCTTGTTAAAAATGGAACCGGCAAAAGAACCATGCCTATTGTCGGGTCTGTTTATTTTGCTGATCTCTGGGTTCCCCAGGAACTGAAAGGTGGAGCGGATTCTGCAATATTAAATGCTGATGAGCCCATGTCTATTACCCTTACAATAGATTCAGGTATTATCACCAGAGACAGATTTGTAAAGGCTGTAACAGATGCATTTGTAAAATCTGCTTCTGCTGGATATCCCTCAGCAGATACCAGTATATATCTTAACATGTATAATGATATTACCATATCTAAAGGCGATAAGTTTATACATCATTATGACCCTAAAGCTGGTACAACAGTTCAGTATAGATCTGTTAATACAGGGAAGACCACTACTCTTGGTATAGTAAAAGGGGTTCAGTTCAAGAAAGCATTTTTCGGTATGTTCCTGAGTTCAAAGCCTATTCAGGCAGGACTCAAAAAAGGGATGCTTGGTCAGTAATTTAATTATATTATAGTAGAATTAAAAAAGGGGCCCGGGGCCCCTTTTTTTATCTGTCTACCGCTGGAGTACTTCTTCGCTTTTCCCTCTGTCCCCCAAAGGGGGCACGAGTCTATATATTATTACCCGGATATTTTTTTTCTGATTCCGTCATATTGTTCCGCTAATCTTTTGCAAACCTGGCAATTTGAACGGGTGTTTTTATACTCTGATTCATCAAATTACTCAAGTTTTTATTTTACGTGCCCCATTTGGTAGACAGGGGGCTGACCCCGGAAAATACGGGAACAAATAATAGTAATGCTTATCCCGAAGATTGGGAATGAGTTTTTTTATTTTGTAAATTCAAAATCCGCCCTGCGGTGGTGCTGAGCTGATTCATTTGAATCAGTTTTTTTATATCCATGTCCGGCTGTAGTGATACGCCTGCTGCTGATACCCATATTCACCAAATAAGCCTTAACAGATTCGGCGCGCTTAACACTTATATCAAGATTTGCCTTATGTGACCCCACACCATCAGCGTAGCCATTAATTGTAACTTTTAGATTTCTGTTCTCTCTGAGAAACCTGATAATGCTGTGAAGTACAGGTATATCCTCCAGTCTTACAGATGAAGAGTTGAATGCAAAATAAACAGGGGAAGCGATAAAATTTTCCGGTTTAAATCGCTCGGAATCATCATCGGATAAATCTTTCTCTGCTTCAGCAATATAAAAGTTATAATTACCCTTCTCCCCCCGGTTTGATGAAATCAATAAACGCCCGGAGCCTATTTCGCTGACAAATATTTCATCTTCACCGGAGTTTATCCCTTCACCGGCTTTTACTATCTCTCTTACACCTTCATCATTAACACTGGAAAAATATATATCTCTTTTATCAGGGGTATCTGTATACCCGGAGATATATATACCATCTTTTGAAAGGGAGGGGCGAATAAGATAGGGTTTAATATCTGACTGGCGGGATATGGCAGCAGTTTTAACATCACCCCAGAATTCATCCTCCTGGACAACCTCTATAATCCGTATTCCTTCCGGATCATTGTAATTTATCCTGGTAAAGAATATTCTGTTCCCGTCATCACTTAAATATGGATTGATCTCATTTTCCCTTGTGTTTACTGCACCAGAAAGCTGTTCAGGGCTTGTCCATACCCCATCTGCCTTTATTGAGTAATAAATGTCAAAAGAGGGGGAGTCAGCCTCTGCGTATTTAAGGCTCCCCGGCCTGTTGGATGCGAAAACAAGTTTATTCCCATTATCAGCAAGGAATGGGGAGATATCATCACTTTCTGAATTTATCCCTTCCATAGGTAGAGGATCGCTCCAGGAGCCTTCAGTATAGGTCATGGTGAAGAGATTGAAGCGGCTTTCATCCGCCCCTTTTCGTGTAAAGATTATTGTATCCCCTGATGGAGAGATAGTCAGTGAAGTTTCATCCCCCTCTGTATTGATTCCGGATAATATTTCATTAGTAATAATATTTCCTGCTGAAACAGGGGAAATTGACATAAAAAATATAATTAAGGGGAGGATTGCTCTAAGTTTCATTACAGGACACCTGCCTCTTTTTGTAAAAAATATGGGGGCTCTGACCCTTATATAATAAATTATCGGCAAAAGCAATAGAAAAACAGGTTATTTATTATTATAGCTATATCCGGCAGATTTATGACAGGTTCAGGAAAGAAGAAGACCGGTTTAATCAATGAGCACATTCAATGGGGATAAGAAGATCAATCGCAGAGCCGTTATTGTGCCATTCCGCTGCACAGAGGTACTTTATAATCCGAATCCCCCGTCCTCTTTTACTTAAAGATGGTTCCGGTTTAGCTGATTCAAGGGGGAACTGGAATCCCTCACCCTCGTCAGAGATTGTTACCTTTATGCATTGGGGGGATTTTTTTATGTTAACGCTGATTTTTTTTTCAGGATCCCACCGGTTGCCATGTTCCATGGCATTATTTACAGCCTCATCAAGAATCAGGCGAAGTTCATTATTGTTTATAAGGAGTTTATCTGAATTAAAATCGATTTCTTTAATGATAGAATATATCAATTCCTGGCCGGTCTCTTTTAATGTGGGGAATTTCTTTTCAAATATTATCATATCTAACATTTTCTATTGTAATCATGCTTTTATAATAAGCTATTAAGCTTTAAAATAAAAGCACTTTTTTCTTATCAGTGAAGATTTTTCGGGGTGGGGAGATTCGAACTCCCGACTTCTTCGTCCCGAACGAAGCGCGCTACCGGGCTGCGCTACACCCCGATTAAGACAATTAAACAGAAAGGGGGTGTGTAAATTAGTCAATTGTTTTTTGAAAAAGCTTTAAAAGTGCTTCAGATTATGGTATTTTATATTTTAATCAAAAGGGTTAGTGAGTTAAAAAATAGTTGCACCTTATGGAGGTTTTTTTAATTGTGAGTTACTGGAGAATATAAAATGGATTTCGAATATGAATATGTTAATAATATTCCTGTAGTCAAATTCAGCCGGGATGACGGATTCCTGATAGGTGAAGAGATCAGTATTTTCGGATCAAAGGCCTCTGAGCTTGTAAAAGAGGGGACCGGTAAAATTGTTCTGGATTTAAGGGAATATACCTATTTAAACAGCTTTGGTCTGGGGGAACTGATAAATATACGGAACTATTTTATTGATCGTAACATCCAATGTATTCTCATTGTTAACAGCAGCAAAATTTATAAACTCTTTGATATGGTCGGTATTGGCGATCTTTTTGAAACAGTAAAGCATGAAAATGAACTTTAATGGCGGTATCTGATGATTGAGAAACATGAAATATATTCCTCTTTTATAAAGAGCAGTATTATAAAAAAAGATTCCTACAGATTTTTCAGATTTCTTGTAGGGATATTTCTTCGCAGAATCGAGCTTGATGAGGAGAGCCTCCTTATTATGAATGAATACAGGGGGGAGGGTAAGTTTGTCTACGCCTCAATGCAGTCAAAGTCCACGTCGCTTTTTATTCTTTTTAATCTGCTGAAAAAACATAACTTCCCTGTACCTGAACTGGCTCTCGGTTTTATACCTTATACATATCAGAAGCTGAGAATCCTTTTTCTCAATATTGTGGTGCTGTATAGAAAATATTTTACATCAAAAGACCAGGATTTTGTTTCCAATGTTGAATATATAGAAAGAACACTCCAGGCAGATAAACCTATATCTCTTTCTCTGCTGTCAAGGAAGCTTTTTTTGAGGCGCTATGTGGAGATTAAGAGTGATTCTATTGAGTATCTTCTTGAAGTGCAGAGAGGTATGGATGAGCCGATTTATATTTTTCCCCAGGTAATTTTCTGGAACAGAAACCCTGAAAGGAACAGGTCTATTCTCAGATCCAGCGCCACGGGGGACAGGGGCCTTTTGTCAGGTTTCTTTGTAATTTTTAAAAGTGTAACACCTGCATTTTTGCGCATAGGGAAACCGGTTAATTTAAAAGAGGAGCTGGCTTCAGCATCAACTGATGATCTAAAACATATTTCAAGAGGTATAAGGAATAAAATTCTCGATACCTATGATTACGAAAAAAGAAGTATACTGGGGCCGCAGATAAAAACCCAACAGGAGATGATGGAAAGGGTTCTTTATCATAAAAATGTTCTTGATGCTATTCAGGGCGAAATAGGTGCAAAGGGGATTTCTGAAAAGAAGCTGAGGCGAAAGGCCTACAGCTATTACAGGGAAATTGCTGCAGATTTTTCAATTATATATATAAGATTTTTTAAGGCCACTAATGATTATCTTTTCCGGAAAATATTCGACGGCATGCATTATGATGTAGAGGATTTTAAAAGGCTTCGCGAGGCTTCACAAAAGGGCCCCCTTATTTTAATCCCGAGCCATAAGAGTCATATGGATTATATTATTATTTCAAGTCTCTTCTATCATAATAAGTTTATGCCGCCTCATATTCTCGCAGGCTCTAATCTTACATTTTTCCCCATGGGGAAAATTTTCAGAAGGTCTGGAGCTTTTTTTATGAGAAGGACCTTTAAGGGGCTTAATCTTTATGCTGCTGTATTTAAGCAGTATGTTAAAACTCTTATAAATGAAGGCTATACAATCGAATTTTTTATTGAAGGGGGACGTTCCAGAACAGGTAAGGTAGTTTCCCCTAAAATGGGTATGCTCAAATATCTTATTGAATCTGTTGATGAAGGATACAATAAGGATCTGGTATTTGTTCCCATGTCGGTAAATTATGACCGTATCCTGGAGGAGAATTCCTATAAGAAGGAGCTCAAGGGGAGTGAAAAGAAGAAGGAGTCCACTTCCGGATTTATAAAAAGCAGAAAGCTCATTTCACGCAAATATGGCACAGTTTACCTTGCTATTAATGAGCCCTTTACATTAAGTGAGGCCAGGGATAAGATTAACTCAGAAAAGCAGATCAAAAATATTGATGAAATGACTTCTGAGGTGGGCTATCATATTGTTAAAGAGATTAATAAAACTGTCATGATTACACCTTTTGCAGTTGTTACTGCAGCTATACTTTATACAACTACAAGAGGTTTTTCCAGGCAGATTATTAAGTCAAGGGTAGAGATGCTCCTCTCCTATATGAAAGAGATTAATGCTAAACTCACATCTCCATTGTATGATGAAAGCAATATTGATGAGATTATAGATTCGGTTTTTGAATCCTATATGAGCGACAGGATAATTGCAAAGGTTGAAGTAGACAATTCAGGTGCGGTAGAGAATCGTGATGACGAGCTTTATGTTATTAATGATGATGAGCGCGCAAGAATTAATTTTTATAAGAACAGCATGATTCATGTTACGCTCCCTATCAATATGATTTGTCTCGCTCTTTTAAATGCCGGTTCTTCAGGGAAGGTTAGCAGAAGTAAAGTGATTGCCGGGTTTGAGCTTGTGAGGGATATTTTTTCAAAGGAATTTGTTTACGATGATTCCCTTTATAATAGTGAAGCTGTTTATGATGAAACAGTCAGGTATCTTGAATCACGGGGTATGGTTTCTTCATCTCAAAAGGAGATATCTGTAAATGAGGAGAAGAGAGAGTGCGTAAAGTTCTTTGCCGGCATGCTGCAGGATTATATTGAATCGATGCATATAGTTATAAGCGCTGCAGATAAATACAGCGATAAGTCGGAAGAATCAAGAAAGGATTTTGTTGTTAATGTGAGGAAAAAGGGGATTAAGCTTTATCATCTTGGTGAGATTGAGTGCTCCGAATCCCTTTCAATGGTTAATTATAATAATTCAATTGATCGTCTTAAGGATGAGGGGGTTCTTCTCATTAAAGGTGACGGGAAAAATCAGGAAATTCATATTATTAAAGACTCCAGGATGAGAGAGTTTCAGTCTATTGTTTCAGGTTATCTTTCAATTGTAAAAAGCAGTTAATGATCGGTACTTTTTCCTGGACTATTTCGGGATAAGAATGATCCATTATGCCCGCCGAAGGCGGCGGGCATAAAAAAATTATATTCACAGAGTTTTATTTCTTAAGCATCGGTATTACTACAATATCAACTCTTCTGTTCAAAGCCCGGTTCTCCTTTGTGTCATTGGGCACCACAGGTCTGTACTCGCTGTATCCTGCTGAAGTTAATCTCCTGGGGTCAAGGTCGGTATTTTCAAGAAGGTATTCCAGTACCACCAGAGATCTTTCAACTGAGAGCTGCCAGTTGTTCCGGAATCTTCGTGTTTTGATCGGCACATTATCAGTATGGCCTTCAACAATAATATTGTACTCAGGGAAATCGGAGAGGATTTTACTTATTTTTTTAAGAGAGGGGAGCACATTTTTCTTCAGCACAGCCTGACCGGAATCAAAACTGATTTTATCATCAATATTGATAACAAGTCTGTCATGGAAGCGTGTAAGTCTTATATTGCCTTTTTTTATCTCATCTTCAAGCTGTTTCTCCAGTTCAAGAGCCTGGTTCTCCATTCTGGAGAGTTCCTTCCTCTGTTTTTCAGTTAATTGTTTCAGCTCAGATAATTCATTGTTTAAGTTTTCTATTTCTTTCTCAAGAGAAGTAATTCTTTTATCATAGTCAGATTTCAGTTTAATTGTATCCTGGAGAAATCTGTTCCTTTCATTCTCAAGAAGGTCTCTTTGCTTTTTTATTTCACTGTCAAAACTCTCCTGAAGTTTCCGGTTTTCATCAATAAGCTCGCGTTCAGTTTCTCCGCTCTGCTCTTTGAGAATATCTGTCCGCTTCTCCAGCTCGCTGATTTTTTTTCTGTACAGTTCATTCTCTTCCTGATTCTTTTTCTTCAGAAGCTCTATTTCTCTATTCAGATTAGTTATATCCCCTTCAAGACTTTTTATTGTATTCTGAAGATTTTTTTTGTCATTTGCGTATTGCCTGTTAAGGCTCCTCAGTTCCAGCTCCAGTGCCACTTTTGTGTTCATTAGAGAATTATACTCCCCCGGCGTATAAAAAAGCTGAGCAATTGCCCCAACAGGGATAAAGCATAAAGAAAAGATGATCAGAGTTTTTTTTATCCCGGCCATATTATTTCTCCTCTTTAGCAGGCTCGTTCAGCTCTTTTTTTGAAGCATCATAGGCTGCTTTTGCTTCGTTATATTTCTTCAGAGATTTTTCCTCTTCTTTTTTCATTTTTTCAAGGTGAGTTCTATATTTTTTATACCCGAATCTGTCATCTTTATCTCTTTTGAAAAGGGAGCTGAAGAAACCTTTCTTCTCATCTTCATCAACCGGTTCGGTTTTTTCCCTGTATGCTTCTGCAATTTTTGATTTTTCAAAATTAAGCTTTGCTACAAGAACTGCAAGCTCTCTGTTGCGCAGTTCCGCTTCTGAATCATAGAGGTTCTTCTGCGATTCCTCATACTTAAGTAATCTCCTCTGCCTCTCCAGCTTCTCTTCATTTTCTTCAAGCTGTTGTCTCTTTAATTCAATATTTCTCGCGTCTTTTGATTTTGTGTATAATTCAAGCTGGTCTTTAAAGAGCTTATTCTCTCTTGTGATGAGATTTAATACTTCCTTTGTGTTTTCAATGTCAGGTGTATTATCTTTACGGTTCACTTCTGCAGCCTGCTTTTCTCTATTTTTTGTAATGATTTTTGATTCAATCTGCTCAAGGCGGGCTGCGTCGCTTTCTGTTTTATCAGCAAGATACTGTTCCTGAACCGGACCGGGTAAAGTTGTGCATCCTGTAATGAATGCGAATGCTATAATTGCTAAAAGATATTTTTTCATGTGATACTCCATGTTTAATGATTAGAATATACTTTTTTGTTTAATATAAAGTATTGATTATGACAGAAAAGTCAAGGGTTTGTTTCATTAAGTTTTTATAAGAGCAGGATATTTACTGTTGATTTCTTGAGGACCAGTATTCCGGTTTTCGACTAAGATGCATAATAGCTATAATGTAGATTCTGTCTGAATAAAACATGTAGATTATTCCAAAAGGGAACTTTCTTATAATGTACCTTCGAGTTGATTCCGACATTTTTTGCCAGGAATAAGGATAGTTCGTTATTGTATCAATTCCTAACTGAATTTCATCCATGAACTTAATACCCAGACCGGATTTTATTTCTTCATAATAATCTACGGTTCTATCTAATTCGAGGATGGCCTGCGGGTGAAACTCTGTTTTCACTTGCTGAGTCTTCTCCTGATGTTATTGAAAACATTGTCAGCGGGAATTGTTTGAACGGTATTCTCTTTGATTGATTTTGCCCGGTTTTCCGCTTCTTCAGCCCATAATTTTTCTATTTCCCGGTCAACAGAGGGATTGAGGCTTTTCAGCAGGATATCAACCAGTTCCGCCCTGTCATCAGCAGGTAGAGAAACCACTTCATCAATAAGAGCACTTTTCATTGTAACTCCAGAATGATTAATTTAATAATTTGTGATATGATTTAGTATAATAAATAAGCTGGAAAAGTCAAGAGTTTGTTCCATTAAGCTTTTGAATTCAGCAGATGACTGATCATTTATTTAAGATTTATCTTGACATGCGGCTTTTATATTTTTAATAGTAATCAGCTTTATCTTTATGGATAAAGAGATATTAATTTTTTTAAAAGGAGATTTTATGAAGGATTTTGTTAGAGGGATGTTCCTGCTCAGGGATTGACTTCGGACAGAATTTTATTTTTAAAAATTTTTTCCGCGCTTAATATTTATGTCAAACCCTTCACAGCACTCTGTGCATGCAGAGCAGATCATCATATTCCATATTTTTTACTAAAAAACAACATGGTTCGTGATATTGTATTATTAATCAATAGATTGAATAATACAATTATAATTTGTAAGCGTTTTTTTGATGCAGGCTGATTATTTTATCATATTTCAGGATCTAATAATATAGGGAGATTATAATGACACAAAATAATATAAGTAAGAAAGATTTTTTACAAGCTGTGAGGAAACTTCCGGAGTTAGGATGGAACAGTTTTTTTGAAGAGGCTTTTATCCCATGGAAAGATTCAGGGCTTGTTCCCGGCAGGGTGATATCCAGGTCGGGACCGTTTTATGAGGTTCTATGGGAATGCGGCAGGGGGGATCTGCCGGTTTCACGACACTTCTGCTATATTGCTGCAGGCGCTGCAGATTATCCTGCTGTTGGAGACTGGGTGCTCTTGAGGGGGGAGAATGAATCCACGGTTATAGAAAGGGTGCTGGCCAGGAAAACTGTCTTTGCCCGCAGAGCTTCAGGGAGGAGCAGTGAGGAACAGGTAATAGCATCAAATATTGACTATATGTTTATTACCGCCTCAGTTGACGGAGGGCGACAGTTCACAGAGAGGGGACTGGAAAGATATATTGTAATGGTCCGCTCAAGCGGGGCACTTCCTGTGATAATTCTTAATAAGTGCGATCTTGCTTCTCCGGATGAGAGAGAGGATTTTATAATGAGGGCTGAATCTGTGGCAGGGTCTATTCCGGTCTTGATGGTGAGCGCCTTAACAGGTGAGGGGATAGATTCGATTAATGAGTTTCTTAGACCCGGCATTACTGCTGCTTTTACAGGGCCGTCAGGTGTGGGAAAGTCAGCTATAATTAATTTTCTGGCAGGGGGTGCTGTCCAGGTAACAGGTGAAACCAGGGAGGATGATCTGAGGGGGAGGCATACTACAACCAGGGGGGAGCTTTTCTTTTTGAAAGACCGCGGTATGGTTATAGATACCCCGGGTCTCAGGGAGCTTCGTCCTTCAGGCGGGGTTGATGCCATTGATGCCGCCTTTGATGATATATCCGAAGCGGCACTTCTCTGCAGGTTTACCGACTGCAGGCATATGGATGAACCGGGGTGTGCAGTTCTGCAGAAGGTTTCTGAGGGTCTCATCGATCATGCCAGGTATGAAAACTATATAATGCTCAGAAAAGAGGTGGAAGCTCTGGAAATGCTGAGAAGCGAAAAGGGTAAGTCGGCCAAAAAGGTGAGGGAGAAGGAGATATCGAAACTGGTGAAAATATACAATAGGGAGCATAGGGATTAGTCCCTATGCTCTTTCAGTTTTTTCTGCTTTGCTGTTGAGGATATTTCTTGTCTTCTTTAATATCGGGGGTTGTGATAAAATAGAAGTTGACAAATTGTAACCACTGGTTACATAATTGACCAGTGTTAATTAATTCTAAAAATAATTTCTCCGGAGAATAGCCATGACCCTTCCTGACAGAAATAACCCATATAACTTTGAAGAGTTCCTTGAATGGAGAAGAATCGTAGACTACTACATGGATGATCCTTTTATTCAGAAAGCTCTTAAGCATTTCTCCGGTGACGCATGGGAAGAGGCTGACCGGGAAGCGCGGAAAATTTCGGAGAAGGCATCTTTCCGCTGGCGCGATATGGCGGAATCTGCATCTGTACCTGAGAAAAGACCTTATATGATGCACTATGACGGGCATCATAACCGCATAGACAGGATTGTGCGCCCCCGGGAAACAGAAATAATGGAGAAGGAAATTTTCGGCGAACGCCTCTTTTCAGATGAGTATTCACCCTGGGTAAAATTTATACGCATGCTCATGATATATCAGAACGGCGAGGCATGCATTGCATGCCCTGTTACCTGCACTGAGGGCCTGGTAAAGCTTCTGGAAAAGTATGCGGATATACCTGAAACAAAGCGGATACTCGAACATTGCAAAGAGGGTATCGATGGCGAAGTTGCTATCGGAGCACAGTATCTTTCCGAGATTCAGGGAGGATCGGATGTTCCTGCTAATGTTCTTGAAGCAGTAAAGGAGGGTGACACATGGAAACTCTATGGAACAAAGTTTTTCTGTTCAGCTACACATGCAGACTATGTTGTTGTTACTGCAAAACCTGCAGGTTCAGAAAAGGTTGCACTTTTTGTAATGCCATCATGGCTTCCGGGTAATAAGGAGAAGGAGATACGCAATGGTTACACCATTGACCGGATTAAATGGAAAATGGGTACAAGCGAACTTACAACAGGTGAGCTCACCTTTAACGGAGCTGTGGCCTATCCGGTTGGCCCCCTTGAAAGGGGTGTGGCTAATGTTGTGGGTATTGTTCTTACCTATTCCAGGCTTACTGTGGGTATTTCAGCAGCAGCAAGCATGAGCCGGGTCTGCAGGGAAGCTGTGCAGTACAGCAGATTCAGAAAAGCCTTTGGTTTAACAATAGGGGATTTCCCCCTTGTAAAGGCTCAGCTTCAGGAGATTGAACATTTCACCAGAAGAACAACTGCAGGGGCACTTAAACTTTACAGCGAATTTCTCAGCCTTGAAGGGGGGCCGCAGGGGGGTATTGTCAAAGACGTTCCCCTTGAAGTGAAAAAGAAAAATTTTATGGTCAGAGAGCTTATCATGCTGCAGAAGATAACAGGCGCGTGGGACTCAACTGATATTATAAGAAAGGGAATGTCCATTTTCGGAGGGCATGGAGTGATGGAGGACTTTTCCTCATTCCCCCGGCTCTACAGGGATGCTGCAATAAATGAGCTGTGGGAGGGGCCGCGTAATGTACTCCTTACACAGATTCATGGTGATCTTAAAAAAGCTGCAGAATGGTACAGCCCATCGGAATTTGTAAAAGATGTTCTCACAGGTGCAGCCCCGGAAGTGATTAAAGGATATTCGGCAGAGATAGAGGAACTGGTGTCGCACCCTTCACTATTCAACAGTGACGAGAAGACCATTGATGTATGCCGCAGATGGGACAGTTTCTGTCACAGGCTTTTTCACGCTTATCAGGATTGCGCTCTGGCTGAGGTGGAGGGAAATAATATTAATAAATCACAGCATCAGGCTTTGCATGTCTTAATGCTGTGATTTCCCCATTGCCGGGATATGTTCTCTGATCTTTAATAGTTTCTTTCATCAGAATTAATCTTTCAGTACAACAAAAAACCAATGTTAATTCTTTAATTTTTATTTGGAATAAAATGCTCTAGTATCCCCGCCGCCGAAGGCGGCGGGGATATTGAAAACAGCATAATTACTCTAAAAGATATCTTTCGGAATAAGTACTGACAAAAAACAGATTTCTCTGTGGTTAAATCAGAATTATTGCTACAAAACAGCTGTTGTGTTAACTTAAAGTTTGATAACTTTACTTGTGGTTAAAAACATCTTGACTTTTCTTCCCTTTTATGAGTAAGACTCTAATTATAGAGATGTCATTATAGTAAAAGGAGTTATTTATTATGTATAATACCACAAAAAATCTTCCCCCCTGGCGTGACTGCGACAAAAACTGGGAAGCTGATTTCGCAGAATATATGGCAGAGAATAAAACCCTTGCCAATATGATGCTTAAAAAAGCATTGATCTACAAAGAGGAGACTGCTCTTACACAAAAGAATAAAAAGGGTCAGTGGGAAACAATCTCATGGCCGGAATTTGCAGCAGGAATTAAAGCTGTATCAAAATTTCTTATTGCAAATGGGTTAAAAGAGGGTGAGATGTGTTCTGTTTTTTCAGGTAACTGTGCCGAATGGGCGGTTGCAGATATGGGTATTCTTGCTGCAAGAACTGTATCAGTACCGATCTATGCTACAAATTCCAGAGAAGAGGCCGAATATATTATCAATGATGCTGAAGTGAAGGTCATTTTTACGGGTGACCAGGAGCAGTATGATAAGGCCCTGATGATAATTGCGGGGAACAGGTTTCTGAAATATATAGTTGCCATGGATGATTCTATTAAAATTTCAGGGGATAAGAGTTTTTACCTGAGCGGAATTATTAAAGATGGCGGAGGAAATGTTCCTGACACTGATTTTGAGGCAAGAGTCAGCAGCGGTTCACCTGATGATATTGTTACAATAATCTATACTTCCGGAACAACAGGAAATCCAAAAGGAGCGGTGCATACAAATCGTACTTTTATGAGCGGAATGTTTCATGCTCTACGCTATCCTGAAGCCGGGCCTCATTGTTTATCAATGTCATTTCTCCCTCTTTCCCATATATTTGAAAGACTCTGGTCCTACGGGTGTATGTCAGTGGGAGTGAGAATCGGATATTGTCCTAATCCTCTGGAGTTTGTTGATTATATGGGTGTCCTTAAACCTCATTTTATGACAAGTGTGCCGCGCATATGGGATAAGGTCTATGGAGCTATTCATGAGGGGATGAAGAATGCAGGGGGATTAAAATATAAACTTTTTGAATGGGCAAAAGGTGTGGGTCTGGAATCCTACAGAAAGCAGAGTTATGGTATAAAATACAGGATTGCTGATAAAATCATTTTCAGTAAAATCCGCGCAAAGCTTGGAACTGAAAACTGCAATATATATCATGTGGGAGGGTCTGCCTTTGCTCCTGAGGTTAATGATTTTTTCCAGGCTATAGGGATCAATCTGTTTATGGGATACGGTTTAACGGAATTTTTTCCTGTCTGCGTAGGATTCAGGGATAATGCAAAGCCCGGTTATTGCGGATGTCTTCTCCCGACAATTGAAGCAAGGATAGCTGAAGAGGGTGAGGTTCAGCTCAAGGGGGGAATGTCCATGACCGGTTATTATAAAAATCCGGAGGCAACTAAAGCTATTTTTACACAAGACGGATGGTTTAAGACACAGGATGTTGGTGAGCTCTATCATGTTGATAAAAACGGTGACCGTCTTACCTATATAAAAATTACTGACCGGATTAAAGAGCTGATTATTACATCAGGGGGGAAGAATATTTCTCCACAGCAGATTGAATCGCTTATGGGTAATGAAGCTTATATATCACAATTTATAGCAATAGGGGAGGGGAGAAAGTTTATCTCCGCACTTGTAGTTCCCAATTTTATTCTGCTTGAAGATTACTGCAGAAAGAATAATATAGAATATATTTCTCCGGAACAGATTATTACAAATCCGGAGATTTATAAATTTTATGAAAATCTCATTGATGTGAAAACAAAAAGTCTTGGGCAGGTGGAAAAGGTTAAGAAATTTGTACTTCTTCCAAAAGAGTTGTCACAGGAAGCTGGTGAAATGACTCCTACACTGAAACTGAAGAGAAAATTCATTGATAAAAAGTATAAAGATCTGATCGATAAGCTTTACCAATAGTGTAAATATTTCAGGAGACAGAACTTTCCTGCGGGATGTTCTGTCTCCTGATTCTACTCTTTCTGTTTAAAAGGAATTCAAAGATAATTGATATGGCGAGTAAGCGCGGTTCAGCTTTTAAATTTTAAGGCGATTATCTTCCCCAGTTTTTTCATATGATCAGCCACTTCATCTTTACTTCTTCCGGGGTAGTTTCTGAATGTTATAAGGACTCCGTTCATTGCTGCAAAATAGGTGTGAGAAAGCATCCTGATATTCCCTTTCGCTTTTATTCGTATGAATAATTTATCCATCTGGTTAAGGAGCAGTCTTTCCGCCGTATTAAGACGGTCAACCAGTTCCGGGCTCAAAGAGCCGTCCAGCATAAAGTGTGTCATCATTCTAAAGTACCGGTCATTCTCAATAAGGTAACCGATAAATTTATCTGTAACTTTTTCGATGTTTACTTTTTTATCAGCATTTATCAGCTCTTCCAGGAATTGAATAATATTATCTGCCCCTCTGAGGAATGCTTCAACAAAGAGTGTCTGCTGGTCAGGGAAATAACGGTAAATGGATGCATGGGAAATCCCCGCCTCCTTAGCAACATCACGTATCGTAACTTCAACGAAGGGCTTGCTGGAGAAGACCCTCTCCGCAGCGCTGATAATAATATCGCGTCTGGCCTGTTTCTCCTGTTTCTTTAAAGAGGTGAAAGAGATGTCCTGTTCCAATGTTAATTCCTTAACATGTATTGTAGTAAAAAATAGCAGAATATATCTCCCCGCAGCCTTCGGCTGCAGGGAGAGTGAGAATTTTTATTTATACAGCTTAAGTATATCTTTCTCGTACTGCTCCAGTACATTACGCCTCTTGAGCTTCATGGTCTGGGTAAGCATTCCGTTTTCAAGAGTAAAGTCTTCAGTAATAAATAGAAATTTTCTCGGGATTTCATATCCGCCGAAGGTTTTCTTCAGCTGATCTTTAATCTGATTCTCCAGCATGCCGGTGAATTTTTCATCTTTCACAAGCATTGCCGGATTTGACGGAAGATTATTTTCTGCAATATATTTTTTAAGGTATTCGAAGTCGGGGAAAATAAGGCATACATTATATTCCTTCCCGTCGCCGTAAACCATCGCGTTTGCCACAGATGGAATAAGCTTAATTTCCTCCTCAATAGAAGCAGGGAAAACATATTTTCCGTTTTCAAGCTTATACTGCTCCTTTATGCGCCCTGTAATGTAGAGGTACCCGTCATCGTCGAAGCGTCCCCGGTCTCCGGTTCTGAACCAGCCGTCTTTGCTTAAAACCTGTGCGGTTTCCTCCGGCTTGTTATGGTAGCCTTTCATTACATTAGGGCCACGGACTACTATTTCCCCATCGTAAGCGTCATCTCCGCCTGTCATTGATTTGTCGATTTTTACTTCCTGCCCTGCAAGAACTTTTCCTAAGCTTCCAAGTCTGTGTGCAGCGCTGCAGTTCATTGTTACTGCAGGTGAAGTTTCAGATAAACCGTAGCAGTCATAAATAGGCGTGCCTATATCGTAGAAAAAATTAGCTATTTCCACATTTGTGGCCGCGCTTGCGGTAAGAGAAGCTTCCATCCTTCCGCCCATTGCTTCGCGTATTTTTGAGAATACAAGTTTGTCCAGAATGGCGAACTTTATATTTGTAAGCACGCTCGATTTTCCCTCTTGGGCAAGAAGGCGCTTCTTTTTCCCTGCTGCACATGCGGCATCAAAGAGCTTCTTTTTAAGCCCCCCTGCATCATTCATCTTTGTCTGTATACCGTTGTAGATTTTATTAAAAACCCGTGGAACAGAAATAAGATAGAGAGGCTTAACCCGCTGCAGGTCATCTGCCAGGGTAGTTACATCCTCCATGAAACCCAGGGCACCGCCGAATTGAATCCAGTTGTGAAGCTCCCCACTCAGTGCGTAGCTGTGAGCCCAGGGGAGCATACTCAAGGCTGTTTTAGTTTCATTAAGCTCAGGATAGATATTGTATCCACCTCTGGAGCAGTAGGTCAGGTTGCCGTGAGTCAGCTCAACCCCTTTAGGTTCACCCGTGGTTCCGGATGTATAGATTATAACTGCCAAATCCTCAGCATTAGGTTTTATTGAAGCTGCAGGGTGTGATTCACCCAGTTTTTCAAGTGCGGCAAGACTGTTCTCACCCTGGGATTCGATTATAAAAATCTTTTCAAGTGTGGGGATTTCTTTGAGTAAACCTTTTACCTGGTCATAGATTACCTGATCCGGTACAAAAAGAAATTTTACGGGGCCGTCTTTAATAATGTATTTCCATGTATCATAAAGTTCTTTTTCGTACATGGGGATGTAGTGACCGCCGCATCCGAAAACTGCAAATTCAACAATTACCCATTCAGGACGGTTTTTAGAAATAATACCAACTGCATCACCCTTTTTGATGCCAAGGTGCGACAGGGCTCCGCGGACTTTGTCCACGCGGCTGCTGATTTCACCGTAAGTGATGGGGAAAAGCGGATTTTCCGGTGTTTTTACCAGAAAAAAAGTATTGCTGGAAAATTTTGATACACTGGTTTCAAACCAGTCTACCAGATTATCAGGTTTTTCATATGTATACATCTAATCACCTCTTTTATTAGTATGAAGCATGGACTTTAAAAATCCGTAAATCGGGGGGCACAATATCGGCTTTTAATGCTTAAGCTGGTACCGTTCCGATTTTTTGTATCAACTGGGAGTGATACAGTTTTATAAATAAAAAGAGGGGGTATTTCTTAAGTCAAGGTATTATTATGCTTTGGCTGTATAATTCCTGCCTGCTGAACATATTATTTATTAGACCTTTCTGGTATTCTCACAGTTTTAGTAATTTTTTTAGTATAATCCGAATATTAACCTTAAAAAAATTTTTTTGCCAAAAAAAGAGTTAAATTATAATAAAGAATACATTTAGTGGAGTTTAAAATGAACAAAGTAAAATTTTTACTAACATTAGTAATCTGTATCATGGTGACATCTTTTTTTATTGGATGCGCAGCGACTCAGCAAAGTCAGAGTACCGGTCAGTATGTTGATGATTCCGTGATAACAACTAAAGTGAAAGCCGCAATTGTCAAAGACAAATCTCTGAAAGTGTATCAGATTAATGTTGAAACATACAAGGGAATAGTCCAGCTGAGCGGTTTTATTCATTCCGATGAGGAAATTAAAAAAGCAGAAGAGATTGCAGGGAGCATCGAGGGTGTTAAAGAGGTGAAAAATAATCTTGTTAAAAGATAGGTTGTCTGTCTAAGACGGATTAACGATCGTATCTCTTTTGTCATGGTCTGGCAATGCGGGCAATGACGATTGGGTACGAGTTGCATAAAATTGTTTTATGGATGCAGCAGTTACACTCTTAAATTCTTCTGACAATGGCTTCTGTTCTGCATATTTCAATTGTGCGAAATACCCTTCTTTTCTCTTTGTCTCCAGCACTCTTTCAGGTATTGAAATTTCTGGATATTTCCGATGAATATTGAGGGGTTCCCCGGTTTAATAATTTCATTCAGAATCCTGTTATAATGCCCTGTTTCCCGTTTCTAACTTTTTTTATCAGTTGCAGTAAAATACTTGTCTTCTAAGATTGGTTGTTAAATATTTCATTAATTGGTTTTGCTGCGCTACATCAGAGTAGAATTGGAAATTTTACTTCTATTTACCAATTATATTTTTTCCTTAAAAGTTGCCTGATTTAAGTTTTAATGTATTTTTGCAAAGTTATTTCAGAATAGGATCTATAGATGAGTATAAAACCGATAAAAGAAAAAAAGATTTATGAAGAGATTGTTGAGCAGATCAAACAACTGATGGCAAATGGCAATCTGAATCCGGGAGATAGACTCCCTTCGGAACGTGAACTGGCAGAACGTCTTCAGGTGAGCAGAGCCTCAGTGCGTGAAGCGGTCAAATCTCTTGAAATTATGGCATTTGTTGAAACAAAGCCTGGAGAAGGCACTTTTATCAGAAGTCATAATTCTGATGAAATTATACTCCCTTTAGCGATGTTTCTTGCTGTTGAAAAAAGTTCAATTTTTGACATGTTTGAAATCCGGAGAATTTTTGAAACAGCAACTGCCCGTATGGCAGCTGAAAGAGCAACTGAAGATGAAATAGCCAGGATCTATCACTATTATAAGCAAATGGAGGAAAGCATCAGTTTTAAGGATTCTGAAAAAGGTGAGGAATACGATACTCTTTTTCACTATTCAATCGCTGAAGCTTCCCGTAACGGGCTTCTTATCAGATTATATAGAACTTTAAACGAGGATTTTGCCCGTGCCATATCAACAGCACGTGGGCAGCTCTATATTTATAAAGAAAATCCTCAGCTTATACTTGATCAGCATAAGAGAATTTATGAAGCAATCAGCCGCCATAATCCCTGGAAAGCGTCTCAAGCTATGCTGGAGCATGTGACATTTGCTGAAGAGGAGTTGAGCAAAAGTCTGGCCAATAAATAATATTTAATACTTTTTTTATTCGGGGAAGTGTAAAAAAAAATTAACACCCGAAATGGAACTACCCGCCTGTATATTTGAGTGCCCGATTACTAATCATTTCAATTAAAACCTTCTTTAAATCAGTAATAATTCTTACAGATAACTTTTAGTGTTCTAATGCTGTTTTAACATCCCCGCTTTCTTAGACAGCGGGGTTTTCGAGCATTTTATTCCATATGAAAGTTAAAAAGTTAATTTATTTAAATATTTTTTTTTATTTAAGTGAACTTTTTTGTAATTAATTTGACATATTAATTCATATGTGCAGAAGATGGACACAGGTCTGACCACTGGCATGTGTCAAAGTCAGATAGATGGCAGAAAATCCAATCAAAGAAAGAGGTAAAATATGATTGATAAAAAAATTGTTAACATGCTGGAAGAAATTGTAGGGAAAGATCATGTCCTTACACATAAAGTGGATCTTGTATCTTATAGTTATGATGCTACAGCAGACATACCCACTGAGATTCCGGATTTAGTAGTTATGCCCACAAGTACTGAAGAAATACAAAAGATTGTTAATCTGGCCCGTGAAAGCAAAATAGCTATTTATCCAAGAGGAGCGGGCACAAATCTTAGTGGCGGTGCGATCCCTCTCAAAAAAGGGATTGTTCTTTCATTACAGAAAATGAATAAAATACTTGATGTAGACCCTGCAAACCTGACAGCAACGGTCCAGCCCGGGGTTGTTATTGCAGCTCTAAATTCCGCAGTTGCTCCACATGGTCTTATCTATCCTCCTGATCCGGGTACAGTTGCAACAGCTACAATGGGGGGGTCGGTTGCTGAAAATTCAGGCGGTCTTCGCGGGCTTAAGTATGGTGTGACAAAGCATTATGTAATGGGAATGGAAGTTGTCCTGGCAAATGGTCAGATCGTTAAATTCGGCGGGAAAACAGTTAAAAATGTTACAGCCTATGATTTTTCCAACCTTTTCGTAGGTTCAGAAGGTACACTTGGGATTATATCAGAGATTACATGCAAGCTTATCCCTGCTCCCAAATACCGCCGAACAATGATGGGTATATTTAATAAACTCGAAGATGCCGGGAATGCTGTTGCAGGTATAATTGCAGCTCAGGTTATCCCTGCTACACTTGAAATTATGGATAATATGACTATCCGTACAGTCGAAAATTTTGCGAAAATAGGCCTTCCTACTGAGGCAAAAGCTCTCCTTTTGATAGAAGTTGATGGAATGACAGAAGATGTAGTTGCAAATGAAGCTGAATCTGTTATTGAAGTACTGAAAAATAACAACAGCGAATATAAAGTTGCAAATTCTGATGCGGAACGCGATCAGCTCTGGACAGCTCGAAGGAATGCCCTTCCAGCTCTCGCAGGCCTTAACAATACCTGTATTGTTGAAGATGCAACAGTTCCAAGAAGCCGGATTACAGATATGCTTGTAGCTGTAGAAGACATCGCGAAAACAAACAATGTAACAATCGGAACTTTCGGACATGCAGGTGACGGGAATCTGCATCCTACAATTCTTTACAATATGTACGATAAGGATGAGGCAGCGCGTGTACATAAGGCAGTTGATGAAATTTTTGCCGCAGCACTTAAATTTGACGGAACACTCTCCGGTGAACATGGAATAGGTATAGCAAAAATGAAATATCTTGCAGATGAACTCGGTCAGAGCGGACTTGATTTGATGAAATCTATCAAAGAATCTCTTGATCCGGAATATCTGTTAAACCCGGGGAAAATGGTTCCGGCACCGGAGGTATAAAAATGTCGAATGTTAATGAATCAGTAAAAAATAAAACAGGTAAAACCTATCACGATGATCTTGAAATGGTGAGACAGGAAATTGATAAATGCATGAAGTGCGGCAACTGCATGGCAGTATGCCCGGTTTATGATATTGATAAAGAGGAGTCTTCAGTTACCAGATCAAAAATTGCTGTGGCTGATGCCCTTTTGAAAGGACAGCTTGACTATAAAGATCCCTATGTATATCAGATGGCTTTTAATTGTCTTGTATGCAAATCATGCAACACGAATTGCCCGACAAAAGTAGATTTCGGGAAAATTGCGGTTGCCTTAAGAGCTGAGCTGGTAAGAAGAAACGGTTTGCCATGGCTTAAAAAAATGATTTTTTCAACCTTGAAAAATCCCAAACTATTTGACGCGGGGATGAAAGTTGGTGCCGCTATGTCCGGAGTTGTATTTAAAGGGGATAAAGATCTCAAGGCAATTTCTCCCCGCTCACCTTTTGCATTTGTGGGGAAAAAAGCAGGGTTTGATTCCAATAGAAAAATGCCGGAGCTAAACACCTCATCATTGCGTGACAGAGTTCCGGAAGTAGTGAAAGCTAAAGATGCCAAAACAAAAGTAGCGTTTTTTACAGGCGATTCACTAAACTACTTTTATCCTGATGCTGGTATGGATCTGATAGAAGTTCTTACTGAAAATAATGTAGAAGTTCATATTCCTAAAAAACAGTCCTGCTGCGGAATTCCTGTGCTTGTGCATGGAGATATTGAAACAGTCCGGAAGCTGGCAAAAAACAATCTATATGAATTTGATAAAACGGGCTGTGAATATATTGTTACCGGATGCGGATCATGCGGCGGTGCCTGGCAGCATGACTATGTTGATATTATGGCCGGAGATCCTGTTTACGGACCAAAGGCTAAATACTGGGCGGAAAGGACCTATGATATCTCCACTTTCCTTACTAAAGTTATAAAGTATCGTGAACCGAAAGGGGAAGTTGATGCTGTGGTGACATATCATGATTCCTGCCACCTGAAAAAAACAATGCAGGTATTCAATGAGCCGCGTGAAATTCTCAAAAGCATACCGGGTGTTACTTTCAAAGAGATGTCTGAAGCGGATAAATGCTGCGGCAGCGGAGGATCGTATGTTATTTCACATTACGATACATCTGCTTCTCTCGGCAGGAAAAAGGCTGACAATATTAATAATACTGGAGCAAATATTGTATCAACAGGATGTCCGGCCTGTATGATGCAGCTCCTGGATAACATAAATCGATTCGGCAAGAATCAGAAAACCAAACATTATATTTCACTCCTTGCTGAATCGTACAGGAATGAAAAGAAATAAAAATAGAATATACTGTTTTTATTAGTATATTCTTGATTAGATTTTGTAAATTTGTTAAGCGATCCTTTGAAGTATAATAACCTTTCTTTTTTAACAATTACTTTTTAGAAACATGAGGGTGTCCAATCCGGGCACCCTCATGTTTTTGATCTCAGGGCAGAGTTTTACTCTTTATAGTATCAGACTATTATATTTTCTGGTGATCCGTCAAGCCATGAATTGATATTATTTTTTACTATGTCAAGCCTCCTGAGAAAAGCCTCCCTTGATGCAAAGGCGATATGGGGGGTAACTATTGTATTCTCAATAGAAAGAAAAGGAGTGTCAAGGGGGAGCGGAGGTTCAACATCAAATACATCCAGCGCTGCGCCGGCAATTGTCCTGTTCTTGAGAGCTTCTGCAAGATCAGCGGTTTTTACTACCGGGCCTCTGGCGCAGTTGACAAGGTATGCTGATTTTTTCATCAAAGCGATTTTTGCAGAATTTATTAATCCCCTGGTGGAATCATTTAGAGGACAATGGAGTGTCACAATATCACTCTTCTGAAGCAGTGTATCAAGATCAGTATATTCCACTCCATATTTTTTTATTTCATCCTTTTGAGTTACATCGTATCCAAGAAGTTTTACGTCAAAACCCTGGAGAATTTTTGCCACCCTGGTACCGATAACACCTGTACCCACAATCCCCACTGTTTTCCCGGCCAGGTCGAAACCGACATAGCCGTCCTTTGTCCCCCCATTTCTTGTAATGGGATCAAGTTTTGTAATGTTACGAAGAAGATCCAGCATCATCCCCACGGCAAGCTCCGCAACGTTAATAGTTGAATATCCGGAAGCATTGCATATGCGGATATCCTTCTCCCTGCATTTATTTACAGCAACATGATCAACGCCGGTGAAAGCAACAGCAAGCATTTTCAGATCAGTGAGTGCAGATACAACTTCTTCCGGGAAGGGGAGGTTCCCTATTACAACTACTTCGGCACCTTCACATCTTTTGATGATTTCTGCGGGATCCTCATTCCTATCCGGGAAGCTCACCACCTCATGTCCGCATCCGGCAAATTCTTTCTTAAACTGCTCCATGCTTTCAGCCGGGACAGCAAGGGGTTCAATTACATGAATCTTCATTTTGTCCTCCGTCTAATTATTGCATATTATATATAATTACGTATTCCGGTGAAAATTTGCCGCAGGCCAAGCGAACGCAGTGAGCGCCGCTTATGCCCCGTGTTAAGTGAAGCGGCCAAATTACAGAAAGTTTTCTTACAGCCGACGCTCGGATGGCAGAGGCTGTACTAAAAGTTTTATTCTATATGAGACAATTCATCGATAAGTGCTTTCTCGACAAACTTATTTAAAGATACATTCATTTTAGTTGAAGCTATCGCTATTTCTCTATGAAGTTCCGGAGAAATTCTAAGATTGAATTTCCCTGAATATGGTTTCTCCGGACTAACACCTTCTTCTTTGCACCATTTTATATAATCATCAATTGATTCCTTAAATGCTTTTTCAATTTCTTTAACTGAAGTTCCCTGGAATGTAATTACATCTTTTGTATTTATTACATCACCATGAAATATCTTCGCATCTGAATCATAGTTTACTATTCCTATATATCCTTTGTATTCCATCATGGCTTTATACCTGCATTTTCTAAAAATCGTTTCATTGATGCCACTGCACCTTTATCTGTTTCTTTTTTCGGGTGCGGTCTATGAAAAACAGCGCGTACATTATCAAGTTTGATCCGGATTCTTGATCCTTCACCTTCGCTTATTTCTGCGCCAATAGATATCAACAAGGCTTCGATGTCTTCCCACTGAATGGATGACATTGTTGGCTTTTTGAATATATCTTCTAAAGTCTTTCTGTTTTTAACATTCATATTAATGTTATAGTACTAATTTGTGGTATCAACGTCAAGTTTTTTTAACCGGCACAGGACGTGCCGATCTTAAGTTTTTTGGCCGTTTCAGACAATGTTTTGTGTTATTTGAAGCGATATAGTCACCCTCAAGTCAAAAATTAAAAATCCCCTGGTTATGTGAAGGCACTTTTAATTTTTGACTTGAGGAGCAATTGATTACAAGCGTTTATAGTAAAATATTAGCAAATATAGCATATAATTGTCAAAGGGAAATATATACATATTGATTTCTAAAATTGATTATAAAGGAAAAATAATATTGTAAAATACCCTCAAAATAGGTGCTTAGAAATGTTTAAAATAACACTTTTTACCCTCAGCACCCTTATGGGAGAGGAAATTCCTGGATTTTAACAGTATATGTCTCCGACGCCCATCAACGGCGGGGATAACGGTTTTTTATTTATCAGTTGTTTTTATCTGATTACTATTTCGGAAGACTGTAGGAGTTTCTCCTGTAATTTTAAAAAATGCTCTATTGAATGTGCGTAGACTTTCGAAACCTGAAATCAGACTGATATCTAATACAGATTTGTCACTTGAGATCAGGAGAAGGGAAGCCTCTTCGATGCGGAGCTTGTTTATGAAATCCCCAATTTTCATACCTGTATAAATTTTAAAGAGTCTGCTTATATAATCCGGGTCGAGGTCAATCATCGAAGCCAGTCCCTCTCTTGATATATCGTCATGGTAATTGATTTCAAGATATGATATTATCTTATCGAGCTTTTTTCTTAATGCCGGTGAAATCTCTTCAGGCCTTTCCGGTAGAGATTTACTCCTTGGTGTATTCTTGAGTATTTTTTCAATATGATGAAGCTCATTCTCATCCACCTCCAGCGAGTCATTTTTTTCAAGATTGTTGCGGATAATCTTTCGCAAAGGTCCCGTTACACCGAAGTAGTAAAGTACGGGGAGTATTGTAATGATAAGCAGCATGAAGATAATCATTATTATCAGGATGAAACGTCCCGTTTTGTGCATATACTTCAGGTAATCTATATAGGGGAAACCGAATCCGTAAATTCTCCCTTCAATTTTCCGATGGTATTGATTGTAATTTACTTTATCAATCTGAATGGAGTATCTCCTGCCCGGTTCAATTTTTGAATAATCATGCAGGTTACTCCCACTTTTCATCTTAATATAATTTGGCGGCTCTTCCCATATCCCGGTGCTGATTACATCCGGAAGATTCATATCTCTGTCGTAAAAAATTTTCCATCCATCTTTTGTTTCAGTTGAAATATATGAAACCGGGAGTTTGCCGGTGACCGGACCTGATGCTTTATCCGTTTTAAGTTCTCCGATTATGGTTATGTTCATCTCGTCGTATGAGAGAGAGCGGGACTGCATCATGAGATATCCGCCGGCAGTGATCATGATAAGACTCATTACCAGGGGGAGTCCTGTAAGTCTGTATATCACAGGTATGTTTTCATATGATGAATGCAGATAGACGCTGGTGTAAAGTGAATAGATTACAAGTACAACAATGGCTGTTGCGAAAGAGATGGCAAATGAACTGATGGAGATTTTGTTCATAACTCCATATACCATAAATGAATGGATTATATCGAGAGATATAAGTCACGCGAAATTACGGGATGTCGCCGCTTCTCTGCTTCGGGGATTTGTAATCGTTTTCATAAGTCCGGAATATGTTCCGTTATTTTTTTCGTAATCAATTCCCCGGCGAATAAAAACTGCAGCCGCCCATGCGTAAAAAAGAGCGACTACGAGAGGGATAGCGCTTGAATGATATTCAGATCCCGATGTGTGCCCGAAAAGCATAACCGGTGAATTCCAGCTGTTTATCCAGTACTCGGAAATAGCAAAAACTGATATAACTGATGCGGAGATAAGAACAGCCTTTCTTTCTGATTCATGCCACTTTTCCGGGTAATAATAGGCAAAGCGTATCATGAATAACACCATGAATGGAGCAAAAGTCTGGATATACCAGACTATCTGTGCGTCAGCTGAGTAGATGGAGAATCCGAAAAAGTTTAATACATTATAAACAGATGCACCGAGAAAATAAAGGGATAGACTGGTTCTGTCAGGGGTAAATTTTCTTCTGTTAAACTGTCGTAAAAATATTGTACCACTGATTACCAGGGAAAGCAGTGCAGGGCAGACAAATCCGATGGAGTATTCTGTAATAAATAAATTATGCATTGCTGTTTTTAAATGCTCTCCTTTCAATTATGGCAGGTTTATATAGATTATATACACAATAAATCTGTTAATTAAAAGCAAAAAATAAAAAAACCGTCCCGCCGGTAGACAGAAATTGTAAATTCCGTTATTTGACAAGACATTAAAATATCAAACTGGTATGATATTTATGGTAACAGATTATTTTCGGGGGTGCATATGAGAAGCGCCGTGCCCCTAAAAATAAACCGCTACCGATTTTTATAAATAAATAAATTCGGAACAGTTCCGATTCATGTGAAAGGAGAAATGTATGAAAAAAAGAATTTCGGCAGTTATTTTGGGATTATTGCTTCTTATAGCCTTTCCCTCCTGTGATGATATTGAGGATGGGAGTACTGTAACAATTCCTGAAAACTCTAATGTTTTTTCAGTTCCTTCTGAAGACGGAACTGTAGGGGATCTTGTAATCCTTGATTCCGACGGAAATTCTGTCGATGTTGAAACATCTTTGAATACCGAAACGGGACTGATAGATATTAACCTTCCAGCTCTGACCCGGGATGACTCATTTACAATACAGAAATCTGGTCAAGCTGACATTTCTGTAACGGTAACATCGTCTGATAATACTTCTCCAGAGCTTATATCGGGAAATATTGCGAATGGTGCGCAGAATGTAGAAGTAAATCTCCCGGTTGATTTATCTTTCAGTAAGGTAATGGATGGTTCATCGATAAATAGCGCTACTGTTGTACTTAACGAGATTAAATATAACCGTATAGTTCCGGTGAGATTTATATACAGTTATGATAGAATTATTGTAATCCCCAGAATGAAACTTCAGCAGAATCTTGAATACAAACTAACTGTAAATGGAATAAAGGATATCACAGGTCAATTGTTGTCTTTTGAAGTAAATTACAAAAACAGGGATCTGGATTATGGACTCTATTTTTTCGGTAAAAACGGTGAATGCGAAAAATACTTCCCCGGTGTTCAGAATGCTTTTTACGACGATTCAAAACCTACCATGATATACGCTCACGGATGGCAGCCTAATGCGGTTACGCAGAGTGATTATTACGGCCGCTCATCATACGGTTACGAGCAGTTTTTCTGGGCAGAAGATGATTTTAAAGGTCAGACAAAATATAACGGATTAAGACAGTTTACCAATCACTCATGGATAGATAAGGGGTGGAATACAGGATTTGTTTACTGGCAGCAGTTTGCCGATGAGCCTGCATTGGTTCAGGGTAACGTAGGTGGAGTTCATGATGCCGAAGCAAAGATCTGGAGTTTCCAGGGATACAAAGGGAGCAGGTACAGAGTCGTTGATTCTAATGGGGATGCTTTCTATAAAAACTGGGACGGCATGTTGGACTTTAAAGGTTCCAGCGTTATTGTTGACAGTATAAGTAAACTCCTTTCTCTCTATGTTAATGATGCTCTTAAAAATAATGTCTCCGGTAATATAAGATTTGTCGGGCATTCGCTTGGAAATCAGGTTGTAAATAATCTTATGAAGTATGCGTTTGATGTCGGAATTACTATAAACAGAATTGCTCTTCTCGATCCGGCATGGACCAGCGGCGATAAAAATTATCTTCCAAATGACGGATACGGCAAATGGGTTGGAGAGAGATGCCGTAATTTTATATTTGAAGCTAAAAGCAGAAACAGCAATCTGGTAGTAGAGATATATCATACAACCGGAATGAATATCGGTATTGCAGGTCTTGCTGTCGATACAAATGATGCATTGACAACTGCAGCAGCAGATTTTAACGCAGCACCATGGTATTACAGCTCCACACAACTTGACGGGAAACATAATTCCATCAGAAATTCATATATCTGGTCATTTGAATTTCAGCCACCTGCAGAGGTTACTATAAGCTGGTGGAAAAGAAGTGCTACCGGTAAGATGGGGCCATCTGCTTCAACTCCCGATTGGAGAATGAGAGAGATGATGGGGCCTAAGTATGAATGGACACAGGTAGAGGGACGTTATACCCCATCTCCTGCAGACGATCAGTGGGAGAGGAAATCTAAAGATACAAGCTGGTTTTCGCTCTGGTAGTTTTGAATAAATTTTGAATAAAAAAAGGCTGCTCAGGCAGTCTTTTTTTTATGAATAAATGTAGCGATTACATTCTGTTGAACTAAACCACCTGCGGTGGTGCCCTTGAAACTATCTGAATTTAATCAGATCTTTTCCTGTAATATTGTAAAGTACAAATTACAGGAGGAACGAAGATGGCTACAGTAAAACATTTTACAAGACGCGAAATGCGGGAGATAATGCAGATCCGGGGATTCAGCGAGATAACAATATCCACGTACATAAACCATGTCCGGAACCTTGCAGAATATTTCAACAAGCCCCTTCATAAACTTCAACCGGAGCATATCCATGAATATCAGGTTTTTCTGGTACAGGAGAAACTGCTAATGTAACTTAGCGGTTTTTTTGCGGCAGCTACGTTAAGACTTCTATAAGTTATCGGCTGTTGCATTTATTTCAAGGTCCAGTTTTCAATTTTTAAATTTTTTATTCTTTCAAATTCTTTGCTGTTATTTGTGACAAGAATTCCATTTTTTGCTAATGCTGTTGAAGCAATTAAATAATCATTTGGACCGATTCCTGTACCTTTTAATTCCAGAGTTGCTCGAATTTTAGAATAAATGATCGAGCAATCATCATCAAATGGTATAATTTCAAATGGTTCAAGAAATCTATTAGTATTTGTTAGGTTTTTTGTTTTATGCTGACTTTTCTCAGCTCCATAAAGCAGTTCAGCTTTAACGATTGATGGGATTTTAATATTATTCGGATTTGAATTTTTAATATTTTCTAATACTGATGGGTATAATCCTTTAAGAAAATATACACAAATATTTGTATCTAAAAAATAGTTCATAAACTTTCTCTTTTGGAATCATTTTTAAAAGTTAAAGTTTTAATATCAAATGAATCATCTGATATAGAACCGAATAAATCAAAGTAACCTTTCGGATAATCATCTTTTATGACTTTTTTAATATTTTTTCCAACCCATTTCGAAATAGAAATTTTTTCCTTGCTTGCAGCTTTTTCTATTTTGTTTAAAGTTTCTTTATCGATGTAAAGTGATATTTGTGGCATAGGATACCTCCTATGTAGAAGATAAAAAAAGGGTGGGAAAAGTCAAGTATATTAACAAGTATATAAATGCAATTGTCGATAACGTCGAAGCATAGCAGAAGTTTTCACCGTAGGGTACTCCCGGAGGTGAAAACTTGCCGAAGGCCAAGCGACCGATAGGGAGCGCCGCTTATGCCTCGTGTTGAACTAAACCACCTGCGGTGGTGCCCTTGAAATTATTTGAATATAATCATATCTTTTCCTGTAATAATGTAAAGTACAAATTACAGGAGGAACGAAGATGGCTACAGTAAAACATTTTACAAGACGTGAGGTGCGGGAGGTAATGCAGATCCGGGGATTCAGCGAGGTAACAATATCCACGTACATAAACCATGTCCGGAACCTTGCAGAATATTTCAACAAGCCGCCTCATACGCTTCAGCTGGAGCATATCCATGAATATCAGGTTTTTCTGGTGAAACTTAGCGGTTTTTTTGCGGCAGCTACGTTAAGACTTCTATAGGTTATAGGCAGTGCCCGCTGTTTTCTATTTGGACCAATTTTCTATTTTTAAACCTTTTATTCTGTTAAAATGTTTTTCATTGTTTGTAACTAATATGGAATTCATAGTTAGGGCAGTTGATGCGATTAGTAAATCAAAATCGTCGATAGTTGAACCTGATTTTTGTAAGTTTGATTTCAATTCACTAAATGTTTCAATAATCGCTTGATCAACATCTATAATTGGGAATAACTCTTTTATACGATAAACCATAGCAATATTCTTTTCTAAATTTTGAGACTTTTTAGCACCAAACAATAGTTCTCCGTAAGAAATCACAGAAATGGACTTTGGAATATGTTCATTTTTTAAAAAATTGTTTTGTACAACGGCATTACCTTTTATGCTGTAAATAATTATATTAGTATCAATCAAATATGACATTTTCTGATTTAAACCTCTTAGAGTTATTACGTGATTTTTTTATAGAATCAATTATTTCATCTGCACTTCGTTCATCATCCCATGCACCGGAAAGGGCTATAAATTCTCTAGTCGGATTATTTTTATAAATAGCAGGGTTTGAAAGATACTTTTCTATTATAGATATTACCTCTTGACTGATGGATCTATTTTCACTTTTTGCAATTGCTTTTAGTGAAGAATATAGTCTGTCATCAATATCTCGTACTTGTAGGATTGCCATGTTTTTACCTCACTATATACAATATAATAAGATTTCATGAAAAGTCAATCAAATTTCATGAAAAAGCGGGCATTGCATATAACACTCCCGGGGCATAAGAAGTTTTCACCGTAGGATACTCCCAGAGGTTAAAATTTGCCGCAGGCCAAGACCGGACACGTCTTCCAAGTCTTGTGGCCGGTCGCCGCTTCTATGCTTAGTTGAACTAAACCACCTGCGGTGGTGCCCTTTAAATTATTCGAATATAATCATATCTTCTCCTATAATATTGTAAAGTACAAATTACAGGAGGAACGAAGATGGCTACAGTAAAACATTTTACAAGACGCGAAATGCGGGAGATAATGCAGATCCGGGGATTCAGCGAGGTAACAATATCCACGTACATAA